>Ga0196971_1000488_pt1 | contig 28895 bp, 30 predicted proteins | sample S1v_1013CmetaG_FD_148660 | JGI IMG/M metagenome (GOLD analysis project Ga0196971, IMG submission 148660) | Soil microbial communities from Anza Borrego desert, Southern California, United States - S1+v_10-13C | ecosystem: Environmental > Terrestrial > Soil > Desert | place: USA: California...
CTGGCTGATGTCCGCGCTCAGAGAATCCATAAGGATATCACTACCATTGATCGGCCCGGTTATGGGAGAAAGCTCAACCTAACCAGCTTACAATTTCAAAGAAAAATCGAATTCTTCAAGACCGACTCATTACAAACAATAAAAGCCAGACCCGCGGCCCCCTTGGTTCCGCGGATCAATCGGCCCACCAGTATCCCGGTCCCCACATTTCCCAATTCATAGCGGCATCCTCGTTCATTTCGGCCGCCATTCTTTGATCTTCGGCAATTTTCTGTTGCGCCGCCAGTCGCTGGTAGCGCTGGTAAGCCTCCTCCGGGCCCCAATAAACACATCGGCACGTAGTGGCATCGGCGTAGACGTAATACACCGTGCCGTCCTTCTCGTGAGGCACCAGCTTGTGCTGGGTCAGGGTCTTAACGTGCGCAAGCTTGTCGGGGGTATCGGCGGGTTTTACCTTGAACCCTGCCGCGGCCAGCAACTGCTCGGTGTCCTTCGCCCGATCGGCCTCGAGCGTAGCACACGATGAACAGAGCCCGGCCAGCATCGCAACGGCCAAGACTCTGGAAAAATTACGCGGGTTGAAAATACGGTTCGCATCCATGTTTGAATCACTCCTTTGATAAACAAGTGGCAGACGTTCCTTGCGTGACTTCTTTCCGCCGGGAATAGATCGTAGCTCGTCGAACGAAAGAGCTGAGCCTATCCCTCCGCATGCTTATAACCTTCGTTTCCCGCCGTACTGCTCCCCTAATCCGGTTTTAGACGATTTTTGCGTGTCCGAAATCCGAAACGTTTGTTCGTAATACTCCCTAGCAACTGGAGGAGTCCCCCGGCTTACTAATTATTAATATCGGTCCGAGGCTTTCTTCGACCCGACGTGGTTCAAAGGAGGAACCCTATGCGTAGCAAAATGCTCATCGGTCTGCTGATTCCATGGCTGGGCCTGAACGGGGCGCTAGCCGCGGAAGCGTCTCAATATGCTCAGGCCGGGATTTCAGGAAAGGACGAGAAGGGGCGCGTGTTCACGAAGGAAGATCACGTGAAGGAAGCCTGGAAACACGCGGAAGCGGCGGTCATGGCCGGTGAGAAGGGCAATGCCAAAGGCGTGGGCGAGCACGCAAAACTCGCGAGGACGTATGTGGAAGCCGCCTTGACGCAATCCACATTCGACGAGCATCTGACGGCGGCGATGAAAAGCCTGGATCGCGCCATTGAACAAAGCGACGCGGGCCATGCCGATATGGCGCGACAAGCGGCCCAAGAAGCCATCGATCATCTCAGAGCCAGAAAAAAATAGCCTAGGAACGTTTTCTATTCGCCATCTCTCGATGCAATCCGCCTCGGCGGCTACGATAAAGACCGGAGTAATTCATGGATGCACCGACTCAGGAAGGAAAGAAGCGCTATCGGCCGGACGGCATCTACAAAGGGCCGTTTACGGGCGATCAGAGCTTTTGGGAAGCTTGTACATGCGTTCCGGCATGCCCGGACCCATGTCTGGGGCAATGCGGATGCCAAGCGTGCGAGACCGCGCACGAAGATACCCTGTACTTTGAAGGTGCCAACTGGACCAGCCTCTGACGCCCGCACCGCCCATGATCACGCCCCGTCCGCCAAGCCGCGAACGATGGCGACTCGACGCAAGCGCCCCGACCTCTTGTCTTTGGCTCATCCGCAATCCGCCTCTTGGCATAGCTCCGCAGGCCCACGGCTTCGCTCGGGGATGGTGGACAAAATACCGACGGGTGCAAAACGGTCTGGTGGACCGGAAAACGCTCAAGGAGATCAAAGATGACGGCAATACAGCCTTATGAAAGCGACCGAGTCCGGCGCCATACTCCCCCGGAAATCAATGCGCGCATCGACGACGACATCCGAGCGAGCATCAGCCACTACGCCGGCTCGAGCCGGGAGACACTGACCCGACGCATCGATGCACTGGACCGGGAATGGGACATCGAGCGAATATTGGAAGCCAATGCCGCCAGTTTTTCGCTCGCCGGTTTGGCCTTGTCTCAAGTGCATAGCCGTCGTTGGCTATGGCTTTCGACCGGCGTGGCCGGATTCCTGCTGCAACACGCGCTGCAGGGGTGGTGTCCGCCGGTTTCGGTGTTCCGTCGGCTCGGCATCCGCACCCGGCGCGAGATCGATCGGGAGAAATATGGGCTGAAAGCTCTGCGGGGCGACTTCCAGCCGATCTCCGAAACCCGCATCCGCCAGGCCGACAAGGTGTCGCAGGCTATCGAGGCGTGAGATCCACCCCGGTGCCGTTCCCGAAACGGAGACTGCCATGTCCAAAAGGACGACTTTCGTTTTGGCGGGTCTGCTCATGGGCGGCTCGATCGATCACGCCTCGGCGGAAACCAAGCCCGGGTGGGAATATCCCGCGATCCGGGGCTACGGCAAGGTCCGGCCGTATCCCGATGCGGCGGCGCGGCCTTCGCCGGACCGGACCTACAAGGTGCTGTTCGATATCACCCAAGGCGCCGACACGCCCGAAAAACCGAATTCGGGCCTCGACCACGCGGCTCGGCTGATCAACACCTTCGCCCTGGCCGGTGTGCCGGCGGAGCGTTTAAAGTTGGTTCTGGTGGTGCACGGCTCCGCCACACCGGCAATCCTGAAGGACGAGCGTTACCGCAACCGGTTCGGCAACGGGAATCCCAACACGGAACTGATCCAGGCGCTGAAGAAGGCCGGCGTGACGCTGTACGTTTGCGGCCAGGCCTTGGCGGAAAAGGAATTCGAGCCCCGCGAGGTCAATCCGGACATCACGGTGGCGCTCTCGGCCCTGACCGTGCTACCGCTGTATCAGATGGACGGGTACGCGCTGATTCCGGATTAGCACCGCCACGATCTCACGGATACCTGAAACGATTTCGTTTCGGTACAATTCCCCGAACGCCACGCTTGCCATGGGTAAGCGGCGGAGCAACAGGAACTCCAAGCCATGGCCGAGCAGCGCAGCTTTCTGCCCCGGAGCGAATTTCCCCGTCTCTTGTCCGAACTGGCGACTGTGGGTTACCGGTGCATCGGTCCGCGCGTCAGGGATGGCGCCATCGTTTACGAGCCGATTAAGGGCGTCGAGGATTTTCCGCGGGGCATCCACGACCGGCAGGCGCCGGGCGAATACCGCCTGGAACAAACCGCCGAACCGCGCTTCTTCGCCTGGGCCAACGGCCCGCAGGCCTTACGCCCTTTAACCTTCGCGGGCCGCGACAAGCTCTGGACCGCGGAGCGCGGCACCGACGGGTCCGTCGAATTCACCGGCGAGCCTCCCCAAGCCGAGCCCCTGGCCGTCATCGGTGTCAGAGCCTGCGATCTGGCCGCGCTCTACGTCCACGACCAGCATTTCATGCAGACCGGACATCCCGATCCCTGGTACACGGCACGGCGCCAGAACCTTTTCCTGGTCGCGGTCAATTGCACCCACCCGTCCCTCAACTGCTTTTGCGCCTCGACCGGCGACGGGCCGCGGGCGACCTACGGCTACGATCTGGCGCTTTCCGAATTGGACGAGGGCTTCTTGATCGAGGCGAGAAGTGCCAAGGGCGAGCGGGTGCTCGCCGGGTTGCCGGTTCGGGAAGCAAGCGCCCAGCAGACGGAAACGGCCGATCGGGACATCGAAAGCGCCGCCCAGCGGCAGGTCAAAAGCGTTCCTTCTCGCAATCTCCGCGACGTGCTGTTCGCCCGGCTCGATCATCCCCGCTGGAACGAGGTGGCGCAGCGCTGTCTCTCCTGCACCAACTGTACCCTGGTCTGCCCCACCTGCTTCTGCCACGACGAGACCGAAGTGCCCAGCCTGGACGGCCGCCGCAGCGAGCACTACCGGGAATGGGGCTCCTGTTTCACCCAGAGCCACAGCTATATCCACGGCATCACCATCCGCGCCGATACCCGTACCCGCTACCGGCAATGGCTGACCCACAAGGTGGGCAGTTGGCACGACCAGTTCGGGCGCTCCGGCTGCGTGGGCTGCGGACGCTGTATCACCTGGTGCCCGGTGGGGATCGACATCACGGAGGAACTCGCGGCCATCTGCCGATAAAGCTATTCAATAACCTACTGCGCACCATTATGACTACGTTGCTCAAAGGCTCACCATCCTCATGTACTCGCCTGTACACTCCGGTGGTTCGCCCTTTCGCGCCTTGTCCTGACGGCGCTCGCTACGGTTCTTGAACAGCTTTTTGGAGGCGCGCATGCAAAACCCCTATCTGCCGCGGGAAGCCGAGATCGTCGAGCGCATCGAGGAAGCGCCGACCATCTTCACCCTGCGGCTGCGGTTCACCGATCCGGCCGCCCAGAGCGCCTACGGGTATGCGCCGGGCCAGTTCAACATGATTTACCTGTACGGCATCGGCGAGGTGGCGATATCCATCGTCTCCGACCCGGAACAGAAGGACACGCTCGATCACACCATCCGGGCCGTCGGCCGCGTGACCCGCGCTCTGAACCGGCTTCGGCGGGGCGACCGGATTGGTGTGCGCGGGCCGTATGGGCGCGGCTGGCCTTTGCTGGCGGCGCAAGGCCGCGACGTGGCTTTGATCACCGGGGGCCTGGGCTGCGCGCCGCTGGTCTCGGTCATCCGTTACATCGCCGCCCGGCGCGAGCGGTTTCGACGGCTTTTGATCATGCAGGGGGTGAAGCATTCGGCGGACCTGATCTGGCGGGAGCAGTACGAACGCTGGCAACGCCTTCCGGATACCGACGTGCTGCTGGCCGCCGATGTCGCCGGCTCCGGCTGGCGCTGGCACCACGGCCCGGTCACGGCGCTGTTCGACCGGGCCGACATCGATCCCGCCCGGACCATCGCCTTTCTATGCGGCCCGGAGCCCATGATGCTCGCCGCCATCCACCAACTTGGCCAGCGCGGCGTGGCCGACGGGGACATCTGGCTGAGCATGGAGCGCAACATGCATTGCGGCATCGGCCATTGCGGACACTGCATGATCGGCGCGCCCTTCGTGTGCCGGAACGGCCCGGTGTTTCCGTTTCCCGAATTGAAGGCGCTCCTGGGCATGAGAGGGTTCTGACATGGACAGAAAGCTTCGGGTGGCGGTCCACAAGTTCTCCTCCTGCGACGGCTGCCAGCTTGCCTTTCTCAATGCCGGGGAAGACCTGGTGGAACTGTTCGAGCTGGCGGACGTGGTGCATTTCGGCGAGGCGGGCGTCGTCGATACCTATGCGCCGGCTGACGTGACTTTCATCGAGGGCAGCATCTCCACCCCGGAAGAACAGGAGCGGATTCGCCGTATCCGCGAAAACACGCGCTTTCTAGTACCTATCGGCGCCTGCGCCACCTCGGGCTGCGTGCAGGCGCTGCGCAACTTGGCGGACGCCGGCCAGTGGTTCGCCGACATTTACTCCGATCCTTCGAAGATCGACCACTTGGACACCGCGACGCCCATCGCCGCCAACGTGCCCGTAGACCTGGAGCTGTGGGGCTGCCCGGTCAACACCCGCCAGGTCATGACGGCGCTGCGTTCGCTGCTGCTCGGGGCCGCGCCGCGCGACGAAAACGAGAAGATCTGCATGGAATGCAAGCGCAAGAACATCGTCTGCGTAATGGTGGCCAAAGGGCAGCATTGCATGGGGCCGGTCACCCGCACCGGCTGCGGCGTGCTGTGCCCCGGCATAGGACGCGACTGCTACGGCTGCTACGGCCCGGCGGAGAACATCAACGGAGATTCCTGGGGCCGCTGGTTCCAGACCAAGGGCATGCCCGCCGACCGCATCGCCCGCCGCTTTCTCTACATCAACAGCGATGCGGAAGCTTTTCGCGAGGCCGGCAAACGCTGGCGGGAGAAGCCATGAACGAGCGCCGGGAAATCAAGATCAACGTCCCCGTCCTGGCGCGGGTCGAGGGCGAAGGCGCCCTGGATCTCCACATCCGCGACGGCCGCATCGAAAACCTGAAGTTCCACATCGGCGAACCGCCGCGCCTGTTCGAGAAGTTCCTCGAAGGCCGCGAGGCATTCGAAGTGCCCGACATGGTGGCGCGCATCTGCGGCATCTGTCCGGTGGCCTATCAGATGAGCGCGGTGCAGGCCCTGGAAAGCCTGTTCGGCTGGCGTTCCACGCCCTGGATAGAGGCCATGCGCCGGGCGATGTACTGCGGCGAGTGGATTTCCAGCCATAGCCTGCACATCCATCTGCTGGCCGCGCCGGATTTCTTCGGTTATTCCAGCGCGCCGGAGATGGCGCGGGACTATCCCGACGAGGTCCGCCGCGGCCTCCGCCTGCAAAGCCTAGGCAACGAGCTGATTCGGCTGTTCGGAGCGCGTTCGGTGCATCCGGTGGGCGTGCGGATCGGCGGGTTCTACGCTGCGCCGCCGAAGGACCGGGTGGAAAAGCTGCTGGAGCGGCTGCGGGCCGCCCTGCCCGACGCCGAGAATCTGGTGGCCTGGACCGCAAGCGTCGACGTGCCTCAGGATAAGCTGGATTTCATCAGCGTGGCGCTGCGGCACCCTAACGAATACCCGCTCTATTCCGGCCGTATCGTTTCGGATACCGGGCTCGATATACCCGTCGACCGGTTCGAAGACCACTTCAGGGAGCACCAGGAAGCCCATTCCACGGCGCTGTATTCGTTGTTTGAGGGGCGGCCATATCTCGTGGGACCTTTGGCGCGGCTCAATCTGAATTGGGACCGGCTGCCGGAGCCCGTGCGGCGAAAGCTGGAAAAGACCGGCGTCCCCTTCCCTACCCGCAACGTCTTTCACAGCATGTTGGCGCGGGCCGTGGAGATTCATCTCGCCATCACGGAAGCCATACGGTTGCTGGAAAAATATGAGCCTGAAGTCCCGTTTGTCGCCGGGGAGCACCGTGCCGGAACCGGGTTCGGCTGCAGCGAAGCCCCGCGCGGACTGCTCTGGCATCGCTACGACGTGAGCGAGGACGGGAAAATCCTCAAGGCTCGCATCGTCCCTCCGACCAGCCAAAACCAGGCCCGTATCGCCGAGGACCTGCACCGGTCGATCGAAGCCTTCGGCCTGGACCGCAGCGACGACGAATTGCGGCTGCACGGGGAAAAGGTCATCCGCAACTACGATCCGTGTATTTCCTGCGCCACGCATTTCCTGAAGCTGAAGGTGATTCGCGAATGACGCCGGTCCGCGTCCTGGGGCTGGGTTCGCCGTTCGGCGACGACCGGGCAGGCTGGATTGCGGTGGAGAGCTTGCTTCAATCGGATGGGTTCCGTGCCCTCCCCGACGGGCTCGCATCGGCCGAAATCTGCGACCCGATCGGCAGCAATCTTCTCGACGCCATGCGGGGCGCGGATTTGGCGATCCTGATCGATGCCGCGCAATCCGGAGCGGCGCCGGGTACGGTAAGGCGCCTGGATGCGCAACAGATCGAAGATGGCTCCGAGCCCTACTCCAGCCACGGCTTTGGACTTTCGGCGACCCTGGATCTCGGGCGGGCACTGAACGATCTGCCAAGGGACGTCATCGTATTCCTTATCGAAATTCCGGCTGCGGCCAAGTTCGGAGCGGCCGACGGCTTGAGCGCGCCGGTGGCCGGGGCAATTTCCGGTTTGGTGGCGACCGTCCTGACCGAAATCGTGGACAGCCACGGCGTTTTCTAATTCAGTGTAGCGACCGTGATGGCGGGCACTACACGTCTTAGCCCCGTTAAAGCGCCCCCGAATTTCGCCGTGGCACCGATTTCGCTTATCTTGGTCTAATTATGTGTACGGCGTGACTCCGTTTAACGGTCAGCAAAGGAATGTTACGGAGACGTCGGCGGGCGTATCGGCGGGAAGACGCCTGATTCTTTCAAGGAGGATTGACATGCCATATCGCCGGAAAAGCCCGATTTTTCAACGACGCGGAATCCTGGCCGCACTGCTGCTGTGTGTCTGCCAGATCGCATCCGCCACACGGGTGGATGAGGCGTCTTACCATTACCCCTACAAGAACCCTTACCTCGCCACGGCCACGGTAGCCATCCTGAAAGACCGCGAAGAGCGGTATGTATGGGACGATACCCGCTATTTGGATATCGAGCTGATTCCGAGCCGGAACGATGTTTACCTGCTGGAAGGAAAAGGCAAGCTGCGTGTCCGCTATTCGCCGCAACCGGGACCGGCGCCGCTGATTTTTCTGCTGCCGGGCTTCGGCGGTTCCGCCTATTCGGGTGCGGCCCGTTATGTTGCCCAATTGCTCACGGATCATGGATTCCAGGTGCTGTCGCTGCCCTCCCCGTTTCACTGGAATTTCACCTTGGCGGCCAGCGGCTCAGCCTTGCCGGGCCTCACTGAGCGGGACAGCGAGGACTTGTACCGCGCCATGCAATCAGCCCTGAATATGGTTCGCGAACGGTTTCATCCCGAAATCACCCGCATCGGGCTGATCGGCTTGAGCCACGGCGCATTGTCGGCAGCTTATTTGAGCAAGCTCGACTCGGAACGGAAGAAAATCGGCTTCGACACCACGCTTTTAGTGAATCCTCCCATCGATCTGCCCGGAGCCATCCACACGATAGACCGGCTGGCGGATTTGGAACAGCGCTACACGGCAAAGGAGAGGTCGGACATACAAGCCTATGCCGTCGGCGTCGGCAGCTGGGCACTCAGCCGGGACATCGAGGATGCCGATTACTTCGCCCACTGGGACGAGCGCCTTAGGCTGGGCGACTCGGAAATACGCTATCTGATCGGATGGACTTTGCGTCAGCCCGTGGGAAGCTCGCTTTACGTCAGCGCGCTGGTTCATCCGAGGATGGGAATCCTTCAAACCCCGATTACCTGGGGATATCGCAGCGTACGGCTGGAAGAGGCCCGATCCTTCGACCTCCTGGATTACCTCGAACGGGTTCTCGTGCCGCAACTGGAGCCGACCAGCGGGAGGAAGCTCAGCTTCGATCAACTGGTCCGCGAATCCTCCCTGACGAGCATCGCTTCAGCCTTGCGCGATAATCCGAAGGTTTATCTCATGCACAATGCGGATGATTTTCTGGTATCCGGGGAGGACCTGAAATTCGCCGAACGGATCTTCGGAGGCCGCGCCACCATTTATCCTTGCGGTGGCCATCTCGGCAATCTCTGGTACACGCAAAACCGACAGGACATTCTGGCGATATTGAAGCCGTTGCTGACCGATCTTTCCATGGCCAGGCAAACGGGGGAACGAGATGACCGTATCTCTCATGCCATGGGCGGCTCCGATGACTGAAAGCGTTTTCAACCAGATGCGTCAGACCCACGCACAAAGGGTCGGCCGACAGTGCGCGTTGGGACGGTAGCCCAATTCGACATGCCGTCGTAAGAAACCTGCCCCCTTCCGGACCTCGGTTCGTTATACGCCCACCGGATAGGTCTCCGCGGGTTCTTCGGCTTCCCGCCGGGCGATCCGCTCCAAAGGTTCCGCGGCCCGGCTCCGGTCGTAGTGGAACATGGCATTGAACTGCTCGGTCAGGCGGGGTTCGAAGTAGTGGCTGATGCGCTCGCTCTCGGGGAGATAGATCACGCCGATGGCGCGTTCCAGACGACCTCGGGGTATCAATTTCTCCTTGTACACTCCGGTTCCTGCGTTGCGGCTCCCACGGATGGGAGCCGCCCCTGACGGGCCAACCTTCGGCAATCCAATTCCGCTCCCGGCGGAATTGTCCGGCCTCCCCCGCCTGACGGCAGCCCGCTACGCTTTGCAAACAGGTTCTAAGGGCTCAGTGCCGCTTAGCAAGGTCCTGCGCCATCTGCAAATGCTGCTGAAGCTTGGGCAAAATCTTGCCGGCCCAGTGCTTCAGGTCTTCATCCTGTCCCTGACTGGCTTCGCGTTCGAATTCGGCGACGACTTTCTTGTGGTCCTGGACCATCGCCTTGATGTACTCACGATCGAACTCGTCGCCGCTCAGCCCGGACAGGCGATTCATCAGCTTCTCGTGTTTCTCGTCCAGTTCCTCGGATACCTTTTCGCCCTTGCCCGAGGCCAGCCGCATCAATTCCTTGTTCGCCTGGGTATGATCGTGAATCATGTGCTTCCCGAACTGCTTCACCTCGTCGCGGCTCGCCCGCTCGTTGACCAACTGGCTGAGCTTGACCTCAGCCGTCCCGCCGCGGGCCGCTTCCATCACGAAATGCCGATCCTGTTGGCTCAATGCCTGATGTTGTTGCTTAGTCATGCCCGTCTCCTTCGATTAATTGTCCGTGAATCGAATGCTGAAAGGTCTTGAGAGTCGGAGCGTGCACCGTCCGCACCCAAAACAGCACCGTTTCGATTTGTGACTCCCGCGGTCCCTAACAAGTTCGCTTTTTCCGAGTCATTACCGACCTCGGCTCTCGCGCTCAATCCATCAGCCCACACGGAATTTCGGCCATTGACTTGAACTCAAAAACTTAGAGCCCGCCGTTGCCTCGAAACCAGCCTTTCGTTGCGGAACAAGGATTTTTTTAGCGAATCGATCAATCAGGAAGAGATCGCCATCATGAAAATTCTCGCCGTTCATCCCAGCCCGCTGATGTACACCAAGGTCTTTCTCCGGCTCGAACCCCTGGGCTTGGAGATGGTGGCGGAATCGGCACGCCGGGCAGGTCATGCGGTCCGCCTGATCGATCTCCAGGTCGAGACCCATCGCGATTTCTTTCAGGTGCTGGAAACCTGGCAGCCGGATGTGGTGGCCTTCGCGCTCAATTACTTGGCCAATGTTCCGGAAGTGATCGACCTCGCCAAGGATACCAAGGAGCGCCTGCCGCAGAGCTTCGTCTGCATCGGCGGGCACAGCGCCTCGTTCACGGCCAAGGATTTGCTGGAACATGGCGAGGGCAAGATCGATTGCGTGCTGCGGGGCGAGGGCGAAGCCGGCTTTCCGAAGCTGCTGGAGGCGATCGAACACGACCGCGATTCGGTATGCCGGGTACCGGGCGCCGTCACGCCGGATGGCGAAGGACCGCCGCCCGGTTTCGTGGCCGACCTCGACGATATCAGCCCGGCACGGGATTTAGTACGGCACCGCCGGCGCTATTTCCTCGGCACTCTCGATCCCTGCGCCTCCATCGAGTTCACCCGAGGCTGTCCCTGGGACTGCTCCTTCTGCAGCGCCTGGACCTTCTACGGCCGCAGCTATCGCATCATGAGCCCCGAGAAAATCGTCGAGGACCTGGCCCGCGTCCAGGAGCCCGGCGTCTTCATCGTCGACGACGTGGCGTTCATCCAGGACAAGCACGGGTTCGAAATCGGCGAAGCCATCGCCCGCCGCAGGATCAAGAAGGAGTACTACCTGGAAACCCGGGGCGACGTGTTGCTCCGCAACAAGGAGGTGTTCCGGTTCTGGAAGAAACTGGGGATGAAATACATGTTTCTCGGCGTCGAGGCCATAGACGAGGAAGGCCTCGCCAAATACCGGAAACGGGTGAGCCTCGGCAAGAACTTCGAAGCCCTGGAATTCGCCCGTTCCTTAGGGATCACCGTGGCCATCAATATCATCGCCGACCCGGATTGGGACCGCGAAAGATTTAAAACCATTCGCGAGTGGTGCCTGGAAATCCCCGAAATCGTCAACATCAGCGTCAACACGCCTTACCCCGGCACCGAGACCTGGCATACCGAATCGCGCAAGCTGACCACCCGCGACTATCGTTTGTTCGATATCCAGCACGCCGTGCTGCCAACCCGGCTGCCGCTGCCCGAGTTCTACGCGGAACTGGTGAAGACCCAGCAGGTGCTCAACCTGAAGCACATGGGTTGGGAGTCGCTCAAAGGTACAGCGAAAATCGTGGCCCGGCAGCTACTGCGCGGCCAGACCAATTTCCTCGGAAGCCTTTGGAAGTTCAACAGCGTGTTCAATCCGGAACTGCAACTGGCGGACCACCGGCGGCCGGTGAAATATCCGATGTCCCTGCCGCCGGAACCCACGGCGCAAAAATTCAAGGCGCAGACGCTTTATGTCCACGACATACGGGAGCGGAAGAGCCGCACGCTCGACAAGGCCACCGAGCGCTTCGTCGATGACACCCGAGGGGGCAGCTAGAGGATTTTAGAATTCGCTGTCTGGGCTTGCTATATGGTCCCGTTAGGGTGCGTCCGAGCATCGCCAGCTTGAGCCGGAACAGCCCGCGAGGGGCGAGGCGGACCGAACAAGAGGAAACTGCTTTGGATGGCGTGTAAGCCGTGTCAGTGACAGGATCGAGAAATACCAATAAGAGGGGAACTGGACCGGACATCCTTGCCCGCTGTGATCACCTTCCCGTGACCACAGTGACCCTGCCTTGGTGATCCAGTTCTAGCCTTTTCCATAAACTATTGGGATGCCTTTCCCAAGCGAGTTCCACTTTCCCTTCGCAACATCCTGTGGTCCTGACCGAAATCGTCTTGTTTCGGGCTCACATGCACCGTTTGCGTGGGAGTGGCGCTCATTAAACCCAACCCCAACTCTCTTTGGAATACGCCCAAGTCCGTAGGTAGTCCTTCGTAAGGGCATACCCCGGTATGCGTTACCGCCATCACGTCGAGCCGGGGTCGATGTTCGGTCGCTCTGCGGAAATCCGAAGACGTCATATCCTGTTCGCTTCCGATCGGCTTCATTTGCCATGGGCATGGAGCCAGCGCATGATTTCGGGCCACAGGGTCCGGTGGGCTTCCCGCCCGACCAGCATGCCGACGTGTTGGAGAGAAACCCCGATGTCCCCGCCATACCGGAGTACCGTGGCATCCCGGCTCCGTGCCGCCTGATGGAACGGCAACACCGCTTGTGGCGGGACGACACGGCAATGGGGGTCCACCACGCTGAGGAGGGGCGACTCGACGAGTTCCGGGGCGACTCGATGGCCTCCGATCGAGAGACTCCCCCGCATGAACCGATCCTCGCGGTACAGCCATTCGACAATCTCCCCGAAGAGAGCGGGTGCCATCGGCATTTCGTCACATGCCCAACGCTCCACGGCCAGGTGAGTCCGCAGCGCCCGTGAGTCACTGAGGCTGCGGAGCCCATCCGAGATCCGCAGCCAACCGAAGGTCAGCGGATCGGCTAGAAACGATAACCCGCTGAGCAATGAACCGGCTACAGGATGTCCCGCGGCGGTCGAGATTTGCGCCGGCGGAGCCATGGCGGCCCACCGGTCTATCGGTCCCACATCCGGCCCGAAATGCAGCGGAGCGCCCAAAAGAACCAATCCCCTGACGGAGCCCGGGTGTAGCGCGGCAAAAAAGGTGGCGAAGGTGCCTCCCAGGGAGTGTCCGGCCAGGAACACCGGCCCGTTCCCTTGCTCTTTTCCGATGGCCTCGACGCAATCGACGATCAGGCGATCGGCATAGTCGGCCAGACCGAATTCCGACTCGATGCGGCCTGGACGCTCCCAGTACGCCAGATAAACGGATAAGCCGCTCGCCAAGCCGCGCCGGACCACGCTGGCCCAGGGCACCAGATCCCAAATGTAGGCGCGTTTGATCGGGGCCGGGACGATGAGCAAGACAGGGCCGGCCCCAGACGTGGGACTATAGCTTCTGAGCGTGAGACCGGGCTCGGACATCGCCGTCCGAAACGGCGTCTCCTCCGGCCCGAAGCCGGTCAGATCAAACCACACACCGAGCCCGCGGCGGAACCGGTCGACCGGCTCGAAGAGCGATGCGTTCGGATCCATATCCGAACCCTGCCGGCTCTGAGAATCGTCCATCAAACCATGATTCATGAGCAGCACCTGGAGATATCCGTCACTTCCGATATCGACCGGCGCGTTTCAGAAAAACTCCCCGGTTTTCGAATGGCGGAGAACCTAGTTATCCCGCCAGCCGGAGACCGAACCGTTCATCGCCGGCCTTTTTCATCGGCAGCGTCGGTGCAACTCCCTCCCGGGAGACAAGTCTCATTAATCAGGCACGCGCCCCACTCGGATTAGACTCCGAGTACCGAAAAAAACCGCAGCCATCACTCAGTTATACATACAAGGATGAAGTAGCATGAAAAACGATTACGGGAAAAGCACTGGCAGGCTGGCGGTTCTCAACGGCGCCGTCATTGCCCTGGTGTTACAGGCACCCTCGGTATCCGCGAGAACCCTCGGCCTGGTGGCGGATAACACTGAATCCTCGGTCACGGTATTCGATGCCGACACCGACACGGTGCTGGGGTCGATGACTATAACCCCCGGTTCCATCGGTGACGTGCTGGTTACGCCGGATCAGACCCGGGGTTTTGTGACAAATTTCAATAGCGAAGTCTTTGTCATCGACTTGACCGCATCGCCCCCCCGCCTCGCCGGAGGCATGAACCCGATTCCCATCGCCAACAATGGCGAGGATCTCTCGATCAGCCCCGACGGGAAGTTTCTGGTGGTGTCCAATGGCCGAGATCCCCAACCGATCTCGGTCATCGACATTGCGACTCAGACCGAGATCCACACCTTGTCCGTGGGCTCTAACACCAATTCGATCGATGTCTGCAGCAACGGTTCGGTGCTGGCCACGTCCTCTGACGGGACGGTGCGCCGCCTCACCCTCAGTGGCACGGGCACTTTGACCGACACGGGCGAGAGGCTGTCTCTCGGTGACGAGCCCAATAATGTCTTCTGCGCTCCGGGCGGCACGTCGGGCCTTGTCATCACCACCTTTTCCAGTGAAATGACGTCATTTACGATCCCGGGGCTGGAACGGGTCGACACGCGCGCGTTATCCGCGGGTTTCGGGATTTCGGGTTTGATTAATTCCGCAGGAAACCGGGCCTTCGCCAGGAGTAGCTACGAGGGTTTCTTTGACGTCTTTGATTACAACGCCACGACCGCGGCACTCGGCGCCACGCCGCTGTTGTCCGTTCCGATTTCCAACACTTTCGGATTCTTCGGAATCGATCAAATGGCGCTGCATCCGAACAAGGCCAAATTGTACGTCTCAGAATTCTTTGCCAATGCCTTGAACGTGTATGACGCGAACACGGGCGCCTTATTGACGTCAATCACCGACCCGCACATCGTGGAGCCGACCGGGGTGACTGTCGCGGCGGTAACGGACCCTTGCGCCGGCCCTCCACCTGCCGGAGCGATCGTGGGAACCAACGGCCCCGATGCGCTGCGCGGCACGCCGGGTAACGATGTCATTTTCGGCCTGGACGGTAACGATGCGATCGATGGCCGCGGCGGGGATGATCTGATTTGTGGCGGCCCTGGCAACGATACGCTCAAGGGCGACGCGGGCGATAACCTGATCGATGGCGCCGCTGGCCAGGACTGAGCCTTCTTAGGAAGGTCCCAAATGGTACGGTAAAAGGAAATTCGTAGGATGCGGTGAGCGAAGGGAACCGCATCCTACGGCTCTGTTGGCCTTCGTATGGTTATATCGCGCCGGGCGGGCGGCTGGCCTTAGGCACAAACGAGATCAAATTGATATACCCCACCGCCTGCATCGGCCAAACCCGCCTGACCGGGACTGATTCCTCGACCGGACAAGAATCGCCGAAAAAGAGCACATGCTCTCGACGTTGCTGGGCGACCCTTCTGCGTTATAAGCCAGACACCGGCCGATGCCGAAGACTCCTACTGGCATAAGTTCTTACTACTCCCAGCGGGTCAATAACAGATATATGACGATTGTCATCACAACTACCACAAATGCCAGAATTGCCAGTATGCCTGCCCCACCTGCGAGCAGGATGAATGAGACTTTCCATGCGGCATAGGCATTTGCCATGTTTTCGAATGCAGATAGCATGGCTATAAGCATTGCGAAGATGACAATCCATTTTGCTGTATAACCTGGCAGGTAGACCCGCTTGGACCGGTTGCGACGATAAGCCGCAGCCCGCTCAAAAAAGGAGCCCACATTTACACTCTCAAAGATCCAGAGCGGCCATAAATACAGATAGAGGAGATAGGAGAGAGACTCGTTCCGAACATTCGATGCATTGATATTCATCCTGCGCACCTCCACAATCGTTCAGACTCTCTGCCCCCTAATATATTTCATCCGCTAATCCGCCGGAATCCAAAAAATCCACGACGAAGAGCATGACGGAGCAAAAGTAAAGGGTCAGGCTTTTGTTGTTTGTTTTTCAGGACGAACCGCCGACCGGCTTTCGGTGAACGGAAGGGTTCGAGCGGAAGAAACAGATAAAACGCTGACGCTTTAACTTAGGCAGGTCCCAAAAGGTACGGTGAAAGGAAATTCGTAGGATGCGGTGAGGCACGAACCGCCCTTCGACTCGGCTCAGGACAGGCATCAATCGCGAGCGATGCGCTTTCAATGGCAAACGGGCTTTTAGTCGGCCCCTTCCAATCGCAAACGGTTGCTTTAATCGCAACCCTTCCAATCGCAAACGGTCGCTTTAGTCGCGACCCTTCCTTCGTTACCGCATCCTACGGCCCTGGATAGATGTGTCGCCATGTAGGCAGTCGTCACGACCAAGGGGATGGCCATGATGTTGGTCCCGAGCGTCGCGCCGAGACCGATGGGAGCCACGTCGCGCAGGACACTCGCAGTGGCCATGGCCACTTCCAGGCTGGCGGCTGCAATCCCGGCAAACGCGGCTTCGGCTGCGGATGAGAGGCCCCACTGCTGGCAGAGCTTTTTGAGCGGTTCGGCCAGTTGGTCCGCTCCCCAGTGAGCCGCCCAAACCCCTGCCGCCAACACCGGCAGCCAGATCCAAAGCTCCATTGATGCTTAACGGGGTTCGATCTTGATTGGCCGTGTGCCGCCCATCTGGTCCAGTAAGGCGTTCAATGTGGTCTCCGCCGTCTGGCTGTAGCCGGAAACCGGGGCCGGCAACCCCACTTTTTCGATGTCGACGGTGTCGCGGACCAGGCCCGTGGTATTGCTCGCCTTGAGTGTGTCGAAATAAGAGACCAGTTTGGCTTGAACATCGGCCATGATTCTGTCGCGCTGCTCCTGTGGCAAGTCCCACATGGCTTGCTTGAAGGGCAGCAGCGCCCGCTTGCGGGTGGCGCGGTAAAACGCGTCGTCGCTTAGACCGGGTTGGCGCTCTCCGGGCCATTCACTATTGATCCAGCGGTAGATGTCTTTTTTCAACTCCGGGGAAAACGCCTCATGATCGAAGATCAGGTCCTCGAACGGAGCCACGAGGTGAAGTTCGCTGATATTGTTCCCCGGAAACTGCGGGAATAGCGCTTCAGGGATGAGGGTTATCCCGCTGCGGACGGCCAGACCAAGGCCGTATTCCCGGCGGGCGATCTCACCGATCTCCCGGAGTAACTCGAGATCGACGTCCACTTCGCCCGAGGCTCCGCTCACCAGGACGATGATCTTGGAAAGATCTCTCTTGCCGCCGGGAATGTTAAGGCAATCGAAAAAGCCTTCCATAAAGGCGCGAAACTCATCCGCGGTCAGGTTTCCATCGCCCATCGCCTTGATTTCCGCACCGATATTGATGGAAAGCTCCTCCGGCTCGATCTCGCGGACAAAGGCGACCAGTTCGGCGCACTCCCGGCTGCTTGGCTGCTGCTGTTCCACGAAGCTGGGGCGGGAAAAATCCGCCAAACTCGACGTATCGATATCGATATTGAAAAATCCGGCCGTGATGGCCTCTTCAAGACAATCTTTCAGCTGGCCGATCTCATCGTCCCGGCTGACCTGGTAACTGGCACGACCGATGCGAATGTGGTCGCTTTGGAGAAACACGGCGCGCTGATGTCCCTCCCGAATGGCCGCCGCTAGAATACACGTGGCATATTCGGCCGGCGGCTGGAACCCATAACCGGCAACTTCATCGGTGTAGCCGAAGATGAAGGTGCCTGCCGCGGTCTCTCGAGCCGCACGAAAGCAGGCCCTCGCCACATCATAGTTCAGCGCGTGAAGACTCAGCGCCGGGGTGGTGAAAGCCGGAGCCGCTCCCCGGACTGCCGCCTCATGCACCCCCTGGATGGAAGTCGGATAAATGACCAGCTTGGCGGCGGCTTCCCGGATCAGCCATTGCAGGAAATACCTGAGCTCTTCGGATTCATGGAAGACTGCGTTATAGACCAGCCGGTCGATGCAATTTTCCCGGAGCTTATCGGCATCGACCACGTCGACCTCATTGTCCCTGATTTCGAGAATCCCCCTCAGAGTGCTCTCAATATCGATAGCCGTTTGAAACAGCATGGCTTTACTCCTTTCCATCACGACCTTCTTTTGAGTCCGGCAAGTCCGAAACCCAGTCCGATACCCATTGCGCCCGCCAGCGCCATCCAGGGAACGGGCGGCCTTTGCCGGGGTCTTTTCCAGCCGCCGCGCACGCTGGCGTATTCGGGCATGGGTTCGAAGAGATTGCCCGATGTCGGTGGTATGGTGTGCTCTTGAAAATGCCCTTTTTCAACCACCCGGGCCGCCCATCGGTCGAAGAGCCCGGGCATGAGTCGCTGAGCGACGATCGCCGCCCGGATGTTGCCGCCCACGACCACCTCGCGGCGTGGCGCGAGCGCTGCGGATACGATGGCTTGAGCCACGGTTTCAGGGTCATAGATCGGCCCCATGGGCTTGGCCGCGCGTCCCATGTAATTGCCGCCCTGCTGGAACAAAGGGGTATCGATCGCCGCCGGAAGCACCGAGACGACATGAATGCCGGGAACATTCCAAAGTTCCTGCCGCAGGCAATCGGAGAGCGCGATAATGCCGAATTTGCTGATGACATAAGCGCTGGCGAAGGGCTGGGGCATTTTGCCGACCCCCGAGGAGACATTGATGAGAACGCCCCTCCCCTGCTCCCGGAACCACGGCAGGATGGCCCGCGCGCCCTGAACGTAGCCGAAAAGATTGGTGTCGATCACCCGGCGAAAATCCGCAGGCGGGGTTTCCTCGAAACGGCCGAACAGGGTAACCGCCGCGTTGTTGACCCAAACATCCACCCGCCCGAAGGTTTCGATGGCCCGGCGTGCCAGCGCTTCGATCGCCTGTCCATCGGTCACATCGACCGGCGCGGCCAACGCGCGTCCACCGGCCGCCTCGCAGTCCAGCGCCAATTCTTCGAGGGCCGCTTTACGGCGGGCGGCCACCACCACGGTTCCGCCCTCCTTCGCGAACGCCAAAGCGGTGGCCCGGCCGATGCCACTCGAAGCACCGGTAATCACGGTGACGGTGTCCTCGATCCTGTGCCGCATGGCTACTCCTTTCCGCAATAGGCTTACTAAAGCAGACCCGGCGATATAGCGTAAGTTCTCATGCGACGCCGGCTCCCTGGCGCATCTCGATTGGCCGGCAAGTGGTGCAATTTCTTAATCCCGTTCGAGCGCTCCCGAGCATTGGAGCCCGACGCCGGAATCGTCCGCAGGAGCACGCGATGGATCGCGTGCGGCGACCGAGGCACACGGACGTGCCTTCGGTCGCCCCCGGTGTTGGGCGAAACGCGCAGGATCAGAGCGCTCGCCGGGTGGCCTTTTCTTTGGATACTTTCTTTTGGCCAAGCAAAAGAAAGTATCCCGCGTGCGGGGCGGCTCCCCGCTCTAAAATAAGCGCCGCGCTTAGCGGCACCTTAGTACGATTTTCATCCAGTTAATCCACTATGTGGAAGCGAAAAATGCTCTAGTCCATATTCAAATAGGCCAGCAAAGATCTTTACGCACCCGGTATTTTTTCGGCTGTCGAAGATAAGAGAAGGACCTCAAACATGAACTGGCACAGTCACCCCATAGACCAAATCCTTCAAGAGCTGAAGAGCAAGGCCGAAGGTCTTTCCACCGACGAGGCCCAGCGGCGCCTTAAAGAATACGGTCCCAACGAGATCCGTAAAGGACGGGAAATCTCCCCGCTCAGGATCTTATTGGCCCAGTTCAACGATTTTCTCATCTACCTTCTGCTCGCGGCCGCAATCCTCTCGGTCGGCGTGGGCTTCTTGCCGGGGTCGGACCCGGAATACGCCGAGGCTATCCTCATTCTGGTCATCGTGCTGGCCAACGGGTTGTTCGGCTTCGTTCAGGACTATCGAGCCGAAAAGGCGATGCAATCGCTCCGGGAACTCTCCACGCCACAGGCGCGGGTGCTCAGGGACGGAAAAAAGGTCACGGTGCCGGCGACAGAGCTCGTTCCGGGCGACGTGATCGTGATCGACGCGGGGAACCGGATTCCGGCGGATGCCCGTTTGCTCGAATCCCAGAGCCTGGAGACGATGGAAGCCTCGCTGACCGGGGAAAGCGCGACGGTCTCCAAAGAGGTGGAACCCGTGGATAAAGACGCGCCTTTGGCTCAGCGCAACAATATGCTGTTCATGAACACCGACGCGGTGCGAGGACGGAGCAAGGCGGTGGTGGTGACCACGGGCATGGACACGGAAGTGGGCGCCATCGCCTCGGAGATCGAGAGCGCCGAGCAGCACAGAACGCCGTTCCAGGAGGAAGTCGATCGCCTGGGCAAGCAGATCGGCTACGGCATTCTCGGGCTGATCCTAGTGGTGGCGGCCGTCCAGTATTTTTTTACCGAGACCGGCCTCGTCACCATCATCCTGGTGGCCGTCACCCTGGCCGTGGCCGCCGTGCCGGAAGGCTTGCCCGCCGTGGTGACCCTCGCCCTTGCTCTGGGTTCCCAAAGGATGATCAAGCAGAACGCTCTGGTCCGCCGGCTGTCGGTCGTGGAGAGCCTGGGCTCCGTGGACGTGATCGTAACCGACAAAACGGGCACGCTGACCGAGAACCAGATGACCGTCGAAAGGCTATATTTCTCCGGCCGGACCTACGAGGTTACGGGCGAAGGCACCAAGCCGGAGGGAGAGTTCCGCCAGGATGGCAAATCCGTGACCGCCGAGATACTGGAGCCGCTCCTTAAATGCGGGGCCATCGTCAACGATGCGGAAAAGGCGCCGGAGTCCGGAAAGGCAGACTATTCCGGCGATCCCACGGAAATCGCCCTCCTGGTCGCGGCGGCCAAGGCGGGCATCGAGCCCAAGGTCGAACGCCTGCGCGAAATCCCCTTCTCGTCCGAACGCAAGCGGATGACAGTGATCGCCAAGGAGGAGCCGCCGATGGCGTATATGAAAGGCGCTCCCGAGATGGTGCTGGATCGATGCAGCTCGCTATGGGAGGACGGAGAAGCCAAGCCCCTCGGCGAGGAAGCACGACAAACCATCGTCGACAAGAACAAGGAGTTCGCCGAGAGCGCCTTCCGCGTTTTGGCCTGTGCCCGCAAGGAAGTGCGCGATGTGGAGCGGAACGAGGACGAGATCGAAAGCGGGATGGTATTTCTGGGATTGCAGGCCATGATCGATCCGCCCCGCGCCGAGGTGAAGGAGGCCGTCCAGGACTGCCGGAACGCGGGCATCCGGGTCATCATGGTCACCGGCGACAACCTGGCGACGGCCAAAGCCATCGGCGCGCAGATCGGCTTCAGCCCGGAGGGAGCCACGACCGGAACGGATCTCGAGCGCCTCTCCGAGCAAGAGCTGCAAAAAGTCGCGGAGAGAGCCGAGATCTTTGCCCGCGTGTCGCCCCATCACAAAGTCACGCTATTGAAAGCGCTTCGGGAGCGCAGGCATCGGGTGGCCATGACCGGCGACGGAGTAAACGACGCCCCTGCCCTGCGCAACGCCGACGTCGGGATCGCCATGGGACGGCGCGGGACCGACGTGGCCAAGGAGGCTTCGGACATGGTCCTGCAGGACGACAACTTCGTGACCCTGCGCAACGCCATCGCCGAAGGCCGGGGCATCTTCGACAACATCCGCAAATTCGTCAATTTTTTGCTGTCGGCGAACGCCGGCGAGATCCTGATCGTGTTCCTGGGCGTGTTAGCGGGCGCTGCGCTGTTTCCCCGGCTTTTCGGAGGGCAGAGCGAGGCCTTGATCCTCACGCCGGTGATGCTGTTGTGGATCAACTTGGTCACCGACGGGCTCCCTGCGCTGGCCTTGAGTACCGATCCCAAGATGGAAGGCATCATGAAACAGCCGCCGCGCGGAGCCGGTGAGCCGGTGCTCGATCGGCGCATCATCGCCTCGATTCTCAGCATCGGGCTGATCATGGCCGCGACCGGATTGCCTCTGTTTTTCCACGGCCTGCTGAACACGGGCGAATTGGCTCGGGCGCAGACCCAGCTCTTCACCTTTATCGTTGTCGCCGAGATGATCCGAATCCAGATCATTCGAGCCCGTTACGCGTTGCCGATGCTCTCGAACCGGTGGCTGGTCGCCGCCGTGGCATCGAGCCTGGTTCTACAGGCAGTAGTCCTTTACACACCGGCGAGCGAGCTCTTCGAGGTAGCAGCGCTTGCTTCGGGCGACTGGCAGTGGATCGGCATCGCCTTTACGGCCTTCCTCCTGCTGGGCGTGATGGCGGAAAAGAGTCTTGACTGGATTTATGGCTGGAGGGCCGAGAGAGCGCTGAAGAAAGCGGCCGCCGAAAAGAAAATCGTCCCGGCAGAACGGGAAGAACGATTATTGGCGTTTTACATGCTGAGCCAGGCGATGCTGCAAGCGTATACCGCCAGCTTCGGCAAAGAGGCGGAGGAGAAAAGCGTAGGGGAAGATAAAACGAGCGAGAAATTAGAGGCTTTTCGTCTATTCAGCGAAGCCATGCTGAAAGCCTACGAGCGGACCTTCGATAACAAAGAGGAGGGAAAGCGGCTAGATTCTCAAACGGCCTCTAAGGTGAAAAAGTGATCCGGACTCATGGGAGTAGGTTTATAAACAGCTTCTCAGAACACTGTCCTTGAAGAATTAGACCAAATAGCTGTCACCCGTTTTGATCTACTCGGCCTGTCTCTTTTTCGAACAAGCAAGAAACGATTGATATGGTCCTGAGCTCCCCGGATATTCTCAGTTAATCCGGTCCCGAAACGACGGATGTCCGATTCCGGCGATTTCTGTTCGCAGTCCACTACATTTAGATGTCTAATTCTCTATCGTCGCTCGCCCGAGCGCTTGACGGCGGCTCGCCGCGAGTGCATCGTTCACGCGGAAATCGGTTTGAGTCCGATCCGTCAATGATCTCGCTGTGGCGAGCTTCGATCAGCAACCGTACAACTTGGTTCAAGGAGAGTGCCATGTCAGACCTATCGTTTCAGCCAGGCCGGCGCCAAGCCCTCAAAGCGGCGGCCGCTACCGTGATGACTATTTCGCTGCACGGATTTATGCGGCAGGGACAAGCGCAAGAGCCATCCCCACCGGGCGCACCCAAGCTCTCGCCGGACGATCCCATGGCCAAATCGCTCCACTACGTGGAGGATGCATCCAAGGCTAACCGTCCGGCGAAAGGGGACGTGCCCGGCGAGCAACAATTCTGTCACAACTGCAAATTTCTCCAGGCCGGCCAAGGCGAGTGGCGTCCCTGCAGCATCTTCGGCGGCAAGCTCGTGAACGTCAACGGTTGGTGCAGCTCCTGGCTCAAGGTGGGTTAACCGGCTCCAAAAACCAGCACCGGGGCAAGCCCAGCTTGCCTCTCCGGTGTTGTTAAATTCGCAGACACCTCGATGACTGCCTACTGATGCGAAAGTCGATCAAAGAGCCACGCAGGTCTGGCGCGCATCCTAATTACGCCGCCATACGGGCTGGGCTTCGGTGATTAACCCTGTCTAAATCGACTAAGGAGGTTTCTATGAATGCTAAGCCAATTTCGATTCCAGGAGTGCTGTTGGCAGTGGCTGTCGGCTCGGGCGTCTTGCCTGTGCAGGCAAGAGAAGAGGCCTATCCCCCGGCCTTCTCGCAGGTTGACCAAAACCAGGACGGATACATTTCCGCTAACGAATCCAAGGCGGTGCCCGGTTTATCGGAATACCTGATAACGCTGGACCAAAACGGCGATGGTAAACTCAGCCCCAAGGAATATGAGGACTTGAAGACCTTGGCGCCCAAGGAGGGTGGCGGCCCATCGCCTGCTCCGATTACCCCTCCGGCCCCGGTACCGATGAATCTGTAGGATAGGAAGCGGAGCCGCAACCGCAAGGCTGTTGGCTCACTTTCGCGAGGGCTGCGTTTGCGACGTGCAATGGATCTGATCAGACGGCAGACACAACCGAAAAAATCATGTCAAGACGGGTCGATCGTCGATGAACGTCAACACCTACAACTACGCAGCATTGCCGAAGCTCAGTCCGCGAGTCATGCGCAGCCTTTATGGAGACCGTAGTGTTCACGGGGGTTCAAGCGGCCGGAAAGTCGACCTTTTTCAAGGCGTACTGGGTCGATACCCATATCCGAATCAATCTCGATATGCTGCGCACCCGACATCGGGAGAAGGTGTTGATTGCCGCCTGCCTTCAAGCGAAGCAGCCCTACGTGGTGGAAAATACCAATCTGACCCGAGAAGACCGTGCCCGCTATATCTCCTCGGCCAAGGCAGCTGGGTTTCGCGTGATCGGCTACGCCTTCCACGTCGAACTTGAGGAAGCCTTGGGCCGGAATGCGTTGCGCACGGCGCCTCGTAGGAGGGTTCCGGAAAAGGCCATTCGCGGCGCGTTTAAACGTTGGCAACCTCCGACCTGGGACGAAGGGTTCGATGCGCTGTTCGCCGTGTGGAGTCAAGGCGGCGAATTTCAGGTACAGGCGGTCCCACGTGAAATCGGGCGATCGTGAAAGGCGAACGGACAGCCGCCCTCGATCATTGCTCGGCTTAGGATGAGCAACTAGACTCATCCTCGTGAATTCGGAATATCAGGAGGATTTTTATGTACGTGCCTTTGCAGCCGACTCTCGCGCTGGTGACCGGAATACTGATCTTGCTTGTGCCGCGCCTGTTGAATTATCTCGTGGCGATCTATTTGATCGTCATAGGCGTATTGGGATTGATGCATCGATAATCCACCCGGATGCGTGGGCGTTTATCGGATGGCGCTTGGAGATACGGTGCTCGTCTCAACGAAAAGCGGAAAGATCGTTTCATCCTAACAATCACGAGGAATAGCCCTTGAAAAAAGCTCTCCTGTTCACCCTTTTGTTCTCCGGTGTCGCCCAGGCCGAGGAAATTGGGTGCGTCACAACCGCTTGGAAGCTGATTGGCGCCAACCACAAGATTTGCGTCGATGCGTTTGCCGATCCCAAAGTCCCCGGTGTGACTTGTCACATCAGCCAGGCCCGCGCCGGCGGCATTTCCGGGGCCGTAGGACTAGCGGAAGATCCGTCCAAGTTCAGCCTGGCTTGCCGCCAAACCGGACCGATCACGTTACCGGCAGAGCTTAAGAGCGGCGAGAAAGTCTTTTCCGAAGATACCTCGGTCTTTTTCAAGACGACCGATGTCGTCCGCATGGTCGACACCAAGAACAACACACTCGTTTATCTCGCAATCAGCCGGAAAATCATCGAGGGCGCACCGGCCAGCAGCTTGTCCACCGTGCCTTTGATGCCTTGGGGCGGCAGATAAACCAGCCCCGGCTTCGGCACGATTTGAGTATTCGATACACGCACCTCCCTCTTAGCTTTCCCTGCCCACGCAATAGGCTAGGTATCCGATCAGCGCCAAGAGTCCGATTTCCCCCGCAAAGTCGCCCCAGGTGTAAATACTGAAGCAATCCGGTACTGTTCCAAGCATTTCGAACCCGCCGATGAATGCCGTGGCAAAAATGAAAACGAGGACCAGCAAATAGAATTGTTTCTTGCTGAGTAATGGGTCAAACATAATTGCTCCCTAGTGGACTGTGCCCTGCCTAATCGGCGCTCGACTCGGTCGGCGAGTACACCGTGGGTTGGCGTTGTTTACCAAGCGGCTGTTGAGAGTTCAAAGCAAGTAGCACCGATGGCCACCAAGACTTATGACGTAATCGTGATCGGCGCCGGGGTGGTCGGCGCGGCGGCCGCGTATCACCTCGCCCAGCGCGGGCAGCGTATCCTGGCATTGGAACAGTTCGAGCTCGATCATCCGATGGGAAGTTCTTACGGTGAGTCGCGCATTATCCGCTACGCGTACAAGGACTCCATATACGTAGACATGGCGAAAGAAGCGTTCCCGATGTGGCGCGACCTGGAGCAGCACAGCGGCAAGCGCTTGCTGACGCCCTCCGGCGGCTTCGATTTCGGTCCGGCGGATTCCCCCTCGCTGCTGGCCACGCGCGATCACTTGGCCGCCGCGGGGATCGCTTACGAATGGCTCACCGCGACCGAGGCCGCCCGGCGTTTTCCGCAATTCCGGCTAAACCAGGATATGGCGGCCATTTATCAACCGGACGCGGCGATTCTGAACGCTTCGGCTTGCGTACGGACGCTGGCGGAGATGGCGCAGAACTACGGTGCCGTGCTGAAAACGAAGTGTCCGGTGACGAAGATCGAGCCGTTGAGCGACTCGGTCCGCGTGCAAACTCCCAAAGCCGGATTCAGTGCGAGGCGGGTGGTCATCAGCGCAGGCGCGTGGGCGGGAAAGCTGCTGCAAGCGCTGGACTTGAATCTGCCCCTCACGCCGACCCGACAGGAACAGATGTTCTTCGAACCGGCCCGGCGCGCCATGTTCTTGCCGGGGACGTTTCCGGTGTTTATCCATCACCAGGACCCTTGGATTTATGGGCTGCCGGATATGGGTACCGGACTCAAGGTCGCCATCCACAACCTGAGCCACGCCACCGACCCTGATGACACCCGCCATGCGCGGGATGAGGCGTCCGTCGCCACGGTACGGGAGTGGGTGAAGCGCTTCTTACCATGGGGCGACGGCCCGATTCGCGAGCGGCGCGAATGTCTGTACACGATGACACCCGACGAACATTTCATCATCGATACGCATCCGGCCTATCCCAACGTGGTCATCGGCTCGCCGTGCTCAGGGCATGGCTTCAAGTTCGGCATCTTGACCGGACGCCTATTGGCGGACTTGGCTCAAGGGCGTGCGCCGACGCAGGAGCGATTCAAGGTGCGGCGGTTGTTGGGATGACGAAACCACCAAGGCGCATACTGTCTCGAAAATTCGTCATGTAGGCTGGCGAACATGGCAGTGGTGGAATCAGCCGAGATTGGAGACTTCGAGGATCTTGTCGGAACCGGGCGGTTGAACGGTTTTTGCGACAAGCTGCTCCCATTCATGCGCGAGCTGGCCCGACCGCTCGGTTTTGCGGCAAGCGAAGTCGCGTGTGCTCGCCTTTTCGCTAATCGGGAGAGCTACGGTCTAATGCGGGTCTAACTTAGACCTGTTTCCGCTCTAAGGGGTATACCGATGAGCCGAGGAATCACCATGAACCGGCGCCGTTTTCTGCAATTGGCGGGAATTGCTGCGTTTACGGCGGGCAGCTTTCCACGGTTTTTATTTGCGGAATCCACGAGACCGCCGAACAAAGCCTCCCCGAATTTCCATCCTGATGTCGAGATCGACTTGGCCGCACGGGAAGGCTCCATGGCGATCCTGCCGGGCCAGGAAACCAGGATCATGAAATATCACGGTAGCCTGGTCAAAGGACCCGAGGGGGCCGTGAAGAACATTCCGGGCAGTTATCTCGGCCCTGTTTTCAATCTGCGAGCGGGCCAGAAAGTTCGCATCAACTTCCACAACGCTCTTGCCGAGCGCAGTATCGTGCACTGGCACGGCCTGCACGTTCCTCAAAACATGGATGGCCATCCCATGTACGACATCGTACCCGGGCAAACCTACGTTTATGAGTTCGAGGTTAGAGGCCGAGCGGGCACCTTCTGGTATCACTCCCACGCCCACGAACGGACAGGCGAACAGGTTTACAAGGGTCTGACCGGTTTGATTCTCGTCAGTGATGGAGAAGAGCAGGCATTGAGGCTCCCGAACGGTGCACACGATATTCCGCTGGTGATTCAGGATCGCAGCTTCGATAGCCAAAATCAGCTCAGATATCTCGGCAGCATGCCCGAACGGATGAGGGGCTTTCTCGGCGACCAAATCCTCGTCAACGGCCGGCCCGATTTCATGCTGCCGGTGCTCACCCGCACCTACCGCCTGCGCCTGCTCAACGGCTCCAACTCACGCATCTATAAACTGGCCTGGAGCGATGGAATGCCGATGACCGTCATCGCCACCGATGGCGGTCTGTTGGAGGAGCCCGTTACCCGTTCCTATATCACCCTGGCTCCCGCCGAGAGAATCGAGCTTTGGGTGGATTTCGGCAAACACAAGGTCGGTGACGAACTGGCCCTGCGCAGCTTGGCGTTTACCGGGGCGGTTCACGTGATGGGCGGTGAACCGCAGGGCATGGGAATGAGGGGGCGGCACGGCGATGAAGGCCATGGAGAACACGGCGGCCGTGGCATGATGGGCGGTGGAGGCATGGGCCGCGACATGATGGGCGGCATGATGCATCAGGGCAGATTACCGTTGGGCAGCGAGTTCACCGTGTTGAAAGTACGGGTTGAACAGGCCGTGAATGACGACCACGTATTGCTCAGACGCCTATCGACGATCCCTCGTTATCAAATCGCCGAGGCAGAAAATCCGAATCATCCCCGGGTTATCAAGCTGCGGATGGAACACATGCGCTGGACGCTCAACGGCAGAACGTTCCTCATAGAGGAAGCAGCGCCCGATGAGATCATCAGACTCAACACCATGCAGCTCATCGAGTTCGATAATAGCCATGGTGACGGCCACATGATGCACCTGGCCCACCCCATGCATTTCCACGAACAGCCGTTCCAAGTGGTGAAACGGGAAATCGATCCCGATTTGAAGGAACAGCATAAGTCCCTGAGCGGGGGATTCATCGACAGCGGCTGGAAGGACACCGTGCTGGTCATGCCGGGGGAGAAAGTCACGCTGCTCAAGCGTTTCGATGACTTCAAGGGTTTGTATCTGTATCACTGCCACAACCTCGAGCATGAGGACCAGGGCATGATGCGGAATTTTCTCGTCAGCTGATCAGATGGGCGACTATAAAGAGATTCAGCAGCGCGATAGGATTGTTCATTAATATCAAATTCAACCTCCCTCTCTCTTTTGCCCTCCCCGATCTCGAGGTCATAGCTTGTGACGGTGAGTTATGCTCGAAAGTTGTGGATGAGGGGCTGAGGTAGGCGGCGTATTCTGGATGGTCTTCGAGGTCATCCATTCCTGTTGAGAGGAGCGAATACGCCATGAGTGAAGATAAGGTCATTCGGTTGAAGAGTCCAGGGACACCTGG
>Ga0196971_1000489_pt1 | contig 28817 bp, 22 predicted proteins | sample S1v_1013CmetaG_FD_148660 | JGI IMG/M metagenome (GOLD analysis project Ga0196971, IMG submission 148660) | Soil microbial communities from Anza Borrego desert, Southern California, United States - S1+v_10-13C | ecosystem: Environmental > Terrestrial > Soil > Desert | place: USA: California...
CACACTCTTTTTCCCCGTCCGCGCAGGTATATTGTTAATTCCTCCGCATCTTCATGTACATGAAGCTTATGCTGGGAACCCGGAGGGAAAAAGGCATACCCTAAAGAACCCAATGTAGCTCCCATAGATTGTTCATCAATAAGCCATTTAATATTAAATCCGTCCCAGCCGTTTTCAGGCAGCAAGCTAGAATCTGGATCCCTATATTCGACCCTTGTTTTATAACGTATTCCCTGTGGATCCGTTGCAATTGGTCTTGTCATATTTATCCTCCTTAAAACTATCAACGGGATTTGTTTTTGCATATATCGATGAAATCTTTAATAGCTGCTCTTAAAGGATATTGTGGTGTAAAATCAAGTTCTCTTTCTGCAAGTGCGTGACTTGTATATGGAGTAGCCTTGTTCACAGCTTTGCCTGGTTCGTATGATACCTTTACTTCCGGTAATAATTCCTGAACCAATGCGTATATTTCAGACCCTGTGTATATCCTTTCTGAGCAAATATTATATATCCCTGATTTGAAATGGGGTATATCCATGCACTTGAGAATAACTCCGGCAGCATCCTTTACATAAAGCAAATTGTTCAGATGATCACCCAGCGGAAAAACGACATCCTCCCCACCTGCAGCCTTTTCAATCAAATCACAAAGATAAGTGTTGGAACCCGATACCCTGCCATATCCAAATACTGTAGAAAATCTCAGTCCAACTGCATTAAGCTGCATATTTTCTCTGTAGAACTGTGCAATGCTTTCACAAAACAGCTTACATGCGCCATAAATGGTCTCCGGGCTTTTGGGAGCCTTCTCATCAACCCATACCTTTTCTCCATAAAACTGTTCGGTTCCATAAGCTTGAACAGAACTAGCCCATATTACTTTCTTAATGCCATTTCTTGCGGCTACATCAAATACATTTACTGTTCCATCACAATTTACCCTTATAGAAGTGTATGGCGACTTATTTGTCTCGCTTAACAGGATGAAAGCTAAGTGTATTATACCGTCAATGTTATATTTTCCCACAATTCTTTGTAGTTCTTCCCTGTCAGTAACATCACCCTGTTCCCATATAATATTTTTCATGTCACTGTCAGCTGGTCGTGCCTTCTTATCAAACACCACAAATTGTTCAGGCCGTGATTTCAACTCATTCAATAAATATGAGCCTACAAATCCCGACCCTCCGGTAACCAACCAGTTCATATGCCTCAAACCTCCTCTGTTCTTTCCGTCTAGTCGCCATCACCTGGAATCAGCATTGCCTTTACTACCTTACGATCGATAGCCATTTCAAAAGCTTCCAATGCTTCCTCCAAGGAAAATCTTCGAGAAATAAAGCTGCTAAATACTTGGGTATTGGCTCTTACAAGTGAGAGGCCCCGTTCCCAGGTAATAGGTCCTTCATGTATTCCTATCATGGTTAAATCAGCCCTATTGAATTTTGTGATATCTATGGGTACTGGAGAATGATGAACCGCCAATGAGACCAGTTTTCCGCCCGGTCTAAGCATTAATAAGCCCTGACCTACTGCTGCTCCAACACCAGCAGCTTCAAAGACTAAGTCTGCTCCTTCTCCACCGGTAAATCTATTTATGGCCTCAACAGGATCCTCTTCATCTGCTTTTACCAGGCAGGTAGCCCCCAGTTTTTTTGCCAGCAGCAGGCGTTCCTCGTCGCCTTTTGTCCCAATGACCGCTATTTCCGTAGCTCCTGAGAGTTTAGCTGCAGCCAAGGTAAGTAACCCAATGGGACCAGGTCCCATAAATACAACCTTATCCCCTATAGTCAATCCTGACCGTTCCACTGCATTAGAAGTGAGTACTACAGGCTGTACCAGCGCCCCCAATTCAAAAGATACATCATCTGGTAAATCAAGACAATTAACAGCAGGTACTACAACATAGTTGGCAAATCCACCATTTCTGCGTAAACCTATAGCATGTGGCCGGCAAACCTGGCATAAATAAGAACGGTTCGAAAGACAGCTTTTACACTTCCCACATGGTACAATATGTTTACATACCACCCTTTGTCCAATATGTAGTGTTGAAACGCCTTCTCCCAGTTGGACTATCTCACCGGCAAACTCATGTCCTAAAACAACAGGCATAAGTTTTTCCATCCATTCATAACCCGCTGACCACTTGTATATATGAATATCGCTGCCGCATATTCCAGCTGCTCTAACCTTGATAATTACTTCACTTGAGCCCGGTTGGGGAATTTTTATTCTGCCTATTTCAATGCCCGGCTCGGGCTTCACTTTCATTACCGCTGAGGCAAGAAATTCACTCATATTATGCACCTCTATATCATTTCTTCTTAGAAGCATTCTCTACCAGCACATAGCCGGTGTTTTCAAAACTTGTAGCACCCTCTCCTGAATATATACAGAGAGTTTCAACAGGTTCCATGGCGACATGCGAATGTATAACTCCCTTAGGGATAAACATAACATCCCCAGCTTTTATCTCAATCTCTTCATCCCCTATCCGCTCAATTGCGCGTCCTTTCAGCATTACTATCAATTCTTCCGCATTAGTGTGGTAATGGAGACGGTGTTCACCACCAGGACTTTTCTTTGTGTAACCTACTGCACATGAAGTTACAGGAAATTTATCATCAGTAATAAGCCATGTTAATTCCATTTCAGTAAAACCTTTTTCGTTGTTAAGTGTGCTATCAGGTGTCAGCTCTTTAGGATTTGCAACACATTTCATGATTTTTCCCCCTTTTCTTAATTCTAGCTACATCCATTCCATAACTGGTTTTTTAATATGCCAGTCACCGTATTTTTGAGTCCTGTTGGAGATTTGCCTACTCCAACAGGACCTAGTTTATTCCTATTATAATTCTACTTTTCCTGATAAACTTTTTGTGCACCTTTATGCCAGACACTATCATCGATGCCAAGTTTATAATTATCCCAATTCAACAAATCAACATATTTAAATGAGCCTGTAATTTCATCCTTGCTGTTCATAATTGTCTTCACCACTTTATAAACAAAATCTTCAGGCAGCACCTCGGTATTTACGATAAAGACACCAGGTATCGAAAGTGTCTCCACCGGTTCTCCCACCCCTTTGAAGGAGCCGGATGGAATTTTTGCAGCGACTAGGTAAGGGTACTCTTTATTTATTGCATCAATTACATCACGAGCTACAGGCACTGGCCTTAATGGCATACTCAGTTCAGCTTCCATTGCGGCAGCGTGAGGACATTCACCTGTAAATAATCCCACATCCAGATGTTTATCCTTTAGCAATGTCGCTACTTCGTTAAAATTAACAAAGCTTACATTTCCTCCTGCAGCTCTTACATCATCATAGGATTTTCCGTAGTGATCCAGAACAATTCCCCACACCAAGTCGGGACCGCCACCACGAGGGCTTGAACCAAGCCTTTTATCGAACATATCTTCGATAGACTGAATCTTACTATCTTGTGGTACCAAGAACTGACAGTAACTAGTCATAAATGCGTTAGTCATTTGCAGCTTAGTCATTTTCTTATCGTCATATACACCATTACGCGCGTCATATACAATATTGGCATAAGCCAGACCCATTTGTGCATTTATTCCTTCTTCAATAGTCCTACAGTTCGCCAGGGATCCACCTTCAATAACAGTTACATTTAGACCTTTAATATCACGCATTAATATTTCAGAGACCTTAACCATTAGCGGATACCACGGCCCACCCATAATACCTGCTGCTATTGTCACATTCTTAGGCCAGTTTTCCGGATACTTTTCTTCTACTGCTGCTTCCTGTTTAGTTTCACCTGTTACTTCCTGTTTTGCACCAGCACAGCCGGCAACATTTACTAGTAACACTACGATGAGGAATAGAGCTGTTAATTTACGTAATTTCATCTGCAAGAAACCTCCTTCCCTTAATAGACCCAAAACTCTCCTTTTTTTCAATCGCCCTCCATATCTTATATCATTTCAAAACTCCCCCTTCCACTTATCCGTTTTCCAACTCTTTATTGCATATTTTTCAGGCTTTTGCTATGAGATTTTAAGGATTTGTTTGTAATAAGGTAAACGGCCAGAAGTGTTAAGATACCAAGGGCATCAGTAAGTAAACCCTGATCTATCAATAGTAATGCGATAAAGAACACAATCACCCTGTACGCCATACTAAGTTTGCACTTGCCTAAGAAACCAACTAAGCCTGACGCAAGTGCAAATGTACCTATAAGTGACGTTATTACTGACCAGACTATCTGTACGAAAGAGCCATCCAGTAAAAGAGTAGGACTATATATAAACATAAACGGGACAATTAAACCTGCTGCCGCCATTTTAAACCCTACCCACCCGGTTTCCCACAGCCCGCTCCCTGCTATAGCAGCTGCTGCATATGAAGATAATGCTACAGGCGGAGTAATTGCAGACATCTGGCTTAAATAGTAAGCAAATAGGTGAGCCGCCATAATAGGTACACCCAACTTAACTAAAGCAGGGGCAATAGTTGAAGCAACTATGATATATGCTGCGACTCCCGGCATTCCCATTCCCAGGATCATAGCAGTTAATCCTGTCAGCACTAAGGCGAGAATCAACTTCCCCTGAGCCAAAATCATTACCACAGCTCCTAACTTCACACCAAGCCCAGTCAAAGAAATCATACCGACAATTATACCTGCAGCAGCACATATAACAGAGATAGACACCATACTTGTGGCACCACTTTCCAATGCGAATAAAAATCGTTGCCATGTCAACCGGTCTTCCTTCTTGATAATAAACAAAACAACAAGAAGCAGTGTCGATATCAGTGCCGCCCTTGAAGCTGAAGCCCCTGATACCAGCATATAAATAAGTGCAATAAGCGGAAACAAAAGAGGCCAGGTGCTTTTCATAGTCTTACCAAGATCCGGGATTTCTTCTGGGTTTAAAGGATTGAGTCCCATCTTGGCTGCCTCGAGATGAGTCATCCAGAATACCGAAGCAAAATATAGCACAGCTGGTATAGCAGCGTATATAATTATCTTCCCATATGGAATACCCGTTATTGCAGCCATTATAAAGGCTGCCGAACCCATAACGGGAGGCATTAGTATTCCCCCTGTAGAAGCAGCCGCTTCTACCCCAGCTGCAAACTTTGCTTCATAACCTACCTTTTTCATCATGGGGATTGTAAAAGACCCTGTAGTAACCACATTTCCCGGTCCACTGCCATGAATTGTTCCCACCAGCGCACTGGCAATAACAGCTGCCTTAGCTGGGCCTCCACGCTGTCTACCAGCGATGGCATAGGCAACCAGGGTAAAGTATTCCCCAGCCTTTGTATGGATTAGGAAAGCTCCGAAGATTATAAACATTATAATGAAATCAGCAGCAGCTGCAAGTGGAACTCCAAATATACCTGCACTAGAATTATAGATTTGATCACAGATCTTTGCTATCGTGAAATTGGGATGACCTAAATAACCCGGTAGCATATAACCGAAGAAGCCATATAGAAGAAAAATTCCTGTTACTATAACAACTGCCCACCCACACTTCCGCCTAACAGCCTCTATAACAAGTCCTGTTATGATGAAAGCAACTACCTGATCGGCAGTATTGGGCATTCCTCCACGGTATACAATATCCGAATAATTTATAACTGAATAGGCTCCCACCCCTATAGTTGCAAATAAGCAGATTAAATCCCATATACTATACTTTACTTTCTTTAGTGCTTCTTTCTGGTTAGGAATTAAAAAAACAAGTAATAGTATTAAGGTGAGGTGTATAGAACGTTGCCGCCAGGCTTCCAAAACCCCGAAACCCGATAAATACATATGAAACAAGCTGAGAGATATTGCCACGATAATAAACAGCCATATAATTACACGGGTGTAAGGATCTCTTTTATATGGAGATTTCAGCAGTTCCTCAAGCATTAGTTTATATCCTCCCTTATGTATATTTTTTGTATTGCAAATCTCTTAAGGTCTTTTTATTTGAATTACTTATAAAACTTTTCCCCGAGCATTAATATCAGAAAGCAAACTACACTTCCTCCTGTAAAATTATCTTAGCAATTCATCACAATATGGGTGTCTTGACAATATTTCATTTCCTGTTTCAGTTACAAGAATTGTATCTTCTATACGTACTCCACCGCCACCTGGAACGTTCGGTACCAAGATAGCCGGCTCACATGAGAAACACATTCCGGGCACAAATTCGAAAACATCTCCACCTGTAGCAGCTATTTCACCGATAAGCGGTGCTTCAAGTCCCGATACACCTATGGAATGTCCTAGTACTCCGTGGAAACCCCACTCTTCAAAACCATGCTTTTTGATAACATTACGTGCAGCAATATTTACTTCTTCATTAGTATGTCCCGGCTTAAGCAGTTCGTGTACAGTCATCATCTCTTCGTAAACTGCATTATAGATCCTTTTCTGCATATCACTTGGCTTGCCATGTATTACTGTTCTTGTGAAGTCTGAAAAATATCCGTTGAAGCAGCCACCCAAGTCCATGAATACCAAATCGCCGTACCTTATAGTTCTGTCTGAAGCAAAACGGTGCAGTGGAGCTGTTTCTTCTCCCGAGGTTACTATAAGGTTACACTGTGGTACTTCCATACCGAATGAGTAGAAGACTTTCATAACTTCGGCCAATACTTCACAGTTTCTAACACCAGTCCTGATGTTATCAATTGCTGTCTGCATACCGATTTCAGCAATTCTGGAAGACTGTTTCAACAATTTTATCTCTTCGGCGTTTTTAACTGCTTTAGCTTCTATAACACAAGCGTCTCCATCAACAACTTCACAGCTTGGAAATGCTGCTTTGAGTTTTTCAAGCATAACGAAAGTACCGGCATCAGCACCAATTCTTCCGGTTGTAAAGCCTTGCTCTTTAAGGGTCTCTACAAATTGTTTTATCATCGTATCAACAATACCCGGCTCTTCCATTGTCCCACATGGCTTTATTTCCTCTGGCTTCATCCATGTCATGACGTGCCGGCAACGTGGTGCGTCTCCGCTGGTAACATAAAGAGCCGGTCTGCTTGTCTGGGTCATCATTGATGCATTTCTGGATAAGAAGCTTATTGGCCACCAGAGAGGCCTCATATTGGTCATATACCTAATGTTTTCAGCTCTAAAAGTTATTAAGGCATCCAGATTATGCTTCACCATTGTCTGACGTAACCGCTCCGTACGCATTTCACGCATTTTCACAAAATCTACTCGATCAACCCAATCTACTGAAAAATTCATATTTTTCTCCTCCTTAATTAATAATTACATGACTACATTCATAAAAGTGATTTGCGAACTATTTTAGTACAACTATCTACATTTGCAATATCCATGCCAATCAAAATTACTATGATTCCAGTAATTATTAATACCATTTGGCCACGTTTGGCGGCATTTGGTCGTCAAACGTGGCCAAACACTTTATATAGAAGCTGCACCCCTTTCAAGTTGGTTTATTACAACTCTGCCCATATCTTTTATATATGTACCGTCTCCGGTTTTTGATTGAATCAAGTCAAATTCCTTCAGCGTCAGAAGATATCTTTTTATCTGGCTTTCACTCATGCTAATGCCGGACTTTTTAAGTTCTTTGCATAAGCGTTTCCGTGTCCATTTAAAAGGAGGAGAATCAAGGGTTTTAAGGATATGAATAAAATTTGATATTTGACTGTACTCTTCCAACCTATGGATAATCTTTTCGGCAGTCGTATCTTTAGCTGCTGCTGTCTTGTTGATTTTATTCCGCATAATATCCAAGAGCTCTACTTCCCAATTCATATTGAGTTGGATAAAGTTAGCCATATATTCTGCCATATTTCGCAATTCCCTTACATTTCCAGGCCATTTATAGTATTCAAGCTCCTTTCTCAAATCATCTGGAAACAACTCCAGATCAACATGAAACTGATTTTTAAGAATACTTATAAATAAAGGGAAAATATCCTCTGCTCTCTCTCTAAGAGATGGAATCCTGAGAGGGAGCACACTTAAGCGGTAATATAAGTCCTGACGGAACGCACCCTCATTTACCATAGCCTGAAGATCCCTGTTTGTTGCCGCTATAATCCGGATATCTACCGGTATAACCTGTGAACCTCCCACAGGAAGTATCTGGCGCTCTTGAATAACTCTCAATACCTTTTTCTGTATGCTGATAGTTGCATCCCCAATTTCATCCAGGAAAATAGTGCCTTTGTGGGCCATTGCGAATAATCCGCGTTTTCCCCCCTTTTTTGCTCCGGTAAAGGCGCCCTCTTCATAACCAAACAGCTCCGACTCGCACAGGCTTTCGCTGAGGGCTGCGAAGTTTACGGCAACAAAGGCTTCACCTGATCTTTCCGAGGCATTATGTATAGCCTGGGCAAGAAGCTCTTTACCCGTACCGCTTTCCCCCTCTATCAATATAGTCGAATTACTTTTGGCAAACTGCTGGGCTTTCATTATAAGCTCCTCCATTACCTTGGACTTGTGTAATATATCAACAAACCTATATTCAGCAACAAGTCCCCTCTCATGCAAGGAGAATCGGTAACTCTTTTCTATTCTTTCAATGATTTTAATATCTTCGATAGTTATGATTGTTCCGAGGTCTTTACCGAAGCCGCTATTATTAATTTCTATGTGACAATTTTTCCCATTGATTGAATAAAAAAAATCCTTCCCGGAAGATTTGCCTTTTTCAAGAATGCTTTTGATATGGGATGAAGCGTTATCCTTAATGCGGAGAAGCTGTTGAGCCTTAAAATTATAAAAGGATATTTTGTGATTCTGGTCCAATAAAACAATCCCCGACTTGAATATATTAAGCAACTGCTGCAGTTTTTCGGTTAGAAACAAATTTTTGCTGTATTCCTGCGAGTAATAATATAAGAGCTGCAAAGAAGGGCGAAAGAAAGCTGATGTGAGGGTATGCTTAACATTCTCATATATCTTCAATTCCATTGATATTTCTATGCAGGTATTGATATCTATCGGCCGTATTCCCAGATCTATTATTTCGATTTCCCATTCCGGTATCAGCTGTTTCTCACCAAAGGTAACAACATATTTGCAGTCTTTGTTCCATGACTCCATCCCCGGATAATAAGGATAGAATTGAATATGAGATATTCCAGTTCCTATCAACTGGTCAATTGCTTTTGATGCAGTATCGTATAGCTTATTAACCACAAGCACCGAAGACCCTTCAGGAACTTCATACAATTTACTCACTGTTTCTATATTAACAATTCTGTCTGCAAATATAGTTTTTGTCCCTGGCTCTATAGAATTTAACGCAATATCTTTAATTGTATGGCTTGTTACCACAACCAACATATCACTTATCTTCGAACCCGGCACCAATTCCTCAAAACAAGTACTTTTGATGTCAACCATGTCACCGAATATCTCTTTTAACTGCTTTTGAGTTGCTATTGCGGTATTAGCCGTTAGAGAAAGAAGAGTCATTGACAGCACTTTAACGCACCTCCCAAGTATTCTAAATTTACATAATAGTCTAATAATATTTTAGCATCTTTTGGATATAATTGCATATTTTTGTCGAAGTTTGTATAAATATATTATGAATCTGCTATTTGTATAACTTGCAAGTAACATAAAAACAGCAATAAGCAGATTGAATAATATAAAAAAAGGCAATAAAAAAAGAACCATAGCTTTTGCCATAGTTCTTTATCTTGACAATTTGGTGCGCGAGGCGGGATTTGAACCCGCACGTACTTGCGTACACTAGACCCTGAATCTAGCGCGTCTGCCAGTTCCACCACTCACGCCAACGAAACTATTATATCACGTTAAGTTTTTGATTTCAACATGTTTTTTATGCATTTATCTTCCAATTATATACAAGCTTACAACAAATTTTACAAACCCGGCTTTGAGAAGCGCAAGACGCTTGACATCCTTTCTGAATATCTCCAGCGATCTTCGTTCTTCGGAGCTCAGCTCATAGTCGCTGTACCTTATCCTTTCCAGCATCACAATTGTATTGGAAATATCGGAAAACCTTTCCTCATAATAAGATTTGATCCTTTTCAGAAATTCCCGTAATGTCTCCTCTTTATTCATTTCAAAGCCTGCACGTCTCAGATACCATATTATATCCTCAAGATAAGCCATGGCAAACCTGCGTCCTTTTGCACGTCCGAGATTTATTTCCTTCATTATCCAACGGATATACTTATATGCAACTCTTACAGCCAACAATATCAATAGAACAAGCAATAGGGTATTTCCAATACTGAAGCTTCTTTCACCACCGGTCTGGTACATATCCTCAGAAACTAATTCCTCTCTGTCCTCTATTTCCCTCCTGTCTCTTGAAATACCGGTCATGTCAATGTTTATTACTGCTGTATCATCTACTGAGGCGGACATATTCTCTTCTGCAGTTGCCCGGGGTTCAGCAAACCTGATCACGGGATACTGCGGAGTAGGCTCAAAAGTTACCCAGCCATAGTCGTCAAAATACACCTCCACCCAGGCATGAGAATCAGTACCTCTGACCTCCCATTTTTCATCACCCTCATATGTGGCTACAAAGCCTTCCACATACCTGCAGGGTACATCAGAGGCTCTTAGAAGCACTGCCATGGAGGTAGCGAAATAAGTACAATAGCCTTCTTTTCCTTCAAAAAGAAAATGGTCTGTGAATTCTGCCTTGGAAGGCAGCCTTGGAGGATTATATGTGTACTTGTAATTTTCGCGCAGGTATTTCTCTATCGACTTGGCTTTATCAAAATTATTATTTTGTGCTTTTGTAATCTCCTGTGCCAATGAAATGACCCTTTCAGGAATATCAGAGCCTATAGAGGTATATAGATCGTATTCATTGACTCCCAGGCTTTCAGCTTTTGCCTGCCGCAGCTTATTTACATCGATGTACGGCAGCTTGCTTTTCACTATATATGATTCCTGCTTCATTGTCATTTTGGAAGTGTATACCTCTGAATCCCCATCAGCATATATCCGCTTTGATCTGTGCTGCACCTGATATACCGAATACGGGGCAAACACAGTAGAGGTAAGCAGCTTCTCGTAAGTAATCTCCAGCTCTTTTTCATAAGTATTCACACCGTTTCCAAAGGGAAGAGGCATTGATTCCCCCGGGCTGTACACTTTATGGTCCTTCTTCGATTTGTACCAACTGCTCTCTGAATATCTGTCCCTTACCGTACCCCTGAGATATAGTATATCCTCACCCTTTGTCTTTACTGTCATCAGGATAGAGCTGTCCTGCCTCAGTTCTCCGCCAAGCTTTTTGTTAAGGTAACCTGCAGAATTCAGGCTGAATCTTGAATTAAAACCATAACTGAAAGACTCCTGTGAGTCGTTTCTCCATTCCGAGATGAAGGGGAACAGGCTTACCACCTTATCATTAAGCCATGTCCACCTTACAGGGCTGATATTGAAAGGAAGTGTAAAGGAAAGTGTCAGGGATATTAAAATGACAGCAGCAGAGCAAAGCATCCAGTTATGTCCTACATCGTGTTCTATTGTGCTGTCCGCTGCTCTCCACTCCCTGAGCTTTTTCCTGTATATCTGATAAGAATAGAACATTATAGCTGCAAAGAGGAAAGCGGCAAGATACCACCTGGCCTTTTCGACATATATAAACCAGAAAAAGGACAATGCTATGGTACCGGTTAAAACAAGTGCAAAGCCGCCTCTGCCGCTATATACTATAAATGAGATCACAAGTGCGGTAAAGGCTGTGTATAGTATAGCAAACACCAGGGAATAACCCGTCTCAAAGTAGTTATAACCCAGTAGATATCCATAAAGCCAGCTTCCGAACTCCTTTATTTTCAGCCAATACAGCTTTATTTCCTCAGGCTGTGCATAGTACATGAAGGTTATCCAGCCTATGACCGGAATCAAAGCCGCAGGAAGTATTATTGGAAATACTACTATTATTGATACTGCTGCAGTCATAAGCAATGTTAAAAACACCATTCTTACCAGGGACATATCCATCTCTGTACAGTCCATAATCGCCAGGCTCAGGCTCATTACCATAATAAATACCAGGCTGAAGTAAAACAGCATTTCTTTTATACTTCTATTTTTCATAGTAACCTCCAAGCACCTGTCTTATGTCATCCCCCAAACCAACTACGAACACTTTAAAGTCATTACTCCGAAGCATCTCAATGCTTTCATTACTGTCATTGCTGTCCTTACACAGATATACTATTACAAACTCTATCCCGGAGGTTTTTATTGAAAGGAAAGCGGATGCCGCTTTGTCAATGCATGGAGTTATCACAACCACTGTAGCATCCCAATCCAGCTTTCTCGCTTCTTTTCTTATCAAATCCGCTATGGGAATATCTCCTTTGGCAGAAAGCATACTTATAACATCAAGGAACTGGTTAAACCGGTCGACACGCTTCCCGGAAAGAGTCACCAGTTCATCCCCCTTAGCCGTGAAATTTACAGACATTGAACGTGAAAGCGCATATCTTATTATAGATACGGCACATTCCGCACCCTTTTCCTCCAGGTCAAAAGCTGTTTCCTCATTGAAGCCGTAATCATAGGTATCAAGAAAGACATTCAGATCTGCAGAAGCATGGAGCTCAACGTTCCTTACAAAGAAATCACCCCTGTGGGCTGTCACCTTCCAGTGCATTTTTTTGAAGTTATCACCAATGACATATTTCCTGATATCCTTTGTACTGGCAAAGTCCTCATAGGCATTATGCTTGACAGCGACTGTACCGAATTGCTGCCGCATAGGAATATCAAAATGCTTCAACAGATGCACCTTCGGATATACGATCAGATACCTTTCATCGTCGAACTGCTTTTTCCACCTGAAAATTCCCAATATATCCTCATACTCTGTTTCAATGGTACCGACCTTGTACACGCCCTTATGCCTGCATATAAAGTCTCTTGACATGGTAACTATCATCTCGGGCATTATTGAATATATCCTCTGTTTTTGTTCCTCCCCGGCAAGCCTCCTTGGGAGACTGGCATTAACCTTCAAATATGGGATCGGTACGAGGCCTGCATTATAAAAATCTGTCTTCAGGCTTATCCTGTCCCCTGTGACTGCCCTGTAGCTGATCTCCCATGTGAGGTTCACAAGGTTCTTATGTATGCTCCTTCCGGCTAGATAAGAAATATATACAAGGAAAAAAGCTATGAGAAAAAGCCCATATACAAATTTTCCTCCTGTAAAAAGTGCTATGGTAAAAAGCAGCAGAATCAGGACCAGCGCTTTCTTATTAATCCTAACCATTGCTGTTCGCCACCGGTACTTTTATATTCCTTAATATTTCTGAAAGTACTGAATTCTGATCCTTCCCCTGTATCCTGGCTTCGGACTTCAGTATTATCCTGTGGGCAAGAGTACAGAAGATAAGCTCCTTTACATCATCAGGCAGCACATATTCCCTTCCGCGGATAAAAGCCAGCGCACGGCTGTTGTTAAAAAGCGCCAGCGTTCCTCTCGGGCTGCAGCCCAGGTACACATCCTTATGGTCTCTTGTTGCCTGAGCTATCCTCACGATATAATCCAGTATGGAATCATCCATCTGTACTTCCTCAACTATTCCCCGGATCTTCATTATATCTGGTACACCTATCACAGGTTCGATCTTATCTAATACACCACCTGACTTATATTTGTTCAGAATATTTTTTTCTTCGGCATAGGCAGGATATCCCATGGAGATTCTGATAGTGAATCTGTCGATCTGTGCCTCCGGCAGCGGGAATGTGCCTTCATACTCTATAGGGTTCTGGGTTGCAAGCACCATAAAAGGCTCCGGCAGCTTGTATGTATTGCCGTCAACAGTTATCTGGCGCTCCTGCATGGCTTCGAGCAGACTGGATTGTGTCTTCGGAGAGCCTCTGTTTATTTCGTCCGCCAGTACTATGTTGGAAGTTATAGGGCCTTCCTTGAACTCAAACTCTCCCTGCTTCATATTATAGACCGTTACCCCTGTTATATCCGACGGAAGCAGGTCGGGAGTAAATTGTATCCTCTTGAAGCTGCAGCCGGTTGACCTGGCAACTGCATGCACCAGAGTGGTCTTGCCGACTCCGGGAACATCCTCAATAAGTACATGGCCTCCTGCAAACAAAGCAACCAACAGCTTTTCCACAGTATCCTTCTTACCGACAACGGCTTTGGAGACGTTCTCTACTATTCCGGGCACAACCCCGTTATTAAAGCTCATAGTCCATCCCTCACTCATACAAAATTTACATAACTTATCCCATATAGATCATATATTACTAATTTTATTGAATATCGTCTGATAATTCAATTAATTAAAAGTGAAAAAATTTTTAAAATTTTTTCACAATTATAGAAAAATGTGACGTAGTCACATTTTTCAGTCACTAGACTCTAGTCGCTAGACTTCTGGGTATTCCTTATGGGTATAGGCTTAGCCCAGTCTTCGAAGCCCTGCTCTAATCTAGAGACTAGTATCTAGCGACTAGCGACTGAAGGATGCGACAATGTCGCATCCTTCATATTTTATACAGCTTTTACGTTTTTCTTGTGCTGCTCTTTTGCCAATGCCCACTGCTCCCTGGCAAGCTTTTCAATTCTGGGATTTTGTCCTCTTTCCGGGCTTGCAACGGCTTTTCCGAACCAGACTATTGCCTCATTCAGCTTTCCAAGCCTCCTTGACAGCTCCCCCAACAGGTACATCATGGATATTTCATTCAGATTGCCTATCGGGCATTCCTCTACATTGAAGGCCTCCAAATAATTCTTCAGGGCATATTCCAGGAATTTTTCCTCCTGCTTGTCCCCGGCAAACCTGTAAAACCATGCAAGCTTGAGGCACAAGCCAGCCAATACGCTGGCCTTTGCATTTCTGAGCTCCGCAGTATGAATAGCCAGCTTGCATGCAGCTATGGCATCATTCAGGCCTCTTTCAATGCAAAAGCTCCTGCCTACCGTTCTTCCTGAAAAGGCCTCCTTAAGCAGCTTGATCTCCTTTTCGTTAAGCTCTCCAAAGGAATTCTCAGTAGCTGAATATGCACAGAAAGGGCATACGAATATCTCATAATACATAGGATTCAGATCTACATAATGAGTGCAGAAATCCTCATCCTTCTTTTCCACTTTACAGGCGTTAAGCTTGGCCTTCATGGAAGAAAACTGTTTGCCGCATATAGGGCAAGTTACTTTTTTTGAATAAAGCGAATCATTCATCATATTGTCCCCCGTAAAATAATTATTGCGTTGTTTCCAAGGCGCCTTCTGTTTCAATTGGAGGTGGGACAGGCTTCATCGTGCCTACTCTTTTTACCCCGTTTGTGACCCTGTAAACGCTTAAGGGCAGTTCCTCCCTTAAAATCTCCTTGCCGTTTTCCAATACTATCCTGTAGCTTTTTACGACATACCCCGTATATGCCTTCTTCTCCTCTACCTCTGTGCCTTCCGGCAAAGTGGGGTCTTCGATTATCTTTATCTGAGGTTCTGTCTTTTTCACAACCTCAGTTCTTATCTTTACTGTTCTGCCCGGATTATCATTCCGCCCGTATATGCTGAATTTGACCCAGCTTCCTTTAACCTCCCCGTATATATATATGGGGTATTGTGTTGTATTCTGGAATTTCAAGTCTATATAGCCTTCCGATATAGTGGCGTCTCTTCCCATAGGTATATAGCTTGAAGGAAGAGAATGACTCTTGCGTTCAATTATCTTCATGTTTGAAAGCAGTGCTGCATTGTACAGGGTTGATGACACCTGGCATACCCCGCCGCCAATCCCCGGAACCAGCTCATTGTTAATAATCACATTGGCTTCCTTGTAGCCATATTTGGCAAGTCTCGGGCCGACAATCCTATCCAGGGAGTATATTTCTCCAGGCTTAATAAGTATATGGGACGCACTGCTGGATGCCACCTTGATATTATGGGTCCTGTCAACATCTGCTGCATTGAACTTCGTTGAGTATTCGCCAAGATTATCCTTGATGTTCTCCAGATCCGCCCTTTTTATTTCAGGCTGTACGATATCGACAACCAGCTCCACATCCTCATAAGCTACCCTATCGATCTGTGCTTTTATCAAATCATAGGATTTGTCAATATCCAGCTTCGTGCCTTCAATCTCATCAGTGATGACAAAAACCTTATCCTTCAGTAATATTGTGGCATCCTTGGCCTCCGCTCCTATTTCCTTTGAAATATCAAGGAGCTTATTGTCTATGTATTGCTTGTCATAGGAGTAATTAAGCTTTATATCCCTTCTGTCAAGCTGTGTGGATATCACGTCTGCCAACCTTTTGAAAATGCTGCCCTTGTGCCCTATGTCATATGCCTTGGTCAAAGCATCTTCATATTCATATTGGAATTTCACATCCCTATAGCCCAGCCTCCATGCTTTTTCCCTGAATTTGAGAGCTATGGAGGAATTATCGATCGTCGGCTCCAGTTTTATCTTCAGCATGCTCTCAGCTTGGGAATAAGTCAGTCCGCCCACATTGATACCGTTAATTGTTATGTTGGAATGAATTTTTTCTCCGCTTACCATTGCAATACTCAGGGCTGCAGCTGCAACCAATAAAACTATAATTATTCCGATGCCTATTTTCATACTCTTGCTCATACAGAACCTCCCACATTGAAAACCAATACTTGTACCTTAGGTCTAATATATTATATACAGTTCCCCTGTTCTTTAATTCTACCGGAGAAAAAAATATAGAAGCTATTTTTCATCCCAATGTAATTCAATTTTGTCTCCATCATTTATGACGTCGGTAAAATTTGCTTTGTTCCCGTTTAAAAACATGGCAACTGACCCTTTTATAGTCCTGATATCAATATCAATATTGTTGAAAACATCCACAAATAAGCACTGTGATTTGTTTGTCTGAAGCAATACCGGTTTCCCATTCAGGGTCACGTTTACACAGTTTTTTGTTGCAGCGGCCTCTAAGATACTATCAGTATGAGCACTTTTCAATACTTCATAGGTTATATAATCTCCATTATGTATAACATCATCCAGTTCTGCTTTCCTGCCATTAATAAGCATTTCCGTGTCAAAATAGCCCAAACCAAAGTGTTCCAGGAGCTCAGGAAGTTTTTCCATATTTTCGATGCTTACATCGTCTCCATCCTTTATAAGAGAATCCATATCAGCCGGAGAGCCGTTTATCGTTATTACAGGTTTGATAATCAATGGTTCCTCATTCACATAGACAGTCTTTTCAACATACTCTTCCAGGTAGTCTCTCACATGTACCTCTGCCGGCTTACCCTCTACAGCAGGTTCGATAATTATAGTGTCTCCGTTTGCTATTGTCTTGTCAAGCCCTGCTATGCAATCGTTAAGGTATATGATTGCCGGTTCTCCCGAGTCTCCTCTTACTGTTTCCCTTTTTCCATTGAGCGTGAAGCTTACTGCGCTTCCTCTCCTGCCAATAAGGTTCCTGGGGTTGTAGCCTACAAATATGAGACTGTCTGCTATGGTAAGAGTTTTTGAGTTGAACAGCTTTACATTTACCCCATTAACAGTTACATGGAGGAAATCCTTCTGTCTGTTCAGATAAGCAGTTACCGCAATGCCTATAGGTGTTATGAATTCCGGACCGGAAAGCTTTTTACTCTTTATCTCTACATCCTTTATTATGTCGGTATTTCTCACTCCCACTCTTTCAGCAGGTATCCGGAGGTACTCCGCAACATAAAGTGAGAGCCTGGGTATCTGGCTTCCGCCTCCTACAAGGAATACCGCGCTGGGCGCCTTTCCGTTGTATTCAATTATCCTGTCGCTGATCTCCTTTGCCAGTATCCTGATAGCAGAATCTATACTCCCTATGATCTCCTCTGAGCTTTTTTCAAAGGTCATTCCCATTATATCCTTGTATTTGACCGTTTCCTTATGATTAAGGCATATTTTGACTTTTTCAGCCTGGTCAAAATCAAGCAGCAGAACCTCTGCAATCTTTTCTGTTATCTCATCTCCCGCAATGGAAGCCATCGCAAAAGCGAATACCGTTCCATCCTTTGTCAGTGCAATATCCGATGTTCCTGCACCGATGTCCACCAGCGCAAGATTCAGAAGCCTCAAATTGCTGTAAATTGATACATTCATTGCTGCTATAGGCTCCAGGGTAAGGCTTGCAACCTCCAGACCAACTCTGGCGACAACTGCATAAAGGCTTTCCACTACCACTCTCGGCAGGAAGGTAGCCAGTACTTCCACTCCTGCCCGCTTTGCTTTGTGACCAATAAGATTACCTATGACATTTCCGTTAAGGAATTGGTTCACCACAGCATATCCGACACAGAAATACGATTGATCATCCTCATTGTTCATTTCTTCTATTTCCTTCTGTGCTTGTTGGATAGCTTCAATTTCAAGACTGCTTACAAGCTCGCTGTCTACCTCCAAAGAAGGGTCGGTATCCCTTTCGACAAAAACCTTGCAGGTCTTCAGTGTTCTTCCTGCTGCTGCAATGGACACCCGCTTGAGCTTCAAGCCTGTTCTTTTTTCCAGTCTTTCCGTTACCTTGCTCACAGCTTTTGCAACCAGCTCGATATCATGGACCTGTCCGTCATACATAGCTCTTTCCTTGTGTTCCTCCACATCAAAAGCCTGAATCCTGAACTTCTGCCCGTCATGATAGCCCACTATTCCTACTACGGTCCTTGTACCGATATCCAAAGAGAATAACAAATCCTGTCCAGTCATAAATATTCACCCTTGCATCCTTGATTTTATTCCAATTTACAATATTCTCGCATTTTTTCAGACTTCTAGTTATTCTATAAAAGTATAAATAAATCCTTCAAATTTGTTTTTCAATATGATTTAATATTTCTAGCGCCTCGTAACGTATATCCTTTCTTGAGCATGCGAGGCACTAAATCAAAGAAAGGGAATTACTATGTATAACATGTTGAGGAACTGTAAAATCTGTCCGAGGCAGTGCGGCTCTGACAGGTATACAGGCAAAGGAGCCTGTGGTGCGGGTGCCGGCATACTGGCAGCAAAAGCATTTCTACATCAATGGGAGGAACCCTGCATTACAGGTAAAAAAGGTTCAGGCACCATCTTCATGAGCGGTTGTAATATGAAATGCGTGTTCTGTCAGAACTATGAAATAAGCCAGGAGGGTACCGGTAAAGAGATCAGTACCGGCCGCCTTGCAGAAATAATGCTTGAAATGCAGTCTCAGGGAGCAGCAAACATAAACCTTGTGTCTCCAACGCCCTATGCACTGCATATTATTGAAGCTGCTGACGCTGCCAAACGGAAGGGCTTGTCCATTCCCATAATTTATAATACAAATGGATATGAAACTGTTGAAACCGTAGAAATGCTGAAAGGCACTGTCGATATTTATCTGCCTGACGTCAAATACTATTCTGATTCATATGCAGTGAGATATTCAAAGGCCAATAGCTATTTTGAGCATGCATCCGGAGCTGTTTTGGCTATGTTTGATCAGGTTGGCCATCCGGTATTTGATGATGATGGTATCATGCAGAAAGGAATATTGGTAAGGCACCTTGTATTGCCGGAGCTCCTCCCTGATTCAAAAAAAATATTGAACTGGATTAAGGACAATCTGGGTGAACAGACTTATGTTAGTCTTATGTGCCAATACATTCCAATGTTTAACGCTGGTGGGTATGAAGAAATCAACCGCAGGCTTGAGGAATGGGAATATGATCTGATAATTGATTATTTTTTTAAGATAGGACTTGAAAATGGCTTTGTACAGGAACACAGCTCGGCAGAGACCGACTATGTCCCTGATTTTGATTTGAGCGGAATATAGATTCACTCAGATTATGTTGCATAAATAAAACCCCCTGATAATATTCCCGTATTTTATCAGGGGGTCTCAATTATATCAATTCCTGAATAATTCTTGTTACTTTTTCTTTAATATCCGATTTTAATAGCAACGGCCAGGAAAATAAATGCCATCAGGAAGAATATTCCCAGTATTGGCAAAGCAAAGCGATACCACTTATTTAGCGGCACTTTAGCATAGTTCAGGAATATCAGCAAAGTACCATAGCTGAACCAGAACATGTTAGTAATACCATCACCAAACTGGTAAGCCAAAACAGTGGTTTGGGAAGTCAAGCCCAAGCTTAAAGCAATAGGTACAACAATTGGGCTCAGTATGGCACCCTTGGCACTGCCGGAAGGAATCAAGCCATCTGCAAGACTGGACAAAATAACAATTCCCATTGCGGCCACTAAAGGAGAAGTCCCTTTCAGAGCCTCAGTACCATAGTGAATAATGGTTGCGTTAATATTAGCTGCGTTAAATACCCAATAGATACCACGAGCTACGCCAACGACCAAGGCACCACTTATTGCGCCGGCCGCCCCGGCAATAAATGTATCAGAAAAATCACTGGGATCCATTCTGCAAATAAAACCAGACAGCAATGCTGAAAAAAAGAATACTGCCGATACTTCATCAACGCCCCATTTCACACCATTGATGCCATATTTCATGCCAATGATTGTCAGAATCAAAGCGCCCACGATTGTCAGGAGCACCAGCCCATGACGCGTGGTCATCTTTGAGGCTTCAGGATCTGTGGTGTCGATTTCTATATCAGAGGTATCAGTGCCGGCTACCAGACTTTTGCCGGGATCCTTGCGGACTTTATTGGCATACATAAGTATATAAATTATTGTAATCAAGGTTATAATGGCCCATATAAGAGTACGGTAGCCCAAACCTACAAAAATATCTCCGCCTTCCGGCAGGATACCCATTTTTTGCAATATGCCATTGCAGACACCCACTGTGTAAAGGTTGGTCGGTCCTGCAACAAAACCGCCCATAGTTCCGAGTATGCAGACAGCTACCGCTGTCATGGAATCATAGCCTAAGGCCAATACTGTTGCGATAACCAGCGGGATAAAGGGAATTAAGGTCTCAATCCATCCAAGAAAACCGCCTATGGCAGAAAAAACTGTGATCAAAACAACCAGGAGCAAGGTTTGTGAAGATTTGCCGAACTTGTGAACCAATGTACTGATTCCGGAATTAATGGCACCAACCTTTTTATAAATACCCAGAGCACCGCCAACGATCAAAATTAAAATTACTATATTGGCCGAATCTTTTAACCCATAAGGAACGGATCTGAAAATATTGAAGAAATTATTGAAATTAAATGCATTTCTGGGTAGTGCCGTATATACTCCATCCTTTAAGGTACCTGGAGTAATTATAAATGTTAAGAGCCCACAAACAAATACAACACCAAAAATTAAAACAAAGGGATTAATTTCTTTATTTGCCTTTTTAATATTCTTCTCTTTACTGTTCTTTTCCAAATCTCTAGACATTTCTCTCCCTCCCGTTATTTTTCTTGATTGGCCAGTGCCAGTGTTAACGCCAAATAGCCTAAAGTGCCTTCTTTCATCATAGCAATATCAATATGATCCTCCGTAGTATGGCAAAGCCTGATCTCGGCCGGAGAATAACCGATGCATTTCACGCCTTTAGCGGCATAGTGTCCGGTATCTGTTGCAAAAATCCAGGCTTTCGTTTGAATAGGATGTCCTACAGCCTCTTCGATGCTCTTTTTGCATAACTTAACGTAAGGTTCCTCTGGACTTACGCTGAACGGATATTCACCCTGGTACCCTTCACCTTGAAATCCGGTGTAAGTAGTCAAGGGAAAATAAAGTGCTTTCAAGCTCACCTTAATGTCGTCCAACATACAGCCGTCAATAACTTTTTGAAGCTTGGCCAGGACGACCTGCTCAGTATCCTCTGCAGATTGTCGGAAATCGATATAGACCACTACTTCATTTGGAATGATATTTGTACCCTTTTCAGATGAGGTAATATTGGTTACAGACATCGTTGAGGAACCAAACAACTCGTCCTTGCCCAATTCTACCTTTTTAAGATCAACAAGAAATTGACCCAAAAAATCAAATGGATTTTTCCCTACATGGGGAAGTGAAGCATGACAGGACTTGCCCTTAATCGTAACCACTGCGCAAAATCTGCCCCGGCAGCCAATAGCCAGATCATTTTCTGTTGCTTCTCCAATGACTGCGTAATCTGTAAGCTTATAATTATCACGAGTTTGCATAGTGGCACCAAAACCGGCAATTTCTTCGCTAACCACACCGGCTACTACAATGTCTCCCTTCGGCAAAAGTCCGGCTTTTTTCAGGATAATTGGCGTATAAAGCTGAATTGCAAAAGTGCCCTTTGTATCAGAAGCGCCCCGCCCCCAAATCTTGCCCTCAGCAATGGCACCGCTGTACGGCGGATAAGTCCATTTCTCTGCATCGCCTTCATCCACAACGTCCAGATGACAGTTGAGTGTCATGGATTTTCCTCCGCCGGAGCCTTTAACCGTACCAAACACACTGCCATAATTGTCAACCACAACCTCATCGTAGCCCAGGAACTGCATTTTCTTAACAACATACTGAGCAAATTCAGCCTCTTTCGTTGATTGAGAGTTAATCCGGATCATTTCTGAAGCTGTTTTGACAATTTCATCATGATACTTTTCTGCTAACTTCTCTAGCTTTTGTTTCATTTACATCTCCTTTCCGCTTCTGCTGTTATTTATGTTTTTATTTTCAACTCCTCTCTTTCATAAACATATTGACTCAACTTTTATTTACATCTTTCCATTACTCATAAGCTTCGCTTGCGGTAATCGCCTTAAAATAAATATCGAAACGGGGGCTAGTAGCGCACCTGCTCCCAGGATCAAAAATGGTAATCCCCAGTTTGTAGCTAATGTTGCGTCTTTAATTCCCAGGTTCATTCTATCTAATACCTTACCGAAAATAAAAGGGGATAATATAGTCATAAAATACCCGAATGCAGACTCTACCCCGAGTGCAGTAGCCCGGATTTCCCTGTTTACCATTTCGGTCATACCTGCTTTATATATTGCTGAGTCTGCGACAACCCAAAATCCGATCCAAAGTCCCACAATTACAACAATAGCCAATGATTTGCCATATAGATAGCCGAAGAAGAACTCCATGATAAGGCTGCTAAAGGCACACACAATAATTGTCTTCGTACGCCCGATTTTATCAGCCGCGATACCTGCAAGCCATACTGACGGTACACCAAGTAATATAATAAAAGCAGCTAACTGGCCTCCAATTGCTACGGCTTGTGCTTCATCATAACCTGATGCTAAAGAGCACGCAACCATAAAAGGCCCTATCCATCCCCAGAATGTGTAAAGTTCCCACATATGGCCCATATAGCCTGTAGTAATTAAAATTGGCCCTGCATATTCTTTCCCAGGTGCAGATTTTTGTATTTCCTGTTCGCCCTTTATCCTTTGTACCGCTTTCACATTCTCAAACATATCCGATGGTTTCTCCTTTACAAGGAAGAAAACAATGAAAGCTGCAATAAATGCCGGTAACGACGTCCAAAGCATGCCATAACGCCAATTATATGCCGCAGCTATAGGTGCTGCAACGAAATAGCCGCCTGCATAAGCCAGTGTTAAGGCGCCTGTATATGCTCCGAGTACTCTACCTCTTTCGTCAGGTGGAAACCAACTTGAAAGAAGGGCCATTCCCGGAATATATATTGCACCTGCAGAAAGACCTGTGATAAGCCTTAGTATCAATATACTTGTAAAATCTTTAGCCAGGAATGCAAACAATGTGGAAAATATTGCTGTACATAAAGTAGCCCAGGCTACCACTTTTCTTTCACCAACACGATCTGCCAGCCATCCTGTTACTAAAACAACTACTACATATCCTGCTTGAAAAGAGGCCATTATAATACCCGTTTGGTTCACGGTAAGGCTAAATTCTGCAGCTATGTATTTAGAAACTGCTGAAAAATTGTACCATGGAAGATAACCTAGTACCATTGCTGCTAACATATATAAAAAAACTTTATTTTTTTCACTTAAGCGACTTTTCATTAACTCCTACTCTTTTCATGATTATATTAGGTGTATATACTCCATTACCGCCCTGAGCTCCCGCCTTCTAATCTCTGAAATAGGCTCCATTACAACCTTGCATGTATCACTTTCAATAATCCCCATCCATTTTAATGCCAATTTATAACACTGGGGGTACTGCAGCACATTAGCAAAAGCAATAGCATTTAATGGAGCAACCTTATCATAGAATATTTTCCTAGCTTCAGCCAGCTTCCCTTCATTAATATAATTAAACATATCGGTTTGTTCTCTTGGAAGAACGTTACTGGCAGCAGAAGTCATTCCCTTTGCTCCCTGCAGCAGCATAAGAAAATTCATCTGATCATGTCCTGACCATGCTGCAAGCTTGCCATTTGTTGCTTTTTCATACATGGAAATCTTCTCCGGATATGGTATGAAAAGCTTTGCGCATGCCATATTAGGAATCGTATCTGCCATCTTCTTTAATAGATCAAGAGGTATTTCAGTCCCTGCTCCTCCATCGTATACCATTATAGGCAAAGCCACAGAATCACTGATATATTTTATATGCCTGTATATTCCCTCTGCCCTGTGTGGATGGTAATAAGGCGGGCAGGTAAATATGTAATCTGCACCTATACTCTCTGCATGCCTTGAAAGAAGGGCGCTAATATCACTTGACGAATCATTTACTCCTACTCCTACAGGTACTCTGCCTTTTGCTTGATCAACTACAATTTCGACAAAGCTTTTCCTTTCTGCCTCTGTAAGTGCAAAAACCTCACCGGTGCTGCCAAGTGTCAGAATGCCATTTACTCCTTTTTCTATAACAAAGTTTACTAAACTTCTGGTTGAGGCTTCGTCAATTTCCCCCTTTTCATTAAGAGGTGTAACTGTCAGAACATGATTACCATAAAGTCTTGCTTTCTTTTCTTCCAGGCTTAAAGCCATAATAATCACTCCTTATTTTTTCAAATACCAGCTTTTCCGGTTAACAGCCATCTGCATCCTATGTTCGGCCAAATTCCTTGCAGCTTCTACAGTTAATATCTTTTTTTCTTTTGAGGTTTTCAAGACATCTTTAATATTGGTTGTAATATTATGATAAATTTGACCGTATGCCCTCTCACGGTTATAACCCAAGAATTGATGCGTATTGTTAATACATCCGCCTACACTTAATATATAATCAACAGCAAAGACAATCCCTCTATCTTCAATCATCCTGCAGTTTTTTATTTCGTCAGCCAGCTGATTATTGGCTGAACCTGCTATAAGCTTGCACTTTAATCTTGGTATGGTGCTGTCATTAAGCACTCCGCCCAGCGCACACGGTGAAAAAATATCAACTTCCTGGTCATATATTTTTTCCGGACTAACAATTTCTATATTTAAATCATCTTTTGCCTTCTTTAAATTTATTTCATTTACATCGCATGCAACTACTTTTGCGCCTTCCTCTATAAGATACTTTGCAAGTACATATCCTATATGTCCAACTCCTTGTATTGAAACTTTCTTTCCTTTCAAGGATGAATCGCCAAAAACTTCTTCTGCAGCTGCTTTTATACCATGGCACAATCCATAAGCTGTTGCTGCGGAAGTGCTGCCGCCGCCGCCATAACTTTCCGGCAGTGCAACGTTATAATTTGTTTCCTGATGAACGATAACCATGTCATCCTCATCGGTACCTACATCAACCCCTGTAATATAACGACCTCCAAGCCCTTCAATGAAGCGGCCGAAAGCCCTTAACAAATCCTCATTTTTATCAACCTTTGGGTCACCAATTATTACTGCCTTGCCGCCGCCATAATTAATTCCACCTGCAGCATTCTTATAGGTCATAGCTTTTGAAAGGCGTAATACATCCTTTAAAGCGTCCTCTTCAGTTTTATATGGCATCATTCTTGTTCCGCCGAAAGCGGGTCCTAACGCAGTATTATGAATTGCAACAATAGCCTTCATTCCTGAATACTTGTCGTATCCATAAACTATTTCTTCATATTCTTCATTTTGTAAAACCTCAAATATAGACTGTACCAAACTAAATCACTCCTTCAAAATGTTATTTATTAATTTTGCTTCAGCAATATCCTCAACCCAAATGAGCACAACAGTAATTTTACATAGTATTTTTCTATGTATTGAGTATCAGTTGAAAGATAACATCCAGGTTCCAGGTACTGCTTTAATTGTTCTAATTATTAAATTATTCTTTATAGTTTTGATATTATCACTTAATTTATTAAACAACAAATGGTATAATTCTATCATATCTATAACTTTTTTCTATGAATTAACATTAGGAGGAATTTCTTTTATGACCATACAACAGCTTCGTTATATTGTGGAAATATCCAAATATCGTTCGATAAGTAAAGCGGCTCAGAGTTTATTCATAACTCAGCCCAGTATCAGTAAAGCCATCAAAGACTTGGAAAATGAGCTTGGTATTATAATTTTTGAACGTATCAACCGAGGCCTTCAATTTACATCCGATGGTATTGAACTTCTTTGTTATGCCAAGCAGCTCTTAGAAAAGGTCGAAAACATCGAAACACGTTTTTCCCGCAAGGCACCCAATAAAACCTTCCGGTTTGCAATTTCTGCTCAACATTACGCTTTCACAGTCGGTGCATTTATCAAATATTTAAATTGCCAGGAGCATGATGATTATAAGCTTTATATCAGAGAAGGAAAAACCTCTGAAGTCCTTGATGATATCTTCACACAGCGCAGTGACCTTGGCTTCATCTCCCTTTCCACCGCAGCAGAACACTTTATGCTGCGCATGCTTGGCAGTAAAGGTATTGAGTTTCACCTGATCAAGACCATGAAGCCCCATGTCTTTTTGAGCAAAAATCATCCCCTGGCGCAATTTCCCAAAATATCTATCAACCAATTAGCTCATTATCCACGCCTATCGTTTGAGCAGAATAGCGATTCCCTGAATTTTGCAGAAGAAGTACTGACTGTCAATAATTCGCGTAATATGGTCTATGTCTCGGATCGTGCAACAATGAACAACCTGATCAGTCACTCTCTTTGCTACAATATCGGCTCAGGCTGCCTGCTGGACGGCATTATCGAAGACAGCATCATCTCAATTCCTATTGAAGGCCATCAAGACATCATGAAAATTGGATGGATAAAGCTCAAAAACCATCCAATGGATAAAAAAATGAGTCAATATATAGAATTAGCGGAAAAGTCAATTGATGAGTGCTATTGCGGTCTGCGCAGATAATCCAATTCTTCCGGACTGCCTATGGATAAGTGGACTGGCATTTATTTACTAATATTTTCATGGTTTAATTAATATTAAAAAAAGCAACCTATAAATACAACACACTCATAAACCTACATAAAACCTGAAAGGAAGTGCTATCGTTATGCGAAGAGCATCCAGAAGCATGATGGCTTGGGGAGCCATAGGCGCAATGGCAGGAATGGCTTTAATCCCTGCACTGAGTTCAAAAACACGCAAAAGGGTTTCACGTTCAGCTAGAAATGCATACTTCAGGGTATCTGATATGATGCAGGATATGAAAGATATGGGGCATAAATAATAGACTTGTCAATGACAAGTCTATTTTCCCTTTTATATTACTTTAGTTTTAAGAAATCACTCTTTAAAGCTCCCATTATTATCTCATCATAGAACTTCCCGTCAATATAGGCCGACTGTCTTGTTCTGCCTTCATTCTGAAAGCCGCATTTGAGATAACACTTGACTGCCCTCTCATTATATTCATATACCTTTAAGGTCACCCTGTACATATCAATTTTCATAAAAGCATATTCAAGCAGTGTTCTTACTGCATCCTCACCGTAGCCCTTGCTCCAGTAGTTCCTGTCTCCTATCCTTATGCCCAGCTTACAGCTTTTGTCCTGCTCATTAAAATCATAGAGCTGTATAGTGCCTATGGGCATTCCTTCTTCGTTGTCTATCATAAGGTTCATCGGGTCATATCCGAAGCTCCTTGACATATTGTACCTCAGCTTTTCGGCTGTCACTCTTGAATCGTTCCAGCCAGCCAGCTTGTTCAGTTCATTATCGTTGTACCACTTGTAGAGCATACGGAAGTCACTTTCATCACCGGGTCTTAAATTCACTTTATTTCCTGTCAGTGAAGTTTCCTTCAGGCTTCTGTTGTCGATAGACACCGATTTTAAAAAGGCAGGAAAAAATTTGAGCAGCTTATAGGGTTTCTCCATATATTTCCTCCTGTTTTGCATCATATCCTCATAGTGCTTCCTGTTTAATGTAATCTTAACGGCAATACCAGCCTCGATTCCTTCCCTGACTATATTCCCTTCAGTGCTTCGGAATACGGAAAACTTTCCTGAAACCATACCCGCTTCCTTAATGATTATACCGATATTACCGGAGCTGAACAGGAAAATGTTCATGAGAAAAGGCTTCATAAAAGGGTATTTTCTAAAAAAAAGAGTATACATGTCTGATACGGTATCAGAGAAGGTTTTCATATTTTCAACTGAAATAGTGCCCATATATAAAAACTCCTGTTAATTAATATATTAATTTATTATAGCATAAAAGTAGAATGTTGCGACATTCCAGGTTCGAGGTACGAGGTGCGGGGTTCGGGGGGAACGGACCTGGACCCATAAGGAATACCCGGCCTTTCCTCGTACCTCGAACCTCGCACCCTGTACCTGGAAGATTGCTGCGCAATCTTATATTTATCCGTCCCAAAATTCTTCCAATATCCTGCCAAGCTCTTCGGGACCTTTTACTCTTTTATTATGCAGCCATTCCTGGGGAAACATGCTGAGGTAGCGGCTGCTGCCAAATCTTTCATCTATGAGAAGTACCACCCCGCGGTCTGATTCCGACCTTATGACCCTTCCTGCCGCTTGCATCACCTTGTTCATTCCAGGGTACATGT
>Ga0196971_1000490_pt1 | contig 28735 bp, 26 predicted proteins | sample S1v_1013CmetaG_FD_148660 | JGI IMG/M metagenome (GOLD analysis project Ga0196971, IMG submission 148660) | Soil microbial communities from Anza Borrego desert, Southern California, United States - S1+v_10-13C | ecosystem: Environmental > Terrestrial > Soil > Desert | place: USA: California...
ACGGGCAGAGAGCGCGAAGTCCTGATCCTGATGTCCAAGGGGCAGAACAACCAGGAGATCGCTGCCACACTGAATCTGAGCCCCAAGACCGTCGACTTCCACCGGGCCAACCTCATGCAGAAACTAGGCCTTCAGACCAGGGCGGAAGTAGTTCGTTTTGCGGTCCGGCATGGTCTTGTAGACTAGCCGCACCTGGGCGAACACCCAGGCCAAAATCCAGATTTCTGCCCCAAGAACCCTGGGGGGTCACTCAGTTATGAGAGTGGCCCCCCTTGCTTTAGTGTGAAGATGGCCTCATGCATCCGCACCACATTCCGAAAGGAGAGGGTGACCCATGGAACAGGCGAACCTCGTCCCGATTCCAAAGCTCCCCCCCGCAGGCGCCGGTGAGAGCATGATCCACCGCATGCTGGAGGAGCTCCGCCGGGCACTGGGAAAGCCGGTGGCAGAGCGCCGCTGGGGCATGGTAATCGACCTGCGCAAGTGCGTTGGTTGCCAGGCCTGCACCATTGCCTGCATCACGGAGAATAAGTTGCCCCCTGGCGTCGTGTACCGGCCGGTGATCACGGAAGAACGCGGCACGTTCCCGAACGTGTCCAAGTCCTTTCTCCCCCGGCCCTGCATGCAGTGCGAGGATCCAACCTGTGTGCCTGTCTGCCCGGTTGGGGCTACCGCGAAGCGCCCCGACGGCATTGTGGCGGTAGACTACGAGTCATGCATCGGCTGCCGGTACTGCATGACGGCTTGCCCCTACAATGCCCGGACATTCGATTTCGGTGACAATCGAGATGAAGGCGGCGAAATCCAGCCGTCGGACAAGGTTTCCTCCCGCGAGTATGGTCGGGTCTGGAAGCGGGAGAAAGACAGCTCCCCCATCGGTAACGCCCGAAAGTGCACCTTCTGCCTGCACCGCTTGGAACGGGGCGAGCTGCCTGCCTGCGTCTCCTGCTGCATGGGACGGGCCACCTACTTCGGCGACCTGAACGACTCCACCAGCCTGGTCAGTCAGCTGGCCGCCAAGGCCAACGCCACCCGTCTCAAGGAGTCCGCCGGCACCGGCCCCGTTGTCTTCTACTTGCAGTAAAGGAGGGTTAGCGAATGCGATCGATTACTCGGACTTTGCTGGCCGTCCTCTGGGCTGTGGCCCTGCTGGCGGGTGGATATGCGCTGGTCCTGCGGCTTACGGAGGGGCACGGCCCCGCTGCTTACGGCAGCTACGTCGTCTGGGGCCTGGGCGTTGCACAGTATATCTACTTTGTGGGCATCTCCGCCGGTGCGTTCATGCTTGCGACCCTGGTCTACGGCTTGGGCGTCAAGAAGCTGGAGCCGGTCGGACGGCCCGCGCTGCTGGTGGCCGCTGTTGGCCTGGTGGCCGGCCTGTTCTCCATCTGGACCGACCTGGGCCACATGGGCCGTGCCTTCCTGGTACTGCTGCGGCCCAACTTCAGTTCGATGATGACGTGGATGATCTGGCTCTACACGGCTTACGCCATCCTGCTGGTTCTACTGGGCTACGCAGTGCATAAGAAGTCTCCCCGCATCAAGTTGCTCGCCCTGATCGGGCTGCCCCTGGTGGTTAGCTTCAGTGGGGGCGTCGGCGCCTTGTTCGCGACCGTGGCCGCGAAGCCCCTCTGGAATTCATCGCTCTATCCGGTCTTCTTCCTGGTAGGCGCCCTGCTGAGCGCCTCCGGCCTGCTGATCGCCCTGCTGGCCCTGCAGGCCAGGCAAACCCCGGCGATCGCGGATGCCGTCTCCACCCTGTCCAAGCTGATTCTGGGCCTCCTTGTGGTGGAAGTGGTCCTGGAGTGGGCCGAGTACTCCGTAGCCCTCTGGGGCGGCGGCGGCGAGCATGCCGCTCTGAGCGAGGTGCTGTTCGGCTCCTACTGGTGGGTCTTCTGGGGGGTCCACCTGGTGCTCGGCGTGGCGGTTCCCGGTGCCATGCTGTTGCTGGCAAAGGGGAACAAGACCTGGCAGGCCGTCAGCGGTCTCCTCGTTGTGCTGACCTACTTGGCCGTCCGCCTGAACATCGTCATTCCCGGCCAGATCACGCCGGAGCTGAAGGGCCTGGAGATGTCCTACGTCGATCCGCGGCTGGTCTACACGTACAGCCCGTCGCTGTTTGAATGGGGCATCCTCCTGTTCTGCGCCGCGGTCGCTTCCAGCTTACTCTGGCTAGGCTACCGGTTCCTGCCGCTAAACTCGGACTCTGCCAGCCACAAGGAGGCGAAGATCGCATGAGCATGAAGGATCTTTTGGGGCAGGGCGTCTCCCGCCGCAGCTTCCTGAAGGTCGCTGGCGCAGCTGCGGGCGCCTCAGCCGTCGGCGGCGTCACCCTCTCCGGTCTTCGCAAGGTCGGCGCAGAGGAGAAGGGGCCGGTAGAAAAATCGGTCCCCACCGCCTGCGTCATGTGCCCGTCTGAGTGCGGGCTGAAGGTCAACCTGGCGGACGGAGTGGTCTCCACCATTTACGGCAACCCCCACGTGCCGTTCAACGACGGCGTTGTCTGCGCCAAAGGTGCCTCGGGCTCCCAGATGGTCTACTCCCCCTACCGGATCAAGTACCCGATGCTGCGGGTCGGTGAGCGCGGTGAAGGCAAGTTCAAGCGCATCAGCTGGGACGAAGCCTTCGACTTTATGGGCAAGCGGCTGGTCGACATCAAGAAGCAGTACGGCCCCGAGTCCGTCATTATGGACGCCGGCGACGTCACCGATCGTGACACCTACTGGCGCCTCTTCTTCGCATTCGGCTCGCCGCACAGCACCGAGCACGGCGCGATCTGTGACACGCCCCGGCGCCACGGCCCGAAGCTGATGCTCGGTGGCAAGCGCATCGAGCCCGATATCATGCGCCCTCTGCTGATCCGCCAGCCCGACGGTACGCTGAAGAACGACTGGACCTACAAGACCAAGCTGATTATCTACGCCGGCTGGAACCCCTTCACCGCCACACGCATCAACTACGAATCCCGCGGCACGGTGGAAGCCAAGCTCAATGGCTGCAAGATCGTGGTCATCGACCCGGCCCTGACCAACACTGCCTCCAAGGCCGACACCTGGCTGCCGATCCGCCCAGGCACCGACCCCGACCTATTTGCCGCCATGCTTCGTTACATTCTGGATAACCACAGCGATACCAATCCTGACCGGAAGTATATCGACTGGTCGTTTAAAGAATGGAGCGTTGGCTGGGACGAGTTTGAAGCCAACTTCCGGTCCTGGTTCAGCAAGACGGATCCAGTCGTTGGCAAGAGCTACTTCAGCCTCGACTGGGCCGCCGAGCGCTGCGGTCTGGATAGGGCGGCGATCGCTGAGCTGGCCCACCAGTTCGGCACTACCAAGCCAGCGGCCCTGGTCTGGGGCATGAACGGCACTGGGCACCACTACAACGGCTACGTTACCTCAATCATCGGCACGGCGCTCAACGTGATCACCGGCAACTTCGACGCCCCTGGCGGCGCCATTGACACCGAACTGACCAAATCAAGCAAGGGCGGCAACGCCACTGGCAAGCAGTTCCTCAGCCGTAAGGTAAAGCGGAAGATCAACGGTGTTGAGGTCGAAGGCAAGCAGGAAGAGTTGCACATGGATCGCTTCGGCGATTGGCCGGCTGCCTGGGACGACGTGGTGGGCGAGTATCCTCTGCGCTTCGAGGAAGGGGTCACCCTCAAGTACGGGCCGTTCAAGGGCCACAAGTATCCGATCAAGGCGTTCCTGATCCGCACCGGCAACCCGGTCATAACGGGCTCTGAGACCAAGACCTGGCAGAAGTCGCTGACCGCAAAGGACGAGAAGGGCAACTACAAGGTTGACTTCGTGGTCTTTATCGACACGCCATATCTGGAGACAGGCATGTACGCCGACCTGGTGCTGCCCGAGGCCAGCTACCTGGAGCGGATCAGCCTCTCCGACATCTACCCCTCGCACCCCGTGCTCTACATGCGGGACAAGGTGCTCCCTGCGTCTCTGCATGAGTCCAAGACGCCCTGGGAGATCATGATCGGTCTGGCCAAGGCCCTGGTCAAGCACGGCGACGCCGACATCAAGGCGGCAGACTTCTGGGAGAAGTACAAGGTCGAGGAAGATTTCTGGGACGAGGCCATGGCCCCCGCCCCCGGCATGCGCAACGTGGGCACGCCGCTGCCTTACCCGCAGTACCCCGTGGGCTACAAGATCACCGGCACCCCCGATTCCCTTGAGGCCGGCCGCGTCACCATCGATCACGAGAAGAAGGAAGTCAAGGGTGAACTGCTCACCGCCAAGTGGATGCGGGCGAACAACGGCGTTGCCGTCTGGCCCCGAGCACACTACCGGTACAAGGATGCGAGCGGCGGCATCCTGGGGACCTCGTCCAAGAAGATCGAGTTCAAGTTCCAGCGGTACGACCAGTACAACAAGCTGATCGCCGATGCCAATGTGACGCCGCCTTATCTGAGGCAGACGGGCTTTGACAAGTACCCGACCAGCTTCTACTGGTTCGAGACCATGTGGAATCCGTTCACCAACCCGCAGTATGCAAAGTACAAGGCAGAGTATCCCTTCCAACTGATCTGCGGGCGCATCCACCATTCGATGTCCGGTACGCAGATGGTGGACTACCTGGGCCGGATTCAGTCAGAAGGTCTCTGGATGCCGCTGAACGAGGAGAAGGAGTTCGAAGAGGTCTCCATGGGCGCCAGCGGTCCGGAGAAGGTCGGCCGGAAGCGCAAGATTCCTGCCCGCACCTGGTCGATCGGCACCATCCAGATGAACGAAGACGATGCCATGAAGATGGGCCTGGTCACCGGCGACCTGGTTGTGGTCAAGAACCCGCTGGGCGCCGAGGTCAAGGGACGGATCTATGCCACCCAGACGATTCGCCCGGGCGTCTTGCGGATGGGGATGGGCACCGGCGGCCGGTTCAGCCCGGGCATGGGCAAGACCAGCGCTTTCAAGGAGACAACGCCGAACCACAACCTGATGGTGGACCCCAAGGCGCTCTCGCCGATCATGGGCCAGCCCTGCTACGTCGACATGGTGGTCTCGGTCACGAAAGCCTAGGAAGGTGAGTGCATGACGGAGTGGTTGGTGGCGCGGGTGGCCATGTACCGGCTGCTGGCGAGGATCTTCACCTTCCCAATGACAGCGAACACGCTGCATGAGCTCGCAGGGCTGGAAGCCGGGCCGGACGCGCCGCCGGCGCTCCGGGACGCGCTGGTTGGTATGCAGGCACGGCTGGGCGAGGAGTCCGGCAACCTTCTGGACGAGTTGAACGGGGAGCTGTCCCGCCTGACGTGCGGGCCGGGGCTCCCGCCTGCGGTGCCGTACGCCTCATACTACCTCGGTCAGTCACATGCCCTCTTCGGGCCGGAGACCCAGGCCGTGGCGAAGCTCTACCGGGAGGCAGGCTATGCGCCCGTCGAGCCGGGAACACCGGCAGACCATATCGCCCTTGAGCTGGAGTTCATGGCGGCCATGGCTGGGGGCTCCTGGGAGGCAGCGCAGCGGCAGGATGAACCTGCCGTGGAGGTCGGCCTGAAGGCACAGGTAGGATTCCTGAATCAGCACCTGGGGCCGTTTCTAGGCCGCTTCTGCCCGGACCTGCGAGCTGCAGCCTCTGAGCCCTTTTTCGAGCACTCGGCTGCGCTGTTGGCGGAGTATGCAGCGATGGACGTAACGATGCTGGAGGCCACTCTAGGCTGACAAAACAGGCGCACCCGTCATGATCGGGTGCGCCTGTTGCTATGCTTGGGGCGTCAGTTGCTCGGCAACTGCGAGAGCCGTGCCCAGACAGCAGGAGCCCTGCGGATTAGCTGTCTCACAGTGACAGCCCTCAGTCTCCAGTATGCTGCGAATGCGGTCAGGAACGGTCGTGCGACCGGTTAGCCGTATCTCTTCAATCATGTCCTCAACCGAATAACCTAAGCAGTAGCAGATGGGGCGGGGAGCTTCGGTTTCCTTGATCCCCACGCGCACGACCAGATCCGATCGGGTAAGAACATGGCTGCCATCCTCCGCGAAATAGACCACGTCACACCCCGGAACGGCGCAGAACCGATACCGTGTGGGCACGAGAGAGGCGTAGGCATCAGGCTTCAGCATCGCTTGGAGGGTGGTTTGGGGGACTCGTGTGCCGGGGGTCCCGGCTGCTGGGCAGACGGGTGTACTCATAGAAGAACGCCACCTTCCTTCAGTGCTCTCGCCCTACTTCGGCACGGTGGCCGGACTTCCTTCCAGCCCGCACCATCTGAGATGCACGCCCAGCAACGCAGGGGGTGACCGGCTGGGTCACATGCCGCACGGGTGGCCAGGTCTCAAGTACTCACGCTCCGGGCACTGTCCGTCTAGGCGCAGTATCGGCATGCAGAGAGAGAGCCGGAATCCCAGCCCTCTCTTTGCGTGTTCATTACACCGCCAGATCACTCCCGTTTGCCCCGGGCCGCCACCTGCCAGACGCACTCTACTCTGCCGTTCCGGATGCCAACCAGTTCGTCCGACAGACTGACGGACGTGCACACGTGGTTCGGGACCAGCCGCAGCTTCGCGCCGATGGGCGGTGCTGAGCCGGCCATGAAGTGGACCACGCCGTGCTCTTCATTCATCCGCTCCACGTAGCAGTCCGGTCCGCCGAACCCCTCTCCGTATCCGCGCAAGTTGAGGCTCGGCGGGTACACATCCCCGCTGAAGACCTTCGATCCGGCGTCTACGGTACACCGCTCGTCAGAAGCCCGGCTGATGACCGTTGTCAGCGCAGTAACGGCCAGATGGTCCGGCACTGCCACCCCCTGAACAACCTGCATGTTGTCGTTGAACACGTACGTACCGGGCCTGATTTCGGTCACGCCCGGCACCGCCGCGAATGCGGCGGTGCCTCCTTTAGCGGGCATGCTTGATCACCCGACCGGGCAGCCGCCCGGTGGGCCTGCCGCGCTCAAGAACGAGCTGGCCATTGACCAGCACCAGGTCTACGCCTGTGGGCGTGGCACGTCCCTGCCCGTAGGTTCCGTTATCCGCGATGGTGGCGGGGTCGAACACGACCACATCGGCGGCCATACCTGGCCGGAGCTGCCCCCGGTCCTTGAGACCGAAGCGCTCGGCCGGGTATCCCGTTACCTTGCGTACGGCCTGCGGCAAGGAGAGGACACCGCCCCGCACGCACTGACCGACCAACCGCGCAAAGGAGCCGAATGCCCGAGGGTGCGGCCGGCTGCCAGGGAAGATGCCGTCGGAGCAGCCCATGAACCGCGCATGGGTCAGCGTCCGCCTGAGGATCTCCTCGTGGTCGAACCTGCTAGGCCAGTGATAGACCCCCAGCGCACGCCCGCCATGTCCTCCTAGAAGGTCGAACAGGTAGTCGACGTCCTCCTGGCCGGCCTCCCGTGCCAGCGCGCTCAGACTCCGCCCTTCAAGATCGGTGCCGTTCTCCACATACTGAAGGACAATATCGCCGCGCTCGGCCAGGCGCGCCGCGGTCTCGGCCCGCATACGGTGCCGGGTCGCCGAATCGCTCAGCCGAGCCATGGTTGCGCTGTGTCCGCCGGACTGGGCCCAGTCCGGCAGCATCATCAGCAGATGTGTGCAGGCTGCCGAGTAGGGATACATGTCCAGGGAAACGTCCACGCCGTCTTCCAGAGCAGCGGCCAGAATGGTCTCCGTCCGTTCTTCCACCGCAAGGTGGTTGATATGGACGGGAATGCCCGACTCCTTCCCGATGCGGAAGGTCTCCCTGCTCCCCTGCTCCAGGCGTACCCAGTACCCGCGCTGGTGGGTTACGTAGACGCCGCCTGCTTCCGCAACCTCCTTGCACAGTTCCACGAGCTCGCTCGTCTCGCACAGGGCGCCGGGCTGGTACTCCAGGCCGGCAGCCAGCGACACTGCGCCTGCGTCGAGCCACTGGCGAAGCAAGCGCTTCATGGCGGCGATCTCGACGGCCGAAGCCGGCCGGGTCTCCCACCCCATGACGGCGACCTTGATCGTCAAGTGCGGCGCCTGGGGCACAAGGTTGCCGGGGATGTTCCCGGGGAACAGCGAGATATAGTCGTTCACCGTTGGCCAGTTCCAGCCGAGTGGCGGATCGCCGTAGAAGACCTGCAGGTAGCTCCGCAGTTCCGGCATCTGCTCTGCTGGCACAGGCGCCCACGCAAAGCCGTCGGGACTCATGAACTCCGTAGTGACACCCTGCATGATGCCGGTGAACTGGTCGGCGCCGCCAAGGCGCGCGAGCTCGGAGTGGACGTGCACGTCGATGAACCCTGGAGCCACAGCCATCCCCCGAGCGTCCACCACATGGCCGGCCACGGCACCGTCCAGCCGCCCGACGACCGTGATGCGGTCGCCCACAATGCCCACGTCACCGAACATGGGGGGCGATCCGGTGCCGTCCACCAACAAGCCGCTGCGAATCAAGAAGTCAAACTCCATGACATCGCCTTCCCGGTCTTTGCTCGGATTCGTCACGCCGGGGGCTCTAGCGGGTCCAGGCCTCCTTGAACAGCTGCACCCAGTTTCCGTGGGCGAACTGCTCGATCTGGGCCTTCGTGTAGCCCCGCCGGGCCAAGATCTCCAGAAGCTTGGGCAGGTCGGCAATGGTGTGCAGGTCGTTGGGCGTCTGCTCGTATCCATAGCCGCCGTCCAGGTCAGTGCCCAGGGCCACATGGTCGACGTTGCCCGCCAACTGGCAGATGCGGTCAACATGGTCGGCCACGTTCTCCATGCTGACGACCTCATTGGTGGTCTTGCCGCGAATCCAGCCGGGATAGAGCATCCAGGCGTCGAAGGCGACCCCAATCACGCCGCCGCGGGCCACAATCGCTTTGATCATCTCATCGGTGAACTGGCGCTGGTGGGGCACCAGCGCCCGGCAGTTGTTGTGGCTTGCCAAAACGGTGCCACCGAACTGGTCCATGGCTTCCCAGAAAGCCTGGTCGGCCAGGTGTGTCACGTCGAGAATCATGCCGAGCCGGTCCATTTCCCCCAGCAGTTCCCGACCGATGGGCGTAAGGCCGCCCTCAGTCTCCGTGCCGTAGGCGTACCTTCCCGCGCCATAGTGGGAGAGGCTGACCACCCGCAAGCCGTCGTGCCACCACGCCTCCGCCCAGGCGGGCGAAATGATCGGGTCGGCACCCTCCATGGCGAGGATCAGGCCAATGGGTTTGGGGTTCCCCGCCGGGGCGGGCACGCTCCATGCGGCCAGATGTGCTTGCAGACCCGGCCAGTCCCTGATCATGCGGATCTCGCCCTGCCGCTCCAGGGCTCGGTAGTAGGCCAGGTGCCCCTGGCATACGCCGTAGGCGATTTCAGGCGTGGCGTAATCCAGCAGGGATCTCGCAGTCTTGGAGACACGGGCTAAGACGGTGCCCAGGCAGAGGGCGACGTTGCCTTCCCGCATGGCTGGGAACGTAACGGTCCCGAGACCCCGCCCGGGCTCAGACATGCCCTGCTCCAGGCGGCGGATTTCTTCGACCGGTCTGGTCAGGTCCCGGTTATACATCAGGGCGTTCATCCCAAGGTCCAGATGCGCATCGATGATCATCATCCGAACTCACCTTCTTCGCTTAGTCGGTGCGGTCTCCCGGCGGTGCTATGCCTCCAGTTCCACCACCAGATCAGCCTCCACGGCAATCTGGAACGGCAGAGCACCGTTGACCACAAATGGCTGCTGATCAAACGAGTCGTCGCTGTTGACCCAGGCCGTCAGCTTGACAATCCGCCGGACCCGGTCCAGGTCGCCGATATCCCTGCCCGGAGAGGTAGACCAGGCGGCCTTCCGTCTGCACCGCGGGGACATAAGCGGCGACGGGCGCCGGTGGCACCGGCAGTTCGACACAAGGTCACGCCACCTTCAGGCGTGGGTCGAGGGCGTCTCGCAAACCGTCGCCCAGAACGTTGAACGACAACACCACCAGGAAGATGAAAATGCCGGGAAAGGTAGGATACCAGGGGGCGTCCAGCAGATACGTCCGGCCGCCCGCCACCATCGCCCCCCATTCGGGCGTCGGCTGCTGGGCACCCAGCCCGATGAAGCTCAGGGAGGCGGCAGTCAAGATGGCCGTGCCGACGCTCAAGGTGGAGAGCACCAGGATCGACGAGAAACAGTTCGGCAGTACGTACTTCCAGAGAATTTGCAGGTCGGTGGCGCCCGTCGCCCGGGCGGCCTGCACGTACTCGGCCTGCCTGAGCACCATCACCTCGCCGCGCACGATGCGGGTGTACCGGGGAATCTGCACCACCGCCGTGGCCAGCATGGCGTTCTGCAGGGTGGGCCCCAGAACGGCCGACACCGCCATCGCCAATATGAGGGGCGGAAATGCCATGACAATGTCAAGGCCGCGCATGAGTACTTCATCCAGGGGACCGCGATAGTAGCCGGTAAGCAGCCCCAGAGCGGTCCCTACGCTCCCAGCCAGCACAACCACCATGAGACCTACGGCCATGGACAGCCGTCCGCCGAACAGCACCCGGCTCAGTACGTCCCGACCCACCTCGTCGGTGCCGAACCAGTGGGCCCCGCTGGGCGGCTTCAGCCGATCGGCCAGACTCATTTTGATGGGGTCGTAGTGGGTCAGAAGCGGTGCTGCCAGAGCGGCCGCGGCGACCACAGCCAGAATGATCAGGCTCCATCGCCCGGAGGGGTTGCGCATCAACCGGCTCCAGGCGGCCCGCAGGGGGGATTTCTGCGGGCGATCCTCTTCCGGTTTGCCTTGCTTGGCAATCTCAGCGTTCGCCACGTCAGTTCACCTGCGGATTGAGAATTCCGTAGAGGATATCCACCACCAGGTTCACCACCACGTAGGCAGTGGTAATGACCAAGGTGACCCCCATAATGAGCGGATAGTCCAGGAACATGGTCGCATCCACCGACAGCTTGCCAAGCCCGGGCCAGCCAAAGACGGATTCCGTGAGCACGGCGCCGCCCAGCAGGTTGGCCACACCCATGCCGACTACGGTCAGCGTGGGGATCATGGCGTTTCGTAGGGCATGACCGTAAATGACTCGCCGTTCCGTCAGTCCCTTGCTGCGGGCCGTGCGAATGAAGTCCTGCGAGAGAACCTCCAGCATACTTGAGCGCACCATGCGGGCAACGAGCGCCATGTAGCCGTACCCCAGCACAAAGGCCGGCAGGATCAGGTACTTCAGGGCAAGCACAAATCCAGACCAGTCTCCGTTGAGCAAGGTGTCCAGCATGAGCATGCCCGTGCGGTTCGGCGGCAGCGCCAGCCGGGCGTCGAAACGCCCCCCGGCCGGCACCCAACCCAACTCACGGTAGAAAATGACCAGGAGCACCACACCAAACCAGAAGACCGGCAGGGAGACTCCGCCCACCGACGTGATTCGAACAACGTGGTCGATCAACCGGTTTCGCCTGACGGCGGCCAGTATGCCCAGGGGAATGGCTGCCACGGTACCCAGCACGGCGGCCACCAGGGACAACTCCACCGTCGCCGGCAGCGCCCCTCTCAAGCTTTCCGTAACGGGCCGCCGGCTCTGGTACGAGACGCCGAAATTCCCCTGCACCAGATTCTTCAGGTAGGTGGTGTACTGGATCACCAGGGGCTTGTCCAGGTTGAACTCCTTTCGAATCGCGGCCAGCGTGGCCTCGTCGGCCATATCTCCGGCCATCATCCGTGCAGGGTCACCCTTGACGAGATGGGAGATGGAGAACGTGACCAGCGTGACCCCCACCAGAACGGGGATCAGGGCCAGCACCCGCCACAGCACGTACCGAAACCGCTTCACCGGTCATCCTCCTCCCCTGTTCGCGTGCTACTTGTACAGGTCCCGCACGTTCACACGGACAGGCACCGGGTTGTACTGGAAGCCTTTCACGTTGTCACGCATGGGGATCATCGCATTGCGCTGATAGAGGTAGATGTACGGAGCGTCCTTCATGATCTGCTCCTGGGCCTGCGTGTAGAGGTCGGTCCGCTTCTTCAGATCCATCTCGGAAGCGGCCTTGCGGATCAGGTCGTCAACGACCGGGTTCTTGTAGAACGAGCGGTCGCCAGCCAAGCCGAAACGGGAGGAGTCGTGCCAGACATTCATGGTCCAGAACGGCTGCGCCGTGGAGATCCACTGGCCCATGGAGGCCTCGAAGTCGCTCTTGTCCACCCGCTCACGGCGAGTCGCCTCGGCCAGTTCCTGCAGCTGCACTTTCACGCCAATTTCGGCGAAGTTTGCCTGGAGGACTTGAGCGGCCTGTGCGCCGCCAACCGTTGGTGAGGCGTACAGCAACGTAAACGAGAACCCACTGGGATATCCCGCTTCGGCCAGAAGCGCTTTGGCCTTCGCCACGTCGCGCTTGTAGAAGAAGGTGGGTTCTTTGTAGCCCTCGGCCTGGTAGGCATACGGGCCCTTCAGCTGGTAGCCGTGGCCCTTGAGCAGTTCCTTAACGATGATCTCATAGTCGGTGGCGTAAGACAGTGCCTGCCGGACCTTCACATTGTCAAAGGGCTTCTTCTGGTTGTTGAGGTAGACGTAGATGAAGTCAAAGCCCACGCCCTCCTGCACCTTGATGCCGGGCTTGTCGAACATGGTCAGCAACTGGTCGGTGGGAATGCCCCAGGCGATGTCAAGGTCGCCCTTCTCAAGCTGAAGCCGCAGGTTCGAGACCTCGGTCAGCACCCGGTAGATGACCTTCTTAGGCTTGGGTTTTGTCCCCCAGTACTCCGGCGCTGCGTCCAGAATCAGGTGCTCATTCGGCTTCCACTCGGTCAGCTTGAACGGACCGGAGCCCATAGGGTTGGCGGCCAGATAGCCGGAGCCGCTATCGCCATTCTTCTCCTTCTCGAGCACCTTCGGGTTGATGATGCCGATGTCAACCAGAAGGTACGGGAAAACGGCGGACGGCTCGGAGAGAATGAACTTCGCCGTGGTGGCATCAGGTGTTTCCACGCCCTTCAGCATGCGGAAGTTCGCGGCCGGACCCTGGTTCAGCTTCAACATGGACTCGTATGTAAACTTAACAGCCTTGCTGTCCACGGGTGTGCCGTCCCAGAACTTGGCACTGGGCTTCAGCGTGAAGGTCCAGGAGAGGCCGTCGGGGCTGACTTCCCACTTGTCCGCCAGGTCGCCGATTAACTCGGACGTCGTGCCAGGTTTGGTGATAACGAGGAACTCGTAGGCATTGTAGAATACGGACCGGGAGATGCCATCAACGGTGACACGGGGGTCCAACGTGGTCGGGTTGGAGGGCAGGCCCCATGTGATTGTGCCGTCCCATTCCGGGGTCTTCGCAGGTGCCGGTGCGGGAGCTGACGGGGCCGGGGTGGTCTCCTTCGTCTTTCCGGTGCAGGCGGAAAGAAGGCCGACAATGAGGAGTCCAGCGATAATGACCGCGAGCCACTTCGACGGTTTTGACACGGTGTTTCCCCCTTCTCTCGGTTCGTGAGGTTCCCATGCTGCCTAGCGCTCTTCCACCTTCAGGTACGGGCTGTACGCTCCCATGAGCCGCTGCTTGCTCCGACGCCAGTGATCGGTCAGGGCCGCTTCCGACCACTGAAGGTCCCCAGCCCGGAATATGTCAATCAGCGTCCGGTGCTCCCGCTGGGACTCCTGCTGCTGCGACCGCTGCCTGGGATTGTACACGTTGAGAATCTGCACGCTCCCCGTCAGCGTCTCGTAAATCTGGACCAGTCGCCGGTTGCCTGGCGCCTGTACGATCAGATAGTGGAACCGGGCGTCGTTCCGCCGGTACTCCTCAATCTCACCTTCCTCCAACGCACGCTCACAAAGGCGGACACATTCCTGCATCTGGCACTGGGTCTCCTCGAGAATGGGCGAGTTGAGCATGCGAAGGGCAAGCACCTCCAGGCCAGCCCGCACCTCCAGCAGTTCTTCCACTTCTCGCTTGCTGAGTTTGCTCACGTAAGTCCCGCGGCGGGGTTGAACGTCGACCAGGCCCTGGGTCGCTAACTCCTGAAGGGCCATTTTGAGCGGAGTCTCACTCACGCCGATCCGCAGCGCCAAGGAGCGGGGGTTCAGACGGCTGCCGGGCTCGAACCCAGGGTACATATCGATGATTGACTGCCTCACCAGTGAGGCGATTCGTGACTTCAGGGTTTCGACATCGAGCCGCTCGGACATGGGATTCACGAGGAGACGCCACCCTTCAAACTAAGATCTGAGATCTCAGATACAGAGCTTCTGTTGCTATTACCGAATTCCTCTGTTGTTATGATAATTCTGCAAAAATTCGTGGGTGAATTTTTCTCCTCATGCAGACCTATCTCAACGTAGACAGAATAGACAGCTGATTTGTGTTCATCTGCTCAGCGCTCCCCGGGGGACGCGATAGCGCCCGAGTGCAAGGCCCTTCGGGGGCCATCGGCGCGAGGGGTCCGGCAGGCACTAACGACTTGCGCAGGCTGACATGTGGCGTATGAGTGGCAAACGGGTAATGGGCGGGGGTTTCCCCCAACGCGGGGCGGAAGCGGAATGAGGGCGCGGGGCTGCTTGTGCGCCCCGTGCCCTCACTCCTTGCCTTAGTGCACCTTCTTCGTCACGTTTCCGCCGTCGCAGGTGAGCACGGCGGCCTTGCCGTCAATCTTCGTCTCCAAGTGGACCCGCCTCCCCCAACCTGGTGCACGTAGGGTAGCGTCTTCTCGGCGTACTGCATGTCGAGGTCCTTGCCGTCGTGGTAGTGCTTGAGGTACAACTCACGCCGCCCCTCGTTATCGGCCGCAGGCGCGGTGCCACTTACCCCACGGGCGGTATGCCAATGCGTGAACGGCTTCTCCAACCTAGCCAAGCTTGCCGCAGGGGCGAAACTGGAATGGCGGTCGGCCCCATGGAAAAGGGCGTCGGGGTCGATCGAGATGGGCGAATTCCCTCTTGTACCTTAGTGACGATCTCGTACCAGTCCCGCAGGGTTAGTCCGCGAGAGGTTGCCGAGACTGCCACCTTCTCCCTCTCGAAGATCCGTTCGAGTTCTTCTCTGGCTGCTTTGTGTGCTTAGCGGTCGACCATGGCCATCAAGCGCTCAGTATAGCGTGGTCCCGCTACCGTGCCCGGCGGCAGCGCCGTATCAAGCGTCGCCGCACCGAGGTTCTCCTCAAGATAAGTCCTGCGTTTCGTGCCCGGGGTCGGCACAATGTCATCGCCCTTGTGCAGCAGCCATGCCAGTGCGACCTGCCCGGGCGGGGCGCCCTTCTGAGCAGCCAGCTCGCGCACGGCGGATGCGGCCCGCATATTGCACACCCCGAAGTCCCCGGGCCACAAGGCTTCGGAGGAAGGATAGCCAGAAGGCACCGTCTTCAGCCGGCCCGAGGTCGTGACCGAGGATCTCACGCTCTCCAGTCTCGCGCACGCCCACAGCAACGACCATGGCCATGCTCAAGACCCGCCCATTCTCTCGGACCTTGAGGTACGTGGCGTCCAGCCATACGTAGGGATAGGCCGCATCCAACGGGCGTAGCTGCCTTGGCGGAGCTTTGGAATCTGCAGGTCAAGCGTACCCACACGAGTATCCCACTCCCGAGGGCGGTACCCGTTGCGGCTGGTAATCCGTTTTTCGCTACGCTCGTAACGGTCAGCACCGGTCTTCGACGTGACCTCCATCTCCATGACCGCCTGGGCCAGCACTTTCATTCCTTCCCGCAGAAAATCGATATCGCCGTCTTCAGTCTTCCTTGTCGGACGTTCGATGACCTCGGGCGTAGCGCCTTCGACCATTGTCATCTCCGCCACGCTTCTGTCCGATTATGTTTGCTCAATGTTGCTTTTCGGATTGAATCGGTCAGTTTCCTTCGTAGTCGGTGGGGTTGCTTGAAAAGGGGGCCGGGGCGTTTACGGATATCCGAATGGCTGTGCCTCAGGACAGGCAGTGCCGACGTGTTCGCTAGCGTGCTGGACGCGCCGGTGCCGAGGCGAATGCACGCCTCGGCACCTCGTGTCTGGCTCCAAGTCGGGTTCATGCGTCTGAAGGTGCTCGGACCCGGGGCTGCTTGCGCGCCCCGGGTCCTCGGGTCTAGAAGCGTTCGGGATTCCGCACGATCAGTACCCAGTCGTTCTCCCAGTCAGGCGGCATGAAGCGGCCCCACCGGCGATCTTCATACGACAGCTTCGCAGAGTCAGTGTTCACGAACTCCTTATGGCCCGAATCGACCATCTCGCCGGTTCTCGGGTTCCACCACTCGTAGGCGACACTGGCACCAAGCACGTCCACGAGCCACAGGACGACCTCCTGGCCCACGCAGGTGTACACCACGTACTCCCGCCCGGGCCTGGCCAGGCAGAAGGCCTGCTCGGGCACGAGGCAGCGCAGGTATTCGTTGCAGGGTGACATCTCCCAGTATGGGACCTTCTCCATAATCGTACGAATGTGCGGCAGGAACGACGGCCCCTGCGGATTGATGGCCACCTTCAGCGTCGAAGCGAAGTACCCACCCCGCTTGTAGCCCCGGGTCTTCTCCCCGTAGGCGCCGTAGGCGCCGGCCATGGCCAGAGCCCAGTGGTCTCGCCGGACGTTGGTTGCGTCGCTGGGCGGGCCGAAGTTGTCCCCCTCGTAGCCGTACTCTTCGTTGATCACCGGCTTGAAGTAGGCTCGGTTTACCCTGGCCACGGCGTTGACCTCATGGGGCAGGCCGCGGTGCTGAATGCTGGAAATGTCCGCCCAGGGCTCGAAGCCGAACTCAAACCGGGCGTAGTTGTGGCATGCGGTCAGCCGCTGGTACGGGTCTTTTTCATCAAGATACCGGGCGGCAGCATCCACCTCTCCCGCGCGGAAAGAGTCGCCCAGCGCCCATTCGTTGGCGATGTTCCAGACCACGTTCCAGTACGATCCCAGGCGGGCCAGCACATAGTCGAAGTACCGGTGCACGATGGCCAGTTTCTCCGCCGAAGAATGGCGCTTGTCCAGTTCAATCATGCACTTGTCCAGCGGATGCAGCAGGATCACCGAGGCCACATTGCCGAGATCGGCCAGCTTGGCAAGAGCCCGCTCAGCCAGGCGGAATGTCTCCAGGCTAAACGTGCTGTAGTCGGGCGCCTCAAAGGTCCCGCCCCAAGGCCAGACCACGCCTTGCCCGGTCTCCAGGGTCAGAATCTGCGAGAGGAAGAACCGAACCCAGTTAATGCCCCGGGCCGCGTAGAACTCCAGGAACTCGTCCGCCTCGTCAGGGTGGGCCCGGTAAGAAGAGATGAGGTTGTACGCAGTGTTTCCCAGCAAGTAGAAACGCTGGTCGTTTTCGAAGAGCATGTGATGCGGGTGCTTCGGATCAACCCTGAGCCGGCCGGGAATGGCGCCTGCCACGGCCGTGATCTCGCCGGACGTCTCCCCGCCGAGGGCCATCGCCGATTCGACGGCGAAGGTCCAACGGCCTGTCAGCGTGGGCATGAAGCGAATCCGATACGTGGCGTCACCGTCGTAAAACCCCTTGACCGTCATCGCGTGACCGGACTCGTGCTCGAACCGGGCGGAGAGGACCCCGGCAAAGCCGGGGTCCTGTCCCTGTACCCGGTACGACAGCTCGAACTGGGCGAACTGCTCAATGTGCCGTACCATGATATCTCCCTTTCCCTGCGCGCTACTTCAGGGTCTTCTTGTACTCTTCCATCTCCTTGGTGATCTGGTCGCCGCCCTGGCTCTTCCACTTCTGCACGAACTCGTCGAAGGCAGCGAGGTCCACCTGGCCGGTGATAATTCGGGTGAAGTAGTCGATCTGCATGTTCTGCAGCTCGGTGAACTTCTGCTGCTTCGTCTTGGAGATGAGCCCAAGCGATGCATCGAAGACGGCATGCGGGTTCACGCCATCGTAGTACCCCTTCAGCATCTTGATCATGTCGGGCGGATCGATCAGCCGGTTGGTGTAGGGAACGTCCGGCGCCACGTCGGTCAGGCGGAAGGAACCCTGGTTGGTGGCCAACTGCATCTTCTTGCCTTCCTCGGTCAACTGAAGCTTGCCGTCGGCTCCCTTGGTGCTGTGGACGCCAGGGATACCCCACGTCCAGAACTCGTAGCCCTCGGGGGTGGACCAGTAATTGAACAGCCGGGCCAGGGCATCGATCTTCTTCTGGTCCTTCAAGGTGGACGGAATCACCATGTAGCCGTTGGTGCCGGAAGCGGCCGCAATTAGCTGCTTGCCGTCGGGCGTCTTCAGGACGGGGGTCGGCACCAGCCTGCCGCCGGCCTTTCCCACGCCATAGCCTGCGAACATGTTATAGCGTTCGTCGGTGACGGTCTGTATGTAGTCAACGTACCATGTGGCGCCCTCGCCGTTGACGACGATCTGCTGCTGATCGGGCCCCTTCAGTACCGGGAAGTCCTTTGCAATAAGGCCGTCGGTATACCACTGGCGCAGGAGGCTGAGGGCATCCTTCACCTTGGGATTGATGCCGTTGTAGACTAGGGCGCCGTTCTCCTCACGCCACGCAACGGCGGCGCCGCCAGCGTAACTGTCGATGACAAGGCCCACACCGCCGAGCCGCTCGCCGGCAAGGAACGGATAGCACTTCTTGCCTTCACCGCAGACCTTCTGGTTCTTGAAGGCCATCAGGACCTTGCCGAGTTCCTCATACGTGGTGGGCATGGGCAGGTTGACCTTCTTCAGGTAGTCCTCCCGAACCACCATGCCGCCGCGAATGACGGCCCGGGGACGAGGGATGCCGTGGATCTTGCCTTTGTAGGTAACGGCCTTGAACGCGATGTCGTTGATGTTCTTTGAGAGGTCGGGCATTTTCTGCTTGATCAGATCGCCCACCGGCATGAACGCGCCCTGCTGCATCCAGGCAGCCAGGTTCGGGTCGCCGCCGTTGACGAGGAAGGAGTCCGGGAACTGGCCCGAAGCAACCACGGTGGCCAACTTGGTGTCGTACTCGTTGCCGGGCGTCCACTCGACCTTCAGGTCGATGTTCAGCCGCTTCTCAAGCTCTTTCCAGTACGGGCTGTCCTCTTCGAATGTGGTGGCCTGCCACCAGTCGACCATGATCCGCAGCGGGACGGGGGCCTCCTGCTTGGCCGGTTCGGCAGCAGGCTTGTCAGCAGGTGTTGTTGATTTGCCGGAACAGCCAGCCGAGGCAACCAGGCCAAGCAAGAGCACAACTGCGACCATGTAACGGAGACCCTTCTGCATGTCCGAACCTCCCATGTGCTAAATCTCTAGCCTTTGATAGAGCCGAGCGTGAGACCCTTGGTGAAGTACCTCTGACCGATGGGGTAAATGATCAGCATGGGAATAATGGTGACCACGATCGCTGCCATACGAATGGAGGCCGGCGCAATGTTGGTGGTCAGGAAAGCGTCCAGCTCCCGGTTGGCCTCCCCGGTACCCATGCCCATTAGGATCAACTGGCGGAGGACAACCTGCAGTGGCCACTTTGTGGCATCCGTGAGGTAGAGGATGGCGGAGAAGTAGCTGTTCCAGTGACCCACGGCGTAGAAGATGCTGAAAGCTGCCAGCGACGGCGTGGACAGGGGCAACACGATGCGCCTGAAGATGGTCCAGTCATTCGCCCCGTCTATTCGGGCCGCTTCGTCCAACTCCAGGGGGAGACTCAGGAAGAAGTTCCGCATGACGATGAGGTTGAAGCTGCTGATGGCCCCCGGCAAAATAAGCGCCCACCAGCTGCCATAGAGGCCGAGGCCTTTCACAACCAGGAACGAGGGAATCATGCCGCCGTTAAAGAGAAGTGTAAAAATGACCATGCTCAAGAAGATCTTCTGCCCGGGGAGACCTCGCCGGGCCAGGGCATACCCGGTGAGCGATGTGAGTGCCAGGTTGATGGTTGTACCGACGACCATGAGTCCGGTGCTTATGATGAAGCTGCGGGGAAACGCACGGGACACCAGGAGGTACTGGTAGTTGGACAGGGTCCACTTCTCTGGAATGAGGTTGGTGGTCAGGTTTGAGATGGAGCTGCTGTCGGCGAAGGACATGAGCGCAACGTACACCAAGGGGTACAGGGCCAGGAGCCCTACAGCGGTCAGGATCAGGTAGGCGACAAGGTTGAAGATCCTGCTGTCCCGGTCACGGCTCACTACGCTCATCCCTCCTCTAGAAAATCCCCTCGCCATCGACCTTCTTGGCAATGAGGTTGCTTCCGTAGACCATCAGGAAGCCGACCACGGACTTGAACAGGCCCACCGTGGCAGCGTAGCTGAACTGGCCGCTCTGAATGCCCAGGCGGTACGAGTAGGTCTCGAAGACGTCGCCGACGGTGTTGACCATGGGGTTCTGCATCAGATAGATCTGTTCAAAGCCGACGTCCAGCACCGTGCCGAGTCGAAGGACGAACAGCACCAGAATCGTGCTGCGAATGCAGGGTAAGGTCACATGCCAGATTTGCCGCCACCGGGACGCGCCGTCGACCCGGGCCGCCTCGTAGAGAGTGGGATCCACGCCGGCCAGCGCGGCGAGGAAGATGATTGTGCCCCAACCCGCCTCCTTCCAAATGGCCTGGCCGGTAATCATGCCCCGGAAGATATCCGGATTGAACAGGAAGTTTACCGGGTCGGCTCCCAGGGACCTCAGGGCGGAGTTCATGAAGCCGTCGGACCCGAAAAGCATCAACGTCAGGGCTGCCACGACCACCCAGGAGACAAAGTGAGGCAGGTAGACGACGGTCTGCACGGTACGGCGGAACTTCTCGTTGCGAACTTCGCTCAAGAGAACCGCCAGGAGAATGGTGAACGGAAAGAAGATCAGCAGGTTGTAGGCACTGATCACCAGCGTGTTGCGCAGCAGAATCCAGAAAGCGGGCTCGGAGAAGAAGCGTCTGAAGTTGTCAAAGCCCACCCACTCACTGCCGAAAATGCCCAGGAACGGACTGTAGTCCTGGAATGCGATGACCAGGCCCCACATGGGTCCATATCGGAAGATGAGGTAGTAAAGGGCTCCGGGGATGAGCATGGCGTAGACGATCCAGTACTGTCGAAACCGGTTTTGTCGCTTCGGGGGTTGGGCTACTGCGGCTGCCATGAACTGGACCCCTCCCTGTGCTGGCGCCGGGGCAGCGCCCTGCTCGGATCCTCTACTTTCGCTTCGCGTTCATCGCAGCTAGGGCGGCCTCGGCGATGTCCTCGGGCTGCATGTGGAAATGGGTGAAGAGCTCGTCGATTCCGCCGCTCTCCACAAACTGGTCCCGGACGCCAATGCGCTTCATGGGTACGGGCCCGAGCTCGCCCAGCGCTTCGGCCACGGCCCCGCCAAACCCGCCAACGACGGAGGCGTTCTCGGCCGTGACAATGGCGCCGGTGCGGGCGGTGGACTGCAGCAGAAGCTGGGTGTCGAGCGGCTTAATGGAGCCCATGTGAAGCACTTCGGCCTGAACGCCCATGCCGGCAAGCAAGTCCGCCGCCCGCAGGCACAGGGAAGTCATCATGCCCGTACCCGCCAGCGTCACGTCGGCGCCGGGCCGAATCACCTGCCCCTTGCCCCACTGGAACTCGTACCTGTCGTCAAACATGTCGGGCAGGGTCAGACGGGTAATGCGGAAGTAGACGGGACCGAAGTGCTGGACGGCTGCCCGCATGACCGACTTCATCTCCCGGGCGTCGCCGGGATCGGCCACCAGCATGCCGGGCATGGCCCGCATGATGGCGATGTCCTCAATGGCGTTATGGGAGGCGCCGGCCCGGCTGGTCGGCAAGCCGGCGTACGAGCCCGGGATCTTCACGTTCGCACCCGCGTAGGCGATGCTAATGGCGATCTGGTCGCACGCCCGGCGGGCGGCGAAGCAGGCGAAGGTGGACGGAAACGGAATGTACCCTTCCATGGCAAGGCCTGCGGCCACCCCGAAAAGGTTCTGCTCGGCAATGCCGATCTGGATGAACCGCCGCGGGTACTTCTGCAGGAACTTCACCGTTTTGCTGGATGTGTTCAGGTCCGCATCGAGCACCAAAATCTTGGGAAACTCGCCGCCCAGCTCGACCAGTGCGTCGGCAAAGGCGTCTCGCATCTCCAGGGGCATGGCTCTTCTCACTCCCCGCCGTAAAAGGTCTCTTTCTTTAGAGGCATGTCCAGACGGGAGTAGCCCTTGACCGGCCGGTGGTACCGTTCGGCCAGTTCCCGGAGCATCCGGTCTGCCGTTTCGGGATCGGGAGCGTGTGTGTGCCACTTGTAGTTGAACTCGGTCCAGTCGACGCCGCGCCCTTTCACCGTGTGGGCAATGACGGCGACTGGCTTCCCGTGCACCCGTACATACCGGGCGAGGTGCAGCGTGTGGAGCAGCGCAGGAATGTCGTGGCCGTCGACCTCCAGCACTTCCCAGCCGAAGGAGCGCCACTTGTCAACCATGGGCTCGAGGGACATAAGATCCCAGACAAAGCCCTTGGCCATCACCTTGTTGTAGTCAACAATGGCGATCAGGTTGTCCAGGTGATAGTGACCGGCCGACATGGCCGCCTCCCAGATCTGACCCTCGTTGATCTCGCCGTCGCCGAGCATGCAGTAGACCCGACTGTAGGGGTTCTCGTCAAACCGAAGCGCCAGCGCCTTGCCCACAGCGATGGAAAGTCCCTGACCCAGCGGGCCGCCGGACGCCTCCACCCCCTGTGTCCGACGCATGTCGGTGTGCCCCTCCAACCCGCCAAGCTCGCAGTATGTGTAGAGCCTCTCCACGGGGAAGAAGCCCCGCAGAGCCAGAGCCGCGTACAGAGCCGGCGAACCGTGAGCCTTGGACAGAATCAGCCGGTCGCGATCTTTCCAGCCTGGCTCCTCGGACCTGACCCTCATCTCCTGGAAATAGAGACATGCCAAAATCTCGGCCATGGAGAAGGCACCACCGATGTGGCCCCACTGACCCCAGGTGATCATCTCCACGCTCAGTCGCCTGATCTGGTACGCCCACTCCTCCAGTTTCCCGATCTGTCCGGTGTTGAGGGAATCCACCTGCATTTGCCTTGCCCCCACCTGTTAGAAGTTCTCGCCGACGTAGGGAATCAGGACGTTCTTGGCCAGCTGCATCAGGTTGTTGCGCAGGCTCTTCAGGTGATCGGCCATGGCCGTCGCAGCTCCGTCTGGCTCGCCGGCCACAATGGCATCTGTCACCCGCCGGTGCTCCCTGACGGAGACGGCCATGCGCATCTCCAGAGCCACAAGCCCCAGTCGGAGCCGGTGCCACTGTTCGTTCAGGTTTGTAATGATCTGCCGCACCCGCGGCTTATTCGCCAGCCGGTAGAGCAGTTCGTGGTACTGCATGTCTGCCTCCATCCAGCCATCCACATCGCCGGAGGCTTCAGCGGCCTCCATGTCGGCCATAATGCGCTCGAGTTCCCGGGCCTCGGCTTCGGTGCGATTGGCCGCAGCCGAAGCGGCCACCATAGACTCCAGTGACAGCTTGATCTCGAAGATCTCCTCGAGATCCCTTAGGGAGAGAATGTATACGAGCTTTCCCTGTCCCGGTATCCACGTAACGAGTCCCTCGGCCATCAGCCGACGGATGGCTTCCCGGACCGGCGTGCGGCTGATGCCCATCTCTTCGGCGATCTTGGCCTCGGACAGCGCCTGACCGGGGCGGTACGACAGGGTGAGGATTTGTGTCTTGACATACTCGTAGGCCTTGTCAACCAGGGATTGTTCCATCTCTTCGGGAAGCTGTTGCCTTGCCATATGACCCCTCCGGATGTTTTTCCGACGGTTCCCTCCACCGCCATAATAGCAGACGAGTATTCACAGGTCAACAGATGTGTATTCATATTTATGGTCCTTTCGTATACACCCGTCCCGCGATCAGGCAGGATTCAGCTCCTGTCCGGCGAATCCCTACGTAGCACACCGACCGGGAGGATTCCGCCATGCACGAAGTGCATCCTCTGGCTCCAGCCGAAGTTCGGTCCGCGCTGCCGGCCGAGTACAGCCCCACCGACGCCGAAGCCCGGCTCAGCATCGCCATCGCCAAGCACTCTCGCAAGGTCATCGTGCTCGACGACGATCCGACCGGCACCCAAACGGTTCACGGCGTGCCCGTTTTGGCCAGCTTTCGCGAGGAGGTGCTTGAGCGGTACCTCCGGGAGCCCGGCCGCACGTTCTACGTGCTCACCAACTCCCGCAGCCTGCCCGAGGCCGAGGCATGTGCGCTTACGGAGCAGATATGCAAGTCCCTGTGCAACGCTTCGCTGAAGACGGGCGTTTCCTTTGCGGTCATAAGCCGATCAGATTCCACCCTGCGGGGCCATTATCCGGCGGAGACGGACACCATTATGGCAACGCTTCAAGCCCGGCTGGGACTCTGGTTCAGGGGCAGCGTGCTGCTGCCCGCCTTCTTCGAAGGCGGCAGGTACACCTGGAAGGGCATTCACTGGGTTGAGCAGCAGGGCCAATGGGTACCGGCGGGTCAGACGGAGTTCGCCCGCGACCCTGCGTTCGGGTACAGCGCCTCCGACTTGCGCTCCTATGTGGCAGAGAAGACGGGTGACCCGAAAGCGGCCAGCCGCGTGGTCACAATCCCGCTGGAGGTCATCCGGCGCGACGGCCCTGACGGCGTGGCGGCCATTCTCGAACGGGCGCCGGTTCGCAGTGTAATCGCTCCCGACGCCGTATCGTACGCCGACCTGTCTGTCATTGTCTGCGCCCTGCTGGAGGCAGAGCAAAAGGGCATGCACTACTGCTACCGCACCGCTGCCTCGTTCGTGCCCATATACTGCGGCATCAGCCGGCGCCCCCTGCTGTCGCCGGCGGAGCTGAAGAGCGGCCGACCAGGTGGAGCAGGCGGCCTCGTCGTGGTCGGCTCCCACGTCAGCAAGAGCACCGCTCAGCTGCGTCACCTGGTGGAGGGCACGGCGATCGAACCAGTGGAACTGGTGGTCGAACGCCTCCTCTCTAATGGCACCCGGCGCGCGGAGATCCATCGGACAGCCACCGAAGTGAGCCGGCATCTGGCAGAGGGCCGTGACGCCGTGCTGCATACATCGCGCGGGGTGGTGACGGGCGGGGGTGGCAGCCAGTACATCGACATTGCCCGTCTGGTAGCATCGGGGCTTATCGAAACGGTCCGGGCGATTACTGCCCGACCTGCGTTCTTCGTAGCCAAGGGGGGAATCACGTCGAGCACCATGGCGACCGACGCACTTGGGGTCCAGGCGGCTCAGGTGCTGGGCCAGATTCTGCCGGGAGTTCCCGTCTGGGAACTGGGTCCCGAATCACGGCTGCCGGGCAGCAACTTCGTGGTCTTCCCTGGCAACGTCGGCGATGAGATGGCGCTATTGCAGGTTGTCCGAAAGCTTCAGGGAAACGAGGAGGCGTAAGCGATGCATGCCATGCCGGATTTGAAGGATGCCGACGCCCGCAGGCTGTTTGAGCTGTACATGAACGTGGTCGGCGTGCCGCAACTGGAACCCAAGCGGCCGGGCGACCCGCGCCTTCAGGGGAAGAAGCTGGGCGTTGTGAACGGGTCTTCGTGGGTCTCGCTGTGGTCGAACTTCTTCGCCCGGCGGATCCTGCCCGAGGTGCAGCTGGTCAACGTTGGCAACGAGGGCGTCCAGCTGAACTTCATGAAGGCCCACCGCGAGGGGCTGCCGACGCCACCGCAGATCAACATCGATCTGTTCGTACGGTACGCCCGCGACCTGGTGGACCTGGTCGGGGTCGATGCCATCCTGATCTCCTGCTCTACCATGAACCGGGCCTACGTTGGCGTCGCCCAGGTGCTCCACCCCGTGCCTGTAGTCTCCATTGACATGCCCATGATGGAGCGGGCGGTGGAACGGGGCGGTCGGGTCTTGCTGGTGGCCACCCACGGTCCGACGGTGGAGAACACCCGGCGGCTGCTGGAGGAGACTGCTGCGCAGATGGGTCGAAGCATTACCCACGCGGGCGCCACCGTTGAGGATGCGTTCCACCTGCTGGGCGAGGGGAAGGTCGAGGAACATAACGAAGTGATCGCCCGGGCCATCCGCGAGGCCATGGCAAAGCAGGAGATCACGACTGTGGTGCTGGCCCAGCTCTCCATGACGATCTTCAAGCTGACCTATCCGGATGCTGAGGCGACCTTCGGCGTTCCGGTGCTTACCAGCGGCGAGGAAGGGTTCCGGCGGATCAGAGAGATCCTGCTCGGTCAGGAGTAGGCCGCCATAGCCACTCAACTTGCAGTTTTCCCGCACCAGACTTACGCCGGACGTAGCCCTACAACAGGGAGTGAGTCGTCGTCCCCCATCCGCGCCCTGGCGTCGCAGCCTGCTGGCAGTGATGGTGCTCTCCGTGCTCAGCACGCCCTTCGGCATCGCTGGCCCCAAGGTGATGGGTCTGGCCGTCACGATCGACATGAAGACTTAGGTCTGTTTGCCGCCCCCGGTCAGCGGGTGATCCACTGCAGCATCCCCAGGCTCAACGTTGCGCTGGAAGCCATGCGGGTCCAACCGGGGGGCCAGCGGGCTGGTCCCTCCTGGGCCGACCGGCGGGCGTCCCAGGACCATATGGCCGATGGAGCCCTTGAGCGACCTGGCGGTGACCAGGGTTCCCATGGTTTTCAGGGCTCGTTCGCGAACCATTGTAGTGCCCTGACAAAGGAGGGAATTTGTCTCCGTGTTTCAGTGGCTCAACGGGCCAGTCGGGCGAAGCCTTTCGTAGAACGGTAGGCACCACTCGTCATCTTCGGCACACTGGTAGTGCGCTTTCTGCTGTATAAGGAAAGGAAGACTGACGTGCGTTAGTCCGTTCTGTCGGCCGTAATGGTAGCGGTGCTAGCGCTATGGTTGGACAGCATGGTCGCGGACGTTGTCTATCGTGCTCTCCCTTTTCAGTCCTCGAACAGTCAAAGTTACTCATTCCGGCATTCAGGGATGCTCGTTCCCGTGCCGGCCTGTCACCTGGAGTGCAGCCACTACAGCTGCCGTCGTTTGCGTTGGTCGGACTCATCGGGTACTTGACGCACTCCCTTCTGCAGTCTCTAGAACCGACTATGCGACCTGAGCTTGACACGTTCCGTCGACTTAGGAACCGGCTATTCCGGTGAGTGCTCTGGTGGTCTTGGTTCATCTCAGCCAACGACTTTATCTAGTTTATCGTCTACAATGCACAAGAATTTAGAAGCCGTAAACTCGCAAATATTCAGTTGTCCATGCCTTGGGACAAGCCGTGTTGAGGTCTGGGTGAGCCTCTTGGACGCGCCGGTGCCGAGGCGAGTGTCGCCTCGGCACCATCTGTCTGGCTCAATGCACCTTCTTCGTCACGTTCCCGCCGTCGCAGGTCAGCACGGCCGTCTTGCCGTCAAGTCTGGTCTCCAGGCGCACGCGCCGGCCCCACACCTGGTGCAGTGAGGTGGGTGAGCGGGTCTTTGTCAGGTTGTCTCAGTGTACGCAGCTGAGGGTAATGGGGGCGGTTGTGCCCTCCGCTCCCGACCGCCAGGTCAGACGCCAGCCTGCGTCGGGCTTCAGAGGGGCAAGGCTCGGGGCCCCCACGCGTAGTAGCCCCCGGGTGCCCATGCGCCCGAGGGCGACTGTCGTGGGAGCAGTTCCGGTCCATCTATAGGGGACTGGCGACCACGGACCCGCCACCGCAAAGCGTCAGATCCAGGGAGAGTCATCTCACCACGTGGATCTTCCCGGGATGCTCCGGCACACATTCGCCGACTACCGCTGCAGCCAGCGTTCCGGCCGCTTCGAGGCGACTTACGAGTGCTGCGGAACGTTCAGGGGCGACCGCAATGAACAGCCCGCCAGAGGTCGCCGGATCACACAGCATGAACTGGGTAGTCTCATCGACCGCAGGGTCGAATTCGACCTGGCCCTGTAACCATTCCCGATTCTTCCTGGTTCCGCCCGGCCAGATGCCTTCACGAGCGTATTCCCAGGCGGCGGGGATGACCGGTACCTGCCCGGCGAACAGCCGCATGCCGACGCGGGATTCCCGGGCCATCTCCCACGCATGGCCAAGGAGGCCGAATCCGGTGATATCCGTCATCCCGCTGATGTGAAAGGGCTCCAGTACATCAACGAGATTGTTCAGCGTGGACATGACCCGGACGGCTTCCGACTCCACTTCTGGCGGAACAATCCCTCGCTTGATGGCCGTGGTGATTGTACCTACGCCGATCGGTTTGGTCAGCACCAATCGGTCGCCCAGTCGAGCCCCTGCCTTCGCTCCGATCCGGTCGGGCCGGACCAGCCCCGTGACGGACAGGCCAAACTTGGGCTCCGGGTCGTCGATCGAGTGGCCGCCCAGGATCACAGCCCCAGCCTCCCGCACCTTGTCGGCGCCGCCCCGGAGGATCTCCGACAGCACAGAAGGGGGCAACTTGCCAATGGGAAAGCCCACCAGGTTCAGAACGGTGACCGGTCGCCCGCCCATGGCGTACACGTCTGACAGGGAGTTGGCCGCGGCGATCTGCCCGAACGCATACGGGTCGTCGACAATAGGCGTGAAGAAGTCTACGGTCTGTACAAGCGCAATCTCGTCGGTCAACCTGTAGACGCCCGCATCGTCCGGGCTTTCCAGCCCCACCAGCACGTTCGGATCCCTAACGGAAGGCGGAAGGTGGCGCAAGACTTGCGCCAGGTCGGCAGGGCCGATCTTGCACCCTCAGCCGGCCTTGGACGAATACTGGGTCAAACGGACACGTGCCTCAGTCATACGTGACACCCCTCTTCTACTTTGGCGCAATGCCATTGAGACTTGTAGGACCACCTGATTGCGGTGCGGGCCGGTCCTGGGCTGTGGTCGCCGTCTGAGAGGTGGGCAGGAGTCCCACGCCGATTCGCACGGAGGATGCGATGATTACCACGGCCAGAACCCGCCTCAAGGTTGCCTGAGAGAGGTGTTCACTGAAGCGGCTTCCACCCAGAGACCCAACCAGCGCCCCAGCCACCACAGCCAGACTTGGCCACAGCTGGA
>Ga0196971_1000491_pt1 | contig 28725 bp, 28 predicted proteins | sample S1v_1013CmetaG_FD_148660 | JGI IMG/M metagenome (GOLD analysis project Ga0196971, IMG submission 148660) | Soil microbial communities from Anza Borrego desert, Southern California, United States - S1+v_10-13C | ecosystem: Environmental > Terrestrial > Soil > Desert | place: USA: California...
CACTCGGCGCGTTGTTCGAACAGATGGGCTTCACCGCGATCGCCCGCCACCGCCACAAGGATGTGACGCTGTACCGCCAGGGTGAAGTCAACTTCATCATCAATGCCGAGAAGGATTCGTTCGCGCAGCGCTTTGCGCGCCAGCACGGCCCGTCGATCTGCGCGATCGCCTTCCGCGTGAAGGATGCCGCCTACGCCTACAAGCGCGCGCTGGAGCTCGGTGCCTGGGGCTTCGACAACAAGACCGGCCCGATGGAATTGAACATTCCCGCCATCAAGGGCATCGGCGACTCCCTGATCTACTTCGTCGACCGCTGGCGCGGCAAGGAAGGGTCGCAGGGTGCGATCGGCGACATCAGCATCTACGACGTCGACTTCGTCGCTATTCCCGGCGCGGAGGCCAATCCCAAGGGCCACGGCCTGACCTACATCGACCACCTGACCCATAACGTGCACCGCGGCCGCATGAAGGAATGGGCGGAATTCTACGAGCGCCTGTTCAACTTCCGCGAGATCCGCTATTTCGACATCGAGGGCAAGCTGACCGGCCTGAAGTCGAAGGCAATGACGTCCCCCTGCGGCAAGATCCGCATCCCGATCAACGAATCCTCCGACGACAAGTCCCAGATCGCGGAATACCTCGACCTCTATCACGGCGAAGGCATCCAGCACATCGCGCTCGGTACCGACGACATCTACAGCACCGTCGACAGCATGAAGAAGTCGAGCGTGGCCTTCCAGGACACCATCGACACCTACTACGACCTGATCGACAAGCGCCTGCCGGGCCACGGCGAGAAGCTGGACGAACTGCGCCGGCTGCGCATCCTCATCGACGGCAACAGCAATGCGACCAACCGCGAACTGCTGCTGCAGATCTTCACGCAGACGGTGATCGGGCCGATCTTCTTCGAGATCATTCAGCGCAAGGGCGACCAGGGCTTCGGCGAGGGCAATTTCCGCGCGCTGTTCGAATCGATCGAGCTCGACCAGATCCGGCGCGGCGTGCTGAAGGACGACCAGGTTTCCGCATAAGGAAAGTCATCATGAACACCACTGTCGACCAGGCGGACTTTTTCAAGACGCTGGAAGAGAAGTCGGATGGCGGGAAGCTGCGCGGCGATTACAGCAGTTGCGACGAGCGTTACGTCGTGCGCCAGGATTGGGCGGCCTACGCGCCGGAACAGCACGCCCTTTGGCGCAAGCTGTACCAGCGGCAGGCAAAGCTGGTACCCGACCGCGCGTGCGAACTGTTCATCGAAAGCCTGGGCAAGCTCAACGCCGCGGACGAGATCCCGCGCCTGGACCGTACCACCGAAGCGCTGCACAAGGCCACCGGCTGGGAACTGGTCGCGGTGCCGGGCCTCATCCCCGACCTGACCTTCTTCGAGCACCTTGCCGAGCGGCGCTTCCCGGTCACCGTATGGCTGCGCGATCCCGGAGAGTTCGACTACATCGTCGAGCCGGACATCTTCCATGACTTCTTCGGCCATGTGCCGCTGCTCTTCAATCCGGTCTTCGCCGACCATCTCCAGCAGTTCGGCAAGGGCGGGCTGAAGGCGCTGCGGCTGGATGCGCTGAAGTATCTGGCGCGGCTGTACTGGTACACGGTGGAGTTCGGCTTGATCGAAAGCCCGCGCGGGCTGCGGGCGTATGGCGCCGGCATCCTGTCTTCGGGCGGCGAGATCGAGTACTGCCTGACCAGCCCGAAGCCGCGGCGCATCGGGCTGGATGCGGAGCGCATCATGCGCACGCTGTACAAGATCGATTCGTACCAGGAAACGTATTTCGTGATCCGCGACTACGAGCAGTTGTTCGACGCCACGGCGCCCGACTTCGCGCCGATCTACGAACGGCTGAAAACGCAGGAAGCCTTGCCGGCCGACACCTTGTTGCCCGGCGAAGTGAATATCCCGCCGAACGCCTGATCAGATCGACACGCGCGAGCGGACCATCGTCCGGATTTCCTCGCGCGTGACCTTGCCATCCCGGTTGGCGTCGATGCGGTCGAAATTGTCGACCACCCGGACCAGCTTGGCGTCTTCCGCTTCACTGCGGGTAAGCGCGCCGTCACCGTCCTTGTCGGCGGCCTTGAACTTCTCGCTGAACTTCGACGTGGCACGGGATTGCTGCACCGGCTCGCTGGAGGATTGGGCGACAGCCATGCCGCCGCCGAACAAGGCACCGATGAGCATGGATAGCAGGACGTATTGCATGGCGGACTCCCAACAGCTTCTGTCACTTTCACTGTACGTAGCGGGAGAGAGTTTCTCTATGGCATTTACGCTCTGTTACAGCTTGAAATAGTGTCAATCGCTTATGTTGTTGCGGCGCCGCAGGCAAGCTTCAGGAAGCGGGCAAATGCTTCGGCAGCGGGCGCCTGTTCCCGGGAGATGCGCCGCACGATGCCGATCTCCATCGGCGGGACCACGTCTGTGATCGGCCGGGCCTCGATCTTCCTGCCGTCCAGTGTCCAGGGGCGGAATACGAGGTCGGACAGGATGGCCACGCCCAGACCCAGCCCGACGAAGGTGCGCACCGCTTCCATGGACTCGGTTTCCAGCAGCAGGTTGGGTGTCAGCCCACGCTTTTCCCAATACCGTTTCGCCGATTCGCCCGCATCGTCGACCATGATCTGGATCAGCGGATATTGCGAAATGTCCTTCAGCGACACTTCACTCGCCGAGCACAAGGGATGATCGCTGGCCGTCCACAACTGACGGCGGGAGCGCACCAGCGGCTCGCCGACCAACCCCTTGGACGGGCCGACGTTCGAGGTCACCGCGATCGCGACATCCACTTCGCCGTTCTTCACGGCTTCCTCCAGTTCGAGCCGGTGCAGTTCCATGAGCTTGAGCTTGACGCCGGGATGTGTGCGCTGGAAGCGCGCGAGGTATTGCGGCAAGAAGTAGCCCATGACCGTGTAGGACGCCGCAATGCGGATCTCGCCGGACACGTCGTAGGTGCGGAAGGCCGGTGCGCGAACGGCATCGTTGAGGGCGTTCAGCACATGCTGGGCATGCTGGACGAAGTGATGTCCTTCTGCCGTCAGCGTGACGCCATGCGGATGGCGGTCGAAAAGCTTGACGCCCAGCAGGCTTTCCAGCGACGCGATGGCATTGGTGATCGCCGTCTGGGAGACGTGGACCGCATGTGCCGCAAGGGAAAACTGCCCGGTTTCGGCCGCAGCCAGGAAGTAGCGGAGGTGGCGGGTGGAGATGTCCTGGATAGCCATTCGTTTTTCGAATATCTGGTTCACCAAAATACTATTTTACTCATGTAAGCCGAATTCTTATAGTTGGTGTCGAAGCATAAAAGCGCTGCGCCCGTCACATGGGCACAAAGCGTGAAAAGTTGCCGGCCACAACCTGGCGGACAACGACAAAGTGCAATCCGATCAAGAATCGATAGCCTGGAGGAAACAATGAACGCACCCCTGGATCCCGGCCAGCGCCAGCTGCTGGAAAACATTTCCCTCGACGACAAGTTTACGCTGGAGAGCGGCCGCGCCTTCCTGACCGGGACGCAAGCCCTGATCCGCCTGCCGATGATGCAGCGCCAGCGCGACATGAAGGCGGGGCTCAATACCGCCGGTTACATCACCGGCTATCGCGGCTCCCCGCTCGGGAACGTCGACATGACCGCGATGAAGGCGCGCAAGTACCTCGAAGCGCACCACGTCAAGTTCCATCCCGGCATGAACGAAGACCTTGCCGCCACCGCAGTGTGGGGCACGCAGCAGGTGAACCTGTTCCCCGGCGCGAAGTATGACGGCGTGTTCTCCATGTGGTACGGCAAGGGCCCCGGCGTGGACCGCTGCGGCGACGTCTTCAAGCACGCCAACATGGCCGGGACCGACAAGCACGGCGGCGTGCTGGTGCTGGCCGGCGACGACCACGCGGCGAAGTCCTCGACCACCGCGCACCAGAGCGAGCACATCCTCAAGGCTTGCGGCATCCCGGTGCTGTTCCCGTCTTCCATCCAGGAATATCTTGATTACGGCCTGCACGGCTGGGCGCTGTCGCGCTACACCGGCCTGTGGGTATCGATGAAATGCGTGACCGACCTCGTCGAGTCCGGCGCCACCGTCGATGTCGATCCCTTCCGCCAGCAGATCGTCATCCCGACCGATTTCGAACTGCCGCCGGGCGGCCTCAACATCCGTTACCCGGACGCGGTGCTGGAGCAGGAAGCGCGCATGAACCACTACAAGTGGTATGCGGCGCTCGCCTATGTCCGCGCCAACAAGCTCAACCAGGTGGTCTGGGACAGCCCGCGTGCGCGCATCGGCATCGTCACCGCCGGCAAGTCCTACCTAGACACGCGCCAGGCGCTGGCCGACCTCGGTATCGACGAGAACGTCGCCAGGGACATCGGCATCCGCCTCTACAAGATCGGCATGACCTGGCCGCTCGAGGCGGAGGGCGTGCGCGCGTTTGCGCAAGGCCTCGAAGAAATCATCGTGGTCGAAGAGAAGCGCCAGATCCTCGAATATCAGCTCAAGGAAGAGCTGTACAACTGGCGCGACGACGTGCGCCCGCGCGTGGTCGGCAAGTTCGACGACACCGGCGAGTGGAGCGGCAACCACCGCGAAGGCCACGGCAACTGGCTGCTGCCGGCGACCTATGAACTGAATCCGGCGCAGATCGCGCGCGCCATTGCCGCCCGCATCTCGAAATACTTCGCCGGTCATCCGGTGGAACAGCGCGTGAAGGAACGCGTCGCTTACCTGGAAGCGAAAGAGGCCGTGCTCAAGGCCGGCAGCATCAAGCCCGATCCCACCAAGGACCGGGTTCCGCACTTCTGCTCGGGCTGCCCGCACAATACCTCGACCAAGGTGCCGGAAGGCAGCCGCGCGCTGGCCGGCATCGGCTGCCACTACATGGTGCTGTGGATGGACCGCCAGACCTCGACCTTCACCCATATGGGCGCCGAAGGCGTGACCTGGGTCGGCCATGCGCCATTCACCAGCGAGCAGCACGTGTTCGCCAACCTCGGCGACGGCACCTACTTCCACTCCGGCCTGCTTGCCATTCGCGCCGCGGTGGCAGGCAAGGTCAACATGACCTACAAGATCCTGTACAACGATGCGGTGGCGATGACCGGCGGCCAGAACGTCGACGGCCCGCTCGATCCGGCGATGATCTCGCGCCAGATCGCAGCCGAAGGCGTGCAGCCGATCGTGGTCGTGACCGACGATCCGGAAAAATACCCGGCGGGCATCAACTGGGCGCCGGGCGTGACCATCCGCCATCGCGACGAGCTGGACGCCGTGCAGAAGGAAATGCGCGGAGTGAAAGGCGTGTCCGCGATCATTTACGACCAGACCTGTGCCTCGGAAAAGCGCCGCCGCCGGAAGAAGACCGGCCCCGACGGCAAGCCGCTCTATCCGGATCCGGCAAAGCGGGCCGTGATCAATGAAGCCGTGTGCGAAGGCTGCGGCGATTGCAGCGTGCAATCCAACTGCCTGTCGGTCGAACCGCTGGAAACCGAGTTCGGCCGCAAGCGCCAGATCAACCAGTCGTCCTGCAACAAGGACTTCTCCTGCGTGAAAGGCTTCTGCCCGAGCTTCGTGACGGTCGAGGGCGGCCAGCTGAAGAAGCCGAAGAAAGCGGCGGTCAGCGATGATGCGGGCGCAAAGAAATTGCCGATCCTGCAGGGCAGCAAGCTGCCGCATCCGGTGCTGCCGGGCACGGCCGAGCCCTTCGGCATCATCGTCACCGGTGTCGGCGGCACGGGCGTGATCACCATCGGCCAGATCGTGGCCATGGCCGCCCACGTCGAAGGCAAGGGCGTTTCGGTGCTCGACATGACCGGCCTGGCGCAGAAGGGCGGCGCGGTGATGTCGCACGTTCGCCTCGCCGACCGTCAGGAAGACATCTATTCGACCCGCGTGGGTACCGGCGCCGCCGATCTCGTGATCGGCTGCGACCAGATCGTGACCGCCAGCCGCGACGCGCTCAGCCGCATGGGCGAGGGACGCACCTACGCAGCGGTGAACGCGACCGGCTCGCCGACGGCCGCGTTCGTGAAGAATCCCAACTGGCAGTTCCCCGAGGCGACCGCGCAGAACGATATCCGCAATGCCTGCGGCGCCGACCGCGTCGATTTCATCGATGCCGGCAAGATCGCCACGGCGCTCATGGGCGACAGCATCGCGACCAACATGTTCATGCTCGGCTATGCATGGCAAAAGGGCTGGGTGCCGCTGTCCGAAGCGGCGCTGATCCGCGCGATCGAACTGAACGGCGTGTCGGTCGAATTCAACAAGCAAGCCTTCGTCTGGGGCCGCAATGCCGCGCACGACTGGGCCGCTGTCGAACGCCTGGCAAAGCTTAACGATGTGCAGGCCCAGGTCATCGAATTCAAGCGTTCGCCGTCGCTGGAGGAACTGCTCGAGACCCGTGTCGACTTCCTGACCAAGTACCAGGATGCGAAGTACGCCGCGCAGTATCGCGAATTCGTCGAGAAGGTCCGCGCCTCGGAGGCGGAAGTGGTTGGCGAAGGCCGTGCGCTGAAGCTCACCGAAGCCGTCGCGCGCTATCTCTTCAAGCTCATGGCCTACAAGGATGAGTACGAAGTCGCGCGCCTGCACGCCGATACCGCGTTCAAGGCCAAGATCGAAGGCATGTTCGAAGGCGACTACAAGATCAAGTTCCACCTCGCACCGCCGCTGTTTGCCAAGCGCGATGCGGAAGGCCACCTCATCAAGAAGGAATATGGTCCGTGGATGATGAAGGCCTTCGGCATGCTGGCGAAGCTCCGCGTCCTGCGCGGCACGGCGCTTGATGTCTTCGGCCATACCGAAGAGCGCAAGGTCGAGCGTGCGCTGATCCGCCAGTACCGCGACACGGTGGAAGCCCTGCTGCCGAGGCTGACGATGCAGAACCTGTCCAAGGCCACGGCGATCGCGAGCATCCCGGACGACATCCGCGGCTTTGGCCACATCAAGGAGCGCAACCTCAAGGCAGCGAAGGAAAAGGAAGCCGCGTTGCTGAGGGAGTTTGACGTACCGGGAGCATCCTCCACGGCATCTTCGCAGCACGCCGCCTGACGTACTGCGTTACCATCCTTGCCGCCGGTCCTGATTGCCCAGGCCCGGCGGTTTTTCATTGACGGACTCCGCATGCATGAAGAACTGATCCGCGAGTGGATTGCGGGCGACGCGCTGCGCATGCAAGCGCTGCGCAATGCACGCGAACTCGATTTGCCCGACTGGTGCATTGCCGCCGGGTTCGTGCGCAACCTTGTCTGGGACAAGCTGCACGGCTACGCAACGCCTACGCCGCTCGACGATATCGACTTGATTTACTTCGATCCTGCTTGCGCCTTTCGCGAGCATGACCGGCGTCTCGAGTCCCGCCTTGCGGAAAGCGACGGCGCCTTGCCGTGGTCGGTGCATAACCAGGCAAGGATGCACGAGCGCAATGGCGATGCCGCCTACCTGTCGACGCTGGACGCGATGGCGTACTGGGTAGAGGAGGAAACGGCAGTCGGCGTGCGGCTCGACGGGCAGGACCGCATCGAAGTGTTGAGCGCCTTCGGACTCGACAGCCTCTTCGCCGGACAGATCACACCCAACCGCAACAAGCGCAACAATGCCGTCGAGTTCTCGGCGCGCCTGACGCGCAAGAACTGGTTGTGGATCTGGCCCAAGCTGCGCGTGCATGCCTGAGCGCGGGCATCTTGGAATAATGCGAAGAAGGAGTTAAAGTAGGTGAATTAGTTTCTATTAGGAAACTCAACCATGCCCACAGCCCGCGTCTTTTCGCCCGAGCAGAAGGAAGAACGCCGCCAGCGCCACCGGGTCTATATCGCAGGTCTCGTCGTGGTCAGCATGTTGACCGAAACGGTCGCACTGCTCCTGTTCGCCTATGCGGGCAATATCGGGATGTGGGTGCCGCGGCTGTTTCTGCTGGTCGGCGTCGGCACTTCGGTGCTGGTTTATGGCTTCTTCAAGCTGGGTTTCAACCGCCGGCTTCCGGACAAGAACCTGCTTGTGCCGCAACTCATCGTCAATGGCGCGATCCAGGTCGCCTTCCTGCTGATGGCACCGAAGCTGGCCATCGTGTTTCTCGCAGTCCTGATCGTTCTGTCTGCCTACGCGGCGCTGGAATTCACGCCGCAGCAGTTTACCGCCGGCTGGCTCTTGTACGGCGGCATCACTGCGATCGCACTTTGGGCAGTCCGCGACGATTTCGGCTATCCCGGCACCTCCGGCATCGACATCGCATTGGTATGGCTGTTCTTCTTCTTTACCTTGCGCAGCCTGACTCTGCCCAGCGCACGCTTTGCCCGTCTGCGCAACAAGCTCTCGGAAAAGAACCGCCTGCTGGAGGAATCGCTGCGGCAGATCGAGGAACTTGCCAGCCGCGACCATCTGACCGGCGTGTACAACCGGCGCCACTTCATGCAATCGATCGAGACGGAATTGCTGCGCAGCGACCGCAGCGGCGATGGCTTTGCCTTTGCAATGATCGACCTGGATTTCTTCAAGATGATCAATGACCGCTACGGCCATGCGACGGGCGACGAGGTGCTCACCACCTTCTGCGCGATTGCGGCGCAAACGCTGCGCAGTGTCGATGTGGTCGGCAGGCTGGGTGGTGAAGAGTTTGGCGTGCTGTTGCCCGGGGCATCGGCCGAGGAAGGGCGCGTGTCGATCGAGCGATTGCGCGCGGCGGTGAAGGCGCATGAGTGGAACAGCGTCGCCCCCGGGTTGCATGTCAGCTTTTCGGCCGGCGTGGCGGGAAGCGTTCCGGGCGATACGGTGGGTAACGTCACCCGTCGCGCGGACGAGGCGCTCTACCGGGTCAAGCACCGGGGCCGGGACGGCGTCGCCGTCGACGGCATGGACCTGCATGCATTGTGTGCAGCGGATTGATCAGGCGAGCTGGTGGCGCAAGGCCGACAGTTCGATATGCGTGAGGATGACGGCGCTCTTGACTTCATAGTTCATGCCGTCGGAGGGATGGATGCGGCGCTGGGCCTGGTAACTGATGCGCGCCAGGTCATCGACCGTTTCGCGCACGCCGCGTTCGTCCTCGGACTCCAGCGCGCGCTGGGCCTGGCTCGAACGCTGGCCAAGCTGCTGCACGTAGTTCCTGAGTTCGTCGGGAATGCTGACGTCGGAATCGCACGCACGTATGGCATGGTCGATCGTGCGGTCGATGAAGCCGAGGCGTTGCAGAATTTCCTCTCGTTGTACGTTCATTCGAGACTCCTCCGTGAACCTGGTACAGACCGTTTGGCTCTGATGAAGTTTTGACGGCGCAGCGTACAGTCAGGCGGCGGACATCGTCTCAAGCCCGAGGGCTTCGTCAGAGCAGAGTTGGGTATTGCGTCGACAGCGAAGTTCCGATTGTCTCGGATGCAGAGGGCGATGCATCCGTCTCCGGCGGTACAGCGCCGCCCGTTGCAGGGCGGTCGCTGCCATCGTATTTTGCGCCGCCTCGCGTCGCGGATCAATTCGCACCGCACAATGTCTAACGGACAAATACGCGCGATTGCTGCGGCGCGCCAAACGGTGCCTGCGGCACAGGAGCAATAAGGCATGCAAGGAGAGCAGGCAATGACTTCCGGCCGGATGCCGGCGGGCAGGAGTGCAGGGCTGATTCATGTGGGATGCGCCGGATGGAGCATTCCTGGTGCGTTGCATGAGAAGTTTCCCGCGGCGGGTTCGCACCTGGTCCGCTACGCATCGGTCCTTCCGGCCGTGGAAATCAACACATCCTTCTACCGGCCCCATCGCGCCGCAACCTATGCGCGCTGGCGCGACAGCGTGCCGGAATCCTTCCGTTTCTCGGCCAAGGTACCCAAGGCCATCACGCACGAAGCAAGATTGCGCGGCGCGGAAGAAGCGCTGGAGAAATTTGTCGCGGAAGTCAGCCATCTCGGGCCGAAGCTTGGCTGCCTGCTGGTCCAGCTCCCGCCGAGCCTGCAATTCGACGCGCAGACGGCACGCCGGTTTTTCCGCAAGCTGCGTTCACTGACCGCCGTCCCACTGGTGTGCGAGCCGCGCCACCTCAGCTGGTTTACCGCGGGCGCCGGCGACGTGTTGTCGGGAATGGGCGTGGGCTATGTGGACGCCGACCCGCCGCCGGGGAAACTTCCGGAGGAGGCTGGCCTGACCGGCTTTACCTATCTGCGCATGCATGGTTCGCCCGTCATCTACCATTCCGCCTACGCGGACGATGTCATCGCGCAACTGCATGAACGCCTTTTGAGCAGCGCCGCGTCAGGAAAGCCTGCCTGGTGCATCTTCGACAATACGGCAAGCGGAGCCGCAGTGCCTAATGCATTGTCCCTGCTTGCGCGCCTTCAGTCTCCCCGGGCGGCGGCGGCATGACGGCCTGCAAGCCCGCCTGCGAGCTGCTCCCCGGGGTTTTCACCACGGTCACTGTGCACTCCGCCAGCGCCACCACTTCGGACGACACGCTGCCCAGGTAACGGCGGAAGGCAGAGCTGCCGCGCGAGCCGATGACGATGTGGTCGACCGCATTGACCTTGGCATAGTCGATGATCGCAGTTGCCGGGTCAGGCGCTTCCAGTACGTGGTAGGTGATCTTTTCCGCGGAAATGTTGAGCGGCCTTGCCCAGTGCTTCAGGCCGACGAGATGCTTGACGTGAATGTTGCGGCCTTCCCTGTCGACCAGATCGTCCATGCCGATGCGGTTGGTCTTGCGCACCGTCACGCAGGCAAGGCGCGCGCCCGGTTCGGTCTGCAGCACGCGGCGCGCGGCCACGCGCAGCGATTCGGCCAGTGCCTCGGAGCCGAAATTCAGATCGATCGCCACCACGATGATGGGAGCGCGCGTGAGCTGGGTTGCGGCCGACTGCTGCGGCACATATTCCATGCCGATCGAGCGGAACCAGCGGCGCGCCACCTTGAACATGCCGTCGCGCACGCGCTTTTCGGCGCGCTTGGTGAGCTTCACTTGGTCCGGATTCTGGAGATCGAGCACAAGCTGCGCCGCCGTGTCGTGCCGCTTGGCGGGATTGACTTCCAGGCAGCGCAGGATCAGCTCCTGCAGCCATGCCGGGATGTCCGCATTCAAGGCGCGCGGCGGTACCGGGTCGCGATACAGGCGCCGGCGCAGCCCCGGCACGGAGGTGGGGAAGCCGTAGGGGCGTTCCCCGGTTGCCAGGTGGTACATCAGTACGCCGAGCGCGAACAGGTCGCTGCGCGGGTCGTTGCGAATGTGCAGCACCTGCTCGGGCGAGATATACGGGCCGGTGCCCATCGGCAGGCGGAATTCCTCGGCCAGGAGGTCGGGCAGCTTGTCGTGCCGCGCCAGACCGTAATCGATGAGGATCGCTTCGCCGGTTTCGCGGAACATGATGTTGCTCGGCTTCAGGTCGAGGTGGATCACGTTCTGGCGGTGCAGGTCGTGCAGCGCGGTGGCGACCCGGATGCCGATGGACACCACTTCCTCGATCGGCAGCGGCGCCTCGTCGAAGCGTGAGCGCAGGGACTTGCCCGCGATCTCTTCCATCACGATGTAGGGCTGGCCGGTGAAATCGCCGGAGGCAACGAAATGCGGGACGTGGATGCCGGTCAGCTTCGGCATGATCATCTGCTCGACCTCGAAGCCGACGATGGCGGCCGGGTCGGAGTTATCGCCGAGGATCGGAATCTTCATCAGCAGACGCCGCTCGCTGTCACCGTCCTGCTTGCCGTCGACGCGGGTCACGTGCCACAGCGTCGCCATCCCGCCTTTGTGCAGCTTCTCCTCGACGCGGAAACCGTCGATGACCATGCCCGGCGCGAGGCGGCTCATCTTCCGTGCTCGAGACGGTTGCCGATGCTCTGCGGCAGGCCCGCCGCCCGGATCTTGGCGGCGGCGGATTCGTAGTCGTACGGGACGCGGAAGTAGACCAGCTCATGCGTCACATCGTCGAACAGCGCGTAGCACGCGGCCGGATTGCCGTCGCGCGGCTGGCCGACCGAGCCGGGCAGCACCAGCCAGCGGCGCTGGGTGCCCAGCGGAATGCTGCTGTCGCCGGTGGGCACGAAGGACGATACCTTGCCCGTGGGCGAGAGGTTGTACAGCGCCGGCTCGTGCACATGGCCGCAGAAGGTGATGCGGGCGCGTGTGGCGTGCATGCTCTTGACCGCTTCCAGCGTGCCGGTGATGTATTCCCAGCTCTTCGGTTCGGCCGCCGTGGCATGCACGAACAGCAGGTTGTTGTGCTCCTGCGTGAGCGGCAGCTTGTCCAGAAACTGCAGCTGCTCTTCGTTGAGCTGCGCGCGCGTCCATTCGACCACTTCGCGCGCCTGCGGATTCATGTGCTTCGAGGCCGCCTGGGTGACGGCAATATCGTGGTTGCCCTGTACCGCGAAAGCGCCGCGTGCCACGTAGTCCATCACCGTGTCCACCACCCAGGCCGGGTCGGCCCCATAGCCGACAAGGTCGCCCAGGAAGGCATAGCGCTGGGCATTGCGCTCCCTGGCATGGGCGAGGCAGGCGGTCATCGCCTCACGGTTGGCGTGGATGTCGGTCAGGATGGCGATCAGCATGGGGATGGGCGCTTCTATGGGGAATATCGCGAATAACGTTATGGGACTGTCTCAAGCTGACATCCTACTCCGCCTTCCTTTAGGTTTTCTTACAAGCCCTGACGCTGTTGACCTGCAGAAGGCTTTCTACGCCTTCCCCGCGAACTGGCGGTAGCCGCGGGCCCGCAGCTCGCAGGCCGGGCACTTGCCGCAGCCGTAGCCCCAGTCGTGCAACTCGCCGCGCTCGCCGAGGTAGCAGGTGTGCGTGTCCTGCCGTATCACGTCGACCAGCGCATCGCCGCCGATATCCTGCGCCAGCCGCCAGGTGGCTGCTTTGTCGATCCACATCAGCGGAGTCTCGAGCTTGAAGCGGCTTGCCATGCCGAGATTGAGCGCAACCTGCAGCGCCTTCATCGTGTCGTCGCGGCAGTCCGGATAGCCGGAGAAGTCGGTCTCGCACATGCCGCCCACCAGCACGTCCAGGCCGCGCCGGTAGGCCACGGTCGCCGCTACCGTCATGAACATCAGGTTGCGGCCGGGCACGAAGGTATTTGGCAGGCCGTTTGCCTGCATCGCAATCTCGACGTCGGCGGTGAGCGCCGTGTCGGAGATCTTGCCGACCAGCGACAGGTCGATCATGTGGTCCTCGCCGAGCCGCTTGTCCCATTCCGCCGACAACGCACGCATCTTTCCGAGCAGGGCCGGGCGCACGCTGAGTTCGATGGCGTGGCGCTGCCCGTAGTCGAAGCCGATAGTCTCCACCTGCGGATAGCGGGCCAGTGCCCAGGCAAGGCAGGTGGTGGAATCCTGGCCGCCGCTGAAGAGGACCAGTGCGCCGTTGGTGAGTGTCATGCTGTTTCCGTGCAGTGATGTGGGACGGCGGCCATTGTAGCGCCGCCGGCGGGTGTCACGGGGTCTTGCGGTTGATCGTGCGCAGCGTCTGCTCGATGTAGTCGCCGTCATCCTCGCTGTAACGCACCCGGACCGGATACCACTCCATCGAGGGCGCCAGCCAGATGTCGATGTGCTGCTCCTCCGCATCGCCCTGCGGCACGCGCGTGACGTGCAGCGCGTTCACTTCGCCGAGCGGCGTGCCGATCTTTTCCTGCTTGACCACCTTGAAGGTCCAGGGTTCGGCATCGCGCACGCCGGCGACGACAAAGTTCCAGCTCGTGCCGGGCTTGGCGCGCGCCGGGGCGCCGCGCGCGACCGACACCAGTTCCCAGATCACGCTGTTGCGATCCTGCTCGCCGCCCTTGATCGGGTAGGTCTGCTCGGACTGGGCGAAGCGGATTTCTCCCGCGTCGCGGTCGAAGGTGGTGGTGGCCGCCTCCTTGCGGAAACGCTTCTCGGTGAAGCGGGCAGGAGCCAGGCCGAAGGCATCGACCCGGCCCTCGCTGCGCGCGTCGAGGATCTTGCCGACCAGTACCGCGCGCGCCTCGTTGGTCGCGCTGAATTTTCCGGCATCGTACGACCAGCGCATCAAGGCTTCGCCTTCGACCGGAATGCCTTTCTGCCTGGCCTTGATCGCATAGCTCAGTTCCGCGGAGGGCGGCAGGTTCGTCTTGTATTTCGGCGCAGCGACGGCAGTGGCGGCGCCATGGGCCAGCAGGCCGCAGAACAGGGCGGCAAGCGGTAGTCGGAGGGAGAAGCTCATTCGTTTCCTGATGAAGTGTCGGCGCTGCTGCGGGGAGTGAGTTCCTCGAGCAGCATGTCGAGGTAATCGCCGTTGGGATAGGTAAACCGTACCTTGGCCGGATACCACTCGTGCTGGGGCGCCATCCAGATGTCGATCTTCTGGTCGTACGATCCAGGCTTGGGCGCGCGGACGACGTGCCAGGCGTTCATTTTTCCATGCGGCGTTTCGATGTCTTCCTGGCCGACCACGTCGATGCGCCAGGTCTCGGCGTTGCGCGCGCCGGCCACCATGATGTCGAATGCGGCGCCGGGGGCAAACTGCGAGGGGTCGCCGCGGCCGATCGACGCCAGCTGCCACATGATGCTTGCGCGGTCCTGCTCGCCGCCATTGTAAGGATAGACCGCCTGCGACGCCGAAAAGCTGATCTTCCTGTCCTCATGCCGGAAGTGCGTGTTCGTCTTCGCCTTGCGCCACGGCTTCTCGCTGTACAGCACGGGCGCGATGCCGAACGTATTGATCGCGCCTTCGCTGCGGAAATTGAGTACCGAGATCTTGAACAGGATGGTGATGCTTGCCTCGCCCGTGATCACGTAACTGTCCCTGCCGGCCTGCCATTCGAACACGCCGGAGCCGAACCATTGTTTGCCGTCGCGCAGCGCCTGCACCTCGTACTTCAGCTCGGCCGACGGCGGCGGGTCGAACTTCGTGTTGCCTTCGGATTCCGCGGGAGGCAGCTCTGCTTCCGCGAGCGGCGGCGCCGGCTCCTCCGCAACGGGCTCGGGCGCGAGAGCGACCGGCTCAGGATGCGGCTCAAGCGGGAGGGACGCCTCCGCCGTTTCGGTTATCGGCGCCGGAGGCGGCGTGGCAGGACGCGGTTTCGGCTTGCGTTTCGGTTTCGGTTTCGCGGCCACGGGCGGCGGCGCCGGCGCGGCAACCGGCGGCGGGCGCAGCTCGGTGGTGATGACGGCAGGCGGTTCGCTGGACATCGCCGGAAGCGCGATATGCCCGCTTGCCCAGTTCACGAGGAGGAGGTGCCACAGCAATGACGCCAGCAAGGCGGCCGGCAGCATGATCCGGCGGGCGGATCGTTGGGCATCGGCGGCTGGCGGCAGAGAGCGGAGCATGCCGCTAGTGTAACAACCATCCGGTCATCCATCTCGGCGCAAAACAAAGTTTCGGAGCGGCAAGGCCAAGGGCATCGCATCGTGATCTGGAGCAGGACTGCCATGCCGGGATCGCGCTAATATCGGAACCTTTGGCATTTTGTTCACTCAGCCAATCTGATAGGCTGCAGGTATTTTTCCGACGGAGGGTAGTGATGATCAAGCCGAATATACCGAACATCCCGAACATCCCCGGGATGGGTGCGATGACGGATACGCTCGATTTCGTCAAGAACCTGTGGGGCAGCATGGGCCTGCCCGGGATGAACGTGCCCGGCATGCAATCCATGAACGTGCCCGGGATGGTCATGCCCACCCTGTCGGTGGACGAGATCAACAAGAAAATCTCCGACCTGAAGGCGGTCGAGTCCTGGCTCAACCTGAACATGGGCATGCTGCGCAGTACCATCCAGGCACTGGAAGTCCAGGCGGCGACCATTTCGACGCTGCAGACGATGGGCGAGCGCTTCAGCGCAACGATGAATCCCGCCGGGCAGGATTCGACGCAGTCCGCATCGGCGGCGTCCGATGGGGTGAAGGGTAATGGTGCCAGCGGGGCCAATGGCAGCAGTCACGGCACCGAGCGCGTCCACGCGCCGCCGCCCGAGCCGACCACGAAGGACGAGCAGGACGCCGCCAGCCTGACCGCCCCGCTGGTGAATGCCGCCGCGTGGTGGAACATGCTGCAGGACCAGTTCCAGCAGGCGGTCAATACCGCGATGCAGGAAACCCAGGCGGTTGCGGCCGCGGCAACCGCACCGGTGACGACCGAAAAGCCGAAAGCCAAGACCAGCGCCAAGCCGAAGGCCTCCTCGTCATCCGCTTCGTCTTCATCGTCTTCAGCCTCCGGCACCGCCCGCAAGCGCAAGACGAGCAAGTAAGACTGCCTGCCTCACTCCTGCGGCGCCGGACGGGAAACCGTCAGGCGCCCTGCCATCCACAAGGCGGCCAGTCCGCACGCCAGCGCAAAGTAGCCGACGAGGTTGTAGTGCTCGATCTGGCCGGCGGCGTTGCGCGTGATGATCAGGCCCGCGACCAGCGACGCCAGGCCCGACCCCAGCATCTGCACCGATGAGCCCAGGCTCATGAAGGTCCCGCGCACCTGCAGCGGCGCCACCGCGGTCACCATCGCCATTCCCGGGATCATCCGTCCCGACACGAGAACGAAGAACAGCGTCGAATTGAGCAGCACGATCCACCACGGCACGGGCACGAGGTGCGTGGTCGCCAGGATAGGCAGGAAGGAGGCGATCGCGACCCAGCGGAAGGTGCGCAGCTTGCCCTGCCGGTCGGCCAGCCTGCCGATCATGCGCGAGCTCAGGAGCGTTGCTGCGCCGCCGACCAGATAGATCACGGTGATGAAGCTGTCCGTCATGCCGAGGTTCGCGGTGTAGTACAGCGCGATATAGGGGATCACGCTGAAGTTCATCATCAGCAGTCCCACGAAGAAGAAAGCCTTCAGGTGCGCGGGCGCGCGTGCCACCGCATAGATCTGCTGGAACACGTTGCCGGACTGTTTCTTCTCCATGTGCGCGGTCAATGGCGGCAGGTGGCGGTAGCCGAACGCGAGGATGATGCAGGACACCAGCACGATGAAAAAGAAGGGCGCGCGCCAGCCGAGCAGGGTGAGGTGCTCGGCGAGAAACAGCCCGAGCGGCACGCCCGCCACCGTCGACACCGAGAACGCGGCCATCACCGTCCCCATTGCCTGGCCGCGCCGCTCGAAGGGAATCACATCGGCGATCATGGTCTGCACCATTGCGCCGAGCACGCCGCCGAAGGCGCCCGCCATCGCCCGTGCGGCCAGCAGCGAGAGGAAGCCCGGCGCGATGCCGCATAACAGGGTGGCGACGATGAACAGCACATACAGCGTCAGCATCAGCTTGCGGCGGTCGAAGCGGTCGACGTAGGTGGCCGCTAGCAGGCCGGATGCCGCGGCGGTGAAGGTGTACGACGACAGCAGGAGGCCGAATTCATGCGTATCGATCTGCATCACCCGGATCAGCTGCGGGCCGAGCGGCATCATGATCATGAAATCGAGGATGTGCGTGAACTGGATGCCTGCGAGCACCAGGAGAAACAGCCGTTCGTTCTTTTGCAGGTTCGGATTGAGTGTGGACATTCAGGATCCAGGATGAATATCGTGTCAGCCGCGCCGCAGCGACAGCAGGACTATGGCGAGAATGGCGAAAACAGCCCCGGCGTGGAAGGTCGCTTGCGCGCCCAGCGTATCCCAGAGCACGCCGGCGATGATGCTTGCCGCCAGCATGGCGATGCCGCTGGCCAGGTTGAACAGGCCGAAGGCGGTCCCGCGCAGATGGGCGGGTGCGGTATCGGCGACCATGGCGGACAGCAAGCCCTGCGTGGCGGCCATGTGCAGTCCCCAGAAAACCAGGCCGGCGCCGGCCCATCCCAACTCCCCGCTATACGCCAGCAGCAGGTCTGCGATTACCAGCGGCACGATGCCGGCCACCAGCAGCGTCCGGTGGGGCATTGTATCGGCGAGCTTGCCCAGCGGATAGGCGCAGACGGAATAGATCACATTCATCAGCACCAGCACCAGCGGCGCCAGCGCCAGCGGCAATCCGCCCTGCTGCACGCGCAGCACCAGGAACGCTTCGGAAAACCGCGCCAGCGTCAGCACCGCGCCGGCGATCACCACCCACCAGTAGGCGGCGGGCAATAGGGCGAGGGCGGGGCGGGAAATCGGGAAGGCTGCGCGCCCGGGGGGGCTTTCCCGCTGCGGTTCGCGCACCCCGACGATCAGCAGGAGCACCGCCAGCGCGCCGGGAATGACGGCGACCCAGAATACCGCACGGAAATCATTCGCCCACAGCAGCATCAGCCCCATTGCCAGCAGGGGGCCGACGAAGGCGCCTACCGTATCGAGGGACTGGCGCAGGCCGAATGCGGCGCCGCGCATCGAGGGATCGGTGACGTCCGCGATCAGGGCGTCGCGCGGCGCACCGCGGATTCCCTTGCCGATCCGGTCCGCGAACCGCGCGCCGAGCACCCAGCCGGCGCCGGTCGCCATGGCGAAAAAGGGTTTGGTGAGTGCGCCCAGGCCGTATCCGATCACCGCCAGCCACTTGCGCTTGCCGATCCAGTCGCTGAGGACCCCGGAAAAAACCTTGGTGACAAGGGCGGTGGCCTCGGCAATTCCTTCAATGATGCCCACCGTTGTGGCACTTGTTCCGAGAACAACGGTCATAAACACCGGCAGCAGGCTATGGATCATTTCCGACGAAATGTCCATCAAAAGACTGACAAAGCCGAGCACCCAGACAGTAGGGGGGATTGCGGCCCTTGGCGGGCGGGCGGAGCTGTTTTTCATGTTGTTTTGCGTGGTGGCGGCAGTGAGGGCCGTGCGCAGCACTGTAGCAAATTCGCCCGTGTCCCGTTCCGGCCGGATCCCCCTAATTCGGGGAATTCCGCTTTTATTGGTAGAATCAACGACTTAATCAACATTGAAGGTGCGTGATGCTGTACCCAGAACTTTTCAAATCGCTAGAGCAAGTCCGGTGGAACATGGAAAAAGACATTCCCTGGGACAAGTTTGATGCATCGAAGCTGACAGACGAACAAGCACAAACCATCCGGATGAACGCCATTACGGAATGGTCGGCCTTGCCCGCAACCGAGATGTTCCTGCGCGACAACCGTGGCGACAGCGACTTTTCCGCATTCATGTCGGTCTGGTTCTTCGAGGAGCAGAAGCATTCGCTGGTCCTGATGGAATACCTGCGCCGCTTCCGCCCGGATCTCGTGCCCACCGAGGAAGAACTGCACAACGTGCGTTTCGAGTTCGACCCGGCGCCGCCGCTGGAAACCCTGATGCTGCATTTCTGCGGCGAAATCCGCCTGAACCACTGGTATCGCTGCGCCTCCGACTGGCACACCGAGCCCGTCATCAAGCATATCTACAAGGTGATCAGCCAGGACGAGGCCCGCCACGGTGGCGCTTACCTGCGCTACATGAAGAAGGCCTTGAACGAGGTGGGCGATTCCGCCCGTGCCGCTTTCGCCAAGATCGGCGTCCTGATGGCCTCCGCGCGCCGCACCGACAAGCCGCTGCACCCGACCAACCTGCACGTCAACCAGGCGCTGTTCCCCAACGACACGGTGCAGAGCCGCCTGCCCGACCCGAACTGGCTGGAGCGCTGGCTCGATGGCCAGATCAAGTTCGACGGCGAATGGGAAAAGAAGGTGGTCGACCGCATCCTGCACAACATGTCGCTGCTGTTCGAGCGCACCTTCGAATCGGTCCAGGACCTGAACCGCTACCGCAAGGAAATTACCGGCCGGCTCGGTCAGAGCGGCCTTCAGCCCGCCGCGTGACACTGCGACACTGATACCGGATTAACGTCCTGCAAGCCGCAAGCGATCCTGCTTGCGGCTTTTTTGTTTTGGCTTCGGCCAACGCTGCTACACTTGCTGCGCAAGTGAGCCACCATCCCATCCTTTCCATCATGCCGACTTTCGAGAACAAGATCTGCACGCGTGCCGAGCTGGCGGCGCGCATGAAGCAGCTGCCCGAACCCGTAGTCCTCACCAACGGTGTCTTCGACATCCTGCACCGCGGCCATGTCACCTATCTCGCGCAGGCGCGCGAACTGGGTGCGTCGCTGGTCGTCGCAGTCAATACCGACGCTTCCGTGAAGCGCCTCGGGAAGGGCGACGACCGGCCCGTCAACACCTGCGAGGACCGCATGGCCATCCTCGCCGCGCTGGAATCGGTAAGCATGGTGGTGCCGTTCGACGAGGATACGGCGCTGGAGGTGGTGCAGGAAGCACGGCCCGGCATCTATGTGAAAGGCGGCGATTACGACATGGCAGCGATCCCGGAAGGACGTGCCGTGATGGCCTACGGCGGCAAGGCGGTCGCGATCGATTTCGAGCACGACCGCTCGACGACCAGTCTTTTGAAGAAAGTCCGTAAGGGGTGACATCATGAAGCTCGCACCGATTGCCGAAGTCACGCGCGGAGGCCAGGTCGAATCCATTCATTTCGGCGCGGTCGCCGTGGTCAATGCGCGCGGCGAGCTGCTCTACCACGCGGGCGACCCGCACTTCCTCACCTTCACCCGCTCGACGATCAAACCCTTCCAGGCATTGCCTTTCCTGCGCGCGGGCGGGCCCGCGCGCTTCGCGTTCGGCAGCCGCGAGCTGGCCCTCCTGTGCGCCAGCCATTCCGGCGAAGCGATGCACACGGCCGTGGTCGAATCGATGCTGCAAAAGTCGGGTTGCGATGAACACCACCTGCAATGCGGCTGCCACGTCCCGATCCAATATGCGGCATCGAACGTCCAGCCTCCGCCCGGCGCAAGTTTCAATCAGCTCCACAACAACTGCAGCGGCAAGCATGCCGGTTTCCTTGCGTACTGCCGGCAGCACGGCCTGCCGCTCGAGACTTACCTCGATCCCGCGCATCCCTTGCAGAGCGCGATCCGTACATGCCTGGCCGATGTCGCCGGCGTGCCGGAGGCGGCGATGGTTGCGGGGACCGACGGCTGCTCCGCGCCGAACTACGCCTTGCCGCTGTCGCGCCTCGCCTACACCTATGCGCGGCTGGCGCAGCAGCGGCCGGACCCGCACTTCGGCGAACTGACCGGCGAACTCTTCTCGGCCATGACCAGCCATCCCGAACTGGTCTCCGGCACCGGGCGCATCGACCTTGCCCTCATGCAGGCCGGGAAGGGCGACTGGGTGGCCAAGGGCGGCGCCGAGGGTGTCCAGGTGATCGGCATCCGGTCCGCGGGACTGGGGATCGCATTGAAGGCAGCCGACGGCAGCGCGCGCGGCCTGCAGCCCGCGACCATCTCCGTCCTGCAGCAGCTCGGACTCTTGCCCGACCATGGAAGCCCGCTCGAATCCTGGCGGACAACGGAACTGCGCAACCTGCGGAATATCCCGACCGGCGAGGTGAGGCCGGCGGTTTCGCTGATCAAAGCCTGAAGCCGGCCCGCCTGCCGGCTTCATGACGATGTGCTATCGTGAGCACTCCATGAAAGCAATGCAGGCATTCGTCATCTGGCTGCTGATGGCCCTGGTTCCGCTCCAGGGCGCGGCGGCGAACGCGCTCCTTGTGTGCAAGGCGGCCAATGGCGCGCCGGCGGTATCCTACGTGGCGCCGGCGGAAGACATGCATGCCCATCCCTGCGCGGGCATGCAGGCATCGCAGGACGATGCACACCAGCAGCATGCGCCGGACAAGCAGACGTCCGGCACCGACTGCATCGCCGACTACGCCGGCGTACCGTGGATGCCCGCAGGCGAGTTGGCGCTGCCATCTTCGCATCCTCTGCCCGACGTCATCACCTACGCCGGATTCCGGCTTCCGAACTTCATTCCCGACGGCCCCGAACGCCCGCCACGCACGCATTCCCTTTGAACTCCGAATTGCGCCGCCCGGCATCAATGCCCGGCGCGTGTTTGATCACGTTTGAAAGGAAATGACATGCAATACCGATTTGCCTTTGCCGCCTTTGCATTGGCGGCCTCGTTCGTCCATGCCGCCGACAGCCCGTACGCCGGGCAGGAAAGGCGTTCCATCAAAGCGCTCTCCGAGCAGGAGATCGCCGATTACCGACACGGCCGGGGAATGCGCACCTCGCTCGCTGCGGAATTGAACCACTATCCCGGTCCGAGGCACGTCCTCGAACATGCGCAAGCTCTGGACTTGTCGCAAGAGCAGCAGGCAAGAACACGGCAGTTGCAGGAGGACATGGCCCGCGAAGCCGCGCGGCTGGGCGAGCGCATTGTGCAGAAGGAGGCGGAGCTAGAGGCCTTGTTCGCGGGCGGCAAGGCGAACCATGACAGCATGCGCAGCATCGTCGGGGAGATCGGGATGCTGCAGGCGGAGTACCGTGCCGTCCACCTCGGCGCACACCTGTCCATGCAACAGCTCTTGTCACGCGAACAGATCGCCGAATATGACAGGCTGCGCGGCTACGGGGGCACCAATCCCGGCGGCGGCGGTCATAAGCACGGAATGATGCACGGCAAGATGGGGCACGACTAATGCCGGCGATGCAGAATCAACATCAGCAAGCAAAGGAATCAATCATGCAAAGACGAACACTCCTGCAGCGCGCATTTGCCGCGCTGCTGTTGCCCGCTGTCGCCGCGAAGGCGGCGCCGGCGGCGCCAGGGGCTAAGGGAGCCTTGCCGGTCATCGAGGTGTACAAGAGCGAAAGCTGCGGCTGTTGCCACCTGTGGGTAGACCACCTGCGCGCCAACGGTTTCACCGTCAAGGCGACCGATGTGCCGGATCCCTCGGCGTACCGGAAGAAGCATGGCGTGCCGGAGGCGCTGGGCTCCTGCCACACCGGCGTCGTTGCCGGCTATGCACTCGAAGGCCACGTGCCGGCGGCCGAGGTCAAGCGTCTGCTGGCCGAACGGCCGAAGGCGCGCGGACTAGCGGTGCCGGGCATGCCCATGGGCTCGCCCGGGATGGAAGGGTCGCGCAAGGACTCGTACGACGTCCTGCTCATCGAGGCCGACGGACGCTCCAGGGTGTACAGGCACTACGGCGCCTGATCACGCCCGATGCCGCATCAGTGGCCATGGTGCATGCCGCCGTGGCCGCTGTCCTTCTTCTCCTGCACTTTCACCTTCACCTCGGCCTTGCCCGCCTTCTCGAAGTTCAGCGTGAGCGGGAAGCTGTCGCCGGCCTTCAAGGGCTGGCGCAGTCCCATCAGCATCAGGTGATAGCCTTCGCCGGGCTTCATGTCCAGGCGGCCGGAGGCGGGGATGTCGATCTGCCCCACCTCGCGCATCCGCATCACATTGCCTTCCATCGCCATCGTATGGATTTCGACGCTCTTCGCGACAGGAGAGCTCGCGCCGACCAGCTTGTCCGCAAGCTTGCCCTTGTTCTCGATCGTCACGTAAGCACCGCCCGCCTGCTGGCTGGTGACAGTGGCCCGCGCATGCGCGTTGGTGATGTGGAGGTCTTTGAGCTTCGCATCCTGCGCGTGGGCGGAGACGCCGAAGACGGTGGCGGCGGCGAGGATCGAGAGAGTGCGCAAATTCATGGTGTTCCTTGTTGGATAAGTGCGTAAAAGAAAATCAGGCGCCGCCGGCAAAGCCGTTTTGCCGCCACGCCTCGTAGACCACGACGGCGACGGTGTTCGACAGGTTGAGGCTGCGGTTTTCCGGCCGCATGGGCAGCCGGATCCGTTGCGAGGGCGGAAACGACTCCCGCAGTGCGGGCGCCAGGCCGCGCGTTTCCGATCCGAAGACGAACACGTCTCCCGGGCGGAATGTTACCTGGGCAAACGGCGTCGAGCCATGCGTGGTCAGTGCGAACATGCGGGCCGGGTCGGGGCACTCGCTTGCGAGGAAGTCTTCCCAGCCCCGGTGCACCTTCATCGTCGCGTAGTCGTGGTAATCGAGGCCAGCGCGACGCATCTTCGCGTCGTCGAGCGGAAAGCCCAGCGGCTCGACCAGGTGGAGCTGCGCGCCGGTGTTGGCGCACAGCCGGATGACATTGCCGGTGTTGGGCGGGATTTCGGGTTCGACAAGTACAACGTGAAACAAATCATGCTCCTTCACTCATCGCTGCGGCGTGCGCGCGAATACGATGTTGGTGACGCGCGCGGCGCCGAAACGCTTGAGGGTGGCCGCCAGCTCGTTGAGCGTCTCCCCGGTCGTCATCACGTCGTCGACGACGCCGATGTGGCGCCCGCGCACCATGTCCATTGCGCGTGCGGGAACGACGAAGGCGTTGCGGATATTCCTATGCCGTTCGTCGGGGTGCAACATCGATTGCGACTGCGTTTCCCTGTGGCGCGCGACGAGATGCGGGTCGAGCTTTACGCGCAGGCGGCGCGAGAGCGGCCTGGCGATTTCGAGCGCCTGGTTGAACCCGCGCTGCAACAGCCGCTGCGGGCCGAGCGGAACAGCGGTCAGCACTTCGGGCGTTGTCGATCCCTTTGCCGCCTGCAAGAGCAACTGCGCAAACAGCGGCGCGATCTCAAGCCGGTTGCCGAACTTCAGCGCAAGCACCAGCCGGTCCACCGGTGCGCCGTAATCCGCCGCGACGATGGTCGCGTCGAAGGCGGGAGGCTGTTTGACGCAATCGCCGCAACGCGCGTCGGCAGCGCTGGCCAGTCCGATGCCGCAGCACGCGCAGCGCGGCTTTCTTGCCGCAAAGAACTGCATGCGACAGGTTCCGCACAAGGCCGAGCCTTCTTCCTGGCCGCACAGCGCGCAGGATGAGGGCAGCGCGCGCGGCGCCCCCGACAGGAGCTGGTGCAGCATCGGACGCATCCGGGAGAACATGGAGCAGGCAAATCCTCGAGCGTGTAAACTGCCTGCATTATCTCATTGCCCCGCCGGATTTCCTCGTGCCGTCCCAACCCGCTTCCAACCTCAGTGCGCCCATCGACCTCCACGCCGTGCGCCGTCTGTTCGACCGCCCGGACAGGATTGCCGATTCGAACTTCCTGCGCAGGGAAGTGGCCGGGCGCATGCACGAACGCCTGTCGCTGGTGAAGATCGCGCCGGAGCGCGTGCTCGACCTCGGCTGCGGGGAAGGAGCGGATTTCACCGCCTTGCAGGAGTTGTACCCGCAGGCCCACCTGGTCGGTGTCGACGCCTCCCAGGCCCTGCTCGCCGTCGGCCGTCAGGGCCGCTCGGCCGCGGCGACATCGATGACGCGCCTGCTCGGGAAGCTTCTGCCGAGAAAGATGGGCGCCAGGCCTGAGGATGGTGCCGGACAACTGTGCGGCGATTTTTCCCAGCTCCCCTGTGCGACCGCCAGCGCCGACCTGATCTGGTCCAACCTCGCGTTGCACTGGCATCCGCAACCCGACCTCGTGTTCGCCGAGTGGCGCAGGGTGCTGCGGGTCGACGGGCTGTTGATGTTTTCCTGTTTCGGTCCCGATACTTTCAAGGAAATCCGCGACGCGTTTTCGGGGATCGACGCCACGCCCCATACCCTGAACTTCGTCGACATGCATGACCTCGGGGACATGCTCGTCAATACCGGATTCTCCACGCCGGTGATGGATATGGAAACCATTACCGTCACCTATGAGTCCACCGATAAGCTGCTGGCTGATGTGCGTGCGTGGGGAGGCAATCCGCTGCTCACGCGCCGGCGCGGCTTGTATGGACGCGGCGACTGGGCGCGGCTGCTTGGTGCACTGGATGCCTGCCGCCGTCCGGACGGCAAGATCCCGTTGACCTTCGAAGTGGTCTACGGGCACGCCTTCCGTCCGGCGCCGACCAGGACCGCGGCCGGCGAAGCGATCATCAGGCTGGACCTTCCGCGCAGGCGCCAGTAGCGCGGCCTGCGCAGCCTCGTTCATCTGACAGACAAAGTCCGTTGCGATGTCAGCCGAAGTCCGCGCGCAGAGTGGCCTGAATGACAATGCATGTAGTGGTTTCCCTCTGTTGCAGAGCCGCGCCACGCCTGCGTTCGCACGATTTTGTAGGACATTTTTCCCCTTGATAACCATCCAAGTTCCGACTTATACTTCCGTGGTTTTGCGCAGGGAGCGCGCCGCTTCGCAGCCGTCTTGAGGCAACCATCATGGTCACTCGCGAATGGATGTTGAAGCGCAATTGCTCACTGACACCGCGACAGCTCGGCTTGACCTATTTCGCGGTATGCACGACATCATTGCTGGTCGCGATATTTTTTGCTGCTTCCGGTGCCTGGTACGTCCTTGGATTTGCGCTGATTGAGCAGTTTGGAGTAGGAGTTGCCTTTTTGTTGTATGCTCGTCATGCGACGGACAGGGAACATATCGCACTCGAAGAGAACTGCCTGCTGGTGGAAGTCATCCAGGTGGAGCATGTCCGACAATTCAGGCTGGATCCGCGCCTCACGCGCGTCGAGCCGCCCGTGTCGGGCAGCAGCGGGCTGGTGCGTTTGGAGGCGAACGGCACCAAGGTCGAAATCGGCCGGTTTTTGACAGAATGGAAACGACGCGAGCTTGCGCTGGAGCTGAAAGGCGCGCTTGCGTGGCATAGATATAAACAGAATTCCAATTTTGGCTTTTGAGGAAAATATGAAACTTGCGAAGCGCCTTCACTCCCTGATGCTCGGTGCGTCGCTCCTGATGGCAGGCATGCCGTCATGGGCGGTCAACGATAGCCCGGGCGGTCCCGCAAACCGTCAGATAACCTTCCACGAACCGGTCACCAAGATCGCCGAGGAAGTCTATTCGCTGCACAACCTGATGCTGATCATCTGCCTGGTGATCTTCGTCGCGGTGTTCGGCGTGATGTTCTATTCCATCTTCAAGCACCGCAAATCCGTCGGCCACAAGCCGGCGACCTTCCACGAAAGCACCGCCGTCGAGATCGCCTGGACGGTCGTCCCGTTCCTGATCGTCATCGGCATGGCGCTGCCGGCCACCAAGACCGTCGTCGCGATGAAAGATACCTCCAATGCCGACCTCACCATCAAGGTGACGGGCATGCAGTGGAAGTGGGGCTACGACTACCTGAAGGGTGAAGGTGAAGGCATTTCCTTCCTCTCCGCGCTGTCCACGCCGCGCGAACAGGTCATCAACCCGGCCAGCATCACCAACGACAACTACCTGATCGAAGTCGACAACCCGGTTGTCGTTCCGGTCAACAAGAAGGTTCGTCTGGTGCTGACCGCCAACGACGTGATCCACGCCTGGATGATCCCGGCATTTGCCGTGAAGCAGGACGCGATTCCCGGCTTTGTGCGCGACACCTGGTTCCGTGCGGAAAAGACCGGCGTCTACCGCGGCCAGTGCGCCGAACTGTGCGGCAAGGAGCACGCCTTCATGCCGATCGTGGTCAATGTCGTGACCGACGAGGAATACACGAAGTGGGTCGAGGGCAAGAAGAAGGAAATGGCAGCCAAGGCTGACGATCCGAACAAGACCTGGACCGTGGATGAACTCAAGCAGCGTGGCGCGCAGGTTTACGCCGCCAACTGCGTGGCCTGCCACCAGGCAACCGGCAAGGGTGTTCCGGGAGCGTTCCCGGCCCTCGACGGCTCGCCGGTGGTGAACGGTCCGCGTGCAGAACAAATCAAGGTTGTGGTGCATGGCCGCAAGGGCATGCCTCCGTTCAAGCAGCTGTCCGACACCGAACTCGCTGCCGTGATCACCTACACCCGCAACAACTGGTCCAACAAGGCCCAGGAAAACATTGTTCAACCGGCTGAAGTGCTGGCTGCGCGCAAGTAATTGAATTAGGAGATTGAGATGACCACCGCAGTTGATCACGCACACGATCACTCTCACGACCACGCGCACGACCATCCGCACGGCTGGCAGCGCTGGTTGTACGCCACCAATCACAAGGACATCGGTTCGCTGTACCTGTGGTTCTCGTTCATCATGCTGCTGTCGGGCGGCGTGCTGGCACTGATGATCCGTGCCGAGCTGTTCCAGCCCGGCCTGCAACTGGTGCAGCCGGAGTTCTTCAACCAGCTGACCACCATGCACGGCCTGATCATGGTGTTCGGCGCGATCATGCCGGCCTTCGTCGGCTTCGCCAACTGGATGATTCCGCTGCAGATCGGCGCATCCGACATGGCGTTCGCCCGCATGAACAACTTCTCGTTCTGGCTGCTGCCCCCGGCTGCCATCCTGCTGGCGGCATCCTTCCTGGTGCCCGGCGGCGCGACCGCTGCGGGCTGGACGCTGTACGCTCCGCTGTCGACCCAGATGGGCATCGGCATGGACATGGGCATCTTCGCGATGCACATCATGGGCGCGTCGTCGATCATGGGTTCCATCAACATCATCGTCACCATCCTCAACATGCGTGCCCCCGGCATGACGCTGATGAAGATGCCGATGTTCTGCTGGACCTGGCTGATCACCGCCTACCTGCTGATCGCCGTGATGCCCGTGCTGGCCGGCGCCATCACCATGACGCTGACCGACCGCCACTTCGGCACCTCCTTCTTCAATGCCGCCGGCGGCGGTGACCCGGTGATGTACCAGCACATTTTCTGGTTCTTCGGCCACCCCGAGGTGTACATCATGATTCTGCCGGCCTTCGGTATCGTGTCGCAGATCATCCCGGCGTTCTCGCGCAAGCCGCTGTTCGGCTATGCATCGATGGTGTACGCAACGGCATCGATCGCGATCCTGTCGTTCATCGTGTGGGCGCACCACATGTTCACCACCGGCATGCCGGTGACCGCGCAGCTGTTCTTCATGTACGCGACCATGCTGATCTCCGTGCCGACCGGCGTGAAGGTGTTCAACTGGATCGCGACGATGTGGAAGGGTTCGATGACCTTCGAAACCCCGATGCTGTTCGCAGTCGGCTTCATCTTCGTGTTCACGATGGGCGGCTTCACCGGCCTGATCCTGGCCGTGACCCCGATCGACATCCAGATGCAGGATACCTACTATGTGGTGGCGCACTTCCACTACGTGCTGGTGGCCGGCTCGCTGTTCGCGCTGTTCGCCGGTTTCT
>Ga0196971_1000492_pt1 | contig 28634 bp, 22 predicted proteins | sample S1v_1013CmetaG_FD_148660 | JGI IMG/M metagenome (GOLD analysis project Ga0196971, IMG submission 148660) | Soil microbial communities from Anza Borrego desert, Southern California, United States - S1+v_10-13C | ecosystem: Environmental > Terrestrial > Soil > Desert | place: USA: California...
CCAGCAGTTGCGCACGGCGCATTTGCCCGACTCCCGCAGGCGGAACCAGACGTAGTCGGATCCGCTTTGCTGTCTCCACACCAGCCCGTCTTTGAGTTCAGGCGGCAGGTAGCGCAGCAGGGCGGGCCCCTGGGGATCCTTTCGCCAGACGCCCTCCGGCGTGACGAACCACGTCACGTAAGGCTTGCCGTTGTAAGAGCCTAGTACGCGGTTGCCGTCCCGCACGTAATACTCCAGCGACTGGGTCTCGTCGCTGAGGTGGTACTGGAGCCATGTGCCGTCCGACGGCAGGAGGTTGCCCGCTGCCGTCACACCGGCCGCTCCCGACGGGGCATCCACCGGTTTCGGGGGCTCAGGCGGTGCCTCGGCGGGTGGCGAGACCACAGGCGGCGGGGCCGCAGGCCGGCTGCAGGCGGCCAGCAAGAAAGCGATCAGCACGCAGACCATCCAGTGCCTCACCCTTGTCGCACCCCGTTTCTAGTTGACTACCCCAATCCTCACATCTGAGACGGTGCGAATGACCAGCCGTCCGTCAGGCGCGGTACCGAAGGCGATGCGGCCGGCCACGTAGCTGTAGCCTGCCGCCTGGTGCATGCGCAGGAGAAACCCGGTCTCACCGTTTGGACCCAGTGTGCCAGGCTCAGCCACGGGGACCTCCGTACTCGCGTGTGACCACAGGACCCACCTGAGCGTGCCCGTCTGAGGAGCGTCCGGCCCGTGCCAGAGGGGCGTGCCGAACCGAAAGGTATCCCGAGCAGCGGCGTCAGGGATGTAGCGCTCCGGATCCCCTTCCAGCCCGAACTGGCGGGCGAGGACGGCCGCATGAAGGAGCGTCTCGGGCGTGGACGGATAGGACCCTGCCGCCAGCGTCTGGTTGACCAGCTCAGCCCGGTAAGACGGAGTCTCGCCGAATTGCTCCACCGCGGTCCGGAATCGACGGATCCACGTGTAGCCCGCCATGTCCTGCGGGTTGGCCGTCACAAGAGCCGTACCGTCGGGCTCAAGGGTGATTCCGCTCCCCACCGCCGCTTCGGTGTAGACGGGATCCCACTTGACAGCATCGCGGAGGTGCCCGCCCGCAAGCCAGCGCAAGGCAATGAGATGCCAGGTTTCCCGCCCCGTATTCTCATGGGGCCCCCAGTGGTACTCCTGTACCAGCGTGGGCCGGTCGGCGCCAGACCAGCGCACCACCTGGACCCTGTGCTCGTGCCCCGCAGCTTGCTGAAAGCGGTCGTTGGCGAAGCCGCCGACCCAAGTACCGTCATCGTCGAAAATGTTCAGGGGCGCGGCTGTCCACTGGTCCACGACCCCTTCGATCCACTCGGACTTGCCATCGTTGTCGAGGTCCACCTCAATGAGAGACTGCCCGGCCTTCTTGGCCTGCGCCTTCATGGCCGCCACAAACTGGGCGGGCGTGACCTGGGTGACCTTGGGCAGCTTCCCCTCCGGAAGCCGGGCGCCTTCCGCCAGCAGCCCGGCCCGGGTCGACGAAGTGTCGGGCAGGTCGTCCGGAAGGTTGGCCGCCGACTTCCGATACGATTGATCCGGCTGGGCCAGGTCCACCACCCACTCGAGACCAAGCGCTCTGCCACGCTGGAAGGAAATCAGGGTCCGTTGGCTCCCGTTCAGCACCACCAACTCCCAGCTGTCGTTGGGATTGGTGCAACGCAGGCGGAACCAGGCGTCGCCCTGCTTCCAGGCCAGGTCATGCTGGAGCACGGGCGGAAGGTACCGCAACAGGCCATTCCCGTCCGGGTTCTGGCGCCAGACGCCACGGTCGGTCAGGAACCACGTCGCTGCAGAACTGATCACGCGGTTCGCGTCTCGTATGTAAAGCTCGGTCGTGGGGCTCTCCTGGTCCAGGGAGTAAGCCCACCATGTCTTGTCAGGCGGAAACAGCACGCTCGCCGGGACCCCCGAAGAAGCTGCAGGTGGCCGGCTGCAGCCCGCGACCAGCCAGATGGCCAAGGCGATCAACAGGACCCGGCGCATTCCGCACCACCCCCTTGCCCCTCTGACGCTCACCCCCGTTCGAAAGTCTCAAACATAGAAAAGGACCCCGGCGACGAATCGCCGGGGTCCTCCACCCTCTAGAGGGTTCTACATCATGTCCATGCCGCCCATGCCGCCATGCATGTGGCCGCCGCCGCCGCCCGCTTCCTTCTTCTCGGGCTTTTCGGTGACGCAGGCTTCGGTGGTGAGCACCAGGGCCGCAATGGAGGCAGCGTTCTGCAGAGCAGAGCGGACAACCTTCACCGGGTCGATGATGCCGGCCGCGAACATGTCAACATACTCCTCGGTCACGGCGTTGAAGCCATGGCCCTTGGCGAGGTGCTTGACCTTCTCGACCACCACAGAACCCTCAATGCCACCGTTCTCAGCGATGGTGCGGAGCGGATACTCCACAGCCCGGCGAACAATGGCGGCGCCGACCTTCTCGTCGCCCTCAAGGGTCATGACGAGCTCGTCAATGGTCTTCTGGACCTGCAGGAGAGCCACGCCGCCGCCGGCGACGATGCCTTCCTCAACAGCGGCCCGGGTGGCGTTCAGGGCGTCTTCGATGCGGAGCTTCTTTTCCTTCAGCTCGACCTCGGTCGCGGCGCCGACCTTGATGACGGCTACCCCGCCGGCCAGCTTGGCCAGACGCTCCTGCAGCTTTTCACGGTCGAAGTCGGACGTGGTCTCTTCGATCTGCCGCTTGATGGAGGCGACCCGAGCCTTGATGGCATCGGAAGAACCGTGGCCTTCGATGATCGTGGTCTTTTCCTTCTCAATGCGGACCTGGCGGCACTGGCCCATGGACTCGGGGCCGGCGCCGTCCAGCTTGCGGCCCAGCTCTTCGGAGATCACTTCGCCACCGGTCAGGATGGCGATGTCCTCGAGCATGGCCTTGCGGCGGTCGCCGAAGCCAGGAGCCTTCACGGCGGCGACCTGGAGGGTGCCGCGCAGCTTGTTGACAACCAGGGTGGACAGGGCCTCGCCCTCAACGTCCTCGGCGATGATCAGCATGGGCTTGCCGCGCTGAACGATCTTCTCGAGGACCGGGAGCAGCTCCTGAATGGAGGAGATCTTCTTGTCGGTGATGAGGATGTACGGCTCGTTCAGAACGGCTTCCATCTTGTCGGTGTCGGTGACGAAGTAGGCAGAGGTATAGCCGCGGTCGAACTGCATGCCTTCCACGGTCTCCAGCTCGGTCAGCAGGGTCTTGGACTCTTCGACGGTAATGACGCCGTCCTTGCCGACCCGGTCCATGGCCTCAGCCACCAGCCGGCCGATCTCGGAGTCGTTGGCGGAGATGGAGGCGACCTCGGCGATGGCCTTGGAGGTCTCCACGGTGATCGCATCGGCCTTCAGGGCCTCAACAGCGGCGATGACAGCCTTCTCGATGCCCCGCTTCAGGATCATGGGGTTGGCACCGGCGGTGACGTTCTTCAGGCCTTCACGCACGATGGCCTGGGCCAGAACGGTGGAGGTGGTGGTGCCGTCGCCGGCGACGTCGTTGGTCTTGGTGGCAACTTCCTTCACCAGCTGGGCGCCCATGTTTTCGAAGGGATCTTCGAGCTCGATCTCACGGGCGATGGTGACGCCGTCATTGGCGACGGCAGGAGCGCCGAACTTCTTGTCGAGCACCACGTTCCGGCCGCGGGGGCCGAGGGTGACCTTAACGGTATTAGCCAGAGCGTTGACGCCGGCCTCGAGCTTGCGGCGGGCGGCCTCGTCGAACAGAATCTGCTTAGCAGGCATTCCGGTTTACCTCCCCTGATTAGCCCTGCGCTACGATCGCGAGAATGTCGCGATCGCCATCCAGGATGATGTACTCTTCCCCGTCAACCTTGACCTCGGTGCCGGCGTACTTGGAGAAGATCACGGTATCGCCTTCCTTGACCTCGAGGGCCACGCGGGTGCCGGTCTCCAGCGTGCGGCCGTTGCCGACGGCGACAACCTTACCCTGCTGGGGCTTTTCCTTCGCGGTGTCAGGCAGCAGAATGCCGCTCTTCGTGCGCTCTTCCTTCTCCAGCGCCTTGATGACCACCCGAGAGCCCAACGGCTTGATGTTCATCTTTCTTCGGTCCCTCCTCAGACATCTCTCGAGAGTCTCGTTAGCACTCACTCGGTTCGAGTGCTAACACCATCCCTATGATAAAAAAGAGAACCCTGGGCGTCAAGTCCTTCGCGTCATCATTTTGGGTCTTTCGACCTCAGAAATAGGCAGCCGCAGGTAGGCCTTCACCCAGCCGCGACCAGACTAACATGCCCGGATAGAGGCAAAACTTATACCCCAGGGCACCTTCATCTGTGCTTAGGGTAGGAACTAGGTACGCATAGACTTTATGGGAGCATTTCAATGAACTCTTCGGATTCTGCCGCGACCGCACGGTTAGGAGTACCATTACCAAAGAGGTACTAAGACCTCAGACCGCCGTGAGGTGATATCCGGGATGCTGCAAGATTTCCTTGCCAACATGGACTACTCCGGACTCATTGAAGGCTTCACGAACTTTTCTTGGCAACAGGCTGTCATGCTCCTGGTTGGTGGCCTTCTGATCTACCTGGCGATCGTGAAGGAATATGAGCCCCTCCTCCTCGCCCCCATCGGCTTTGGCTGCATTCTGGCCAACATTCCGCTCTCATCTGCAATTGGCGTTCATGACGGCATGGCCGGTTGGCTTACGGTTCTGAAGCAAGCCGGCATTACCACCGAACTCTTCCCCGTGCTGATCTTCATCGCTGTCGGTGCCATGTGCGACTTCACTCCGCTGCTCTCCATGCCGTGGATGATGCTCTTCGGCGCCGCCGCCCAGTTCGGCATCTTCGCCACCATCGCCGTGGCGGCGCTGCTGGGCTTCGATATCAAGGAAGCGGCCTCCATCGGCATCATCGGCGCCGCTGACGGCCCCACCACCATCGTGGTTGGCTCGAAGCTGGCACCGGCCCTGCTGGGTCCATTAACAGTCTGTGCGTACACATACATGTCGCTGGTGCCCATTATCCAGCCGCCGGTCATTAAGGCCCTGACCACCAGCAACGAGCGGAAGATCCGCATGGTCTACGACGGCGGACGTCCGGTCAGCAAGCTGACCAAGCTTATTTTCCCCATTGTGGTCACGGTCATTGCGGGTATTCTGGTACCGGCTTCGGTGGCTCTGCTGGGCGCCCTAATGTTCGGCAACTTCCTGCGTGAGGCCATGGGCCTTGACCGGCTCTCCAAGACAGCGCAGACCGAAATGGCCAACATCGTCACCTTGCTGCTGGGCATTACCATCGGTTCAACCATGACGTCGGCCGACTTCCTGAACGTCCGGACCCTCGGCATTCTGGGCCTTGGCATCGTGGCGTTCGTCTTCGATACGGCGGGCGGCGTACTCTTCGTGAAGGTGCTGAACCTCTTCATGAAGCGCAAGATCAACCCAATGCTGGGTGCAGCGGGCATTTCCGCCTTCCCCATGTCGGCCCGGGTCATCGCGAAGCTGGCTCAGAAGGAAGATGCGGGCAACTACCTGATCATGCATGCAGTTGGCGCCAACGTGTCCGGTCAGATCGCGTCCATTATGGCGGGCGGCCTGATTCTGGCGCTGGTGCGGTAAGGGAGGGCTGAGTCATGCCGTTTCACCCGAATATGGAAGCCTTCAGGGCAGCGCTGGGGATCATGATTCTGGCTACGCCGTACATGTTCGGCGTGCTGACCCTCTTCACGCTGGTGATTTTGCTGCTGAGCAAGCTGCAGGGCAAGCCGGCGAAAGACAGGAACGATTAAGGTCTCAAGGCCGCTACCCTGATGCCAGGGCGGCGGCCTTTCGTTATGTACGGGATAGAATCCAGACAGCCATGACGAGCCCAGCGACCATGCCGCCCGGTGTATGTCCCGACCTCAGAAAATGTCGTGCGGAAACAACTCACGAACCCTGACCCTCAGCATTTTTGCCATAGCTGCGGCTTGTTCAGGGGTCGGAGAGGTGATGTCCAACTCCCAGTTGCTGATTGTGGGCTGGGTCACTCCCATCCAACTGGCCACTTCCTGCTGCGTGTACCCCCGCACCTTCCGCCAGAACCCCAGCCGGTTCTTCCGCTGAAGCAGGCCCATAACACCACCACCTTAACATAACGCTGTAGCCGTGATTATCGCCCACTTGGTCCCCACCCAAACAAAAGCCACCACGCCGTTCAAGGTCGGTGTGGTGGCTTTGCTTCAATACGGGCTGCCCGTCGTAGCCGCTCCCGGCCAGGATTGTTTCAGGAGAAATTCTCCGCCCACTCAGACGCGGATCGTCCCTTCTATGACGAGTCTTGTGATGACGATGCGCCCGTGTGGGTCCGTGCCGAAGGTGACCTTGCCCCACAGGTAAGCGCCTGATTCGTACCCGCCCGTTACGGTAAGGAAGCCGGTACTGCCGTCAGGCCCCGGAGGGGAAGGCTGAACAGTCGGGACTTTGAAAGGCTCGGTGGGAACCGTGACCGTACCGAGGGTAACCTCACCCGGGCCATACTCCGGCGTGGGAATGTCCGTCTTGCCGGCCAGTACGGCTGCTACTGCCGGCGAGGCGAAGTAGCGGGGCAGTTCGTCGTCCAGCCCGAACCAGCGGGCGAAAAAGGCGGCTGTCAGAACGTCTGCAGGCGTAGATGGGTAGACCAGCTCCTTGCCCTCCGGTCGGAACCGGGTCGACTCAAGGTGACGAGGCCCGACTGGTCGACAGTGGCGCGGCTGAACGCGGTGTAAATGGTTTTCGATGCCCAGCCCCTGACCCACTGCACGCCTCCGTTCGTCTCGTAGAGAAGGCCGAAGTTCGGCCAGGGCTCGTCGGGGTAGCGGAGTTCGTAGCGTAGGAAGGGGCGTGGGAAGCCTTTGATGCCCGCATCCCTGACGCGGTGGGTCATGCCGATTGGCGAGGCGACCAACTGGCCAAGATTGGTAGCGTCGTCCCGGTAGAAAGTCATCGGCTCGTCCGTCCACTGCGCAAACGGGGCCCTTATGAAGTCCGGCTTGCCGTCCGCATCCAGATCAAAGGTGTGGGCTGCCTTGGTGGGGGGCTGTTCGCGGAACATGGCCGCACCGGCCTGATCGAATGCCGCTGGATCCACGCCGACCGGGGAGGCCCGCCTTCCCGTCTGCGTTCGCGCCCACGCCAGGTGAGCTTTCCGCTGTTCAGCGGGGAGCGTCTCCCCAGGTGGGGGCCAGTCGGAGAACTTGGCAAAGCACTCGGACGGCTTGACCCAGTTGTCAGAGACTACAGCCACGGGTCCTGCGCCCTGCGAGAACGTGAAGACGGTTTTCTCGCCCCGGTTCAGCACGGTCAACGTCCAGCAGTGGTCGGGCCTTACCCCCGCACCTCGTAGTTCGAGCAGCCGGAGTCGCCCTTCTCAAGCTTGAACCACACATCGGCGGCGCCGCTGGTCTGTTTCCAGGCGGTGCCATCGGGGGTTCCCGCACAGTCTCTTCGACGACCCATTGTGCCGAGCCAAGGGGCGGGTTGTCTTGGACGTTCCAGACCAGGCGCAGGTCGGCGGTGGGGAAAAGGTGCCGTCCGGAAGAGCCGGGCGGGATGGAATATACCACCTTTGACGGAGGCGAGTCCGAAGGTGAAGGCGAAGGCGAAGACGCGGGCAGCATAGGCGGAGCGTCAGGCGGAGAGGCCGGCTTGGAACAGGCGGTCAACATGCCGCAGAGCAGGAGAACGGTCAACACGCGGCGCATGGCGCACCCCCCGTCAGGGCGTTCACTCATCGGACGCCGCGCCGGGGCGAAGGTTCCGATGAGAAAGACCGCCGGCCACGAGGGCGGCGGTCTTTCTGCGCTCTAGGGCTTCCGAGTCTCGGCAGGAGTCACCTTGTCGGTCTTGTCAGGCTGCATCTGGCACTCGCAGAACTCCACGGTCAGGACCATGTAGTCCACTGCAGTGTCGTCCTGGATGCCGATGTCCAGGAACCGCTGGGCGTTCAGGTCGGTCAGCAGGTTACCGCCGCCCGGCAGGTTGCCCAGGTCCAGCGAGAACAGCTGTCCCGCACCATAGGTGGGCAGCTTCCAGGGGTTGGGCAGCAGCCCGGGATTCGGCTGGCCGGAGCCGAAATGCGAGGTCCAGGTCTGCGCTCCGGCCACGCCGGTAAACCTCAGGCTGATCGAATCGTTCTGGACAGTGCCGCCGGCGCCCAGCGGCTTGGCAAACACGTCGAGGCGGGCCGACCCGATGCAGTTGCCTTGCGGCAGGACGAAGGTATGTGCGAAGTACCGGTCCATCTGCGTCCCGTCAAAGAGAGCGCTAAGGCTCGAGGGCACCGACGCTGCGAACGCAGCGCTGGGCGATGCGGCTTCCAGCCCGTCCGATGTGGCGAACTTGTCCGCCCGCCCGGCCGGGAACCGGAAGGTCAGGCAGCACGGATCATCCTGCTTCGCCCGGTTGCCGAAGACAAGCATCTGCATGTTGATCCCCGGCATCACCGCTGTGGTGTATGTCCCCGGAGCCGCAGGCGCCGTCTGGCTCCAGTTGGGCTTCTGCACCTCGGCGAAGACGTAGGTTCCGGGCTTGAGCTCCTTGAAGCAGAAGCGCCCGTCCTTGCCCGTGGTGACCGTTGCCACCACGTTGCCGGCCCCGTCGAGCACCTGAATGGTCCAGCCGGGCAGGCCGGGCTCGCCGGGACCCTGCGTGCCGTTCCCGTTCACATCATGAAACTTCACACCGCAGATGGTGCCTAGCTCCTTGACCGGGTAGTTGCCGAAGCTCACGGGCTTCACGTCGGGCTTGTCAATCGTCAGGTCGATGGTGTAGGTGCCGCTCTGCGCCGGGTAGGTCTGCGTCCAACCGGCCTGCCCCACTTCGCTTACTACGTAGCTGCCCAGGGCCAGCCCCTTGAAGCAGTACTGACCGTTAGTGCCGGTGACCACGGTGGCGATGGCGTTGCCTGCTGCGTCCGTCAGCACAATGGTCCAGCCGACCATGCCTGCCTCACCGGGATCCTGTATGCCGTCGCCATCCTTGTCTTCGAACTTCACGCCGCAGATGGAGCCAGTCAGGGGCGGCACGGTGACGGTGCCCACGCAGTCCCGGTTGTTGGCCAGGTCGGCCTCGGCGTCAGGCTTCTCGAGCGAGACGGAGGCACAGTTCTCCACTTTCTGTGCGTCCTTGGCCACATCCACCGTGATCACCAACTGCGGGAGCGAGCTGGCCACCGGCAGGGGGCCCGGGTGCGTGCAGACTACCGTTGACCCGCTGGGAACGCAGGTCCAGCCGGCACCGGACGCGAAAATGAACGTGAGCCCGGGGCCCATGTAGTCGGTCACGGTAATGGGGCCGGGCGCTGTCCCCGAACCGATGTTGGTGACTGTAAGCAGGTAGGCGCCTTGCTGGCCCGCCTGCAGGGGTCCTTCCTCCCGCTTGTCGATGGTCAGGTCGGGCTTTCCTGCCGTATCGCAGGGCTTTACGCCGAACTCGGGGCCGTAGGTCCAGGTGGTCTGGCCCACATCTTCGATGTAGACGAGATAGGTTCCCGGTGGCAGCCCCACCGGTACTGTCCAGGTGAAGGACCCGGTGTTGGGAACGGCCGTGGCGATGGCGGCTGCCACCGTCCATGCGGGCACGTCCACCAGGCTCAGGTTGACAAGGGTGGAACTGCTGCCGCCGGTCCAGGTCACCGTTACGGTGGAACCCGGGCACCAGGCGGAGTTGCCGGTGGGTGACGTAATGGTGAACGTCTGGGGCGCACCGCTGACCATGCCGACAATACCAAGGAGCATGAGACATGTGACCAGCACAGCAAAAACCTTCCGCCACCGCAATGCTCCACCCATAGGAATGCCACCCCCACTCTCAAGTCTGTGCCAACGTAACCCAACACAAGTATAATATATTAGTGCAATATTACTAGTGACTTGCCTCAACCAATATGAAAGGCCACCGCCCTCCCCCGGTGCGGTGGCCCCTTTTCTTGTTGTCTCTCTTGCCTCTAGATCCGTTCAATCCCGCCCGTCATCTCTTGTTCAGCCTTGCTGCTGCCGTCGGTGAACCGGGTGCGGCATCGCAGCGACATGCGGACATTATCTTGCATGATCATCTCGAAGTCATCGCGCTTGTTGGAGGCGATCTCCAGCCAGCGGAAGCTTACCCCGTTGGGCGCCATGATGCGGTCCACCTGCGGATAACTCGGCAGGCGCCCCTCCACGGCGGCAAAGAGCCGCACGCGATAGAGCCCCCTGTTGGCCGGGCGGACCTCGACCCGGACCTTGCCGCCGCCCAGCTTGCCCTCGAAAGTGCCTGACCAGGCGTAGTTCATCTGCCCCACGTGCCGGTCAGCCAGCGGATCGCAGGGGGCCTTCACAGGATCCATTTCCGGATGGTGGGCCGTCACCAGCAACACATCGGCCGTGCTCATACGGGGCCAGATGCTGGTGCAGGTGACCGTGACCGAGCTGTTGGCGGGTATGTTGGCCGGGTTGCCGTAGCCCACCAGTTTGCAGTTCTCGGGCTTGATCGACACGCCGGCCGGCACAGCCATGAACTCGGTTACCACCCCCGCCACCTCTCGGGTCCCCAGGTTCCACACGACCGCCCGGGGGCGACCATCGGGTCCGATTGCCACCTCTGGCGACGCGAAGGGGCCGTTCAGCGGCCGGCTCCCCATGTCGGCTGCGTCGGCCCGGATCACGAGGAACGTCTCGTGCATGGCCCGCTCATTCGACCGGCGATCCACAGGACTCATGGTGCTCCCCCCCACACAAGAGTCGCAGCGGAATGCTGCGCCTGTATAGGAAGAATTCACCAGTATTTTCCAATTTCCTTTCCTCCCGTGGATAATACACCGAAGGGCAAATACTCCGCGGCAGCGAAAGGCACGGGGGCTGGACGAAGTCGCTCTCTCCCGAATGGAAAAGAGCCTGGTCTGCGGCGACCAGGCTCTTTCGCGTCTACTTGAGGCGACGGCCCTTCTTTACCACATCATGGTGGCGTTTGGCGGGAGACCACTCGCCCGATACGGCCTGGGCCAGGGCCGGCGCCGGCTTGGCCACAGGCGCGGCAGGGGCTCGCCGGGGCGGGGCGGCCACCAGCACCACCAGCAGGGCTTCGACTGCCAGAGCAGTCCACAGCCACGGATTGACGCTCGCCGGCACACCCGACCAGAGTTGGCCCAGCGCCGCGGTGACGGGCAGCCAGACTCCCTGCCAAATCTGCGTGGCCCACTCAGGCGCCCAATAGGGCAGCGCCGCCACAGCCGGAATCTGCCAGACCAGGGCGGTGCCCAGGGCCACACGCCAGGGCGTAAGGATCACCATGCGCGTCTGGGCGTTCGCGATCTCGTTTCGGAGCACCTTGGAGATCCGAACGACGTACCAGACGTATACAATGAGCAGGAGCAGCCCCGCCCAGAAGAACCGTTCGTGGGTCAGGTAGCCGATGCCGCCGAGAACCACCTGTCCGGCCATAAGCAAAACCGCTGTCTGGAGCAGCAGCGACCACATGCGAATCCCCTCCGTTTATCCGGCAGCCCGCTCCTCGTTGCCCTTGAGAAAGCGACGCACTTCGCCGGCCAGCATTCCCAGATGTTCGGGATGCTTATACAGGTCGAACCGGTCAATATCTACCCACAAAACAGGCGAGTGGCTATACCCCGCCATGAAGTTTTCATAGCGATTGTGCAGTTCCGCCCAGTAGGCCGGGGGGACAGCCCTCTCTGACTCGCGGCCCCGCTGAGCGATGCGGCGAAGAATCGTCTCCAGGCTGCCGCCCAGGTAAATGGCCAGGTCGGGCTTGACCAGGTGGTCTTCCATGTTGCGGAACAGGCTCTGGTAGGTGTCGAAGTCCCGTCCCGCCATCTTGCCGGACTCGTAGAGCCCGCGCGCGAAGATCTCCACGTCTTCGTAGATGGACCGGTCCTGAATGGTGTCGCGGCCAGCCTTCTGCACGGCCACCATGTCACTGAACCGGTGGCTCAGGAAGCAGACCTGCAGGTGGAAGCCCCACGCCGACTGATTCTGGTAGAAGTCGCTCAGGTAGGGGTTTGCGTCAACCTGCTCAAAGCTGGGGTCGAAGCAGAGCAGGCCCGAAAGGGCGCGGGTCAGCGTGGATTTTCCGGCGCCGACATTGCCGATGACGGTTACGAAGGTGAATTCGCGGGATTCAGGGCGCAGGTGGCCATTTGTGATCTGAAACATGCGGGCTCCCCCTCACGCACTCGGGCGTCTCAGGCTGTACGGGCGCGGACCCGGTCAATGGCCTGGCGGACCATCTCGATAAAGGCCTGCTTGTCCGTGGGGCTGCCAACGAGGTCAAGATCCGTGGTATCGACCAACAGCACCTGGGCGGACCCGAAGTGCTGATCTGGATCAGCAAAGTACTGGTCGTACTCCTCTGCGAGACGGCGAATGTATTCGGGGTCCATATTGCGCTCGAAAGACCGGTCACGCCGCCGAATGCGCTCCATGACGGTGCTGTGGTCAGCTTTCAGGTAGATTACCAGGTCAGCCTTCACCAGGTCGCCGGTGAGAATGCCGAAGAGCGCCATGTACTTCTCGCGCTTTGTCCCGGTAAGGGTGAGGCCGGCGAAGATGCGGTTCTTGACGACGTTGTAGTCGGAAACAACGGCGGCGCCCGCCTTCAGCCGCTTGGCTGTGTCTTCGAGCTGCTTGACGCGGTTGAGCAGGAAGAAGGTCTCGGTCTGCAGTGCCCAGGCGTCGCGGTCGGCGTAGAAGTCTTTCAGAAACGGGTTCTCCTCGACAATCTCGAAGAGGGTCTCCCCCTGAAGCGCCTCGGTCAGCAGCCTGGTGACCGTCGTCTTGCCTACCCCGATAACGCCCTCGATGGTGATAAACAACCTGCTGCCTCCTCGAGCGACTGTCTGATTTCCGGCACTATATCTGGGGATCATGCCGGAATTCAGACCATACATCTGGGGGTCATCATAAGAATACGCGACGGGAGCCGCGAAATCCTGCCTATGAAGGAAACAGAAACGTCCTCTCGCTATGACCGTGGGGGAACGTTGCCATCTCGAAGGGCCCGGGCATTCCCTCGCGGGTCCCTTTCCGGCATCAGCGCTTTGCTTCATTTATTACATTTTGGGGAACGGTTGTAACCAGACTTGCGTCACATGTATTATTGTCATCGTGTGCGCGCATTTGCGCCGAATCGCTGGATAGGGACGGTTGTATGCAGGGCATTACTTTTCGGACCTCCCCTATGGTTGTTATCGTCACCGCCGTCGGGTTCGCGTTGGGCCTAGCTCTATCGGCATTTCCCGTTGAGTTCCGAGACCCGGTCTACGAACCCTTGCGCTCGATCGGAGCGTTTTCTGTGGCTGCCCTCTACGCCGGAGGCGCGGTCCTGCTTGAGCGCGGCCGCTATCGAACCGGGTCCTGGGCGCGAGTTGTCTTGCTAGTGGCCCCCACCTTGCCGCTGCTTCTGCTCGGGATACTGCTGGCTCGGGGCGGCGCGCATCTAGACGCAGTGCTCTGCGGCGTCCTGGCCATGGGACTCCTGGTTGAGTCCTGGCTCCCTCCCTTCCGTCTGCGCTGGTCGGGGGAGTCCGAGGCTGACTTTCCATCGCTCTTGCTGGCCGTCGCCTTACTGACCGGTGCACCACTGCTTCCCAGGCTTTCGCCCCTGGCAGTGCCGGCCGCATTGATCAGTTGTCTGGCCTTGGCGCCCGCGGCCGTCGGACATTCCTGGAGCGAACGGTACCGCTGGCCGCTTCGGCTGCTGGGTGCAGCAGCGCCGGCCCTGCTGACGGCCAGCAGCCTCCGTTCAGGGCTCTGGGTTGGCAGCATTGGCTGGGGCATCTGGTCCCTGGCAATCCTGTCGGGGTGGCGGCCGCGCCTCTCCCCGGGACCAATCCTGCCCCCGATGGCGACTCCAAGCGAACTCGACGGCGTTCTGCCGGAATCGCTCGCCCGTCTTGAGGCCAGAGCCCCCCTGATTTCGCTACTGATTTGCGTCGTTGGTTCGCTGGGGTTTGGCGCAGTGGGTGTACCACGGTCGGTCAACGTCGGCGTTGCGCTGATCCTGGCGTACTGCGTCGCTGTGCGCTGGGTGATACCGGGTGGGTCCCCGGCCCGTCGCGCCTTCTGGCATGTCACTGTCCTCACACTGGCTGGCGGAGTGCTCAGCGCAAGCCTTGTGTCCTTGGGCCACAGCCTGATGGTGCTTCTGGTCATAGGGCCGATCGTGGCAGTGCGCGTACTCCCCCCGAAGCATGCCCGACATCTGATGGCTTTGCTGATCGCCGTGGTGATTGTCAGCGGTGCAGTCCATGTGCTGCTGGGGGAAGGTATGGGAGCCTCGCTCAGCCAGACGGCTGTGGAGATTATGGCGGTCATAGCGGTAGCGTCCATGGGTACGAGCATTGCCTCCGAACAGCGCACCCTGCTGCGGCAGATTTCGGAGGCGCATGACAACCTTCAGGCCCAGCATGCCGAGTTGCAAGAAGCCCACACCGACCTGCAGGCCCAGGAGGCCGAGTTGGCAGCTCAGCAGGAGGAGCTGTTAGCCATGAACCAGGAACTGGTGGCCCAACAGGAAGAACTGGTGGCCCAAAATGAGGAACTTGCTGCCCAGGGCGAGGTCCTTCAGTTTCAGCAGGTGCAGCTACAGGAGCAGCGTGACCGGCTTGAGGAGGCGCTGGCGTCCGTCCAGGCTGCGAAAGACGCCCTGGAGGCATCGGAAGCGCGGTTTTCCGGGCTGCTGGGCCTCGCGGGCGACGCGATCATTGCGGTCGATCGGCGCTTCAATGTGGCCCTGTTTAACCGGAGCGCTGAACGGATCTTCGGTTACAGGGCGAGCGACGTCATCGGTCAGCCGCTGCAGCAGTTCATCCCAGCTGAGTGTCTCGAGCGCTTGGAACTGGATGCCCTTGCGGGTACAGACCACCCCTCCCAGCCCGCCACTGGAACGGAGATCTCCTGCGCACGGCGGGACGGTTCGCCCTTCCCGGCCGAAGTGTCGGTCGCCCGCTTACTGATCGAACACGAGACCCTCTACACCATCATCCTGCGCGATGTGACGGAGCGTAAGCAGGCACAGGCGGAAATGGATCAGCTGCGCCGCAGCATGGAACTGATCTTGAATGCCGCCGGTGACGGCATCTACGGCACCAACCCTGATGGGCGTGTCACATTCGTCAACCCTGCAGCAGCGTCGCTGCTGGGGTATACGGTGTCCGATCTGCTGGGCAAACCCATCCACGCGATCATCCACCGCCCTGGCGTCGCTCAAGGTAAGGACGTGCCAGAAGAATGCCCTGTCTGCTGGGTGGGGAAAGATGGCTTGCCGCGGCAGGGCGACGACGTATTCTTCTGGCGGCGGGACCGGAGCTCATTTCCGGCCGAGTACGTGAGCACTCCCATCCGGGAAGGCGGCCGCCTAGTTGGGACTGTGGTCACGTTCCGCGACATTACCGACCGCCGGGCCGTTGAGCAGATGAAAAACGAGTTTATCTCGGTGGTCAGCCACGAATTGCGCACCCCGCTTACATCGATACGCGGGTCGCTCGGGCTGCTGGCCAGCGGCGTCCTTGGCAGCCTGGAGCCAAAGGCCCGCCGCATGGTGGATATCGCGGCCCAAAATTCCGACCGGCTGGTCCGGTTGATTAACGACATTCTCGATATCGAGCGTATGGAGTCGGGCAAGGTCACCATGGAACTACAGGAATGCGACGCAGCTTCCCTCATGACACAGGCGGCCGAGGTCATGCAGACGGCAGCGGACAAGGCGGGCGTCATCCTCAAGGTGGAACCCCTGAAAGCCCCACTGCTCGTGGACGCCGACCGGATCTTGCAGACCTTGACCAACTTGCTGAGCAATGCCATCAAATTCTCCGGCGATGGGACCACAATCCGGGTGAAGGCCCGCCGGGACGGCGCCATGTACCTGTTCCAGGTAATCGATCAGGGCCGGGGCATCCCTGCCGACAGGCTCGAGACGATTTTCGAGCGGTTCAGGCAGGTGGACGCATCCGATGCCCGCCAAAAGGGAGGCACAGGATTGGGTCTGGCGATCTGCCGGAGCATCGTGCAACAGCATGGCGGGCGTATCTGGGCCGAAAGCGTCCTGGGTCAGGGGAGCACGATCTCCTTCACCCTGCCGGCTCCAGCGAGTGCAGAACCCATCCCGGAGACGGCTCCGGCGATGGCGGGAGGGCCGACAGCATCCCCGACCGTGCTTCTCTGCCACTTTGCCCCAGAGCGGCTGGAGGCGCTGGGGCGCAGGCTGGAACAGCAAGGCTACGGTGTGTTGGTAGCAGCGACAAGCCAGGAGGCCGTGGGAGTGGTCCGTGAGCGCAGACCCTCCGCGGTGGTAGTCGACCTGGGCGGCCCACCGAAGCTGGGCATTGAGACCATCGCAGCGGTCAAGGCGGATCCCGTTGGGCAGGCACTGCCTTTGATCATCCAGAGTGCATGGTCCTTGGAGCCGGGTGAGCCTGGCGTTCACGGGGTGGACTGGGTGGCCGACCTGCAGGACGAAACGGCTCTGCCGCAGGCCCTGGAGCGAGTCATGAACCGCAAGCATCGGGATGCCCAGGTCCTCGTGGTCGAAGACGACCCGGACCTTACCGCCGTGCTGTTGGCCATGTTCAACCGCCACGGCATACATACACGCCATGCCCGAACCGGGCAGGAAGCCATCAACCTGATCGAACAGTCGGTCCCAGACCTCCTGGTGCTCGACCTCTACCTCCCGGAAGTAGACGGTTTCACCGTGGTGGACTGGCTGCGCCGGCACGACCGGCTCCAGCACGTGCCGCTCGTGGTCTACACCGCCCGCGATCTGGGGGAACGTGACCGGCAGCGGCTTCAGACCGGCCGGACGGTCTTCCTGACCAAAGGACGCATCTCGCATGCCGAGCTGGAAGAACGCGTCGTGACTTTACTACACCAGCTGACACAGCCAAAGGGAGACGATACCGGTGGAGGATCCCTATCGCATCTTGGTCATAGATGACGATGACGATATTCGTGAGGTCGCCCAGGTCACGCTCGAGGTAATGGGCGGCTGGGAAGTCCTTACCGCCCGCTCCGGGCAGGAAGGTCTGCAGTTGGCACGGTCGGCGAAGCCGGACGGCATCTTGCTCGACGTAATGATGCCCGACATGGATGGTCCCACGACGCTGGAGCACCTACGGGCCGACCCGGCCACCGCCGACATTCCCGTGATTTTCCTGACGGCGAAAGTGCAGGCCATGGACCGCAAGCGTTTGCAGGACCTGCCCGTCGCCGGCCTTATCGCCAAGCCGTTTGATCCGCTGGCCCTTTCTGATCAGATTGCGAGCGTCCTGCTCAGGGCATGAGAGGGGTAGGTGCCTTGGAGCGCGTATTGCTTGTGGGTCTGCAAGATACCGTGGCTGACACCCTTCGAAGGCGTCTGGGCGGACGGCTGGCACTGTTTGCCTCCACGACCGGTGCAGATGCCCTGAAGTTTCTGGCGGCTGAGCCGTTTGCGCTGGCCGTCGTGAACCACCGGCTGGATGACATGCTCGGCGCCGAACTGCTGGAGCAGATTCGCTTGGGCCCAATCGGGTGGCATCTGCCGCTGCTGTATTGTATGGAGAAAGGTGCCGGCGGCATCTTGCCGTCCCAGTTGGTGGTCCGCTACCAGCTCCATCGGCTGATTCCACACCCGCTCGATGCCGGGGACTTGACCTGCCATGTGGCTGAGCTGCTTGGACTGCCCCTGTCGGATTTACCGGCCGGGGGGCGGCCTGCAGCTGAGCAAGCGGTCCGGGACGTGTGGACCAGAGTGCAGTCCCGGGTGATGGAGCGTCTCAATGCGCTGGTGGCCGCGTGTGATGCCCTGGCTGGCGGCGCCGTAGATGAGCAGTTGCGCCGAAACGCTGAGCGAGAGGCACACAAGCTGGCGGGTTCTGTCGGGACCTTTGGCTTCATCACGGCGTCGGACCTGGCCCGGCAGATGGAGAACCTGCTGCAGTCTGCACTGCCCCTGGCCCCGGAGCGAGGCTATAGGCTCCTGGAACTGTCAGGCGCCCTGATCCGGGAGCTGGAGCATGAGCGTCCCGAAGACGAGCCAACACTGCCTCATCCTGATGCCAGCTCTCCGCTGGTCCTGATCGTCGACGATGATCGGGAGCTCTGCGATCGGCTGGCAGCGGAAGCCGAGCGTTGGAATGCTCGGACCGTCACCGTTTTTGGCCTGGCGGATGCACGAAGGGCCGTTGCCCAGTACCGCCCAGAGGTCGTGGTGCTCGACCTGTCATTTCCGGACGACACCGAATCCGGCCTGTCGCTGCTCCGGGAGCTTACTGATGCAAAGCCGCCCATCCCTACGGTGGTTCTGACAGCCCGGACCGGACTGATCGACCGGGTGGAAGTGGCCCGGCTCGGTGGGCTGGGCTTCTTGGAGAAGCCGGTGGCGGCATCGCAGGTGATGGATGTCGTCGCGCAAGTCGTCCAGAACCAGCGGGCCCAGCGCGCCAAGGTTCTGGCCGTCGATGACGACCCCAACATCCTGCTGACCCTTCGGGCCCTCCTGGTTCCCCTCGGCATGGAAGTGTTTACGTTGGCGGACCCCCTCCGCTTTTGGGAGACCATCGACGACATTCAACCCGACCTGTTGATTCTGGACGTGGAAATGCCTCACATAAGCGGCCCGGAACTCTGTCGCGTGGTGCGCAATGACCCCCGCTGGCGCAGCCTGCCGGTGCTATTCCTTACTGCCAGAACCGGGCCCGACACGGTTCATCGCGTCTTCGCCTCCGGGGGCGACGATTTCGTCAACAAGCCGATCGTGGGGCCGGAACTGGTCACACGGCTCCTCAACCGGCTGGAGCGGACACAGCTCATGCGGAAGATGGCCGAAACCGATTCGCTCACCGGCTTGGCTAACCGCCGCCAGCTAAACCGCATCATGCAGCGCTTCCTGAAGCTGGCCGAGCGCCAGGGGCAGCCGCTGAGCTTCGCCCTGATTGACCTGGATTTGTTCAAGGATGTCAACGACCGGTACGGCCACCTGGTCGGGGATGTGGTGCTGCGCCGTCTTGGAGAACTGCTGGTTCAGACCTTCCGCGGCGAAGATGTGGTGGCCCGCTGGGGTGGCGAAGAATTTGCTCTGGGCATGTTCGGCATGGCGCGGGAGGATGGCGTGCATCGCCTGGCAGAGGTGCTGGAAGCACTGCGTGACGAGCCGTTTCTCGCCCAGGACGGACAGCGGTTCCACGTCTCATTCAGCGCGGGCGTGGCGCAGTTTCCCATGGACGGCACCGACCTGTCCGAGCTTACTCGGGCGGCCGATCAGGCCCTGTACCAGGCCAAGGCTGCTGGACGGGATCGGGTCGCCCCGGCCGGATGGACCTGCCAGACACCAACGGCTGCCGCCATCATTCTGGTCACGCCTGATGCCGAGCTGGAGGCCCAGGTGGTGAAGGGAATGGCGACCCGGAGCACGGCTGTCGTGACATGCCGGGAGACCGGTGAGGCCGTGGGGCTACTGGACCCTTCGGTGCGCATGTTGTTCATCGACGCGGAAGTGCCGGGCCCTCCGGAGGCCGTGGACGCCCTGGTTGAGAAAGCCCAGGCAATGGGCGTCAGCCTTGTGGCTCTTGCCGGAGCCGCTGCCGTTCCGGAAGTGGTGCGAGCGCTCAAAGCTGCTGAGGCCGACATGCTGGCCCGTCCGCTCAGCCTACGCGCCCTGATGCAGCGGACCCGGCGGACCGCCAGCCCCAATCCCGTCCACTGATGGCCGGTCAGGCGATACAGAAAGCCGGAGCGCAAGGCTCCGGCTTTGTCGTGTCCGCAAATCAACGGGGAAGCTCAAAGACCCAGGGGCCGTCCACCGCCATGCCAATCTGGCGGGCCTTCACAGCCACGGGCTCCACACCCGCCGGCAGGGGCGCAGCATACATGCTGTGAGAGTGCCCCTCCTGGTCCCGGTAATTGGAGTAGCTTGCCCAGCCACCCTGGTCCAGCGAGTAAGCCTTCCCTTCGGAATCGATCACCTGATAGTGGCCGAGCCCCATGAAGCGGTCCTTGCCTTCCCGCTCCCAGACGAAGTGTACGGCCCCCCCTGAACGCTGGATCTCTCTCAGCACGGCCGGGGAGCCCAGCACATCCAGCTCTGCACCCACCTGCAGAGGCCACTGCAGGTCCACTTCGAGCGCCTTTACGTCCATGGGAATCACGAACTTGACGGGTCCCTTCACGGGCGGGAAGACGTCGTGGAACAGGCCGTTGATTCCGCTGCTCCCGTCCGTGGTGCTGTAGCGCTTGCCCCCGGCTTCCATGTAGTGCCGGGGATCGGTACCCTGGTCCCAGGCCACGCCGCCCCAGAAGGTGGGCTTCTCCACCCGGTACCGCACCACCGTCTCGGCGGGGGTGTAGGTGACCGCCTCCACCGTTACCTTAATGCCATCGATCTCCTGGGTCTGGTTGACAGCCACTTCGCGGGAGAAGCGATCCGTCTCACTGCGAGTTGCCGTCACCGTCAGCTTGTGACTGGTGCCGTTAAAGCGGAAACCCACGTCGACCTCCGCTGTATCACTGGTCAGGGCGGACGTGGATGTTACTCCCACGTATCCTACGGCCGTGTGCACGGGAGGGCTGCTCGAAGACCAGCCGCCAACGCCGTTGACGCCGGCGATACCCACCTGAAGCACCATATCGTCATGCAACGGCGGGATCCAACTGTCCTCGTGGACCGGGATCGGCTTGCCGTCAAACGGCTTGGGGGCCGGCAGTCCCGTGACCTGGTAGATCACCGTGGTGCGCCGCCCGTCCGCCATGACACCGAGCACCCGGTACGTAACGTCGCCGTCCTTCCCCTCTGCCACAGCCTCTCTGATGAGGCCTGCATCGAAGGCCCACTTGAGGCCGGCATCTTTCATGATGATCTCAGTCACCACAGGCCCGACAATGGGCCAACCGGAAGCGGCACCGGCCCAGGCGGGGAAGGTGAAGGTCAGCACCAGCGCCACGGCGGCCGCAGCCACTGCAGGCGAGGCCCAGCGGAACCAGCGGGGTAGCGTGCGGGTGCGGGCCGGGACCGGGGCGGGTTCAGCGATGGGTTCGGCCACGGAGACCTCGGGTGCGGTCTCCCCGTCGGTGTCGGTACCAGTCTGGTTCTTCACGTATCCTTCCAGGTCGAGAGTCGGCTTGCCGCCCTCGGCCCATTTCTTCATGCCCTGACCCAGGCGATGCTCAAAGTCATCACGATTCATCATAGGGCCTCCCTCCTTTCGGCTGCGTCCATGGCACGGAGCAGCTCCAGTGCCTTTCCCAGCCTCGACTTGACCGTGCCGACTGGCAGGCCGAGCGCATCAGCCACGTCCTGCTGCGGCATGTCGAGCATGTACCGCAGCACCACCACGGGCCGCAGGTGGTCGCTAAGGCGGGCCACCATCTCCCAGACTGCCGTCGATTCGGCATCGGGGCCGGGGGCGGCGTCGGGCAGGTACGGCGCCAGGTCGTCTACGGGGAAAGAGCGCTGGCGGCCCTCCAGAATGCGGCGGCATTTGTGAATCAGAATCTGGCGAATCCAGGCCCCGAAAGCATGCGGCCCGCCCCGCAGTTGGGCAAAGTGCTGGTAGCCGCTAAGTGCCGCATCCTGCAGGGCATCCTCCGCGTCGGCCCGGTTGCCCAGCATCGCCAGGGCAATGCGCTCCAGGTAGCCCTGGTGTGCTCGTAGCAGGTCAAAGTAGTTCATGGCGGTATCCTTTCTGAGAGACTCTCGCAGAGAAAGAGCACCGAGAGGGCCAGGTCGTTCGCGGCAGCCGACATCTTTTTTTGACAAGTACTTTCCAGGCCCACCGAAAGGACGTTCGTCCAATCATAGCGAAACTCTAGATATCAGCGCTTTAGTATTTGGAGGAATCATGCTGTCAGGCAAGTCTTCGCCGCTTCCCCACGTTCCCTGGGCCTTCACATTCACCTTCCGGGCGGCTCCCGTGGAGACCGTTCTCTTCCTTATCGGCATGGTGCTCCAGCGGACAGCCCCTGCTGCCGCCCTGCTCATGCTTCAGCGTGTCATACAGGCCGTTACCGCCGGCACGGGCCCTTCCGGGCTGCTGGCGCCCCTGCTGGCCCTCGCCGCCGTTCTGATGGTGTCAGCCCTGGGCAACGTGCTGGCCAACACCATGGACGGGCGCCTTTACGAGAAGGTCTTCCCGGCCTTTCAGGAAATGGTGCTGACCAAGGCCTCCAGCCTGTCCTTGGCCCACTTCGATGACCCCGCGACCCACGACCTGATCGAGCGGGCTACCCAGGGCAACATGGTCCGGGTCTACCGGCTGGTCTGGATCTCGGCCGACATTGCCACCTGCGTGCTGGGCTTCACCTCGGCGCTGGTGATTCTGGCCACCACGTCGAGTCTGGTGGCGCTGGTTGGCATGCTGGTGGCTGTGCCCATCGCCTGGGCCGGTCTGCGGCAGGGCTCCCGCCTGCATGAACTGACCCAGAATCAGAGCCCGGGCCGGCGCTTCACCCAGTACCTGGGCGGCGTGCTCAGCAAGCGGGAGACGGCCACCGAGCTTCGGGCCTATCAGTTGATTCCCTACTTCCTGACGCGCTGGCGCGAGTCCTTCGCCAAGCGCCGGTCCGACCATTTGGATGTCCGCTGGTTCGGGGTTTGGGAAGGCTGGCTGGCCGACCTGGCCGCCGCAGCCCTCTTCGCCACCGGCCTCGGGCTGATCATCAACCTGGCCTCTTCGGGCCAGGTTCCCGCCGGGCAGATTGTGGTGCTGGTGGGTGCCGTCCGCCTGCTGGAGGATGGCATGACCCGCATTGCCGTCGGCCTGGGCTTCCTCTGGGAGCATGGCCTGCCCGTGGCCGAGTTCCGCCACTTCCTCGACCTGCCCACGGGTATTCGTCCGGACAACGACGGCGAGCGCTTCCCCGAACCGCTGACGGGGACGATCCGATTTGAGAAAGTCAGTTTCGTATATCCCGGCGGGGCGGAACCCGTTCTGAAGGATGTAAACCTGGAGATTCAGCCCGGCGAAAAGGTCGCCCTCGTGGGCGCCAACGGCGCCGGCAAGTCGACACTGACCAAACTGCTGCTGGGGCTGTACCAGCCCACGGGCGGCCGCATCACCATTGATGGGGTTGATCTGGCGGCCATGGCGCCGGCCTCGCTGCGGCGGAACGTGAGCTGCGTCTTCCAGGACTTCGTCCGCTACAGCATGTCGGTCTATGACAACGTGGCCAACGGCCGGCTGGGCGCCTCCCGCGAAGCGGTGGAAGCGGCCTGCCGGGCCTCAGGCTTGTCCCAGGTGTTGGCCGACCTGCCCGCTGGGCTGGAGACCGAGCTGGGCCGCGCCCTGAACGACGGCGTGGAGCTGTCGGGCGGGCAGTGGCAGCGGGTCGCCCTGGCCCGGGCCTTCGTGCGGGACGCCCAGGTGCTGGTGCTGGACGAGCCCACGGCGGCCCTGGACCCCCGGGCCGAACTGGAGGTCTTCGGGAAGTTCGTGGAGCTGGTGCACGGCAAGACGGCGCTCCTGATCTCCCACCGGCTGGGCTCGGCCCGACTGGCCGACCGGGTGATTGTGCTCGGCGATGGCCGGGTCATTGAGACCGGCAGCCACGACGAACTTATGGCCGCCAACGGACGCTACGCGGAGCTCTTCCATATGCAGGCCCAATGGTACGAAGAAGGCGAGGTGGGGGCATGAAGTTCTACAAGAACTGGGCCCGCTTCGTCTGGGCCGTCATTCGCATTTGCCCCGGCACGGCGGTCGTTACCGCTCTGGTCACACTCGTGGTGGGCCTGCTGCCGGTGGCTGAGTTCCGGGCCCTGCAGGGCCTGATCGATTACGTGGCGGGCAACGCGGGTCCCACCTTTGACTGGGGTACAGCCGGGCTTTGGCTGGCGGCGGCCTCTGGCATCGCCCTGGCGGGCGCGCTGGCCCGCCGCTCACAGCCCTACCTGCACGAACGCCTGCGTCAGGACGCCGAAGTGGTGCTGGAAGGACGCCTTCTGGAGCGGGCCGGGCGGGCGCCCTTGCTGGACATGGAGTCCTCCAAGTTCTTCGACCGCTTCACGCGGGCGCGGGATGGTCTGCGCCGCAACATTTTCGACTTCATCGAGCTGACGCAGCGGGTGCTGACCAGCTCGCTGGTGGTGGCCTCGGTCCTGGGGGTTATCGCTACCACTCACTGGGGCGCGATGCTGCTGCTCCTGGTGGTCAGCGTCCCCGTATGGTTAATGCGCCAGAAGGTGGCTGATTGGATTGTAGCGCTTTACCGGGAGCGGCTAGACGAGTATCGCCAGGCGGAATACCTCGGCAAGCTTGTGACTGAGCGGGCGCCGGCTCACGAAGTCCGGCTCTTCGGCCTGTCCGGCGAGATCCTGGGTCGCTGGCGCCGCAACATCCACACCATACGCGACGAGCGCCTGCGGGTAATGGACAAGTCCACCCGGCTCGATGCGGCGGCAGCCGTTATGGGCATGTTGTCGTACGCGGGAGCCATCGTTATTCTGGCGCTCACAGCGGTGACCGGCGGCATGACCGTAGGCGCCTTCGCGGCCGCCGTGAAGGTCACGGAGGATATGCAGGGTGCCCTGGGCGAACTGGGCTGGCTGTTGGGCAACCTGCGCCGTTCGGGTAACTTCGCCACCGACTACTGGGAGTTCGTCGACGAGGCCATTCCCACAACGACGGCCCTGCCTGCGCCGGACCCGGCGACGGCAGCGGGCGTCCCCGCGGTGGATGCCTCCTTCCGCGACGTCTCCTTCACTTACCCTGGCGCCACGAAGCCGGCGCTGACCGGCGTCTCCTTCGATGTGCGTCCCGGTGAGTTGATCGCGCTGGTAGGCGAGAATGGCGCCGGCAAGAGCACGCTGGTAAAGCTGCTGATGGGGCTGTATCCGCCCACGGGCGGCTCCGTGGCTGTCGGCGGCGCCTCTCCCTACGGCGATGAAGGCGCTGCGACAAGGACCCGCATCGCACCGGTCTTCCAGGACTTCGTGCGCTACTCCATTTCGGCGGGCCAGAACATTGGCATCGGCGACACCAGCGCCGTGGGCGACCGGCCCCGCATTGAGGCCGCAGCCGCAGGCTCGGGCATCGCTCCGGTGCTTGCCAATCTGCCCCACGGCTATGACACCACCCTGGGCAAGGAGTGGGAAGGCGGCGAAGAGCTGTCGGGTGGACAGTGGCAGAAACTGGCCATCGCCCGGGGCTACATGCGGGAGGCAGCGCTTCTGGTGCTCGACGAGCCGACGGCGGCCCTGGACCCCATGGCTGAGCTCGAGGTCTTTCGCCGGTTCCAGGAGCTGGTGCAGGGCCGCACGGGCTTCCTGATCTCGCACCGCCTTGGCGCAGCCCGCCTGGCCGACCGCATCTTCGTCCTGAAAGGAAGCCATCTGCTGGAAGCCGGCACTCATGAGGAACTGATGGCCCTCGGCGGCGAGTATGCGGCCTTGTTCAAAGCGCAGGCGGACTGGTACCAGTAGTCGTCCCGCCCTTTACACAATGGCAAGGTCAATGTATAATTGGCAAGACGATCAGGATTCTCAAGGGGAGTAGCTAGCCCGAACCTGCGGTTCGGGCGGTGCAGTCGGCCAATTCGGGCGAAAGCCCCCGACCGCACCGGTCCGCCAGCATTTCTGGGGACACGGCCAGACCTTGGTTCTTACGAACCAGGGTAGCCGTGTCCCTTTTTGTGTAAACACTATTGGACAAAGGGAGGAAGACGCACTTGCTGGGAACCCACGGGATTGAGTTAATCGCCTTTTTCGCTTTCGTCGCCCTTGCTACCTGGGTGGACCTCTTCGTGCTCCACAAGGATGACCACGAGATTGGGCTCAAAGAAGCAGCCTGGTACTCCGTATTCTGGGTGGGCCTGGCGCTGGCGTTCAGTGGCTACGTCTACTGGCAGTATGGAGCGACGCTGTGGATGGAGTACCTGGCAGGCTACTCGCTGGAAAAGGCCCTGAGCGTGGACAACATATTCGTGATCGCCATGATCTTCGGCTTCTTCGGCATCAAGGGCGGTCTGCAGCACCGGGCGCTCGCCTGGGGCGTCATCGGCGCCATCATCATGCGCGGCCTTCTGATCGTCGTGGGCGTGGAGCTGGTAGAGCGCTTCACCTGGCTGCTGCCCGTATTTGGGGCCTTCCTGGTGCTCACGGCCTACAATATGGTCCGGGGTGGGAACCACACGGGCGACATTGCGGAAAGCCGTGTCTACCGGTGGACGGCGAAGCTGTTCCCCGTCTACGCCGGTTTTGATGGCAATCGGCTTTTCACCCTGCAGAACGGCAAGCGGATGCTGACCTTGCTCGGCATGTCCATCATCATGGTGGAGGCCACTGACCTGATCTTCGCCATTGACTCCATTCCCGCCGTGATGGGTGTCTCGGAGGAACCCTTCATCATTCTCACATCGAACGTCTTCGCCATTCTGGGGCTGCGGGCGCTTTACTTCCTCCTGGCCGGCATCATCCACCGATTCAGGTATCTGAAGATCGGCCTGTCAGCGGTCCTGGCCTTCATCGGAGCGAAAATGCTGGCCCTGCCGTTTGGCTTCCACCTCGACATTGGCATATCGCTCTCTGTCGTCCTTGGCGTGATCGCCATTTCGGTGGTAGCCTCGCTCCTGATTCCCGAGAACAAGGAGGGACCCTCAACGCATGACTGACCTGGCATGGCCGGTGCTCGCAACATTCGCCACATCCCTGATTCCCGGGCTGGAACTGCGAGCCGGCATACCAGCAGGTCTGGCCCTGGGCCTGCCGCTTTCCGCAGCGGTCGCGATCTCCGTCTTTGGCAACTCCCTGCAGATTGTGGCTGCGCTCTTCCTGGTGAATCGGGCCTACCGCTATGCGGCACGGCTGCCGCGGGTACACCGCTGGCTAGAGAAGATGGAGACTCAGGTAAAGCGACACGGCCCCCTGATCCGGCGCTACGGCTGGATCGGCCTGGCGGCGTTCGTGCTGCTGCCGCTGCCGGCCACCGGCGTCTGGGGCGGCGTGGTGCTTGCCCGCATTCTGCACCTGACTGCCACGGGGGTCTGGATGGGGCTGTCGCTTGGTATCGCCCTGTCGGGCTTGATTGTGGGCGCAGCCGCCAGCGGAGCGCTGGCACTCTGGCGCCTCCTGTAGCGCAAAAGCCGCCCGAGGCCGGGCGGCTTTTTCCATGCGCTCTTGTCAGTTGAACGGCAGTGCTTTGCCAAGGGGTATGGGGAGGCGGTACGTTCCCCGGTCCTCCGGAAAGACCTTGTGGTCACGGAAGAACTGCCTCAGGTCTCGCCCGCTGACCTCTTCGGCGAGACCAATAAAGTCGGCAGTGGTGGCCGTCTTGAAGGTGTATCGCCGGTACCACTCCTGCATCAGCCGGTCCATCAGCGGCTGGCCCAGCATCGCTTCCAGGTCTTCCAGGGCAAGCGCTCCCATGAAGTAGACCGCCGTGTTGCCCCCGGCCCGCATGATCTCATACTGGGAGGCCGTCACCTTCTGCACTCCGCTGAGCGTACGGGTGCGCAGGTTTCCGCCATAGGGCGCCCAGCCGAAGGAACGGAAGGCCCGCCGGTCGGCGTAGGTGGTGAAGCCCTCATCGATCCAGGGTTCGTGGTACTGGTCGTTCCCCACCACGCCGTAGAACCACTGGTGGCCCAGTTCATGGTAGGTCACGTACAGGAACCGCTCCATCTCGCCCTCACCCTTCGGCAGTTCGCTGGTGAAAAGGAGCCCCGGCCACTCCATGCCTCGGCAGCAGGAGACTACCAAATCGCCGTAGGGATACTTTCCGAAGGTCCGGTTGTAGAATGCCAATCCCTGTTCAATGTGGTCGCCAACTGTCTTGATCCACTCGTCGTCGGCGTGAAGCAGGTGAACCTGGACGCCATCCACCGAGCGGACGGTTTCCTTGAGCTCCGTGCCGCCCGATACGACGAACTCCCGGAAGTTGGGGGCGTCATACGCATAGACCCACCGGTTCCCCTGTTCCTGACGGGCCACCTGGCGTCCCGTGGCGCCCACTACGGTTCCGGCGGGCACATCAAGCCGGACATGATAGGACGCGATTTCTGAGTAAGGCTCCGCGAAAAACATGTTCATCCCGTGGAGCACCCAGCCGCGGTCGTCCAGCACGGCGAGAATGGGGTACCACTGGGTAAGGTTGAACCGGGTCCCGTCCTGGCCGAAGTTGCGGTCACTGATTCCCTGGGGCAGTCGGGTGCTGAACGTAATCACCACCGTCGCTTCTTCGCCAGGGACCACGGCCCGCCCCAGGGGAACCGCCAAGTCCAGACCCTGGGTGGTGTAGGCGGCCGCCTTCCCGTCAACCATCACCTCCACTACGGTGAGGCCGGCGCCAAAGAAGGCGAACTGCTCGGCGTTGGGCCAGAGATTGAAGTAGAGCATGTCCAGGGGGATGCCCTCTCCGTTGGTCCAGGTCAGCTGCACCTGCCCCTCCACCATACGGCGGGCCGAGTCGTAGCGAACATCAAGATCGTAATGGTGGGGGGAGTAGTTCGGGTTTGGCCCTGGCCCCGCCGGCAGCGCAGACAACGCTGGATTCATGCGCACCGGACTGAGGTCGGCTGCCGTCTGGCGCCAGCGCTGGGGTCCCACGGCAAAGGAGCGGTTTTCCGGCCCAACGTAATTCCACATGCGCTCCTTCCAGTAGGTGAGCGCAGTGGGAAGGTCGTCGGTGCCGGCCGTCCACAGCAGAACGGCCCGCGGCGTCAGTTGCTCCGGCGTGCGGCGATAGCT
>Ga0196971_1000493_pt1 | contig 28444 bp, 19 predicted proteins | sample S1v_1013CmetaG_FD_148660 | JGI IMG/M metagenome (GOLD analysis project Ga0196971, IMG submission 148660) | Soil microbial communities from Anza Borrego desert, Southern California, United States - S1+v_10-13C | ecosystem: Environmental > Terrestrial > Soil > Desert | place: USA: California...
GGCGACGAAGCGCAGCGCGCCGGTACCGGCGTCGATGCTGAACAGCGCCGCATCGCCGCCCGCCGCCAGGCTGTAGGTGATGGTCGGGCTGTCGGCGTCGGTCGCGGTGATGGTGCCCACCGCCGTCGTGTTCTCGGCCACGCTGAACGTTGCCGGCGACGTGATCACGGGCGCGGCGCCGTTGCCGCTAAAGCCGCCGACCACGCCGATGAAGTCATTGGCGGTCAGCACCAGCGATGCGGTGTTCTGCAGCTCGATCATCAGCTCCGGCGGCTCGATGCCGTCGGTATCGGCATAGACGAAGGTGCTGGTGCCGGACTTGGCGAACCAGACCGCGTTGCCGCTCGGCGTGGTATTGGCCCAGGCCAGGTCGGTCGCACCCAGCAAGGCGGTCACGTCGATCTTGTCGGTGCCCTGGCTGAAATCGGTGATCACGTCCCAGATGCGCGTCACGCTGCCGTCCGGCGGCGTCTGCCAGTTCGCGTTCGAGGGCGAATCGGTGACGGCATACACGAAGCGGTCGTTGCCGGCGCCGCCGCTGAGCGAATCGGCGCCGCCACCGCCGGTGATGGTGTCGTTGCCGCCGTTGCCGACAATGGTGTCGGCGCCGCCGGTGCCATTCAGCGCATCATTGCCGTCAGTGCCGGCGATGATCGATTCATTGGCCACGTCGGTGACGGTGACCGCGATCGCCTGGGTGCTGGTCAGGCTGCCGTCGCTGGCCTGCACGGTGAGGTTGTAGACATTGTCGGCGCCGGCGTCGGCCGGCGCTTCAAAGTTGGGCGCGGCGACGAAGCGCAGCGCGCCGGTACCGGCGTCGATGCTGAACAGCGCCGCATCGCCGCCCGCCGCCAGGCTGTAGGTGATGGTCGGGCTGTCGGCGTCGGTCGCGGTGATGGTGCCCACCGCCGTCGTGTTCTCGGCCACGCTGAACGTTGCCGGCGACGTGATCACGGGCGCGGCGCCGTTGCCGCTAAAGCCGCCGACCACGCCGATGAAGTCATTGGCGGTCAGCACCAGCGATGCGGTGTTCTGCAGCTCGATCATCAGCTCCGGCGGCTCGATGCCGTCGGTATCGGCATAGACGAAGGTGCTGGTGCCGGACTTGGCGAACCAGACCGCGTTGCCGCTCGGCGTGGTATTGGCCCAGGCCAGGTCGGTCGCACCCAGCAAGGCGGTCACGTCGATCTTGTCGGTGCCCTGGCTGAAATCGGTGATCACGTCCCAGATGCGCGTCACGCTGCCGTCCGGCGGCGTCTGCCAGTTCGCGTTCGAGGGCGAATCGGTGACGGCATACACGAAGCGGTCGTTGCCGGCGCCGCCGCTGAGCGAATCGGCGCCGCCACCGCCGGTGATGGTGTCGTTGCCGCCGTTGCCGACAATGGTGTCGGCGCCGCCGGTGCCATTCAGCGCATCATTGCCGTCAGTGCCGGCGATGATCGATTCATTGGCCACGTCGGTGACGGTGACCGCGATCGCCTGGGTGCTGGTCAGGCTGCCGTCGCTGGCCTGCACGGTGAGGTTGTAGACATTGTCGGCGCCGGCGTCGGCCGGCGCTTCAAAGTTGGGCGCGGCGACGAAGCGCAGCGCGCCGGTACCGGCGTCGATGCTGAACAGCGCCGCATCGCCGCCGGCCACCAGGCTGTAGGTGATGGTCGGGCTGTCGGCGTCGGTCGCGGTGATGGTGCCCACCGCCGTCGTGTTCTCCTGAATGCTGAACGCCGCCGGCGAAGTGATTGTCGGCGCTGCATCGTTCACATTGGTCACCGTCACCGCAACGGCTTGCGTGGTGCTCAGGGTGCCGTCGCTTACCCGTACCGTGACGTTGTAGACATTGTTGGCGCCGGCATCGGCCGGTGCCTCGAAGTTCGGTGTGGCGACGAAGCTCAGCGCGCCGGTATTGGCGTTGATGCTGAACCGCGCAGCGTCGCCACCGGCGACCAGGCTGTATGTGAGCGTGGTGCTGTCGGCATCGGTCGCCGTCACCGTGCCCACTGCCGTCGTATTCTCAGCCACGCTGAACGTCGCCGGCGATGTGATGACCGGCGCCGCACCCGTTGCTGCCCGCACGCCGAGGAAGTCGCTGGCGCTTAGCACAAGGGCACTGGTGTTCTGCAGGTCGATCCGCATCTCGGGCGTTGCCGGCGCGCCGTTGGTATCGATGAAGATCGAGGTGGTCGTGCCGTTTTTCGTGTACCAAACGCCATTCGCGGTCGGCGTCGTGCCGCCCCAGGCCAGGTCAGTGGTTCCCAGCAAGGCGGTCAGGTCGATACGGTCGCTGCCCTTGGTGAAATCGGTGATGATGTCCCAGTTGCTGCTCCGCGGCGAATCGGTCGTCGCCAGGTAGACAAAGGTGTCGTTGCCGCCGCCGCCGGTGATCGTGTCCTTGCCGCTGCCGCCGCGTATGGTGTCGTTGCCGCCGCGGCCGTTGATTGTGTCCGCATTGCTTGTCCCGACAAGGGAATCCGCGCCGGTAGTGCCATTAATTGTTGCCATTATTATCCTCACGCAGTGTCAAAGGCGGACAGGCCGGCGCGCCGAGGGCGCCGCTGGCCTTGTCCCGGTTGAACCCATCCACAAAGGGCGCGCCGTGACGGCCCGCCGCACGATATCGCGTCAGCGCTCATGAATCCTTGCGGCCTTTGGCTTCACGATCGGCTGCAGCAGGTAATGCAGAATCTTCTCTCGCCGGTGCGGATATCCACACTTGTTGTCATGCCGGGCATGATGGGCCGCGGCGGGCTGCTGCCGGACGGCTTGTTACATGAGGCGTATCTGCACCTGGTATTGGCTTTCGGCGCGCTCCCCGAGCTTTCCGGTGTCAGCCTGGACGTGGTGGTCTTGCGCTATGGGCCGGAAAAGCCGTCATCGATGGCAAAGGAACGATGTGTATTTCTTCACCCTTTGGTGCCGGGGGCTGCAGGCCGGCAAGCAAGGGAGCGTCCGATTCATTCAGCGGAGGCGGCCCCTTCCAGGCGGATTTATTTAATGGTTTGGCTTGCGGCATCGATTGCACCGGATGATGAAAGCCATTCGACAGTAACTGCTCGTTAAGAGGCAGTCTTTGACATGTCACAATTGCATCGTTAGGGTCCCGGAAAACCCGTGTACTCCACAAACCCCCGTTGCCGGGGCCGCAATGAATGACCCGGTAGAAATGCCATTTGTAGCAACACACGCACGCATGCATTTGCGCAACCATGTTAGTGAATCGGCCGATCACGCATTACCGGTTCGCGTGCCATTTTCTGAAAGTCGAACCTCCTATCACCAACCGCTTCGGGGGCGAAGGTCTATTCATTTACTTCGAACTGAAGGCTGGCAGGCGGCGCGATGAAAGGAATGCAAGTTTTTGGGCTCGTTCCGATGTAACATGACGCAGGGCGTTCAGACATACATCCGATATTGCGCAAGCGGCCTCCATATCGCGCTTCATCATGGTTGCCAATCATAAAATGCAAAAGCTCGTCCACCTTCTTGTCTTCCCATGTGCGCGGAGTGACGCACTTCGGGACGTTTCCTTTCGCTCAATCGTCGGGTCCCGCCATGAATAGTTACGGCGGCACCATGCAGGAGCCCATGAACGACTCGACGGCATTCCTTGCCACCATGCAGCCGGATCGCGGGCAGCGCCGGATTGCACTCGCCGTGTTTGCAGTCTCGCTCGCCTTCTTCCTGGCGGCCGTGCCCTTCGCGAAAGTCCAGCTTGCCCCCGTGACTGCGTTCATCCCGGTCTACCAGTCCGCGCTGGTGGTCAGCGACCTGATCACGGCGATCCTGCTGTACGGACAGTTCCGCATCCTGCGCTCGCGCGGGCTTGCGATCCTGGCGTCGGGCTACCTGTTTACGGCTTTCATTGCGATCGCGCATGCGCTGACCTTTCCCGGCCTGTTCGCGCCCTCGGGCCTGCTGGGTGCGGGACCGCAGAGTACTGCCTGGCTATATATGTTCTGGCATGTGGGGTTTCCGCTGTTCGTGATCGCCTATGCACTGGCCAAGGACCAGCCTGGGGCACGCAGCAGCGGTACGGGAATGACGGTTGGCGCAGGCGTCGGCGCAGCCTTCCTGCTGGTCGCGGCGGCAGTGCTTTTGGCCACGAAGGGGCAGGCGCTGCTCCCGGCAATCATGGTCGGCAACCGCTACTCGCCTTCGATGATCGTGGTCGTCTCGAGCACCTGGGCGTTCAGCCTGCTGGCCCTCTTCATCCTGTGGCGGCACCGTCCGCGGTCGGTGATCGACCTGTGGTTGATGGTGGTGATGTGCGCGTGGCTGTTCGACATCGCGCTGTCGGCGGTGCTGAACCAGGGGCGGTTCGACCTCGGCTTTTATGCGGGCAGGATCTACGGCTTGCTCGCCGCCACCTTTGTGCTGATGATGCTGCTGCTGGAGAACAGCGTGCTCTACGCGCGGCTGGTGGAGTCGAATGCGCGCGCACGCGAACGGTCGGCGGAGCTGGAGCGGCTCGGACAGGAGCTCGAGGCCGCCAACGGCATGCTGGCCGAGAAGAATCTCCAGTTGCAGAAGGCCGATCGACTCAAGTCGGATTTCCTCGCCAACATGTCGCATGAACTGCGCACGCCGCTCAACGCCATCATCGGCTTTTCCGAGGTGATGAAGGACGGCCTGACCGGCGAACTTCCGCCGCAGCAGAAGGAATACGTCACAGACATCTACAGCAGCGGCAAGCATCTGCTGGCGTTGATCAACGAAATCCTCGACCTCTCGAAAATCGAGGCAGGCAAGATGACGCTTGAGCGTGAGTGCTGCCAGGTCGGCGAGCTGGTGCGCGACGGCTTGCAGGTGGTGCGGGAAAGAGCGACTGCGCAACGCTTGGATTTGTCGTCCGAGGTGGAGGACGGCCTCGACGACATCTGGCTGGATGTGCGCAAGACGCGGCAGATCCTCTATAACCTGCTGTCCAACGCGGTGAAATTCACGCCGGAAGGCGGCAGCGTGCGCGTCGTGGCGCGCAAGGTCGGGCGCGAGCGCTTCCCCGGCGGCAGTTATTCGCATTACCTCGAACTGGCGGTAAGCGATAGCGGCATCGGCATCTCGGCCGAGGACCAGGCGCGGCTGTTCCAGCCTTTCTTGCAGATCGACAGCGAACTCTCGCGCCGCTACGAGGGCACCGGCCTCGGGTTGACGCTGCTGAAGCGGCTGGCCGAATTGCAGGGCGGCGGCGTCGGGCTGCAAAGCGAACCGGGCAAGGGTTCCACCTTCACGGTGTGGCTGCCGTGGCACCGCCCCGCGGACGCGACAGCGGCGGCGCTGTCAGGCATGCTTGCGCCGGCGCTTGCATCCGGTCCAAACCCCGCGCCGCTTGCGCTCGTCATCGAAGACGATGAGATGGCGGCCAACCTGTTGCGCGTGCAACTGGAGGACGGCGGCTTTCGCATCATCCGCACCACGACCGCCGAGATAGGGATGGAAGCGGCGCTGCGCGAGCAGCCCGACGTCATCATCCTGGACATCCTGCTGCCGGGCATGGACGGCTGGGAGATGCTGGAGCGGATCAAGCGCGAACCGCAGCTGACGGCCACCCCGGTCGTCATCGTGTCCATCATGGCGAACTGCAATCGCGGCCTGGCGCTGGGCGCGGCCGGCGTCCTGCAGAAGCCGGTGAGCCGCTCGGACCTGATCCAGGCGCTGGAAGCGATCGGCTTCCAGCCCACCGTCGACAAGACGCCGCGCACGGTATTGGTGGTGGATGACGACCGCAAGGCGGTGGAACTGGTCCGTGCGCATCTGGAGGCCGCGAGTTGCCGGGTCCTGCCGGCATACGGCGGCCAGGAGGGCATTGAGCTGGCGCGGGAACATCGTCCCGATCTGATCGTGCTCGACCTGATGATGCCGGCGATGAATGGTTTCGACGTCGTTGAAGCGCTCAAGGACGATCCTGTCACGCGTTCGATCCCGGTCGTCATCGTCACCGCGAAGCAGATCGTCGCCGAGGACCGCCTGCGGCTGATCGGCCGCGTGCAGGAAATCATGCAGAAGGCGGAGTTCAATCACGGGCGCTTCATTGGCGAAGTGCGACGGGCACTGCCCGGGAAAGGACGGTAAGGTGGCACGTATCCTGATCGTGGAAGACAATCCCGCCAACATGAAACTGACGGTCTTCGTTCTGGAAAAGGCCGGCCACGAAACCATTCAGGCCATCGATGCCGAGACCGGCCTGCGCGCGGCGCAGCAGCGGCCGCCCGACCTGATCCTGATGGATGTGCAATTGCCGGGCATGGACGGACTCGAGGCGACCGCTTTGCTGAAGGCCGACGCGGCAACGCGCCGGATTCCGGTATTCGCGCTCACGGCGCTGGCGATGCGCAGCGACGAGGAGCGCATTCGCGCAGCAGGCTGCGACGGCTACATCGTCAAGCCTGTCGACTACAAGGACTTCCTTGCCCAAGTGGAACAGGGGCTGGCAAAGAAGGCTGATGGTTCGGGGCTGGGAGAGAACGAGGCCTGAACGAGTCAGCTAAGCGACAGGCAGGAACGTGCCAGAGAAAATCGGCGGCGCTGCCGGCCGTCGGCCGAGCTACCGCCCGCCGGCCGCATGAAGCGCTCCCATCGTGAAAAGGAACGCCGCCACTGGCATCCGCGGACGAAGCGGCTTTGGCTTTCTGGAAGAAGCGGCAGCGATTCCCATCACCGCGACGGCTCTCCCACGTTTAATAAAGGTTAAATTATTTGGGTGCTTCGCTGCTTTATGTCAGCGATCGAACAGAAATGCGGTTTATGCATCTCCATAATATAAGCATTGGTTCCTCCTACTCCTGCCTGGGAGCACGCCTTATCCCGTCCCTTGGCGGGATTTTTTTCTTGGCCGGTTTCAAAGGCGCTCTTGCGGGTACTACCTCGTGACGGCATCCTGACGAAAGCAATATCAAGCAGTAATTTTTCGGCGACCTGCTTCTGGCTGGCCAAATTGGCCAAGCGCTCATTCACGTCGTCCAAGCCGGTCGCCTTGCCCTGACTCGTTTCCCGATATTCCGTTCAGAACCATTTTGTCTGATACCCGCAGGAACTCTTTGTGGTCTTCCGACTGGATTGATGCGACCTTCGGCTGCTTTCACGACGCTTCCAGCCGATGACCGGAACCGTTTTTCGTGCGCCGATGAACGCATGCTGCAACGCCAGTCCCATAGCTGTACTTGCCCGTCAGACGAGGACTTTTGTCAGGCGTCTAACAGACGGGTTATCTATGTTGACGCAGAATTGTTATTACTTCATACCTTGACCCACACCGTTCCATTTGCATGACCTCTCACACAGCGATCCATATAACACCTCCGCATCGGCAATTTGTTCCCGATGGCGCGGAGAATTCGGCCGATTCCGTGGTCATTCGTCTCGGATGCTCCCTTTCCTACATTGCGGAAGAAAGATCGCAAATACTGCTTCTCGTTCAGCCCGCACCAGGTTTCGGCCAGAGGATCCTGAGCGAGGAGGTCGCAGCCGGAAGCGGAGGAGCATTACACCAGTTCACTGACTCGCATGGAAACAAAGTGCTCAGGACTAACCTCCTGCCGGGGCTAAACGAATTCAGGCACGACGCGGTGCTTGTCCTGCCCACGCCAAATATTGATTACGGGCCACGGTTGGACGATAGCGAAGGCAGCCAGCTGCCATTCAACATTGTTCGATACACTTTACCGAGCCGGTATTGCGAGGCGGACAAACTTGTGGGGTTCGCTACGAAGCAGTTCAGCACTCACAAGGGGCTGAAAACGGTGCAGAACATCTGCGATTGGACCCATCATCATCTCGAATATCGGTACGGTTCCGGAGATCCGACTCTCTCGGCTTGCGAAGCACTCCGACGCGGCTACGGCGTATGCAGGGATTTTGCACATGTCATGGTTGCACTCTGCAGAGCGCTGGATATTCCCGCTCGCTATGCGGCAGGACACATACCGCTCATCGGTGCCTCTATACCGGATTCGGACATCGGTATTGATTTCCATGCTTATGTGGAGGTTTACGTGGAAGGTGTCTGGCGTGTCTTCGACCCGCGCTACAACAGGCCAGATGTTCGGCACATAAAGGTTGCCCATGGCGCTGATGCTGTCGACGCTGCTTTTGCTACATATTTTGGGCGGGTAAAACCGGTTGAGTTTGAAGTATGGTCATACGCGATTAGTGATGGCGTCTCTGTAGGAGACGGCCAATCCGCTGCAACAAACTGAGAGAATCGGAGCGTGGGAATCGGCGACACAGGCAACGTCTGTCATTGGCCGCCGTTCGCGGCAGGCCCAGTCGCACAGGACGAACAGGGGCTGAAGTACACCCGGGGAGGCGGGTAGTCCTTTCGTTTGGTTAAGTCGCGCTTACATGACGGCCGGTAAAACAAAAGAGCTTACAGAGCGGAATCTGTAAGCTCTTGTTTTTTCCTGATGGCCCGTGGCGGAATCGAGCCAGGACACGAAGATTTTCAATCCTCACCCATCATCGAATTTTTCCTTGCCAAGCTTCGGAAAACAAAAAACCACCCGAAGGTGGTTTTCTGTAAGTGCTTGATTTCATTGGTCGGGGCGGCGGGATTCGAACTCGCGACCCCTTGCACCCCATGCAAGTGCGCTACCAGGCTGCGCTACGCCCCGACGAAGCTCGCAATTATAGCAGAGACAGGCTTTTCTGCCATGCATGCAAGGAAAGATTGGTCCCGGCCAGGCTGCCTGTCACCCGGGACGTTGTCTGCTGCGCCGTCGCGAGGTGCCTTACGTCGGCGATCGCCCCCGCAGTGCGGCAATGGCCGGCGCGGCACGCAATACGCTGCGGGCGCGGCGTCATCAGGCTTTGCGGCGCCGGATAAAACCCGCAGAATAGCATCCCTACCCAATGGAGAAATCCGGGCTGCGCGCTCGCAGCCCGCCCACCCGACATGGCAATCAAGATCAGCGACCAATTCGATGCCGGCGCAATAGAAGTTCTGCGCGCGGACGACCCGGCTTCCATCGAACTCAACATCCGCAAGGATTCCCATGCGGATGTCCTGCAATGGTTTTACTTCCGCCTGCAAGGCGCCCGTGCCCAGGCGTGCACGATGAAACTGCGCAATGCCGGACAGGCGGCGTTCGCGCACGGATGGGACGGTTACAAGGCGGTAGCCAGCTACGACAGGAAAACCTGGTTCCGGGTGCCGACCGACTACGACGGGCAGGTCTTGACGATCCGCCACACGCCAGAGCGCGACAGCGTGTATTACGCTTACTTCGAGCCGTATTCCTGGGAGCGTCACCTCGAACTGCTGGGCCGGGTCGAAACGTCTCCGGGCGCACGCGTGCTCGACATCGGCAGCACCGTCGAGGGCCGCGACATGAATCTTGTGGTGGCCGGTGATCCCTCCGCCGGGAAAAAGGTCTGGGTCATCGCGCGCCAGCATCCCGGCGAAACCATGTCCGAATGGTTCGTCGAGGGCATGCTCGACGCCTTGCTCGACCGCGCCGATCCGGTCGCGCGCAGCCTCCTGGAGCAGGCGGTCTTTTACGTCGTTCCAAACATGAATCCGGACGGCGCAGTGCGTGGCAATCTGCGCACCAATGCAGCCGGCGCCAACCTGAACCGCGAGTGGATGGCGCCGTCAACCGAGCGCAGTCCGGAAGTCCTTGCGGTGCGCAACAGGCTCCACGAGACCGGCTGCGACCTGTTCCTCGACATCCATGGCGATGAAACGCTGCCCTACGTGTTCGTCGCCGGCTGCGAGATGCTGGAAGGTTTCACGCAGCAGCAGCAGGCCGAGCAGCAAGCCTTCATCGACAGCTTCCTGCAGGCCAGTACCGATTTCCAGACCAGGCACGGCTATGAGGCGAGCAAGTACCGGGAGGAGATGCTGCAGCTGGCGTCGAAATACGTCGGCCATACCTTCAAGTGCATTTCGCTGACGCTGGAAATGCCGTTCAAGGACAATGCCGACCTGCCGGACGAGACAAGCGGCTGGAATGGCGCGCGCAGCGCGCGCCTCGGACGGGCGATCCTGCAGCCGATCCTGCATGTGCTGAAGCGAGGCTGAAGATGGGCGTGGAGATCGAACGCAAATTCCTGGTGCTGGACGATAGCTGGAAGGCGCTGGGGCAGGGCGTGCTGCTGCGCCAGGGCTATCTCTCGTCCGCGCTGGAGCGCACAGTGCGGGTGCGCATCGAAGGCGGGTCGGCGACGCTGACGATCAAGGGCAAAAGCGCGGGTGCGACCCGCAGCGAATGGGAGTACCTTATTCCGCTGCAGGATGCGCAGGACATGCTCGACCATCTGTGCGAGCGGCCGGTCATCGAAAAGTCGCGCTACCGCATTCCGTTCGACGGCATGCTGTGGGAAGTCGATGAATTCCTGGGCGAGAATGCGGGCCTGGTGGTGGCCGAGATCGAGCTCGCGACAGAGGCACAGACATTCGCCAGGCCGCAATGGCTGGGCGAGGAAGTCACGCACGACGCGCGCTATTTCAACTCCAGCCTGCTGCGCAATCCTTACAGCCGCTGGTAGCCGGCCCCGAGCTCAGTGGAAATGGCCGGTGCTGGACGGCGTGTCTTCCGGCATTTCCGCATGCACCAGTTCCGCATCCGGATCCGGGTAGAGCGGCGCGCCGCAATCGTCGCAGAACTCCATCGGGAAGCGCTCGCCGTGGCGCTTGATGTGCGTGACGCCGCAGCTGCGTAACAGCGCGATGATTTCTTCCAGCGGCGTGCGCAGGTCGGTATCCAGGATTTCCGGCGTCGTCAGCGATTCGAAAGTGGTGATCGCCTCTTCGTCCTCATCCTCCTGGTCATACAGCGGCCAGACCACGCCATAGACGACTTCCGGGTTCTGGCGCAGCGTGAAGCCGATGCGGTATTCGTCCACGCGCCCGCCGACCGGCTCCTCGCTGAAGCTGCCAATGACGGCGCGCAGGCCGCTCGGTTCGATGCCCAGCGTGTTGGTCAGGAAATGCACGGCGGCGCGAATCGATGCCGGGCGGATCTGCTTGTCGGCTTCGCGGCAGGCCACGTAATAGGCTTCCGGCAGCAGCAGCTCGACGCCGCATCCCGGCAGCAGCGAAGCAATGTTCGGGGTCGCCTGTGCGCGCCATTGCTCCAGCGCCTGTTCGCGGCCGGCGGCCTGCAGGCTTTCCTGCCATGCGAACAGCGCTGCTCCGGACGGAGCCGCGACTGCTGCCAGCAGGTAGCGTGTGTCGGCGAGGAAGGGGGCGGTTTCCGGCGGGTTCGCGGGCGGCTTCACTTGTGTGCCCTTGATCGCGGCCTGGGCGAGGCGCTGCGCAAGGGTATGGGTTTCCGCATGATTGCGCGGCAGCTGGTCGATCGCATACAGCGTGGGGGCGATCGCAACACGGGTGTCCGCCGCGAGGATGTGGCCATGCAGGTGCGCGGCCAGCGCGCGGCGCGTCTCTTCCGGCACCGGACCGGATGCGATTGAAAAACGCGTCCATGCAAGGATGGGCAGGGCGATCAGCAAGGCCTGGTAGTGGCTGCCCTCATGCTCGATGTCACAAGTCTCGCTGTTGGCCTCGGCGGTGTCGAGCAGCGCGTCATACGCGCGCAGGTTGCTGCGGAACAGATGTTCGAGGGCGGCATCCAGCGTCTCCTGATGCGAGCCTTTGAGCGACTTGTGGATCAGCGCGTCCAGGGAACGTTCCCAGGCACGCTCTTCCAGGCGGCTTGATGCCAGCGTCAAGCCCTGGGCGAGGGTGACAAGGCGCTGGCTGTCTGGCGACAGTCGGTTCGACGAGCTTTTGGAAAAACGGCGCATGACGGATCAGGATTGAAGCTGAGGAACCGTATTGTAGTAGATTCGACAACCACCTACCAAAAAGCTTGCAATCGATGCCCGCAGGCAGCTGCCGCAAAGAGGGACGGACGACGCGATCCGATAGAAGCAGTATATGCGGAAAAAACAAAAAAGCCGCATGGGTTCGCCATGCGGCTCTTCCGAAAGGAAGGAAATTACTTCGATGCAGCGGGTTCGGAAGCGGCCGGCGCGGCCTGGCCTGCCGGCGCCGAAGCGCCCGGAGCGGATGCGGCAGGCGCAGGCTCGGAGGCAGCGGGCGCAGAAGCGGCCGGCGCCGCAGGTGCCGGCTCGGAGTGCGACGAAGCCGACGGCATGCCGTGGCCGGCTTCACCTTGCATGTCGACCTTGTCCCCGCCTTTCATGATGACGAACAAAGCGAGCAGGGCAAATGCGATGAAGCCTACGAAAATTTTCCACATGATATGTCTCCGAGAATCTGATCTTGAATAAAACGCCGGATGTCCCGGCGTTTCTCTTGAGCTAAGAATACCGGCGTATTCTTACAGCTGGCTTGCAGCGCCGCCCCGGCCGGGATGCGGTGAGTGACGGCGCAAGCGCCGGATTACGCTGCGAGCAGCTGGCGCAGCACGAACGGCAGGATGCCGCCGTGCTTGTAGTAGTCGACCTCGATCGGCGTGTCGATGCGCAGCAGCAGCTTGACCTCCTGCTTGTCGCCGTTGGCGCGGTGGATCACCAGCGTCACCTGCTGTTGCGGCTTGATCTCGCCTTCCATGCCCTGCAGGTCGAAGCTTTCGTTGCCGGTGATGTCCAGCGACTGCACGCTGTCGTCGCCCAGGAACTGCAGCGGCAACACGCCCATGCCGACCAGGTTGGAACGGTGGATGCGCTCGAAGGAGCGCGCCACCACCGCCTTCACGCCCAGGAGCTGGGTGCCCTTCGCGGCCCAGTCGCGCGAGGAGCCGGTGCCGTACTCTTCGCCCGCGAACACCATGGTCGGCACGCCGTCGCCGATGTACTTCATCGCGGCATCGTAGATCGACATCTGCTCGCCGCTCGGCTGGTGGATGGTGAGGCCGCCCTCGATGCGCGAACCGTCTTCCTTCGGCGGGATCATCAGGTTCTTGATCCGCACGTTGGCGAAGGTGCCACGCATCATCACCTCATGGTTGCCGCGGCGGGAGCCGTAGGAGTTGAAGTCGGCCTTCATCACGCCGTTCTCCAGCAGCCACTTGCCGGCCGGGCTGGTTTCCTTGATCGAACCGGCCGGGGAGATGTGGTCGGTGGTGATCGAGTCGCCGAACACGCCCAGCGCGCGGGCACCGCTGATGCCTGATGCTGCCGCCTTGGGTTGCATGTCGAACTCCTCGAAGAACGGCGGCTCGGCGATGTAAGTCGATTTCGGCCAGTTGTAGACCTCGCCCTTGGCCACGCCCCTGATCTGTTCCCACAGCTTGCCGGGGGCGCTCTGGACTTCCGCGTAGTTTTCCTTGAAGGTCTTCGCGTTCATCGCGAACTTCATCAGCTTGGCGATTTCCGCCGAGGTCGGCCAGATGTCGCCGAGATAGATGTCACGGCCACCCTTGCCCTTGCCGACCGGCTCGGTCATCAGGTCGCGCGTCACGTTGCCGGCAATCGCATAGGCGACCACCAGCGGCGGCGAGGCCAGGAAGTTGGAGCGGATGTTCGGATGGATGCGCGCTTCGAAGTTGCGGTTGCCTGACAGCACGGCAGACGCGACGATGTCGTTCTTGACGATTGCCTCATTGAGCTCGGCAGTCAGGTCGCCGGCGTTGCCGATGCAGGTCGTGCAGCCGTAGGCGGTCACGCCGAAGCCGAGCTTTTCGAGGTAGGGCAGAAGGCCTGCGGCTTCCAGGTACTTGGTCACCACCCGCGACCCGGGCGCGAGCGAAGTCTTGATGTGCGGCGCGACGGTCAGGCCGGCTTCCACCGCCTTCTTCGCCAGCAGGCCGGCAGCCAGCAGCACGCTCGGGTTGGAAGTGTTGGTGCAGGAAGTGATTGCCGCAATCAGGATGTCGCCGTTGCTGATCTTGAGGCCGTTGGATGTCTCGTACACCGCCTCCAGGTCTTCGGCCTTCTTGTTGAAGCCGTTTTCGGCGATCGGCTTGCTGAACAGGTCGGAAAAGGTGGCCTTCACGTTGCCGATCTCGATGCGGTCCTGCGGACGCTTCGGGCCGGCCAGGGACGGCGCGACGGTGCCGAGGTCGAGTTCGACCACGTTGGTGTAGTCGATGTCGCCGGCCTTTGGAATGCCGAACAGGTTCTGCGCCTTGAAGTAGGCTTCGAACGCCTCGATTTCCTGCCTGCTGCGGCCGGTGCCGCGGAAGTACTCGATGGTGGCGTCGTCAACCGGGAAGAAGCCCATCGTGGCGCCGTACTCGGGCGCCATGTTCGCGATGGTCGCGCGGTCGGTGGTCGACAGCGATGCTGTGCCTTCGCCGAAGAATTCGACGAACTTGCCGACCACCTTGTGCTTGCGCAGCATCTCGGTGATGGTCAGCACCAGGTCGGTCGCGGTCACGCCTTCGCGCAGCGCGCCCTTCAGGTTCACGCCGACCACGTCCGGGGTCAGGAAGTAGACAGGCTGGCCGAGCATGCCGGCTTCCGCCTCGATGCCGCCCACGCCCCAGCCGACCACGCCGATGCCGTTGATCATGGTGGTATGGGAGTCGGTACCGACCAGGGTATCCGGGTAGTAGACCTCGCCCTTGCTGTGCACGCCGCGCGCCAGGTATTCCAGATTGACCTGGTGCACGATGCCGAAGCCAGGCGGCACCACGCCGAAGGTGTCGAACGCCTGCATGCCCCACTTCATGAACTGATAGCGCTCGTTGTTGCGCTGGAATTCCAGTTTCATGTTCAGGTCCAGCGCCTTCTTCTCGCGGAAATGGTCGATCTGCACCGAGTGGTCTACGACGAGGTCCACCGGCACCAGCGGTTCGATGTTCTTCGGCTTCTTGCCCATCTTGGACGCGACGCCGCGCATTGCGGCCAGGTCGGCCAGCAGCGGCACGCCGGTGAAGTCCTGCAGGACCACGCGCGCGACCACGAACGGGATCTCATCGACGCGCGCGGCGCTCGGCCCCCAGTTCGCCAGCTGTTTCACGTGCTCTTCGGTCACCTTCTTGCCGTCGCAGTTGCGCAGCACCGATTCCAGTACGATGCGGATCGATACCGGCAGGCGCGAGATGTTGACGCCGAGCGTTTTCTCGAGGGCGGGCAGGGAGTAGAACTTTCCTTTCCGGGAACCCGAGATCTTGAATTCCTTGAGCGTGTTCAGAGTATTGTTGGACATGACTTCTCCTGGGGATTATTAGAACTGAACTGCCTTATATGGAACGCGGATCCTGGGTTCGGAGCGCATATGCCCCCCGGACCCAGGGCAATCGGAACCTTAGCGTTCCGCCACCTTTTGTCCCGCCTGTTCCGGATTCTTGCATTCGTTCGCGAGCTGCTTGCCGTGCTTGGAATCGAGCAGCATGCCCTTGGCGGGAATGCCGATCCAGACCAGCCCGTTCTTCGCATTTTCGAATCGCTGCGCACCGGTCGTAGTGGTCACGCGTTGCATCCGGTGTGTGCGCTTGTTCCAGTGTAATGCGATCTGCTGGTCGTTCGCCGCATCCGTGTAGATCGTCAGCTTGTTGCCGAGCTCGCAATTGAACGCAGTTGCCTGCAAGCCCTTGACGTCGGGTTCGTCGTCGTCTTCGGCCTTGGCCTCCGACTTGGCGGCTTTTTTCGCTTGCGCTTTCTTTGGCGCGGGCTGGCTGGAGGATGCATTCTGCGCGATCGCCGGCGCCATGCCGATGGCAAGTCCTGCGACCAGGAGTGCGAATGCGGATAGGGTCTTCATGAACAAATTTCCTTTAGTGCGCGCCTGTTGGAATAATGGGATGAGCGTCGCGGTACTACAAAAAACTCCCTGCTGATTCGGGTAGCGGCATGCCGCTCGCCTTCGCGCGCTGCAGTACCGTCCAATAATACCGGTAACTGGCGCGGTCGTGCAGCTTGCCATTATGCTGTATCGGCCCCCATTGAACCGCCTGTGCCTCATTAAGAATGGAGGCGGCTTCGCTCACTTCCGAGCTGCGCGGCGAGAGGGCCTTGAGGATGGGTTTGATCTGGTCCGGGTGGATGCTCCACATGCGGGTATAGCCGAATTCCCAGGCGGCACGGTTGGCGTCGTTCGCCACCACCGAGGTGTCCTTGATTTCAGTGGTCACATTGTGCGACGGCACCTTGCCGTGCGCATGACAGGCGGCCGCGATTTCCAGCTTCGCGCGGGTGACAAGCGGGTGCGTGAACTGTCCGGGCGAGCGCATTGCGGTGCCGGGAATCGCGCCGTGATGCGCGGACACGAAGTCCATGATGCCGAAGGACAGGCATTCGACCTGGGGCAGGGCGGCGATCGCCGGCGCGTCGTTGAGCGCGCCGTGGGTTTCAATCAGCACGTGGACCGGCAGGTCATGGCGGCCGTGCTTTCTTGCATGCCGGTTGATAATCTCGATCACGCTTGTCACGTCAGCAAGGCTTTCCACCTTTGGAACCGCGAGGTAGGCAAGGCGTTGCGCGGTTTGCGCGGTGACGATGGCGGCGATGTCCTGCTCGACGCAGGCATGGGTGACATCATGGATGCGCGCGCCGATGCGATCGAAGCGGTTGTCATCGCTTGCGATCAGCGAGGCGACCAGTGCCGCGTGCCCGGCTTCATTGCCCGCGGCCGCGCCGTCTTCGCAATCGAGGGTGATATCGAATACCGGACCAAGTTCTTGTTGCAAGGCAATCGACTTGCGCATCAGCTTTTCGGAGCCGGCGTAGTGATCGCAGACCGGGATCGATACCGGCTTGTGCTTGCCCTGGAATAAGACCTCGGAAGGATGCATGTGCAGCGTCAGTGTGAAGGTGTGACCGGAGGGAGCGGACAAACGGCACGCAGCCGTTTGTCCTCGCATCGGAAGTTTAGCCGACCAGATGCTTCACGCCGTCGCGCTCTTCCATCAGCTCCTTGAGCGTCAGGTTGATGCGCTCCTGCGAGAAGGCGTCGATCTCCAGGCCCTGGACGATCTTGTACTCGCCATTTTCGGTCGTGACCGGGAAGCCGAACATGGTGCCTTCCGGAATGCCGTAGGAACCGTCGGACGGGATGCCCATCGTGGTCCACTTGCCGTTGGTGCCGAGCACCCAGTCACGCACGTGGTCGATTGCCGCATTCGCAGCGGAAGCCGCGGAAGACAGGCCGCGCGCTTCGATGATCGCTGCGCCGCGCTTGCCGACGGTCGGCAGGTAGACATCCTTGGTCCATGCTTCGTCGTTCACCAGCGCCTTCGCGGGCTGGCCGTCGACGGTGGCATGGGTGAAGTCGGCGTACATGGTGGGGGAGTGGTTGCCCCACACGCACAGCTTCTCGATCGAGGTGATCGGCTTGCCAACCTTGGCCGCCAGTTGCGACAGCGCGCGGTTGTGGTCCAGGCGCAGCATCGCGGTGAAGTTCTTGGCCGGCAGGTCCGGGGCCGACTTCATTGCAATGTAGGCGTTGGTATTGGCCGGGTTGCCGACCACCAGCACCTTGACGTTGCGGGAAGCGACCGCGTTCAGCGCCTTGCCCTGCACCGTGAAGATCTGCGCATTGGCTTCGAGCAGGTCCTTGCGCTCCATGCCCGGGCCGCGCGGACGGGCGCCGACCAGCAGGGCGACGTCGATGTCCTTGAATGCGGTCATCGGGTCGCTATGGGCGGTCATGCCGGCCAGCAGCGGGAATGCGCAGTCGTCGATTTCCATCATCACGCCCTTGAGTGCCTTCTGCGCCTTCTCATCCGGGATTTCGAGCAGTTGCAGGATGACAGGCTGGTCTTTGCCCAGCATATCGCCGTTGGCGATGCGGAACAGCAGGGAATAGCCGATTTGGCCGGCGGCGCCGGTAACGGCAACGCGCATGGGGGCTTTAGCCATGAGAATCTCCAAAGTGGGAATGAAAACGGAAAGCGTAGAATCCTTCTGCAAGCCTGTAATGATACCGTCGAAACCCTCCCCGATCACGGCCAAATCGCGGCCCTCGCCGGCGATTGTAGATGGCGTCAACCGGAGCTTCTCGCGGCTTGCATCCTGCCAATATTGCACGCGAGTGTAGGCTTCTTATGGCTGCTCTGTCAACGACTATCATATATCTTATATAAGACATATCACCGGTAGTTTTTGCTAGACGGCAACCAGGGTTTTGTGGTGAAATCTCCCATTATGAGTACCGCCCCGAACAATCCGATCAGCAGCGCCGCCAGCGGCGCGGGGGCGGGGTTGACTGCCTCCGGAAGCTCTCCCACGTTCAGTCCCTTGTACCAGCAGATCAAGGCGCTGATCACCCAGAGCCTGCAGTCCGGCGAATGGAAGCCGGGCGAGCTGATCCCGAGCGAGGTGGAACTTGCCAATCGATTCAAAGTCAGTCAGGGAACGGTCCGCAAGGCGATCGATGAGCTGGCTGCGGAAAACCTGGTCGTGCGCCGCCAGGGCAAAGGCACCTTCGTTGCAACGCATCACGAAGCGCGCGCGCAATACCGATTCCTCAGGCTCATGCCCGATACCGGCGAGCCGCACTATGCCGACAACAAAATCCTTGAGGTCAAGAGACTGAGAGCGCCCGCAGAAGTTGCGCGCCTGCTGGATATCAAGTCGGGTGATTCCGTCATTTTCATCAAGCGCGTGCAGTCGTTCGACGGCGCGCCCACCATCGTCGAAGAGCTCTGGCTCCCGGGCGTGATCTTCAAGGGCCTGACGGCCGAGCGCCTGGTCGAATACAAGGGGCCGATGTACGGGTTGTTCGAGACTGAATTCGGCACCCGCATGATCCGCGCAACCGAAAAGATTCGCGCCGTCTGCGCCGATGATGGTACGGCAGAGCTGTTGAACGTCAAGCCGAACACGCCGATGCTGAGCGTCGAGCGCGTGTCCTTCACCTACGGCGACCGGCCGGTGGAGGTGCGCCGCGGGCTGTACTTGACTGATCGTCATCACTACCAGAACGAGTTGAGCTGAATGTGGTTGTGCCCCCTGTGTTGCAATAGGGGATAGCCCCGCTTGACAAGTGAGTAAATGCGTTTGCCGTGCAGATAGCTATTGGTGTGATGCACAAAATCGGCGAGAATTACGGGATTTTTAAGCCTGGGAGGTAATGTCATGTCCGAAGCCGTGAAAAAAAACCGGCGCAAATACGGTGTGATGAGCTTTGCTCAAACCGTGCACTACCGGCTACCGCTGGCCGGCATAGTGTCAATCCTGCACCGCATCAGCGGCATGCTGATGTTCTTGCTGCTGCCCTTCGTCCTCTACCTGATGGACAAGAGCCTTACCTCTGAAATCTCCTTCGAATACTTCAAGGGCTATGTGTCCCACCCGCTGGTCAAGCTGGCGATCCTGGGGCTGGTCTGGGCCTATCTGCATCACTTCAGCGCCGGCATCCGCCACCTGCTGATGGATCTGCACATGGGCCTCGACAAGGACAGCGGCCGCAAGTCGTCGGTCGCCGTTTTCGCCGTCAGCCTGCCGCTCACGCTGCTCGTCGCATTGAAATTGTTCGGAGCTTTCTAAAATGGCAAACAACCACATCGGACCGAAGCGCCTGGTCGTTGGCGCGCATTACGGGATGCGCGACTGGCTCGCGCAGCGCATCACCGCCGTCGTCATGGCGCTCTACACCGTCATCCTGCTGCTCGCTTTCCTGACCGGGAATACTTCCAGCTACGAAACCTGGGCGGGCCTGTTCTCGAACCAATGGTTCAAGATCGCGACCTTCGTTACCTTCCTCTCGCTGTTCTACCACGCCTGGGTCGGCATGCGTGATGTGTGGATGGACTACGTCACCGTATCCGTCGGTCTTCGTCTCGTATTTCAAGTTGCCACCATCCTGTGGCTGATCGGTTGCGCCGGCTGGGCCGCGCAGATTATCTGGAGAATGTAAATCGTGGCAGCAATCAAACAATCCCTTCCCGTACGCCGTTTCGACGCAGTGATCGTCGGCGCCGGCGGCTCCGGCATGCGCGCTTCGCTGCAACTGGCAGAAGCCGGCCTGAACGTCGCCGTCCTGTCCAAGGTTTTCCCGACCCGCTCGCACACCGTTGCCGCACAGGGCGGCATCGGCGCTTCGCTGGGTAACATGTCGGAAGACAACTGGTACTGGCACATGTTCGACACCGTCAAGGGTTCGGACTATCTCGGCGACCAGGACGCAATCGAATTCATGTGCCGCGAGGCGCCGAAGGTCGTGTATGAACTCGAACACTTCGGGATGCCTTTCGACCGCAACCCGGACGGCACGATTTACCAGCGCCCGTTCGGCGGCCATACCGCGAATTTCGGCGAAAAGCCGGTGCAGCGCGCCTGCGCCGCCGCTGACCGCACCGGCCACGCGCTGCTGCACACCTTGTACCAGCGCAACGTGCGTGCGCGCACCCACTTCTTCGTCGAGTGGATGGCGATCGACCTGATCCGCGACCAGGACGGCGACGTACTCGGCGTCGTCGCGCTCGAAATGGAAACCGGCGACGTGATGATCCTCGAAGCGAAGACCACGCTGTTCGCCACCGGCGGCGCAGGCCGCATCTTTGCCGCATCGACCAACGCCTTCATCAACACCGGCGACGGCATGGGGATGGCGGCACGCGCCGGCCTGCCGCTGCAGGACATGGAGTTCTGGCAATTCCACCCGACCGGCGTGTCCGGCGCGGGCGTGCTGATCACCGAAGGCGTGCGCGGCGAGGGCGGTATCCTGATCAACGCCAATGGCGAGCGCTTCATGGAGCGCTATGCACCGACGCTGAAGGACCTGGCGCCGCGCGATTTCGTGTCCCGCTCGATGGACCAGGAAATCAAGGAAGGCCGCGGCTGCGGTCCGAACAAGGACCACGTGCTGCTGGACCTGCGCCACATCGGCGCTGACACCATCAAGAAGCGCCTGCCGTCGATTCTCGAAATCGGCCACAAGTTCGCCAACGTCGACGCGACCAAGGAACCGATCCCGGTCGTCCCGACGATTCACTACCAGATGGGCGGCATCCCGACCAACATCAACGGCCAGGTCGTCGCGCCGAAGAACGGGATTCCGAACGAAGTGGTCAACGGCATGTACGCGATCGGCGAATGCGCCTGCGTGTCCGTGCACGGCGCGAACCGCCTCGGCACGAACTCGCTGCTCGACCTCGTGGTGTTCGGCCGCGCCGCCGGCAACCACATCGTGTCGCAGAACCTCAAGCAGAAGAGCCACAAGCCGCTGCCGGCGGATGCCGCCGAGCGCGCGATGGAGCGTCTTGCACGTCTTGAAAGCAGCACCGGTTCGGAGCGCGTGCAAGATGTCGCCAATGCAATTCGTTCCACGATGCAGCAATACTGCGGCGTATTCCGCACCGACGAGCTGCTGCAGACCGGCGTCAAGAAAATCATCGAACTGGACGAGCGTCGCAAGCACGTGTCGTTCAAGGACAAGTCGAAGGTCTTCAACACCGCGCGCGTCGAAGCGCTCGAACTCGACAATCTCATTGAAACTGCCAAGGCCACCATCATATCGGCAGCAGCGCGCAAGGAATCGCGCGGCGCGCACGCCCATCGCGACTACGAAAAGCGCGACGACGAGAACTGGATGAAGCACACGCTGTGGTTCTCCGAGGGCAACCGCCTCGACTACAAGCCGGTCAACACCAAGCCGCTGACCGTTGAAACCTTCAAGCCTAAGGCACGTACTTTCTAAAGGCAGAACATGGCACGTACTCTCAAATTTCAAATCTACCGCTACGATCCGGACAAGGACGAGAAGCCGTACATGCAGGATCTGACGGTGACCCTGCAGGACACCGACAAGATGCTGCTGGACGCGCTGCAGCGGATCAAGGCCGACGTCGACGATTCGCTCGCGCTGCGCCGCTCCTGCCGCGAAGGCGTCTGCGGTTCCGACGCGATGAACATCAACGGCAAGAACGGTCTGGCCTGCACCACCAACCTGAACGAACTGACCGAGCCGATCGTGCTGCGCCCGCTGCCCGGCCTGCCGGTCATCCGCGACCTGATCGTGGACATGACCCAGTTCTTCAAGCAGTACCATTCGATCAAGCCGTACCTGATCAACGACACGATTCCGCCGGAGAAAGAGCGTCTGCAGTCGCCGGCCGAGCGTGAGGAACTCGACGGCGTGTACGAGTGCATCCTGTGCGCCTGCTGCTCGACCTCCTGCCCGTCGTTCTGGTGGAATCCGGACAAGTTCGTCGGCCCGGCCGGCCTGCTGCAAGCCTACCGCTTCATTGCCGACAGCCGCGATCTGGCCACCAACGAGCGCCTCGACAACCTCGAGGACCCGTACCGCCTGTTCCGTTGTCACACGATCATGAACTGCGTCGACGTCTGCCCGAAGGGCCTGAACCCGACGCGCGCGATCGGCAAGATCAAGGAACTGATGGTCCGCCGCGCGGTGTAAGTTGTAAGTGTTGTGCAAGGGCGGAAGCGGATACTGCTTCCGCCTTATTTCACGAATCTTCCGGTAGTTCTTCCGGAGGATTCCTGAAATAAAGCGAATGAGGAATTATGTCTGCCAGTCATCAAGCCGATCCGGTCAAGCGAGCCCGTTTGCGTTGGAGGGCACGTCGCGGTCTGCTCGAAAACGATCTGATCATCACGCGTTTCCTCGACGCACATGAAGCCAGCCTGACGGATGAAGAAGTGGACGCTTTTTCCCGCCTCATGGAGCTGGCCGATAATGAACTGATGGACTTGCTGTTGGCTCGCAAGGAACCGTCTGGAGACGTCGACCTGCCCCACGTCCATGCGCTGCTCGCGAGGTTGCGTGCAGCCTGACGAAGGTGCCGTCCGGTTTTTGTTTTTTGGTTTTTTTTACAATCGACTACCCGTCCTCACCAGAAGGAAGAGACATGACCAACTCTGATACCAAAGCAACTTTGTCGTTCTCCGACGGCTCCCCGTCGCTGGACCTTCCGATCTACAAGGGTACCATCGGCCCGGACGTCATCGACATCCGCAAGCTGTACGGCTCGACCGGCAAGTTTACGTACGACCCCGGCTTCATGTCGACCGCAGCCTGCAACTCGTCGATCACCTACATCGACGGCGACAAGGGTGAATTGCTGTATCGCGGCTATCCGATCGAGCAGCTCGCGGTCAATTGCGACTTCCTGGAAACCTGCTACCTGCTGCTGAACGGCGAACTGCCGAATGCCGAGCAGAAGCAGAAGTTCGTCAGCACGGTCACCAACCACACGATGGTGCACGAGCAGATGCAATTCTTCTTCCGCGGTTTCCGCCGCGATGCGCACCCGATGTCGGTGCTGGTTGGTACCGTCGGCGCGCTGTCGTCCTTCTACCACGACTCGCTCGACATCAACGATCCGCACCACCGCGAAGTGTCTGCCATCCGCCTGATCGCGAAGCTGCCGACCCTGGTGGCGATGTCCTACAAGTATTCGATGGGCCAGCCGTTCATTTATCCGCGCAACGACCTGTCCTACAGCGCCAACTTCATGCGCATGATGTTCGCGACCCCGTGCGAAGAGTACAAGGTCAACGACGTGCTGGTGCGCGCGCTCGACCGCATCCTGATCCTGCATGCCGACCATGAGCAGAACGCGTCGACCTCGACGGTGCGCCTGGCCGGTTCGTCGGGCGCCAACCCGTTCGCCTGTATCGCTGCCGGTATCGCCTGCCTCTGGGGCCCGGCGCACGGCGGCGCGAACGAAGCGGCGCTGAACATGCTGGAAGACATCCAGCGCCAGGGCGGCGTCGAGCGCATCGGCGAGTTCATCGCCAAGGTCAAGGACAAGAACTCCAATGTCAAGCTGATGGGCTTCGGCCATCGCGTGTACAAGAACTACGACCCGCGCGCGAAGCTGATGCGCGAAACCTGCCACGAAGTGCTCAACGAGCTGGGCCTGCACGACGATCCGCTGTTCAAGCTCGCGATGGCGCTTGAAAAGATTGCGCTGGAAGACGACTACTTCGTGCAGCGCAAGCTTTACCCGAACGTCGATTTCTACTCCGGCATCGTGCAGCGCGCTCTGGGTATCCCGGTCTCGCTGTTTACCGGTATCTTCGCGATGGCCCGTACCGTCGGCTGGATCGCACAGTGGAACGAGATGATTTCCGATCCGGAGCAGAAGATCGGTCGTCCGCGCCAGCTGTTCATCGGCTCGCCCAAGCGCGATGTTGCGCCGATCGCCAAGCGCTGATCGGCAACGCTGCCGCTGAACGGCAGTCGCGTCAAAGGCAAACCCGCCGGGATTTCGGTCCCGGCGGGTTTTTTGTTTTTCATGCGCCGATATGGCGGCTTGCCTGGTATGAACATTCGTTCATTTTGGTACTGTCGGGCAGACACGCGGCAGGTTGTTGCCGCACCTTGCAGCAGGAAGGGGAGGGCGCCGCTTCTCACTGTTGTGCGGACGCCGCCACGCATTGAAAATCGCGCCCCTGCCTTGGGTTGACCGCGATAAACAAACGATAAATATGATATTCTCGCGGACGTACCACTTCAGGTCTCGTAGCCCTTCCCCCACAACTTGATGTGCGATCCGCTAACCGGTCAGGCCGTGTCGCGGAAGGTTAGATTAACCCGCTAATCTCGCGAAACGCGAAGAAAGGTGAGCAAGATGATGCAGCAGTATTTCTCCAATTCATATCTGTTTGGAGGCAACGCGCCGTACGTTGAAGAACTGTACGAAGCCTACCTCAACAATCCCGGTTCCGTTCCCGACAACTGGCGCGCATATTTCGACGCGATGCAGAATGTCCCCGCGGTCGACGGCACGAGCAAGCCCGACGTTGCGCACGCCCCCGTGATCGCCTCCTTTGCCGAGCGTGCCAAGCAGGGCCCGATCCGCACCGTCGTCGCTTCCCCCGACGCCGAAATGGGCCGCAAGCGCGTCGCCGTCACGCAGCTGATCGCCGCCTACCGCTTCCTCGGCAACCGCTGGGCCAACCTCGACCCGCTGCAGCGCCAGGAGCGTCCGAACATTCCGGAGCTGGAGCCGAGCTTCTACGGTTTCGCCGACGCCGACATGGATACGGTGTTCAATATCAGCAACACCTATTTCGGTGCCGATACCGCGACCTTGCGCGACCTGACCCAGGCGCTGCGCGACACCTACTGCCGCTCCATCGGCGCCGAATTCATGTACATCAGCGACCCGGCACAGAAGCGCTGGCTGCAGGAGCGCCTCGAGTCGGTTCGTTCCACCCCGAATTTCTCGCCCGAGAAGAAGAAGCACATCCTCGACCGCCTGACCGCGGCCGAAGGCCTCGAGCGCTATCTCCATACCCGTTATGTCGGCCAGAAGCGCTTCTCGCTCGAAGGCGGCGAAAGCTTCATCGCGTCGCTCGATGAAACCATTCAGCGCGCCGGCGAAAAGGGTGTCCAGGAAATCGTGATCGGCATGGCCCACCGCGGCCGCCTGAACGTGCTGGTCAACACCCTCGGCAAGATGCCGCAGGACCTGTTCGCCGAATTCGAAGGCCGCCATGCGGACGACCTGCCGGCCGGCGACGTGAAATACCACCAGGGCTTCTCGTCCGACGTCTCCACTCCCGGCGGCCCGGTCCACCTGTCGCTGGCATTCAACCCGTCCCACCTTGAAATCGTCAACCCGGTGGTCGAAGGCTCGGTGAAGGCGCGCATGGACCGCCGCGGCGACAAGGATGGCTCGCAAGTGATGCCGATCCTGGTGCATGGCGATGCTGCGTTTGCCGGCCAGGGCGTTGTGATGGAAACCCTGAACCTGGCGCAGACCCGCGGCTACGGCACGGGCGGCACGGTACACATCGTCATCAACAACCAGATCGGCTTTACCACCTCCGATCCGCGCGACTCCCGTTCGACGCTGTACTGCTCCGACGTGGTGAAGATGATCGAAGCGCCGGTGCTGCACGTCAACGGCGACGACCCGGAAGCCGTAGTGTTCGCGACCCAGATCGCGCTCGACTACCGCCTCGAGTTCAAGAAGGATGTGGTGGTGGACATCGTCTGCTTCCGCAAGCTTGGCCACAACGAGCAGGACACCCCGGCGCTGACGCAGCCGCTGATGTACAAGAAGATCGGCAAGCACCCGGGCACCCGCAAGCTGTACGCGGACAAGCTGGCTGCGCAGGGCACCATCCCGGCCGATGCCGGCGACGCGATGGTCAAGGCCTACCGCGATGCGATGGACGCCGGCAAGCATACCGTCGACCCGGTCATCTCCAACTTCAAGAGCAAGTACGCAGTCGACTGGATGCCGTTCCTGAACCGCAAGTGGACCGACGCCGCCGACACGGCCGTGCCGCTGGCCGAGCTGAAGCGCCTGGCCGCACGCATCACCACGGTGCCGGAAAACTTCAAGGTGCATCCGCTGGTCGAGAAGGTCCTTGCCGACCGCGCCGCGATGGGCCAGGGCGAGATGAACCTCGACTGGGGCATGGGCGAACATCTGGCGTATGCCTCGCTGGTCGCTTCCGGCTACGCGGTGCGCCTGACCGGCCAGGACGCCGGCCGCGGCACCTTCGTGCACCGCCATGCGGTGCTGCACGATCAGAACCGCGAACGCTGGGATGCGGGCACTTTTATCCCGCTGCAAAACATCTCCGAAAACCAGGCACCGTTTACCGTCATCGACTCCGTGCTGTCGGAAGAAGCGGTGCTGGGCTTTGAGTACGGCTACTCCACTGCCGAACCGAATGCGCTGACCATCTGGGAAGCGCAGTTCGGCGACTTCGCCAACGGCGCGCAGGTCGTGATCGACCAGTTCATCAGCTCCGGCGAAGTGAAGTGGGGCCGTGCCTCGGGCCTCGTCATGATGCTGCCGCACGGCTATGAAGGCCAGGGTCCGGAGCACTCCTCCGCTCGCCTGGAGCGCTACCTGCAGCTGTGCGCGGACAACAATATGCAAGTGGTGCAGCCGACCACGGCCGCACAGATCTTCCATCTGCTGCGCCGCCAGATGATCCGCCTGTTCCGCAAGCCGCTGGTGATCATGACGCCGAAGTCGCTGCTGCGTAACAAGGACGCCGGCTCGCCGTTGTCCGAGCTCGCCAAGGGCCAGTTCCAGACCGTGATCGGCGAGGTCGATGAGAAGATCGATCCGAAGAAGGTCAAGCGCGTGGTGGCCTGCTCCGGCAAGGTCTACTACGACCTGGTCAACGCTCGCAAGGAACGCGGCGTTTCCGATGTGGCGATCATTCGTATCGAGCAGCTCTATCCGTTCCCGCACAAGGCGTTTGCCGCCGAGTTGAAGAAGTTCCCGAACTTCACGGAACTGGTATGGGCGCAGGACGAACCGCAGAACCAGGGCGCCTGGTTCCAGATTCAGCACAACATCTTCGAGAATCTGGAAGACGGCCAGAAACTGGCTTACGCCGGCCGCCCGGCCAGCGCATCGCCTGCTGTCGGTTACTACGACAAGCACTATGCGCAGCAAAAGGCGCTGCTCGACACCGCGTTCTCGAAGCTCAAAGGCTTCGTGCTGACGAAATAAAGACCCGACGGCGTGCTAGAAGCTGGCGCGCCGCACGAACAACCCGAAACGGAGAGTTACATGGCAATTATCGAAGTGAAAGTTCCGCAATTGTCGGAATCGGTTGCAGAAGCGACCCTGTTGCAGTGGCATAAGAAAGTTGGCGAAGCAGTCGCCCGTGACGAAAACCTCATTGACATCGAAACCGACAAGGTGGTGCTTGAGCTTCCCGCGCCGGACGCCGGCGTGATCGTTGAAGTGATCAAAGCTGACGGCAGCACCGTCGTGGCAGGCGAAGTGATCGCCAAGCTCGACACCGAAGCCAAGGCAGGCGCCGTTGCCGCCCCGGCTGCAGCGGCCGCTCCGGCAGCCGCGGCTCCCGCACCTGCCGCTGCAGCGGCACCCGCACCGGTATCGGCGTCCGCTGCCGTCATCGCGATGCCCGCCGCCGCAAAGATGCTGGCCGAGAACAACATGAGCGCCGCGCAGGTTGCCGGTACAGGCAGGGATGGCCGCGTGACCAAGGGTGACGTGATCGGCGCGCTGCAGAACAAGCCGGCTGCCGCTCCCGCCCCGGCACCCGCCGCCGCACCGAAGCCTGCGCTGCAGCAGGTTGCCGCGCCGGTCAGCCTGAATCTGGCCAACCGTCCGGAAGAGCGCGTGCCGATGAGCCGCCTGCGCGCGCGTATCGCCGAGCGCCTGCTGCAGTCCCAGTCGACCAACGCGATCCTGACCACGTTCAACGAAGTGAACATGCAGCCGGTCATGGACCTGCGCAACAAGTACAAGGACAAGTTCGAGAAGGAGCACGGCGTCAAGCTCGGCTTCATGTCCTTCTTCGTCAAGGCCGCGGTCGCCGCGCTGAAGAAGTACCCGATCCTGAACGCTTCCGTCGACGGCAATGACATCGTCTACCACGGCTACTTCGACATCGGTATCGCGGTCGGCTCGCCGCGCGGCCTGGTGGTGCCGATCCTGCGCGATGCGGACCAGATGACCATCGCCGACATCGAGAAGAAGATCGCAGAATACGGCGTCAAGGCCAAGGACGGCAAGCTGACCCTGGAAGAACTGTCCGGCGGCACCTTCTCGATCTCCAACGGCGGCGTCTTCGGCTCCATGCTGTCCACCCCGATCATCAATCCGCCGCAATCCGCCATCCTCGGCGTGCACGCGACCAAGGACCGTCCGGTGGTCGAGAACGGCCAGATCGTGATCCGCCCGATCAA
>Ga0196971_1000494_pt1 | contig 28376 bp, 20 predicted proteins | sample S1v_1013CmetaG_FD_148660 | JGI IMG/M metagenome (GOLD analysis project Ga0196971, IMG submission 148660) | Soil microbial communities from Anza Borrego desert, Southern California, United States - S1+v_10-13C | ecosystem: Environmental > Terrestrial > Soil > Desert | place: USA: California...
AAGCCGGCCCCGCGCCGGCTTTTTTTATTGCCTCCGGTTGCGCAATCGTTTCCGGATTGCCTATTCCATTCCTGTCACTGGTGCAAGTGATGCATGGAAATATTTCTCCCGATGTCGCTTTTTTGCGGAACCATTTCCGAAGGGCAATGCTCATACGAAAGCTTGCCGGTGAGAATTTTCCGGCCTTACTAACAAGAGAAAGGGGTCCCCCATGCAAAATCTGTCATTCCAACGTATTTCGATGAGCGCGATGTCCTGCGCATGTGCCGCCGTGCTGCTCGCTGCCTGCGGCGGCGGATCCGGCTCAGGTGATACCGGCATTGATGCGCAATCCGCGCAGACGACTGCAACCGCCACCGACGCTGGCACCACTGCAGGCGCGACCGCTGCAACCCCGACCGCGACTTCGGGTGCAACTGGCTCCGCTGCTGCGCCGGTGACGAATGCAGGCGACACGACTACGACGACAGCCCCGACCAGCACGCCGGCCACCAGCACGCCGGCCACCAAGCCGAGCACGACCCCGGCCACCACGCCGACTACCACGACGCCCGCCCCGGCCCCGGCCCCGGCCCCGGCGCCGGCACCCGCGGCACCTTATGGCCAGAACGCCAGCGCCTACACGCTGACCTTCGCCGACGAGTTCAACAACGGCTTCAACACCAGCGTGTGGAACGACCACATCTGGTATGAAAGCTCGAACCCGACCAAGAACTACACGGTGGAAGACGGCAAGCTGAAGATCTGGCCGCAGCGCGATGCCAGCGGCAAGTTCTTCAACCGCACCATCGATACCGACGGCAAGTATTACCAGACCTACGGCTACTTCGAGATCGAAGCCAAGCTCCCGGTGGGCAAGGGCACCTGGCCGGCATTCTGGCTGTTCAACCACATCGGCGAGCGCCGTCCGGAAATGGACGTGATGGAAGCGTATGCCGGCGGCGCTGCGCCGTGGGGCTTCAACGACAGCAACGGCATCGCGCACCCGCAGGCGTATGCGCCGACGGTGTGGAAGGGGCCGAACGAGCTGGTCGGCACGCGCCAGTACGACACCGGGAAGGATCTGTCGGCCGGCTTCCACAAGTATGCGGTGAAGTGGGAGCCGAACAAGCAGACCTACTACTTCGACGGCAAGGAAGTGCTGGTGCTGAACACCACCTTCAGCGATCCGATGTACCTGATGCTGGACCTGTGGTACGGCAGCGCGTCGGGTACACCCGACAATTCGACGCCGCAGGGCAAGTCGAACTCCTTCGAGATCAACTACATCCGCGCCTGGAAGTTCAAATAAGCGAAAGGCATCGGGCACGCAACCCTATTGAAAATGTGCGAGTGCTTCCGGCGATGCCGGAAGCTTGTTCAGGCCGGCTTTGCAGCCGGCCTTTTTTTATTGGCGAAACGTTTTAGCGCAGCACCGGGCGACGCGAACTATGACGTGCGTCATCAGCGTCAATTATCTCCTTCGTTACACTGGACGGCATTTCATCGAAGCATTTTCCCGCGGCGTCACTTACGTTTTTTGCGGGCACGCCGTTTGCACACTGCGCAGGACGTACCCGGGCCGCTTTGCCCGATTCCGGGTCTTTTATGATTTTCGTCATCTTTCGCTCGACTGCAGACAATAAGATTAGTCCATGACACGACTCGCGATCGTCACCAATGAGCCGCCGCCTTATCGCATCCCGGTATTCAATCGCGTCGGCCGCATGCCAGGAATTACACTCCAGGTCATTTTTTGCACGCGGCGCGAACCGAACCGGCACTGGGACCTTCCGCCGTTCGAGTTCGACCACTGCTTCCTGCGAGAACGCGTGTCGACGGTAAAGGGGCGCTACATCCATAACAATCCGGACGTCGTGCTGGCACTGCGCCGGTTTGCGCCTGATGTGATCGTCAACGACGGATTGAATCCGACCCAGCTCTATGCGTTCGGGTATGCGTGGATGCGCGGCATTCCCCACGTACCGCTGACCGACGGCACGCTGCAGTCGGAGAGCCGGCTGACCCGGGCGCACAGGATGGTGCGCCGTATCGTCTATTCCCGCTCGGCTGCTTTCCTGTCGGCCAGCATGGGCGGCCAGCACCTGTTCGAGAGTTACGGCGTGGCGCCGGAACGCTGCTTCAAGTCGTATCTTTGCATCGACAACGAAGCCTACCAGCGCACGCCGGACAGCGACAGTCCGCGCTTCGACTTCATCTTCTGCAGCCGCATCGTGCCGGAAAAAGGGCCGATGTTCGCGCTCGAAGTCGCGCGCGCCACCGCCCGGCGGCTCAATCGCAAGGTACGCATCCTGTTTGCCGGCTCCGGCGACGATGAGGCGCGGGTACGCGAAGCGGCGGCCAGGATGGCCGATACGGTCGATGCGCACTTCCATGGATTCGCGATGCAGAAGGAGCTGCCCGGGCTCTACCGCTCCGCGCGCATCTTCCTGTTCCCGACCCATGCCGACGTGTGGGGCGTCGTGACCAACGAAGCGTGTGCGGCAGGCTTGCCGGTCATCGTCTCGCCGCATGCAGGCGTTGCCGGCGAACTCGTCATCAACGGCGAGAACGGATTTGTCTGCACCCTCGAGGCCGACCTGTGGGCGGAACACGCGGCGGCGCTGCTGAGCCGGCAGGAGATGTGGGAAAACTTTTCGCGGCGCAGCGTCGCGATCGTGAAGAAGTACACCTTCGACAATGCCGCCCAGGGGGTGGTGGACGCCTGTCGCTGCGCGCTCGCGTCCGGAGAACACGGAAAGATCAGCGAAGCCGCATGACGCGAACCGGCGCCCGCATGGGAGCCGGTCGCCGCCAACCAACCGGATAGAGGGAATCAGAGTGGAGCGAAAGACGGGCCCCGTATTTACGTGCTCAATCGATGACGGTCACCCGGCCGACATGAAGACTGCCGAGCTGTTGCACAAGCACGGCCTGAACGGAACATTCTTCATCCCGATCCGGAATTGCGAAGGCGATGCCGTCATGTCCGATGCGCAGATCCGCGAACTCGGCAGCCGTTTCGAGATCGGGTCGCACACCTACGATCACCGCTACCTGAAGAAGGTCGACATCTGGCAGGCCTACCACCAGATCGCCGACGGCAAGAAGCAACTCGAAGACCTGCTCGGCGTCCCGGTCAACGGCTTCTGCTACCCCGGGGGGCGCTATACCCGGCGCGACGTCGAACTGGTGCGTGCGTGCGGGTTCTCGTATGCGCGCACCACGATGAACCTCTGCTTTGACAGTGGAAACACGCCCTTCGAAATGCCGACCACGCTGCAGTTCTACCCGCATGACCGGGCGGTCTATCTGCGCAACTTCGCCGGCTCCGGGAAGTGGCACAAGCGCATCGACGGCCTGTGCCTCGCGGTCGGGCACGACAACTGGATCGAGCGGCTGTATGCGATGTTCGACCACGCCTGCCGAAACGACCGTACCTTCCACCTGTGGTGGCATTCCAAGCAGATCGAGGAGCTCAATGCGTGGCATGACATCGATGCGTTCTTCCGTCATGTTGCTTCGAAGATCGCCGTGGTGGATCGGCTGAGCAACGAGCAGCTGGCCGCGCGGACCTTGCTAGGGAATGGCTTGCGCGTGGGTGAGGCGCTGAAGGGTTCCGCTCCCGCATCCTGACCACTCGACGCCGGTTGCCGCCGGCGTCGCTCATCCGGGCGTGCGATCACACCTTCTCGGGTGCGCCACTCGAGTATTCCGACATGGTACCGGTTCGGTAATAGCCTCTCGCCGCATCAGGCCAGCTGGAACTGGTTTCTCTATCGGCGAAGCCGCAACATGTTCGGCCTGCCGCCGATAGTTTGCAGCGCCAACGGGAAGTTCGACACCGTCGGCCAAGGTGATGTCGAACGGCAGGACGAGCCGTGGAAAATACTGCAACTGCAGTATTCGCGAGGGTTCCTGCCCCGGATACCATGGCCATTTTGCCCAGGGCGCGAGCGGCGATGAGAAGAGCGACTGCTGAAATTCCACCGGCTGCAGTGCATAGTCCGGTTGCCTTCCGGCGGCTGCCATGAAAGCGCCGGGCGCGGCCGGGATGTCGCTGCAGGCGACAGCTACCTTTTTTCATGCAGCAACCGGCGGTAGCCTCGGCTGGTTTCAGGTGGATGCGGGTGCCGCGTCCGGTCTGCCTGATGCCCTGGCCCGGGCCTGGTTCGATCAGAGTCCGCGCGACTTCGTGATCACACCATCCTATGACCCGATGCACCGTGTGCTCGCCATCGGCGTGGTGCTGCGCGGTACGGACGAAAGCATGGTGGCAGCGCGTGCCGGCTACGGAGAAAGCCTTGCTCTTGCAGAGGCACAGGCGCGCAATCTGCGTGGCCGGGCGATGGAAGGCTTCGCCCAGGACGGCTGGACCGCGGTGCAAGGTGTGTCCCTGCTCGGGCAGTCCTGTGCCGCAATACGGTATCTCACCCGAAATTACCAGGGCACAGTGAACGGCATGCCAGCCGAATCGATTCCCCCGCTGACCGGCAGCAAACCGGATGACGCCGGCCTGCAGCAGCAAGGCTATAGCGGGACGGTACAGCGCCATGACGCGCTGGGGCGAAGCCTGGAAGCGGTCAACCTGCAGGGCAATGTCCTGTGTACCAGCTACCTGCAGAGCGGCCTCCCAAACCGGTTGAGCGCGGACGGCGTCGTTTACCTGTCTGCCTTCACTTGTAACGCCAAGGCGCAACTGCTGTCGGTGGTCAAGGGGGGTAGCGGCGGTGATGCCGCCGGCCTGTTCGCCACGCTATTCCGATATGACGCCAGGAGCTACCGCGTCGTGCAGCGCTATGCCAGCAGCTCGGCGGCGTTTGTTGCATCCTTGCCCGCATCCGGCACGCAATGGATAGATGGCGGCAGCGATGCCGGGCGACGCCAGGACATCCGCTACGCCTTCGACCCGAATGGCAACGTGCTCGCACTGCAGGATGCCTACCCGGCCATCGTGTTCGGAGAGGGCAGGATGGCGCTGGTCGATTACCGCTACGACGCGCTGAACCGCATGCTGAACGCCAGTGGCATGGAGAGCGCCGCGGCCAGCCCGACCGAATCGACACCCGGCTATGGCGCGGCAGCGACAGCAGTGGGATCCGACGCTGGCGCGCAGCTGCTGCCTTACCGGCAGTACTACGAGTACGACGACGGCGGGAACATCACCGCGCTCGCCCATTTCAGCAACGGCAGCCTGAGTGCCAGCCGCAGCACCGCGATGAAGGTTTCCGGCGGATCCAATCGGTGCATCTCCGCCCGTTACTACGAAAGCCTGGGCGGCAGCGGAAATGGAACCTACATCGACGAATCCTTCTTTTCCGACCAGGGTTTGTTTGATTCTGCCGGCAACACGCTGAAAAATGCATCTCTGGTTGGCCTCAACTGGGATTACCGCAACCAGGCGACCTGCATACATTACCCGGCCCCGGACAACAGCAACGCCACGGTGATCGAATACAGCGTGCACGGCGCGGGCGGCGGCGCGCGCAGCCGCAAGGTCGTTGAAACTCGCAACGCGCAGGGAGTGCTCATCCGGCTCGACACGGTCGCCTATTTCGGCGGCGTGGAGCAGCGCGCAAGCTACGAGCAGGCCGATGATGCAGGCATTGTCTACGACGGCGAGACGGTGGGCAATGCGAAGCAGCTGGCCGGCTACAGCGAGCTGCGGCTATTGCTCGGCCATGCTCAGCAGGTACGCGTCCAGGCTGGCGTGCTGGAGCCGGGAGGCGCCAGCGTGACACAGGTGTGGTACAGCCTCGGGGACCATCTCGACTCTTGCCAGCTCGAGCTGGATGGTGAGGGCACCGTCTGCAGCTACCAGTCATTCTATCCCTATGGCGCCACGGCCTTCAGCGCCGCCGCCGGGGCAAAGGGGGATGCTAACCTCGCCCAGAAGGTGCGCCAATACTCGGGAGAGGAAAAGGACGGCAGTGGTTTGTCGTACTACGGGTTTCGCTCATACGACCCGGCCAATTTTCGATGGATCAATCCGGACCCGGCGGGTCTTCGCGGCAGTGGATTGAACCTGTATCGTATGGTCGATGGAAACCCGGTGACTTTCCGGGACAGACTGGGACTGACAAAAGAGACGCGGACGTACCGAAGCAGGCACAACTACAAGATCGATGTGGAGGTTGGCGACAGAGAGGAATTCCGCCAATTCCGCTCACAGTACGGGCTCGATCGCGCGTCGGTTCAGTGGGTGCTTGCGGAAAATCACGGGTTGAGGGACGTGACCCGCGCTGCCATTTCGTCGCTGAGAAATGCCGGGTGTTTGCGGCCTGGCCTGACCGTGAATTTGGAGGAGTGGATTTCACCGAGGGAGCGTATCGCGGCAGAAGAACTCGACCGGACCTACTTCGGTAACTGCGTCTCGCAGCACGCATCCTTTAAAGACTTCACCTTGCAGTCTGCAGAGCCGCTTGGGCGGTTTCTGCAGGTTCAGAGGTCGGTACACAGTTCCTCGACCTTTGGAGATCTGATCATGGAGTATGTTGGCACTCCCAGGCTGCGGAATCATAATTTCGCCGCATTGGCACAAGATGCTGCGACCTACCATGCATGGCGGACATCGATACGTTTCATGGGAGACAGTATTTCGGAAACAGCAACCAAATGCCAATTGGAAAACCAAAGTGCCTTGTCGGTAGTCGGTGCGCTCCACTTATTTCCAATGCCTGCGGGGCTTCCCCGTTTTGAGCATGATCCTGACGATTTTGACCTTTTACGGCGCCTCGCCGGCGAGGGACACATCACGTTGGGGATTGTTCCTCTGCCGGTAATCCTGAACGAGCCCGATCCTCAGCAATTACTCGGGCCGATGTGGCGCTACTCACGTGTTGCAGCTTTCGAGCTTGACGACAATACAACGTGTTTTGTTCTCCTCCCGAAAAATGCTGCCGCTCTTCGTCATAACTTCCATTTCCCCCCCTTGATTGCCGGGCAGGCGAGGCGCGGAGAATCAGAACGGAACATCGAAAAACAAGAGCGGGCACACGATATCTCGTGGCAAGATGCGGGCTGGGTTTTTCCCTGTTCCATCCTGTAGTGAGCGCACGAAAAATCGGCTCTCGGGTGGCAATGCCATTACGCCACAGGCAGCGCGATCATCTGTCAAATGACGCGGTCTGCACGGTGCCGCTTTGTGTTCCCGCCAGCGGATTCCCCACCCGCGCCGCATACCATTCGCCGAGCAGCTGCGAGGCCCGGGTGTTGATGTGGTTGGAATCCTTGTAGAACGCGATGTTGGACGCATGCGTCGCGCAATCGCTCCGGTCGCACATGATGCGCTTGGGATCGATCACCATCGCCATCGGGTAATCCTGTTGCACCCTGTCGATGATCCCGTCGTACCGGCCCTGCGCCTGCGCCACTTGCGCATACGGAATCCGGCAGTCGCGCGTCTCGTCCACCCAGCCGCGCTTGCGGAACAGCACGCAGCGTGACAGGTCCGGCTCGTGGTGGGGATTGTCCTTGAAGATCACCGGTACCGCGCCTGCCTTCACGATGAGGTAGACCACATGGCGCATTTCCCTTTCCAGGTCGCGTTCCGGCTCGGAAGCCCAGAAGCCGGCCAGCACCACATAGCGGAAATGGCCGGCGAGCTGCAGCAGGTCCGCGTTGCGGCGCTGGCAGGTGTTCCTCCCTTGCTCAGGATGGCGGTCGGTTTCCAGCAGGGCGGTGGGGAAGCAGGTGCCTTGCACGTGGTAGACCGCCTTCATGCCGGCGCGCCGGGCAAGCTGGTCGACGAAGGGCTTGAAATGGTGCGCATGCGAATCGCCCATCAGGAGCACCTCGGCTTTTGGCCTGGACACGTCGCCGAAGGCGCAATGCCGCTGCAGGTAATCGAGGTCGATCCGCTTGTAGTCCTCCGCGCGGATCGAGCATGATCGCGTCAGGTCGCGCTCGTACGAATAACTGGAGATCAGTTCCCGTACATCGGGCGAGAAGCGCTCCGGTGCGCCTTCCGTCGTGTAGGAATACAGGCCGACCGCGATGAATGCCGCCGCCGGGGTCGCATACAGGCCGAGGAAGGCTTGCTTGAAATCGATGGACTTCATCTGGCGCACCGGTTGCTCGACAAAGCGCCAGGTCAGACAGGCAAGCACAAAGGCCAGCGCGATCGCCGCGCCGGCCACCAAGGGCGTCAGTTCGACTTGCCGATAGCGCAGGAAGACGAAGATCGGCCAGTGCCAGAGGTAAAGCGAATACGAAATCAGGCCTACCCCGACCAGCGGCTTGCTGGCAAGTACCGCGGAAACGGGGTTCGCGGCGCGGCAGGCATAGATCACCAGCGCGGCGCCGATGCAGGGATAGAGCGAATTGAAGCCGGGGAATGGCGTATTCCTGTTGAGCAGCACAAAGGACCCGAGTATCAGCGCCATGCCTGCCGCCGCCAGCAGCGCCGGCAGAACGGTCCCCTTCGGCGGGAAGCGGCGCGCGAGGAAGAAGGCGAGGGCGCCGATGAGCAGCTCGTGCGCGCGCGACGTGAGCAGGAAGTAGGACTTGATCTCGCCGATGCGAAGCTGGGACAGCACCAACAGCGCGGCCGCGATCAGCGCCAGGACGGCCACTTTGTGTCGCCGGAAATAACGGTACAGCACAAGCAGCAGGACCGGAAACAGGAAATAGAACTGCTCCTCGACCGATAGCGACCAGGTGTGCAGCAGCGGAAATTCCTCGGTGCGCTGGCCGAAATAGCCCCAGCTGAGCATGGAAAAGAACACGTTCGACACGAAGGCCCAGGATGCGGCGAGCGAGGTCGTGTAGAAGATGTAGTCATTCGGGATCAGCAGCCAGGACGACGCGATCAGCGTGACCAGCGCGACCACGATGTACGCCGGCAAGAGGCGCTTGATGCGGCGCGTGTAAAAGTCGGTGAAACGGAAGCCGCCGTTCTCGATGGCGCCGGCGATCAGGCCGGTGATCAGGTAGCCGGATATCACGAAGAACACGTCGACCCCGGCAAACCCGCCGGGAAGCAGCGCCGCGCCGGCGTGAAACGCGATCACCGCCAGCACCGCGACCGCGCGCAGGCCGTCGATGTCAGGCCGGTAGGCGAGGGCGGCCGAAGACGCAGCGTCCTTGCCGGACATCGCCCCGGCCCCGCCGGCGCCGACGATTCTTGTTGTGTTCATGCTTCACGCAGGGACAGTTTTGTCGTCAGGAGTTGCCTCATGAATCCGACGACGAACAGCGTGTTCGTTACCATGTAGCGCTTGAACAGACGGCGCGGCTCGGAACCCAGCCGGTACAGCCATTCGAGGCCATTCTGCTGCCACCAGAGCGGCGCGCGCTTGACGACGCCCGCATGGTAGTCGAAGGCCGCGCCGACGCCGACCATCACCGCGTTGACCCGGCCGCGGTGATCGGCCATCCACTTTTCCTGCTTCGGGCAGCCGAGGCCGACAAACACCACGTTGGCGCCGGAGTCGTTGATCGTGCGGATGATCGCCTCATCCTCGTCGCGCGTGAGCGGCCGGAACGGCGGCGAATAGCTGCCGACGATGCGCAACCCGGGGAAGCGCGCGCTGAGCGCGGCATGCAGGCGTGCCAGCGTGCTGTCGGTGCTTCCATAAAAAAACACCGACTGGTCGAGACGTTCGGCTTCCGCAAGGTATTTCAGCATCAGGTCCGGCCCGTTGATGCGCTCCTGGGAAGGATGGCCGAGCCTGCGCAACGCCCATGCGATCGGGGCGCCGTCCGGCGTGGCCATGTCGGCGTTATTGACGGCGATCTTGAATTCCACGTCGTTTGTGGTGGTCACCACCGAGTGCACATTGCAGATGCAGACGTAGCGCGACTCGCGCGCCGCGCCCCATTGGGTAATGCGTGCGAGCGCCTCCTCCCAGCTTACGGCGTCGATGAAAGCTTCGAGCACCGCCTCGCCCTTACGCGGCATGGCGCTCTCTTTGTACGGTTGTGATTGCGTCTTCATAAATGTCCATCAGCATTTCATAATTGTGTTCCGGCGTGTATTCGGCTTCGTATTCGGCGCGCGCGGCCTGTCCCATGCGCAGCAACTGTTCCGGATGCGCATCGGCCCACGCCAGCTTTTGCGAGAGGTCGGCAGCGTCGCCCGGGTTGAACAGCAGTCCGGTGACGCCATCCTTCACGATGTCGGCGAGCGCGCCCAGGCGGCTGGCGATCACCGGCAGCCCGCAGGAGAACGCTTCGACGATGGTGCGCGGCGAGTTCTCGTAGCAGATGCTGGGCAGCACCAGGTAACGCGCGCGCCCCATGCGCTGCAGGATTTCGGGGAAAGGGCGGTATCCCAGGCTGCGCTCGCCGAACGCGGTCCTTGCCGTCTGCTCCAGCGGGCCGCCGCCGATCACGTCCACCTGCGCGTCGCGGTACAACCGCACTGCGGCGCCCAGCACGTCCAGGCCCTTTTCCGATGACAGGCGGCCGACGTACAAGCCGCCGGCCCGGCCTTCCCACGACGGCATGCCGTAGGACGGCACGAAGTTCGGCTTGATGCGGAAGCGCTCCGCCGGCAGACCGCCCTCGATGTACTTGTTCCGCGCAAACTTGTTGAGCGCGATATAGCGCGTGACGCGGTCGCGGTAGGTGCCCAGCGCGCGGTGGGTGGTCAGCATGGTGGTGATGACCGCCGACTGCACGGCGGAATCGCGGTAGCACTTGCGCGTGACGGAACGCCATGGCACCTTGCCGATGCAGTCTTCGCAGATCTTTCCGTCGCGCAGGAAAATCGCCTGCGGGCAGAGCAGCCGGAAGTTATGCAGCGTTTGCACCACCGGCACGCCCAGCCGAGCGGCGGCCCAGTACAGCGACGGCGAGATCAGCGGGAAGGTGTTGTGGACATGGATGACGTCGGGGCGGAAGCGCTCGCACAGCGCTTCGACATCGCTCGCCGACGACGGCGACCAGATCGCGGATGCCGCCGCGCGCGCCCGCGACATGTGGTTCAGCGCGTCGTTATGCAGGTGGTACAGTTCGACATCATGGCCGCTGCCGCGCAGCAGCGCGACTTCCGCATCGACGACCACGTCTTCGCCGCCGCGCTGCTGATACAGGTTGTGTGCAACGAGGATTTTCATGGCTGGCAAGCGCGCGGGCGCGACCGGTAAGAAATTTTCAAGGATGGCATCGGCTTACCCCCACTTCCCGCGCGCCGGCCTGAGCCTGCCGGCGTCGCGCATGCCGGCGTTCCCCGCCGTACCGTGCCGGTATCATTCGCGTCGTGTTGCTTGTCAGTGCTTTCATCTTCATGCTGAAGATCGTCGTGTTTCGGCCCGCGCTCCCTGTTCCACCGGCGCGGCGCGCGAGGTCTGCTGACATTGTGAATGCTGCAAGTCACTGCATTCCGCGCTAAATCAAAGGTCGGGACATTCGTGCCTGTTCTTTTGTAACAATTGTTTATGCACGGAGATGCCCTGCCGGGAGCTTTGGGAGGAACGCTATTGCTGCACTTCCTCTACCGAGTGCGCTGTATGCGGATGTTGCGGCGCATCCCGGTAACGGCGGCGCCATTCGAGGTAGCCGTCGAGCCGGCCGCGGGTCGTTGCGTAGCCGAGCAAGAGCCCGCTGCCCAGCGATCCGCCCAGCAGGGGCCGCAATACGGGCGCCGCCAGGCCGCGCAGGATCACCCACACGGGCAGGCCATGCTTGGCATAGAGCGCGCCTGTGCCGCGCGCGCGGTGACGCAACGCGGCTTTCGTGCGCGCGTCGGCGCAAGGCTTTTCGTGTGTGACCGCATGGTGCACTTCGCCCAGCGGTTCATAGGCGATGCGCGCTCCGGCGCGCAACGCGCGCATCGCCAGGTCGGTTTCCTCGCCGGCGCCAAACCATTGGCCGACACCGAGCCGGTTATCGAAGCCCCCGATGCGCTTGAACAGGCTGCGGTGGCAGAACAGGGTGATCGAGCTGACCGCGATGTCACGGAAGGCGCGCGATCTTTCCCAGGACAGTTCGGCCGGAATGTCCGGCTGTTCATTCTGTTCCACCCAGCGCACCACCACGCCGCTCGGTCGGTCGCTGCGCGAGAAGCGGGCGGCGACGCGCTCGAGCAGGCGCGGCGCATACCAGCAGTCGTCGTCCGGGAAACCGATCCACTTGCCGCGCGCCGCTTCGATGCCGGCATTGCGGGCGGTCGCCAGGTTGGGCGGCGACTGCCGCAGGTGCCGGATGCGGATGCCGAGATAGCGTGCCCGTTCCAGGTGCGGCAGCAGTCGGTCGTCGTCATTCTGGTCGACCACCACCACTTCGAAGTTGACAAAGGTTTGCGCCACCAGGGAATCGAACAGGCGTCCCAGCTCGTCGGTACGGCCGACCGTGGCGAGCACCAGGGAGATGTCCGGTGATCTCATGCATGCCCCTTTGCCTGCAGGACGCGGCGGCGCCGCACGAAATACCGCGCGTAGTGCGCCAGCCGTTCGAGCGGGTTGTTGCCGGCATAGGACAGGCGTACGCGGAAATCCTCCGCCATTGCAGCCAGCCGGGTGCGCGACGAACTCGACAGGCTGCCCTCATGTTCGCGGAATGCTGCGAGCGGCTCGTCCAGCTGCACCGGTTCGCCCATCTTCGCCAGCTTCAGCCACAAGTCATAGTCCATTGCATACTTGAGCGCGGTATCAAATCCGCCCGCGCGCAGCATCAGCTCGCGCCGGACGAAGGTGGCCGGGTGCGGTATGAAGTTGCCGCGCAAGAGATTCCGGTAGCTGAAGCGCGGCGCCACGTAATTGTCCGCATACAGCTTGCCGTCGATGAGCGCCTTGGTGCGGCCGAACAGCCAGCCGCGGCCGCTCGACTCCAGCAGGCGGGCGACGGTCGACAGCACCTGCGGATGCAGATAGTAGTCGTCCGAGTGCAGGTAGGCGACGACGTCCCCGGTCGCCGCATGCAAGCCCTCGTTCATTGCGCGGCTGACGCCGCCGCGCACGTTCTCGAGCAGGCGGTAGGGGCGCTGCAGCGCCCGGATCTGCTCCAGCGTGCCGTCCGACGAGCCGCCGTCGACGAAAATGTATTCGATGTCCGGGTGGTCCTGGGCGAGGACGGACGCAACCGATTCGTGCAGGTAGGCCGCGCTGTTCCAGGTGCAGGTAATGACGGAGATCGTGAGCGCCATGGGAGAGCCTTTCAACGGAAGGACGGCCGTGCAGGAAGCCGGTAGATTTCAAGCAGCTGCTGCGCGGCGCGATCCGCGCACCCCAGGCCTTCGGCGGCGTAGCCGAAAGTGGTGGCCGGATCGAAGGTGATGAGGTCGGTGACGAGCGCCTGCATGTTGTCGTGCAGGCGCAGCTGGCCCGGATCGGCCGCGTAGATGGACAGCTCCGGCGTGCCGCCGCGACGCAGCGCGAAGGTCGGCTTGCCGAGGAACAGGCCCTCCAGCACCGTGGTGGCGCAGGGCTCCTCCCAGACAGAGGGGACGACCACTGCGTTCGCCGAAGCCGCCAGGCTGAGCGTCTTGTCGGCATCGCACCAGCCAAGGAATTCGATGCGGCCGTTGCCGAACTCTGCGCGCAGTCGCTGTTCGTCCGGGCCGTCGCCCGCAATCGTCACGTGCATCTGCTCGGGCAGGCGCGGCGCGAGCGCACGCAGGAATTGCTCGATGCCCTTGGCCGGATACAGCTTGCCGGCGATGAAGACGTGGAATCCTTCGCGCGCCGGCAGCAACGCGGCCGCACGGCGGATGTCTTCCAGCGCGCTGCGGTTGACGAAATTGTGAACCGTCGTCCCCCATGGCCCCGGGCCGGCGACGCGAGCGAAGTTGCGGGCCAGCATATCGGATACGAACACTGTCTTGTGCGCCTGGAAGCTTTCGGCAACCTCCCTGCGGAAGCGGACCACGGCGGCCTTCGAAATCGCACGCTGCAGCACGTTCGGATGCGGGGTGATGCACCTGGCGCATTCGGTCGGATCGGTGGTATCGCAAATGGCGCCGTCGCGAAAGCGCGTATGGCGGAAGCAGTCGCCGCCCTGGTCATGCCGGGTCTGCACGAAGTTCAGGTCCGGCGGCAGATAGCGGGCCACGTTCGGAATGTGGCCGTGATAGTGGACGACGTCGTAGTCGCGCGCGCGGCGCATGATGATCCTGGCGAAATGGCGGGCGATCGAGGGCCGCTTGGGCGGCATGAACACGCCGAAGCTGATCTCTTTCCAGCCGGCGTGCTGTCCGTTCAGTTCGCCGAAGAAACGGCCGCCGAACTTGCCTTCCTCCCCGCATACCTCGATCGGATGCTCGTCGCAGCCGAGCAGGTCGACCTGGTGGCCGGCGCGCACCAGCGCGCGCGCCAGATTGAGCGCATGCTTGGCCAAGCCGCCCATGTTGGGGAAGGGAATGTCTTCGCTGACGATCAGGATGCGCATCTCGCCGTCCTATGAACGCAGCCGGCGCGCCATCGCAAGCATCGCCGCCCGCTCGTCCACGCCGATGATGAAATACAGCCCGGCAAGCGCGAGCGACAGCAGCGCCGCGCTGACCACTGCGACCGTGCCGAACAGGCTGTCCGGCAACAGCCATTTCACCGGGACCAGCACGCAGATGATCAGCAGGCCGACGGCCAGGCTGCGGCCGAAACCGTTGCGCAGCGTTTCGCCGAAAGCGATCGGAACGGTGCGCCCGTGCACGAACAGGAGGAAGCTGACGCCCAGCACCAGCGACGACAGCAGGTGTCCGGATGCGGCGCCGACGATGCCGCCGTTGATGGTGCCGAGGTATACCATCGCCACGCCGCCAAGCCCGTTGGCGAGCGCAAAGCGGCCGGTAATGCGCGGATGGCCGAGCGCATCGTTGACGAGCGAGGGAACATTGGTCAGGGAATCCGCCAGCAAGGCGAGCGTCATCAGCACCAGTACCGGATAGCCTTGCTGCACGAACTCCTGGCCGACCCAGCGCCGCAGGAATTCGTCGCCGGCAAGCACGATCACGCCGAGCGCCGCAAGGTTGATGTAGGTGACATAACGCGTCACGCCGAGGTATACGGGCTGCAGCTCGCGGATGCGGCCGGCGCCGGCCAGCGCCGACGCGCGCGGGTAGATCACGCTCGACAGGCGGTAGGTGAGTCCGAGGATACGCCCGGCCAGGGTGACCGGTACGGTATAGAAGGTCAGCGCGACCGGCCCGGCGATGGCGCCGACGATCAGCTTGTCCGCATGCTGGTGCAGCGTCGAGGCAATCTTGCTCAGGTAGGCATAGGCGCTGAAGGAGGTCAGCGCGCCACGCACGTCCTTGCCGGGCCAGCGCGGCGCAAGGTCGATATCGAAGCCGTGCACCATCCAGGCGAGGTAGAGCACGTTGGAGGCGGATACGCACAGGCGCGCGACAATCACGCCGACCACGCCGGTGCCGGCCAGCGCGGCGGCGACCGAGGCGAGGTTGACCAGGATGCCGAAGAAGGCTTCGCTTTGCGCCGATCGGTCGTAGCGCTGCAGCGCCTGCGGCACGACCATCAGATAATTCTGCGCCTGGGTCAGCGCGAAGCCGAGCGCGCCGAGCTGGAAGGCGGTCACGGTGGATTCGCGCATGGACGCGGAAACCTCGAAGAAACGCTCGACCAGCATGTCCGCGCCGAGGTACACCGCCAGCGCGCCGAGGAGCCCGAGCATGCCGTAAAACATCGCGCCGAACCAGAAGGTTTCGGCGAACCGGCGGCGGTCGTTGGCCGCATGGTGTTCGGCCAGGTATTTGATCGCGCCCGCACTGAGGTTGATGTCCAGTACGCCGAAATAGCCGATCACCGAAGTGACCATGGTCACGATGCCGAACCCTTCGACGCCGAGTGCGCCGATCAGCAGCGGCACGGTCGCCAGCGCGACCACCATCGGGATGGCGGCACCGGTCAGGTTCCAGAGCGAGTTACGCAACAGCATAGCGTGGATCGTACTGGTACGCCCGCACCTGGTAGTTGCGGATGCCTACGGCGATGAACGGCATGGCCAGCACCAGGCCAAGCATCATCATGGTGCGGAATTCGATGATGGGCGTGCCCACCAGCAGCGTCGGCACCCAGAACAGGAAGCCGGCGAAGCCGGCGTCGCCAAGCAGGCGCGCGTAGCCGGCCAGGGAATTCCGGTGCCGCATGTAGAACCCGACATAGGCGGCAAGCAAGCCGCAGAACAGCAGCAGGCCGACGATGCCGGTCTTGAGCAGCACATGGCCGAAGCCGCTGTGCACGAAGCTGAAGTCGTCGCCGTGGTAGGAGAGCCGCTCGCGGTCGCCGCTGAACGTGCCCCAGGTGCCGCGTCCGAACAGCCAGTTGCCGTCCATGCTCTGCGCTGCCGCATACAGCTCGTAGAAGCGTCCGTCCTTGATGCCTCGGCTCGGCGCAATGTCGTAAATCAGCGACGACAGCATGTCGTCTTCGCTCGCGAACTGCAGGCGATGCTCATAGAACACCGAGGCGACGGCCGCCAGCAAACCCGCGGCAACAATCGAGAACATGAACTTGCGGGTGCCGGGCAGGCGCAGGAACAGGAACAGGAACATCAGCCCGAGGCCGATCAGCGAGGTGCGGCGGAAAGACAGGGCCACCGCGGCGACCTCCAGTACCAGGAACGCAATCAGCAGGCCGCGCTTGAACCAGCCCAGCTTCACGCCGGGTGTCGTCAAAAGCCAGGCCGCGCAGAATGCGCCAAGGCTGGCGACGAAGTTGTCGTTGATGTCGAAATAGAAGATCTTGATGTCCAGGCCCTCAAAGTTCCGGTAGGGGTTCGCGGTGTCGCCGTCGAACAGGAAAAACCGGACGGCGCCGAAGATCGCGCGCAGCGTGGCCAGCGCGATGATCATCAGCAGCAGGCGTTGCGTATCCTTCTCGCTCTCGAATGCCATGATGACGAGATACATGAACACCATCATGTTGAGCACGTTGAAGATGCCGGAGTAGCCGAGGATCACGTCGAGCTCGATGCCCTGCATCAGGCCGACGACGACATGCCCGAGCAGCAGGAACACGAAGGCGGCGAGGTACTTTGCCATCGGCGGCGCCAGCTGCGGGCCTTGCGGGTTGGCAAGCCGCTTGAGCAGCGCGGCCACGCCCGCCACCATCAGGATCAGGTTGAGCAGCGAGAAATAGAACATGCCGACGCCGCGGGAGTAGATGTTGGCGTCGGTTTCCAGCTGGCCCCAGGTGGAGTCGGAAAAGCAGAACAGGATGCCGATGAAACCGAAGACGACCAGTTTGGGGGCCTTGATGAAGATGCCGAAAACGATGGGAATCGCGAACAGGGCTCCAACCACATTAATGGTGACCTCGGCGGGGCTCAGTGCAGGTGTCATGGCTATGCTCGATGAAAAAAGCAGGTTCCGGTGTTGGGCCGGAGAATCGCAGTGCGCGGTGCGCCGGCCGGCGTCGCCCGGGCGGGGCGTCAGGCCGGGAGGATGGCAGACACAGGGCTGGCCGTGCCGGCCAACCCAGGTCTGCCGCGTGCCGGGTCAAGCCGGGCCATGCGGTAAATCAGGATTGGTACTCCGCTTTAAAACATTCATAGGTTTCCTTGATGCCTTCGCCGAGCCGCATGCCGGGACGCCAGCCGAGCGAGGTCAGCTTGGCTGTGTTCATCAGCTTGCGCGGCGTGCCGTCGGGCTTGCTCGTGTCAAATTCGATGGCGCCGGTAAAACCAACTACTTTCCTTATGATTTCGGCAACCTCACGTATTGTGACGTCCTCGCCTGTGCCCACATTGATATGGGACAACATTGGTGTCGTATGCTTTTCATAGATGGACCGGTCCAGGTCCATCACATGCACGCAGGCGTCGGCCATGTCGTCGACGTAGAGGAATTCGCGGCGCGGCGTGCCGGTGCCCCAGATCACCACCTTGCTCGCGCCGGAGAGCTTGGCTTCATGGAAGCGGCGGATCAGCGCCGGGATCACGTGGCTGTTTTCCGGGTGATAGTTGTCGCCTGGCCCGTACAGGTTGGTTGGCATGACGCTGCGGAAATCGGTGCCGTACTGGCGGTTGTAGCTTTCGCACATCTTGATGCCGGCGATCTTGGCAATCGCGTAAGGTTCGTTGGTCGGCTCCAGCGCGCCGTTCATCAGGTACTCTTCCCTGATCGGCTGTTCCGCCAGGCGCGGATAAATGCAGGAGGAACCGAGAAACAGCAGCTTCTTCACGCCGGCGCGCCAGGCTTCATGGATCACGTTCGACTGCACCTGCAGGTTGTCGTAGATGAATTCCGCCGGGTAGGTATTGTTGGCATGAATGCCGCCGACACGTGCCGCGGCGAGATAGACCTCGTCGATCTGTTCCGATGCGAAGAAGGCGCGCACCTGCTGCTGGTCGGTCAGCTCCAGTTCCGCATGGGTTCGCGTGACGATATTGTTGTAGTCGCGCTTGCGCAGCGCGCGCACGATCGCGGAGCCGACCAGGCCGCGATGGCCGGCGACATAGATACGTTTGTTCAGATTGGTTTTCATGTACGTCCTCTTTCGATGGGATCTGCGGCGCCGGGGCGGGCCGCGCTGTTATTCGTGGTAGAGGTGGGCGGAATCGTGCTGGTGATGCAGCTGGTCGCGCGCCGCCGCGTCCAGGTCGCTGCGCACCATCTCCCTGACCATTTCCTCGAATGAAGTCTTCGGCGCCCAGCCGAGCTTTTCGCGGGCCCTGGCCGCGTCGCCGACCATGCTGTCGACCTCGGTGGGCCGGAAATAGCGCGGGTCGATCCGCACGATGACCTGGCCGGTGCTGATGTTCGCCTGCGGCCCCGGGTCGGCGACCAGTGCGACTTCGTCCACACCGCTGCCTTCCCAGCGCAAGGTCATGCCGAGTTCGCGCGCGGCTGCATCGACGAACTCGCGCACGCTGCGCTGGATGCCGGTCGCGATCACGAAATCCTCCGGCTGCTCCTGCTGCAGCATGCGCCACTGCATTTCGACGTAGTCGCGTGCATGGCCCCAGTCGCGCTTCGCGTCCAGGTTGCCGAGGTAGATGCAGTCCTGCTGCTCGAGCACCACCCGCGCCAGCCCGCGCGTGATCTTGCGCGTGACGAAGGTCTCGCCGCGCAGCGGCGACTCGTGGTTGAACAGGATGCCGTTGCAGGCGTACATGCCGTACGCCTCGCGATAGTTCACCGTGATCCAGTAGGCGTACAGCTTAGCGATCGCGTACGGGCTGCGCGGCCGGAACGGCGTGTCCTCCGAATGCGGCCGGTCGCCGGCCTGGCCGAACATTTCCGCTGTCGATGCCTGGTAGAAGCGGGTCTTTTTCTCCATGCCGAGCCGGCGCACCGTTTCAAGGATGCGCAGCGGTCCGAGCGCGTCGGAGTTGGCGGTGTACTCCGGTTCTTCGAAGGACACCGCAACATGGCTTTGCGCCGCCAGGTTGTAGATCTCGTCCGGCTGGGTTTCCTGAATGATGCGCATGAGCGAGGACGAGTCGGTCATGTCGCCGTGATACAGGATGAAGCGGCGTTCTCCCTCTTGCGGCCCCTGGTACAGGTGGTCGATGCGGTCGGTATTGAAGCGCGAGGTGCGGCGCTTCAGGCCGTGCACGATGTACCCTTTACCCAGGAGGAATTCCGCGAGATAGGCGCCGTCCTGACCGCTGACGCCCGTGATGAGCGCGACTTTCGACGCGCCGCCCGATGCGGTCTTCTCCTTCGCGTCTGGATCCGTAACGGGGGGATGGGTCAGGGAGAGGTCGTTCATGTACATGGCTCAGCTCGCAAGTGCAATCGCTTCCGCCGCCGGCTTGTGCGAAAGTCCTGTCTGCCCGGGGGTGGCCGGATGGCCGAAGGGCAGGTTTTGCAGGAAGGCGCGGAATTCCTCGCGCACTTCCGGGTGGCGCAACGCAAACTGCACCGTCGCCTGCAGGTAACCGAGCTTGCTGCCGCAGTCGTAGCGGATGCCTTCGAACTGATAGGCGAGCACGGATTCCTGCGCCAGCAGCGACGCGATGCCGTCGGTGAGCTGCAACTCGCCCCCGGCGCCAGGCTTCAGGTTGCGCAAATGCTGGAAGATTGCCGGCGTGAGCACGTAGCGGCCGACGACGCCGAGCGTCGACGGCGCCTTCTCGGGAGCAGGCTTTTCGACGATGCCGTGCAGCTTGATCAGGCGTTCGCCATGAGCGGTGCCGGCGACCACGCCGTAGGACCGGCTCTGTTCGCGCGCGATGGTCTCGACGCCGAGCAGGCTACAGCCGTGCTGCTCGTACATCGCCGTCATCTGCTTCATCACCGGCGTTTCGCCGTCGAGCAGGTCGTCGGCCAGCATCACGGCGAACGGTTCATTGTTGATCAGTCGTTCGGCGCACAACACAGCGTGCCCCAGTCCGAGAGCTTCCGCCTGGCGCACGTAGAAGCATTCGACATGATCCGGCTTGATGCTGCGCAGCACTTCCAGAAGGGATTCCTTGTTGCGCGCTTCCAGTTCGGCTTCCAGTTCGTATGCCTTGTCGAAATGGTCCTCGATCGCGCGCTTGTTGCGGCCGGTGACGAAGATCATTTCGGTAATGCCTGCGGCCATGGCTTCTTCCACTGCGTACTGGATCAGCGGCTTGTCGACGATCGACAGCATTTCCTTGGGACTGGCCTTGGTCGCCGGCAGGAAACGGGTGCCGAGGCCGGCGACCGGGAATACGGCTTTCGTGATTTTCTTGTGCATGGTTTCTCTACTGGGTTTCTACGGTTGAGAAAGCAGGACCGGGCTCGCCGGGCCCGCTCCCTGGTCAGTGAATCATTCGGCCCGCCGCGACACAGGCGGGACACTGTCGAATTGCAGCTTCGGGTAATGCATAACCGTTCTCTTTCCAAACGTCCGCCAACCGCGGTGCGACGCGCCGGGGGTCAGTAGGCGTTGGCTCCGGTCCACCCCCGGAACGCGGTCCAGGCGATGATGCGCAGGTCCATCCAGAGCGACCAGTTCTGGATGTAATGGAGGTCGAACTGCACCCGCTTTGCCATCTTGTCGACCGTGTCGGTCTCGCCGCGGTACCCGTGAATCTGCGCCCATCCGGTGATGCCCGGCTTGACGCGGTGCCGCAGCATGTACATCTCGAGCAGGTCCTTGTACATCTCGTTGTGCTGCAGCGCATGCGGACGCGGGCCGACCACCGACATATCGCCCAGCAGCACGTTGATGAATTGCGGCAGTTCGTCGAGGCTGGTGCGACGCAGGAAGGCGCCGATCGGCGTCACGCGCGGGTCGTCGCGGGTGGCCTGGGTCACCTTGCCTGTCTCCTGGTGCACCTTCATCGTGCGGAACTTGTAGACGTTGAACTGGCGGCCGTTCAAGCCGAGGCGTGGCTGGCGGAAGAACACCGGCCCCGGCGAGGAGTGCTTGATCAGGATCGCGATCACGATGAACAGCGGCAGCAGCAGGATCAGCGCGGCGAGGGAAAACGCCTTGTCGAAAATGTCTTTCAGGATGCCGTTGACGCCGCTCGAGATCGGCTGGTTCAGGTCGACCACCGGCAGGCCGAGGAAATTGCCCATCTTGTTGGTCAGCATCTGCAGGCCGAGTACGTCGGGTACCCAGCGGATGTCGACCAGCGTGTTGCGCAGCAGGTACTGCAATTCCTGCAGGCGCGGAGAAGCCATCAGCGGCAGGGTGATCCAGATTTCGTGAATATGATTCCGGACGACGTAATCGTGGATCTCCTGCAGGCTGCCGATGCGGGCAATACCCGGATCCTTGATCCGGTCGGCATCGTCACCCTCGGCATAGACAGCCATCACGTCATATCCGGTCCAGTCCTGCTGCAGTGCGCGCCGGTGCATTTCCTGCCCGGTACTGCCATAACCGACGAGAACGACGCGCTTGTTGTTCAAACCCTTCGTGCGCAGGTAGCGCAGCCCGTAGTACACGCCGATGCGATAGAGCATGAGGAAGCTGACGCCGGTCGCATACCAGTAGAACATCCACAGGCGCGACACATTGCCGACATGGTGGATCAGGAAGCTGAAGAACAGCCCCACCAGCAAAACGAGTCCCCATGATGCTGCCAGGCGCAGGAACATGTCGGCCAGCGAGCGGCCGCGCCAGGAACCATACAGCTCAAGCTGCGGAAACAGCAGGAAGGCAAGTGCGCTGCAGAAATGCAGCAATACCGTGTGGATCGGGGGCGTGTCGACCAACGGAATCTGGAAATGAATGAGGCTGGCAAGACCGCCGGCCAGTTCGAGCGCGAGGACGTCGGTCACGCGCATCGAGAATTCCAACCGGGAAGAATTTGTGATGATCAAGTCTCGCATGGCTTTTTGCTTTTCGTCGTCTGCTCCGGGGGCAAGCCTAGGCCGCTCGTTTGCGTTATGCTTGCGAGTTGCCGTGCGCCGAAACGGGTTGCGCGGACCGGTTCCGACCTTCGGTAACAACTTCAACACTTCATCGCAACCGGCTGTTTTTTCCAGAACCGCGCCCCGGAAAAACGCACTGCGCGAGCGACATTTGTTATTACCTTTTAGGCAATAGTAATCATTAAAGAAGTGCAGATTTTGCTAAGTACCGTTTGCTTGCGAAGGGTCAAACGGGGGGTTGCTACGAGTCAAAGTTACTGTTGTGCGCAATCAAACGTGCCCAAAAACTGCTGAAAATTTGGGCAAGGCATGTCGTGCGGAAGGCACGATGGAAGGCAGGGAAACATGTTCCGGGACCTGTCGCGGAGAGCGAAAAGTTGAGATGGCGGCAATATGATTCCGGGCGGATACGCGATGCGCTATCATTCGCACCATGACAACTGAAGACGCTCAAGACCGGCCGGTATTCGAACTGCTGGGCGGGGAAAACGGTCTGCGTTCACTGGTAGACCGCTTTTACGATCTGATGCAACTCGAACCGGAATTCGCGCAACTGCGCGCGATGCACCCGGCGGACCTCGACGGCTCGCGCGACAAGCTGCACTGGTTCCTGTGCGGCTGGACAGGCGGTCCGGACCGCTACATCGAGCGCTTCGGTCATCCGCGGCTGCGCGCGCGCCATATGCCCTATGCGATCGCATCCCGGGAGCGCGACGACTGGCTGCGCTGCATGGCACTGGCGATGCAGGATCTCGGCATCGACCAGGCGCTGCAGCAGCGCCTGATGCAATCGTTCTTCCAGACTGCGGACTGGATGCGCAACAGGGCCGGCTGACCGCAGGCCGTTTCCCCACTCCGACAACAACTTTCCCGGACGCCGAGGGAACAAGGCATGAATACAATTGAACTCGTCACACTGCTGCTGGTCGTGCTGGCGGTCATCCTGCAGGTCATCCTGCTGCTGCGCGGCCGCGGCGCGAACGCGGCCGCGCAGCTCCAGCGCTTGCAAAGCGAACTGCAAAACCATCAGCAACAGACCAGCGAGAGGGTGGAACGCGAATTGCGCAACCAGGTGCAGACTGCCGCGCAAAGCACACGCCAGGAGCTGGGCGGCAATTTCGCGCAGTTCCAGCAGGCGCTGGCGGCGCAGTTAACCAGCGTTGCCACGATCCAGAACAACCAGATCGATTCCTTTGCGCAGCAGCTTGCGAAGCTCAACGAAGCCAACGCGCGGCAACTCGAGTCGATGCGGGTTGCGATCGCCACCCAGGCGCAGGCGGGCCGCGAGGAGCAGGCAGCGGTACTGAAACGCTTCGGCGATACCCTGAACCAGACCCTGTCCTCCGTCACTGAATCGAATGCGCAGCGCATGGCGGAAATCCGCGGCACGCTGGAGGCGAAGATCCGCGACCTGCAAACCGACAATGCGGCCCGCCTGGAGGAAATGCGCAGGACTGTCGACGAAAAGCTGCATGCGACGCTGGAGCAGCGTCTCGGCGAATCCTTCAAGCTGGTATCGGACCGCCTGGAGAAGGTGCACCAGGGGCTGGGCGAGATGCAGCAGCTTGCGATCGGTGTCGGCGACCTCAAGCGGGTATTGACCAACGTGAAGACACGCGGCACCTGGGGCGAAGTCCAGCTCGAAATGCTGCTGGAGCAGGTGCTGACGCCTGATCAGTACGGAAAGAACGTCGAGACCGTGCCCGGCTCCGGCGAGCGCGTCGAATTTGCGATCAAGCTGCCCGGACAGGAAGAGGGCGACCGTCCGGTCTGGATGCCGATTGATGCCAAGTTCCCGAAGGAACAGTATGAACGGCTGGCCGAAGCGGCGGAGCTGGCCGACGCCGACGGCGTGGCCGCCGCCGGGCGCGAGCTGGAGCGCGCGGTGCGGGTGGAAGCAAAGAGCATTGCCGAGAAATATCTGTCGCCGCCGCTGACCACCGATTTCGCGGTCCTGTTCCTGCCCACCGAGGGACTGTACGCGGAGGTGATGCGCCGTCCAGGCCTGGCAGACGAGCTGCAGCGCGTCTGCCGCATCACCATCGCCGGGCCGTCGACGCTGTCGGCGCTGCTCAACAGCCTGCAACTGGGCTTTCGCACGCTGGCGCTGGAAAAGCGTTCCGCCGAGGTGTGGCAGGTGCTGGGAGCGGTGAAGACCGAATTCGCCAAGTTCGGCGACGTGCTTGCCGTGACGAAGGCGACCCTGGAACGGGCGGCGAAGAACATCGAGCAGGCGGAAACGCGGACCCGCCAGATGACGCGCAAGCTCAAGTCGGTCGAAGCGCTGCCTTCGGAGACGGCAAGGCTGCTGCTCGGCACCGATCCGGTCGAACCGGGCGAAGACTGAGCTATTCCGGATGAGGCGGCGGCAATTTGTGATAACTTGTGCAAATCGTTTCTTCGCTTCATCGACTCCACATTCCTGCAACCCGGCCAAGTAAGCCATGGAAATCGCGATACTGTTTGGTCTGATCATTCTTAACGGCGTTTTCGCCATGTCCGAGATCGCGCTGGTCACCGCGCGCCGGGCCCGCCTGCAGAAGCTGGCGGACGAGGGCGACGCCGCCGCGCATGCGGCAATCAAGCTGGGGGACGACCCGAACCGTTTCCTGTCCACGGTGCAGATCGGCATCACATCGATCGGCGTGCTTAACGGCATCGTCGGCGAGGCGACGCTGGCGCACCCGTTCAGCGTCTGGCTCAACAGCATGGGCGTCGAAGGCGTCTGGGCGGAATATCTTTCCACCGGCCTGGTCGTCGTCAGCATCACGTATTTCACGATCGTGCTGGGCGAACTGGTGCCCAAGCGCCTGGGACAGATGAGCCCGGAAGTCATCGCGCGCCTGGTGGCGCGGCCGATGCTTCTGCTGGCCGCGGTCACCAAGCCCTTCGTCAGGTTTCTCTCCGGCTCGACGCAGCTGGTGCTGCGCGCGCTGGGTGTCAGCGAGCGCGCCGAACCGAGCGTGACGCAGGAGGAAATCAACCTGATGCTGGCCGAAGGCTCGAGTGCCGGCGTGATCGAACAGCATGAGCACCAGATGGTGCGCAACGTGTTCCGTCTCGACGACCGGCAGATCGCGTCGCTGATGGTGCCGCGCAGCGACGTGGTGTACTTCGACGTCAACGAACCGCTGGAGGAAAACCTCCGGCGCTTCGAGGAGAGCGATCATTCGCGCTTTCCGGTGGTGCGCGGCGGCTGGGAAGAAGTGCTCGGGGTGGCCAATGCGCGCCAGCTGCTGGCGCAATCGCTGCGTGGCGAAAAACCCAACCTGATCGAACATTTGCAGCCCGCCGTGTTCGTGCCGGAATCGCTGACCGGCATGGAACTGCTGGAAAACTTCAAGAATTCCAATGTGCAGCTGGCGTTCATCATCGACGAATACGGCGAGGTGCAGGGCATCGTCACGCTGCAGGACGTGATGGAAGCGATCACCGGCGAGTTCAAGACGCATCGCGCCGAAGACCAGTGGGCGGTGCAGCGAGAGGACGGCTCCTGGCTGCTTGACGGCCTGATCCCGGTTCCCGAGCTGAAGGACCGTCTCGGCCTGAAAGTCGTGCCGGAAGAGGAGCGGGGGCGCTACAACACGCTGAGCGGCATGCTCATGCTGCTGCTCGGCAAACTGCCGCAGACGACCGATATCTGCGACTGGGAAGAATGGACTTTTGAAATCGTCGATCTCGACGGCAAGCGCATCGACAAGGTGCTCGCCAAGCGCAAGCTGGTGACGCCGGAAGAGGCGCCTGCCGTGGCCGAATAGGCGGGCGCGCGCGCGGCGCCGCGGCAACACTGCGCCTGCAAATATCATTACCAGCATAGATACGGTACACGACCTGCCCGAGGAGGAAGTCATGGTACACCGCATACCGGACCCGATGTCCGGGGGATCCCGGCCATCCCACCGACACAAGATCGTCACCGCCGCCGAAGCGGTACGGCTCATCCATGACGGCGATACCATTGCCACCGGCGGCTTCGTCGGGATCGGCTTTGCGGAAAATATCGCGGTCGCTCTCGAAAAGCGATTCCTCGACAGCGAGGAAGAGATGCTGGGCCAGGGCTCGCCCGCCAACCTTACGCTGATCTATGCGGCGGGGCAGGGCGACGGCAAGGACCGCGGGCTGAACCATCTCGGACACGAGGGGCTGATCAAGCGCGTCATCGGCGGCCACTGGGGACTTGTGCCGAAGCTGCAGCAGCTTGCCATCGCCAACAAGATCGAAGCCTACAACCTGCCGCAAGGCGTCATTACCCACCTGTTCCGCGACATTGCCGCGGGCAAGCCCGGCCTGCTTTCCACGGTCGGACTGGGCACCTTCGTCGACCCGCGCCACGGCGGCGGCAAGATCAACGATCGCACCACCGAAGACCTGGTCGAACTGATGCATGTGGGCGGCAAGGAATACCTGTTCTACAAGGCCCAGGCCATCAACGTCGGCATCATCCGCGGCACTACCGCGGACCCGGAAGGCAACGTGACGATGGAGAAGGAAGCGCTGACGCTGGAAGCGCTGGCGATCGCGATGGCGGCGCACAATTCCGGCGGCATCGTGATCGTGCAGGTCGAGCGCATCGCCGAAAGCGGTTCACTCAACCCGCGCCAGGTGAAGATCCCGGGCGTGCTGGTGGACTGCGTGGTGGTGGCGGAGAAGCCGGAATACCAGATGCAGACCTTCATCGAACCCTACAGCCCGGCCTTCGCGGGCGAGATGCGGGTGCCGATGTCGTCGCTCCAGCCGATGGGCATGAGCGAGCGCAAGATCATCGCACGCCGCGCGCTGCTGGAGATCAAGCCGAACAACGTGGTCAATCTTGGCATTGGCATGCCGGAAGGCGTGGCCGCGGTCGCCGCCGAGGAGAAGGTGCTGGACCTGGTGACGCTGACCGCGGAGCCCGGCGTGATCGGCGGCATTCCGGCAGGCGGGCTGAATTTCGGCGCGGCGACCAATGCCGCGGCCATCATCGACCAGCCGTACCAGTTCGACTTCTACGACGGCGGCGGACTGGACGTGGCCTTCCTCGGGCTGGCGCAGGCCGACCGCCACGGCAACCTCAACGTCAGCAAGTTCGGCCCGCGCCTGGCCGGCGCCGGCGGCTTCATCAACATCAGCCAGAACGCGAAGAAGGTGGTGTTCGTCGGCACCTTCACTGCCGGCAACCTGGAGGTCGCGGTGTCCGACGGTCAGCTGCGGATCCGCCGCGAAGGGGAAATGGTGAAGTTCGTCGATGCGGTCGAGCACCGCACCTTCAGCGGCGAATATGCAATGCAGCGCGCACAGACGGTGCTCTATATTACCGAGCGTTGCGTGTTCCGCCTGGTGCTGGAAGGCCTGGAAGTGATCGAGATCGCGCCCGGCATCGACCTCGAGCGCGACGTGCTGGCGCAGATGCGCTTCCGGCCGGCGGTCAGCCCGCAGCTCAAGCTGATGGATGCGCGTATCTTCCGGCCCGGGCCGATGGGGCTGCGCAACGATATTCTCTACCTCCCGCTGGAACAGCGGCTCACTTACAACGCCAAGCGCAACGTGTTCTTCGTGAATTTCGAGGGCTTCGAAGTGAAGAACGTGGCCGACATCGAAGCCATCCGCGACCAGGTGGAAGCGCTGCTCAAGCCGCTAGACCGGAAGGTGCCGGCGGTCGTCAACTACGACAATTTCTCGATCGCGCCGGAACTGCTGGACGCCTATGTCGAGATGGTGCACGACTTGTCGCGACGCTATTACAGCCGGGTCACGCGCTATACCGGCAGCGCCTTCATGCGCAGCTACTTCGGCACCGCCTTCCGGCGGCACCAGACGGAGCCGCAACTGTATGCGAGCAGGGAAGAGGCTTTTTCGCATCTGTCGGATACCTAGGCGGTGGCGGAAGGGCGGATGCCGGGGAAAGGGCGGATAGCCTGTGCCTGCCGCGCGCGGGTACGTTGTTGGCGCACCCGTCTGCTTCCACCCCGTCATTCCCCCGGAGGCGGGAATCCATAGGGCCTCTGTTCGGCTACCGCACGATGGATTCCCGCCTTCGCGGGAATGACGGCGGGATGCAGCGGGAGGCGCGGTTTTCGGCATAACTATTTGCCGGCGCAACGCGTGCTTCGCGAAACCGCGCTCTTATCCACCTCGCCGCTGGCAGGCGGCTCGGATTCACGCGGCGCGAAGCAGTGCTTCGCGAAACCGCGCTCTCATCCACCTCGCCGCTGGCAGGCGGCTC
>Ga0196971_1000495_pt1 | contig 28348 bp, 28 predicted proteins | sample S1v_1013CmetaG_FD_148660 | JGI IMG/M metagenome (GOLD analysis project Ga0196971, IMG submission 148660) | Soil microbial communities from Anza Borrego desert, Southern California, United States - S1+v_10-13C | ecosystem: Environmental > Terrestrial > Soil > Desert | place: USA: California...
AGATCCAGCTCAGCCCCGAGACATCGGACACGACTTCCACGCAAGCCGGCGACGCGGGCAGCGGCCAACATTCCGGCATCGGCCATTTCTTCCGCTCGCTGTTCGGGATGGAAGATGAAGAGGACAGGCAGCATCACGATATCTATGCAGAAGCCATGCGGCGCGGAAGCTGCGTGGTGACGGTCTACGCCGCCAACGAGCAGGAGCGCGAGCGTGCGGTCGATGTCATGAACCGCTTCGATGCGGTCGACATCTCGGAGCGCGAATCGCAATGGCGCAGCCAGGGCTGGACCGGCTATGACCAGAGCGCACCGATGCTGAGCGACAGCGAAATCGAGAAAGACCGCGCGCTGTACGGGCAGAGCCGTACGCAGAGCATGGACACCCAGGATATGGGCACGCAGCACATGGATACGCAGCAATCCGGCGAGACGCGCATACCGGTCGTGCAGGAAGAATTGCGGGTCGGCAAGCGCGCGGTGCAACGCGGCGGCGTGCGTATCTACCAGCGCATGACGGAAAAGCCGGTGCAGGAATCGGTGCAGCTGCGCGAAGAGCATGTAAACGTCGAGCGGCATCCGGTCGACCAGCCGGCCACCGAGGCGGACATGAACGCCCTCAAGGAAGGTGCGATCGAAATGCGCGAAACGGCGGAAGAACCGGTGGTATCGAAAACGGCGCGCGTGGTCGAGGAAGTGGTGGTCGGCAAGGAAGCCACCGAGCGTACCGAAAACATCAACGACACCGTGCGCAGGACCGAGGTGGATGTCGAGCAGATGGGCGCTTCCGACCGCTCGGCCACCGGCGCCACGACCGCTGCCGATACCTCGATGACCGGGGCCGGCATGCGCGACATGGGGCGCAGCGATTATGCCGATACCGCGATGACCTCGGACGATTCGGACTACCGCACGCACTGGCAGAACGCCTACGGCACGTCCGGCGGCCGCTATGAAGACTATGACGCCGCCTATCGTTACGGATCGACGGCGGCCGGCAGTGAGCGCTACAAGAACTACCGCTGGGAAGACGCCGAGGCCGGCATGCGCAGCGACTGGGAGCGCGACCATCCCGAGAGCGCATGGGACAAGGTGAAGGACGCGGTGCGCTACGGCGCGGAAAGGGTGACGGGGCGGCAGCAGCGTCACTGACATGACAGCCTGACGATCCTTCCCCGCGACGGGAAGGACAAAGCGGGGAGCCAAAGCGGAATGCGCGGCTCCCCGCGCCACGATCGGGCGTCATTCATCGTTGCCTTGGCGGGAACCGGAGACCCGATCCAGGGCGTCAGAGGAAGGGAAAACTATTCCCCCAGCCTCCCCGCTTCCGCCATCTCCCGTATCGTGCGGATGGTATCGATATCGGACTCCTTGTAAGCCGAGCGCCGGAAGTCGTTGTAGAACGCTTCGGCCGCATCCTGCTCCTCGCTCGCGCCGTCGTCGTACACGAAGCGCACGAACAGGATGTCCGGCTCCGGCTCCTCGATGGTCATCGTCAGGCGCGATTCCGGAATGCCTTCCTGCTGCGGCACGTGGTAGGTCACCTTGTGCATCGGATGGAAGCTCACGCGGTCACGCACCACGAGCTCGCCGTAGCGCAGTTCGCGCGAGAGACCGAGCTCGCCGCGTTCGAGGATGCTGCAGTTGTCGAGGTGGGGCACGAAGTCCATCGGCGTTTCCGCGCGCAGCACGAGGCCGCGCCAGAGTTGTTCGCGGGACAGGCGATCGATCAGCGGGTTGAGCGGATCGTTGATTTCAATCAGGTGTTCGAATCTCATGGGAAGCACGCCTTGCGGTCAATCCGCGCAGTGTACCCCCAGGTCAGAAAAACTGCGACCACTCCTCGATCCACGCGGGGATCGCATCGCGCTCCATCGGCTTGGCGATGTAATAGCCCTGTGCATAGGTGCAACCGAGGTCGCGCAGCAAGTCCCAGTCTTCGCGTGTTTCCACGCCGACGGCGACGGAGTTGCGGCGCAGCTTGCGCGCCAGTTCCAGGCAGGAACCGAGTGCGATGTGCATCTGCTTGTTGTGCGACGCGCCCGCGACGAAGGAACGGTCGATCTTGAGGTCGAGGAAAGGGATGCGCAGCAATTGCTGCACATTGGAATGCGCGGTGCCGTAATCGTCGATCGACAGGCCGAAACCCTTCATGCGCAGGCGCGCAAGGTTTTCCAGGCAGACCGGCACGTCGGTCATCGCCATCAGCTCGGTGATCTCGATTGTCAGGTATTGCGGCTCGATGCCGTGCGTTGCGATGTGCGTGAGGATCTTTTCGGCCAGGCCGGGCTCGGCCAGCGAGGTCGCCGACAGGTTGATCGACACCGACAGCAACAGCCCCTTGTCGTGCCAGCCGCGGCAGGCGGCGATCGCGCGCTCGACCACCAGCCAGGTCAGGTCTTCCATGTGGCCGCTGGCTTCGAGCACCGGAATGAAGGCCGGCGGCGTGACGAGGCCGTGCTGCGGATGGCGCCAGCGAACGAAGGCTTCCACCGCCTTCACCTTGCCGGTCGCCAGTTCCACCTTGGGCTGGAAGAAAGGCTCGAACTGCGCGGCGGCGATGCCGTCACGGATTTCCTGCAGCGTGAAGGCCGGCGGCCCCTCGCGCACCGGCCGCGCCGCCGGTGGCCGGTAACTGCCGATCAGTTCCTGCAGGACTTCCGGCGTGGCGGGTTTTTCGAAAGTGCCGAGCAGGTTCACGCCGTACGCCTTGGACATCGTTTCCACCGACAGCAGCAGCGCCGAACCGAGCGCGCTGGTCAGGACGATCGCCGTCCGGCTGTCATTGTTGGCGAGGTGGCGCACCAGCTCGATGCCATCCATCTTCGGCATGTTCAGGTCGATGAAGCTGATGTCGATGGCGGCATCCTTCGCTTGCAGGATGTCGAGTGCCGCCTTGCCGTTTTCCGCTTCCACGATGTGCTGCGCACCCAGTTTCTGCAGCATCACGCGCAGCCAGTGGCGCTGGAATTCGTCGTCTTCCGCGATGAGAAAACGCAGCGCGGCGATCTGGACCGGTTTGTCTTGAGTCATGGCGTGTATTTCTGTCAAGCGAGGGCGACAGCGATGTTGATGCGTGTCAATGGTTCTTGTCAGTTTCGTTGCATCCCTGCAGTTTGTAAAGGGCATCCGCGCGAAAGGTCGATCCGGCGCGACAGGCGGTTTTTGTAAGAAAGTAATTCCAGGAGGAACTAGCGGACGCGGTGCGCAGTCTGGAATTTGCCCCTGGGGAAGGGGGCCGGCCGCCGCCGGCGGCCCGTTCTTACTACGTTTTGCAGGAGTCCGCCTTGAATCGCCTTACCATGTTGCCGTTAGTGTCGCTGTCCATCGCCCTTGCCGCCTGCGGCGGAGACGGCAAGGTACCCATCCCGACCAGCCCGGCACCCGCGCCCGCTCCGGCGCCCGCACCTGCGCCTGTGCCTGCTCCCACGCCGGCTCCGGCGCCTGCACCCGCGCCTTCGGCCTCGCTCCCCGCGGAGCGCACCTGCGGCCTCTCCAACTTCCAGGAAGAGATGCTCAACCGCATCAACCAGGCGCGCGCCAGCGCCCGCATGTGCGGCAACACCTACTACAAGCCGGTTGCGCCCCTCGCCTGGAACGCAAAGCTGTTCGACGCCGCCGCCCTGCATTCGGCCGACATGGCGGCCAACAACTATTTCGCGCACAACAGCAAGGACGGCCGCACCTTCAGCCAGCGCATCACCGCGGCCGGCTACAGCTGGTCCGCCGCCGGCGAAAACATCGCCGCCGGCCAGCCCACCGTGGAGCAGGTCATGAACGGCTGGATGCAGAGCCCGAATCACTGCGCCAACATCATGAGCGCCAACTTCACCGAGGTCGGCGTCGCGTGCGCCAGGAACGATGCGTCCACCTACCGCAGCTACTGGACGATGGACCTCGCGCGGCCGCGCTGACAGTCCGAGCGGGCGGCGCGTTGGCAGTTGGAAACAGGCGCGCCGCGCCTCCCATATCTTCGGGATTGTTGCAGGCTTCCGCATTCGCTAAAGTGCCCGCTTGCCAAGAGCAGGAGCGACAGCGTCTGATGAAGACCCACTACGACAAACTGGGCGTGACGAGACAAGCCAGCCATTCCGAGATCGAACAAAGCTACCGGCACAGCCTGAACGCCCATATTGCGGACAATCTTGCGGACAACCGCAACCGCCCCCTGCGGCGCAAGGACCAGCTGCGGCTGCAGCAGATGCGCCAGGCTTATCTCGTCCTGTCCTCGCCGGCGCGCCGCATGGACTACGACCTGAAGCTCGACCAGCTCGAACACGCGCGCCTGCGCAGGATTGAACGGATGGGCACGCTGGCCGGGCTGATCCTGCTGCTCGCCGGCCTGGCGCTGATCGCACGGGGCTACTACAAGCAGGTGTACGACGAGAAGGCAGCCGCGCCGGCGGTGCAGCAAGCTGCCGTCGCGGCGAGCGCGCAGCGAGAGGATGCGCGACAATAGGCGTTCCGAGAAAGGAGCGCAGCATGCAAACCGTCCTGACCCCGCTTCTGTTCCTCTGCCTGCTGCCCGCGGTCGTTCACGCCGGCGGCTCCAACTACACCGTCGCCCCCGGCGTATCGCAACCCGCCGGCAAGGTTTCCGAATGGGCGGTGCCCACCCCGAAATTCGCACGCGATCCCGCCGCTGCGCCGGACGGCAGGGTGTACATCGCCGTCATGCACGGCAACAAGCTTGCCCGCTTCGATCCCGCTGCGCAGAAGTTCGACGAATGGGACTTGCCCGAGGGTACCCGTCCGCACGGCCTCGTGGTCGATGAAAAGGGCACGGTCTGGATGACCGGCCACGGCAACGGCACGCTGCTGGAAATTCCCTTCGTCGACGGCCGGCCGGGACAGATGGTGGCGCACAAGACGCCCTCCGGCGGCAGTCCCCACACCATCATCTTCGATGGCCGCAACGCGCTGTGGTTTACCAACCAGTCGGCCGACAAGGTAACGCGTTTCGATCGCGCCACGCGCAAGATGACCGAGTTCGACAGCCGCGACGGCCCCTACGGGCTGGCGATGGACCAGCAGGGCAATGTCTGGTTCTGCCAGGCCAGCGGGCAGCGCGTGGGGCGCATCGATGCGGCCAGCGGCAAGGTGACCGAGATCGACCTCGGTCGCGGTTCGCTGCCGCGCCGCATCGCCGCCGCCCCGGACAACACGCTGTGGGTCGTGCGCTACGGCGACGGCAAGCTGACCCATATCGATGCCCGGACGGCGAAAGTGATCAAGAGCTACGACACGCCCGCCGGCGAGGCCGGCAAACCCTATGCGGTCACGGTGGACGGTGCCGGCAAGGTATGGATGAACGAGATCGGCACCGATACTGTCGCGCTGTTCGATCCAAAGAGCGAGAAGTTCCGCGTGTTCCCGCTGCCCACGAAGAACGAAGGCATACGCAAGATGATCGTCGATGCCAAGGGGCGCCTGTGGTACATGGGCAGCCATAGCGGAAAACTGGGAGTGGTCGAATGAAACGCCTTGTCCTTCTTCTTGCGGCCGCCGGCGCTCTCAACGCGCATGCGCAGGAACCCCTGCCACTGTTCGACGCCCACATGCATTACAACGTCGAGGCGCGCTCCGTCCTGTCGCCCGAGCAGGTGGTCGCGCTGTGGCGCAAGACCGGCATTCGCGGCGTGCTGGCGACCAGCCGGCCCAACGACGGCACACTCGACCTGATCGCGCAGAAGGCCAAAGACATCATGATCGTTCCCTTCCTGCGCCCCTACCGCGTGCAGCCCGACCGCCACGACTGGTTTGCCAGCGCCGGCGTCGCCGAGTACGTGGAGAAGGAACTGGCGCGCGGTATCTATCGTGGCATCGGCGAGTTCCACATCTTCGGCGCCGACGCCGACGCGCCCTACATGGCGAAAATCGCGCGCCTGGCGAAAGAACGCGGCATGTGGCTGCACGCGCACGCCGACGACAATGCGGTGGAACGCATCCTGCGCCACGCGCCCGGCGTGAAGCTGATCTGGGCGCACACCGGCATGAGCACGCCGATGGACAAGGTGGAGCAGATGTTCGGACAGTATCCGAACATCGTCGGCGAGCTGTCCTACCGCATGGACATCGAGCAGGACGGCACGCTCAATCCGCGCTGGAAGGCGCTGATGATGAAATACCCGGAGCGCTTCGTGGTGGGCACCGATACCTGGATCACGCCGCGCTGGGGGCAGGTCGAGGAACTCGCCGCGTTCTACCGGCGCATGCTCGGGCACCTGCCGCGCGAGGTGGCGGAAAAGATCGCGTACCGCAACGGCATGGCCATGTTTTCCGAGCGCTGATCAATCCAGGGTCTGGCGGTAGCGCTTGAGCGCGACCAGGCCCGCGGCCAGCATGAACAGCGCCATCGGCCACACATTCGGCAGCACTTCCGCCATGCCGTTCCCCTTGAGCATGATGCCGCGCACCACGCGCAGGAAATGCGTCAGCGGCAGCGCTTCGCCGATCACTTGCGCCCAGCCCGGCATGCCGCGGAAGGGGAACATGAATCCCGACAGCAGCATCGACGGCAGGAAGAAGAAAAAAGTAAGCTGCATCGCCTGCAGCTGGTTCTTCGCCACGGTCGAGAAGGTGAAGCCGACGGCGAGATTGGCCGCCATGAACACCACCAGCGCCGCCGACAGCAAGGCGAGGCTGCCCATCATCGGCACCCGGAACAGCGCATGGGCGGCGGCAAGGATCACGGCCACCTGCACATAGCCGATCAGGATGTAGGGCGCAATCTTGCCGACCATGACCTCCAGCGGCCGCACCGGCGTGGCAAGCAGGTTTTCCATCGTGCCGCGTTCGCGCTCGCGCGTCATGGCCAGCGAAGTCATCATCACCATCGTCATCGTCAGCACCACGCCGATCAGGCCGGGCACGATGTTGTAGCGGGAAATTCCCTCGGGGTTGTAGCGGCGCTGCGCGCGGATCTCGAACGGCTCCTCCGCCGGATGCAAGGTGCGCAAGGGCCCGGCGAGGTCGCGGCCCACGGCCTGACGCGCGATCGTGTTGACCGCGGCCAGTGCATTACCGGACGCCGAAGGGTCGGTCGCATCCGCGGCCAGCAGCAGGGCAGGGCGCTCGCCGCGCACCAGCCGGTGCGAAAAGTCGGGCGGGATGACCAGCAGGAACTGCACCCGCCCTTCATCCAGCAGGCGGTTGCCCTCCGCCTCGCTGCGCGGGCGGCGCGTCACGCGGAAGTAATCCGAGTTCTCCAGCCCCGCGATGAGGCTGCGCGAGAACTCGCTCTCGTCGGCGGAGACCACGGCCATCGGCAACTGCTTGGGATCGGTGTTGATCGCGAAACCGAACAGCACCAGCTGCATGATCGGCACGCCGACCATCATCGCAAAGGTCAGCCGGTCGCGCCGGATCTGGCGGAACTCCTTGATCAGGATGGCGAGGAAGCGCGACCAGTTCATGACGCGAAATTGTCCTGCGAGCGTTGCATCAGGGCGATGAAGACATCTTCCAGGCTGGTTGCAACCGGGGTGATGGCAATGCCTGTGCCACGGTACGGCGCAAGCGCGGCCTCGAGTGCGGCGGCCGAGGCGGCGCTCACATGCAGGGCCGTTCCGAATGAGGCCACGTTCAATGCGTCGGATGCGCGCAGTGCCCGTGCAATGTCCGCCAGCGCGGGCCCCTCCACCGACCACGTCACCAGCCCGGCCCCGGCGATCAGCTGATCCGCCGTCCCTTGCGCCAGCAGCTTGCCGTAGGCGATATACGCAAGCTGGTGGCAGCGTTCCGCCTCGTCCATGTAATGCGTCGAGACCAATACCGTGAGGCCGCCTGCTGCCAGTTCATGCAGTTCGTCCCAGAAATCGCGCCGTGCCTTGGGGTCGACGCCGGCGGTCGGTTCATCGAGCAGCAGCAGTTGCGGCTCATGCAGCAGGCAGGCGGCGAGTGCGAGGCGCTGTTTCCATCCCCCCGAGAGCGAGCCCGCCAGTTGCGCGCGGCGGCCGGCGAGCCCGAGCCGCTGCAGCATGTCGTCCACGCGCGCTGCCGCATCCGGCACCTCGTACACCCGTGCGATGAAGGACAGGTTTTCCTCGATGCTGAGGTCTTCGTACAGGCCGAATTTCTGTGTCATGTAACCGACCTGGCGCTTGATCTTGCGCGACTCCTTGCGGAGGTCGTAGCCGAGGCAGGTGCCGCTGCCCTCGTCGGGCGTCAGCAAGCCGCACAGCATGCGGATGGTGGTGGTCTTGCCGCTGCCGTTCGGCCCGAGGAAGCCGTAGATGCGGCCGCGCGCCACCTGCATGTCGACATGGTCGACTACCGTGCGTCCGCCGTAGCGCTTGGTCAGTCCGCGCACATCGATGATGGCGTCCATCACTTCCCCTGCGCGAGGCGGATTTCGACCGGCTGGCCGGGATGCAGCAGCGCCGCCTGACCGGCGGCAGGGCGCGCCTCGATCATGAACACCAGCGCAGCGCGGTTTTCCTTGCTGTAGATGAGCGGCGATGTGTACTCGGGCGCACTCGAGAGATAACTGATCTTCGCCGGCACCGGTGCCTGGCAGCCGTCGCATTGCACGACCACATCCTGGCCCAGGCGCAGCGCCGCGAACTGCGGCTCGGGCACGAAGAAGCGCAGCTTGATGTTTTGCGGCGGCAGCACGCTGACGACGGGGCTGCCCGCCTGCACATACTCGCCTTCGCGGTACAGCACGTCGGCCACGTTGCCTGCAACCGGAATACGCTGGGTCTTCTGCGCCAGGCGCCATTCGGCCTGCGCCAGCTGTGCCTGGGCCGCCTTCAGTTCCTGCGCCGCTGCCGCGATCTCGTCCGGCCGCGCGGCCAGGTTCGCCACCCGCAACTGCGCACGCAATTCATTGACGCGGGCCTGGTCGCGGTCCACGCCGCTGCGCGCCTGATCGAGGCTTGCCGGAGAAATGAACCGGTCTTCCACCAGCTGCTTCTGTCGCGCATATGTGCTGTTCGAGAGCCGGAGCGCCGCCTCGGCCTGCGTCAACTGTGCGCGTACCGCCGCCACTTCTTCCGGGCGGCGCCCTTTGTTCAGGTTCGCCAGCTGCGCCTCTGCGCGCTGCACGCGCGATGCCGCTTCCTCGCGCGCGGCGCGTTCGCTTTCCTGCTCCAGCACGAAGGCGGGCGCGTCCGCCTGCACGGCGTCGCCGCGCTGCACGTGCAGTTTGCTCAACGTGCCCGCGATCGGTGTCGCCAGGCGCACGTACTCGGCCTCCGCATAGCCCGGGAAGTAATCGGCAGGCTTGTCGGCACAGCCCGTTGCAAGGACGAGCACAAGTAGCGATGCGGACAAGGATTTCACGGCGTGTCTCCATGGCGCGCGGACAGTCCGCGCAATGCGAATTCGATGCGTTGCTCGACCGCCTTCTTCGACAGGACTTCCTGCTCCAGCACGGCGCCGACGCCCGCCAGGGCGGGGTTCTCCAGCAATGCCCCGCCGAGCAGCACCGGCGACATCACCGCGCCGGCGATGAAGGCGATCGACTGCGGCAAGGGGGCCTTCACCAGGTCGCCGCTGCGCTGGCCGGCGGCGACCAGTTCAGCCACCACCGCGAGATGGCGCGGCAAATTCGCCTGCAGGAACTCGGCGGCAACCTGCTCGCCGGCCAGGGCATCGGCCCCGATGCGCAGCAGGAGCTGGCGGTGCGTGCGGCCGAAGCCGGCAATGACGCGGATGGCTTTGCGCAGGTTGTCGACCGGCGACACGCCTTCATGCGCTTGCAGCACGAGATCCTGGAACATCTGCTCATAGGTTTGCTGCAGGAGTGTGCGGATGAAATTGTCCTTGCTGCGGAAGTGGTAGTGGAACATGCCGAGATTGACGCCGGCGTGTTCGGTCAGCTTTCGCGCGGACAGGCCGCGGCATCCGGTCTGCGGCAGCAGTTCCATGCCGGCCTCGAGCAGCCGCTGGTCGATGTTTTGGGAAGGGCGGGCCATGCCGATTATTATACGCACGACTAATAATCGCGCAAGCGGCAGAAAAATACCGTGATGAAACAGCTTTCGGGTCCGGTTCCACCCCCTGCGTGATCGCGGCGGCCAAATGCGTGATCAGCCGAGACAAGTTGACAACGCCTACTTGCACGCGCGATCCCGCCTCCATAGCATGGCCCGGCACTCGCGCCATCGCCGTTCCGGCCGCGGCCCCTCCCATTCAAGAACAAAGAGAGAGAGACATCCATGGACAAGTTCTGGCTCCAGTCCTATCCCGCCGGCGTGCCCGCCGACATCGATCCTTCCCAGTACGCGTCGCTTGCGCACCTGTTCGAGGAATCCTTCCACAGGTACGCCTCCCGCAACGCCTATGTCTGCATGGACAAGTATCTGACCTATGCGGAAGTGGATGCGCTGTCGCAAAAACTTGGCGCCTGGCTCCAGGGCCGCGGCTTGCAGAAGGGCGACCGCGTGGCGCTGATGATGCCCAACGTCCTGCAGTATCCGGTGGCGCTGGCCGCCGTCCTGCGCGCGGGCCTCACCGTGGTCAACGTCAATCCGATGTACACTCCGCGCGAACTGGAGCACCAGCTCAACGATTCCGGCGCCAAGGCCATCATCATCCTCGAAAACTTCGCCCACACCCTGCAGCAGGTCGTCGCCAGGACCGGCGTCAAGCACATCGTGATGGCTTCGATGGGCGACCTGCTCGGCCCGATCAAGGGCACGGTGGTCAACTTCGCGGTGCGCAAGATCAAGAAGATGGTGCCGGACTACGCGTTGCCGCATGCCGTGCCCTTCCGCCAGGCGCTGTCCGAAGGCGCGAAGCTGCAGTTGAAGAAAGTGCAGATCCGCCCTGACGACGTCGCCTTCCTGCAGTACACCGGCGGCACCACTGGTGTGTCCAAGGGCGCGACGCTCCTGCACCGCAACGTCGTGGCCAACGTGCTGCAGAACGAGGCATGGTCGCAGCCGGCGCTGCAGAAGGAGCCGCGTGTCGAGGCGCTGACGATCGTCTGCGCGATCCCGCTGTACCACATCTTCGCGCTCACCGCGTGCTGCCTGTTCGGCCTGCGCAACGGCGGCCTGAACATCCTGGTGCCGAACCCGCGCGACATCCCCGGCTTCGTGAAGGAACTGGCAAAGTACAAGTTCAACATGTTCCCCGCGGTGAACACGCTCTACAACGGCCTGCTCAACGATCCCGGCTTCGCCAACCTCGATTTCTCCTCGCTGAAGGTCTGCAACGGCGGCGGCATGGCGGTGCAGAAGGCCGTCGCCGAAAAGTGGCTGAAGGTCACCGGCTGTCCGATCAACGAAGGCTACGGCCTGTCCGAAACCTCGCCGGTCGCCACCTGCAACCCGGCCGATGCGGAGTACAACGGCACCATCGGCCTGCCGCTGCCCTCGACCGAGATCGCCATCCTCGACGACGACGGCAAGCCGCTGCCGCTCGGCCAAGCCGGCGAGATCGGCATCCGCGGCCCGCAGGTGATGGCCGGCTACTGGAACCGTCCCGAAGAAACCGCCAAGGTCATGACCGCCGACGGCTACTTCAAGACCGGCGACGTCGGCGTGATGGATGCCAGCGGTTACGTGCGTATCGTCGACCGCAAGAAGGACATGATCCTGGTCTCCGGCTTCAACGTCTATCCGAACGAAGTCGAAGGCGTGGTCGCCGGCCATCCCGGCGTGCTGGAATGCGCCTGCGTCGGCGTGCCCGATGCCAATTCCGGCGAAGCGGTCAAACTGTTCGTCGTGCGCAAGGACCCCAAGCTCACCCAGGAACAGCTGATGCAATTCTGCAAGGAACAGCTGACCGCCTACAAGAAGCCGAAGTACATCGAGTTCCGCGACGCGCTGCCGAAGACGAATGTCGGGAAGATCCTGCGGCGCGAACTGCGCGACGAGAAAAAAGCCGCCTGAAGCACATGCCGCTGCAACAGGCGGCATTCCTGTTTGTGACCGGCGCTGCCCACCTGTATTAAGATTGCAGGCGAATATTCCATTCGCCCGCAGACAGGAGACAGCCAGCCATGAGCGAACAGACCACGTCCGCGTCCTGGGTCAGGGGGATCGCGGAGCGGCTCAAGAGCGTCGGCCTCGACGTCCATGCCCTGTTCGACGAGGCGCAGCTCGACCTGTCCGCGCTCGACAATCCCGATACCCGCTACGCCACCGAAAAGATCAGCCTGCTGTGGGAGCTGGCGGCGGCGCGCTCGGGCAATCCCTTCATCGGGTTGGCCATGCCCGACACGCTGCAGCCCGCCGCCTTCGACGTCGTCGCCTACGCGATGATGACCTGCAAGGACCTGCATACCGGCCTCAATTTCCTCGTGCGCTACCAGCGCGTGGTCAGCGACGCGGTGATGATCACGATGGACGAGGCGCAAGAAGCTTGCTGGATCGGCATCGAACTCGCCGGCGGCAAGCGGCCGGTGCCGCGCCACCGCATCGATTTCGTCTTCACCACGCTGCTGTCCTTCTTCCGCTGGATCACGGGCAGCGAAATGCATCCGCTGGCGATCGAGCTGGTGCATGCCGCACCCGAAGACACGAGCACTTACGCCGCCGTATTCCAGTGCCCGGTGCGCTTCGGGGCGCAGGCCAACCGCATGCTGTTCTCCCAGGCCGACCTCAAGCGGCCGCTGCAGGCCGCCAACCCGGTGCTGGCCGAACTGCACGACCGTTACGCCGGCGAGCGCCTCGCGCGCCTGGAGAAGGACCGCACCAGCATCCGCGCGCGTGAATCCATCGTCAAACGGCTGCCGGCGGGCGACCCGGTGCGCGGCGACGTCGCCCGCGAACTGTGCATGAGCGAGCGCACGCTGCAGCGCCGGCTTGCCGAAGAGGGCACCTCCTTCCACCAGATCGTGGACGACGCCCGGCGCGAACTCGCGCAGCGCTACCTCAACCAGCCGCAGCTCGGTCTTGCACAAGTGGCATCACGCCTCGGCTTCACCGACCGCAGCACCTTCAGCCGCGCCTGCAAGCGCTGGTTCGACCTCACTCCCAGCGAGTACCGCAGCCGCCGGCAAAGCTGATCGCGTCGCGCCGCCGCAACGTCCCCGAAGAAAGCGTCAAGCGCTGCTACAATGGGCCGCTTTGCCCCACTGCCGCTCCGCATGTCACACGCTCCCCATCAAGTCGCCCATGGCATGAACCGTCCGCAGAGCGAGGCTGTCCACTACATGGACGGACCCTGCCTGGTGCTGGCCGGCGCCGGTTCCGGCAAGACGCGCGTGATCACGCAAAAGATCGCCAACCTGATCGAACACTGCGGCTACGAGCCGCGCAACATCGCCGCCGTCACCTTCACCAACAAGGCCGCGCTGGAAATGCAGGAGCGCATTGCCAAGCTGCTGAAGGAACCGAAGCAGGCCAAGCAGCTCACCGTCTGTACCTTCCATTCGCTCGGCGTGCAGATCCTGCGGCGCGAAGCGCGCGAACTCGGCCTCAAGGACCGCTTCTCCATCATGGACAGCGACGATTGCTTCTCGCTGGTGCAAGACCTCGCGATGACCACCGACAAGCAGATCATCCGCGGCATCCAGACCGCGATTTCGCTATGGAAGAATGCACTGGTCGATCCCGACACGGCACTGAAGCAAGCCATCACTGAAGACGAGGCACAGGCCGCGCGCATCTACCGCAACTATGTCGCCACGCTCAATTCCTACCAGGCGGTCGACTTCGACGACCTGATCCGCCTGCCGGTCGAACTGTTCCGCAGCAAGGAAGAAGTGCGCGACCGCTGGCAGCGCAAGCTGCGCTACCTGCTGGTGGATGAATACCAGGACACGAACACATGCCAGTACGAACTGGTGAAGCTGCTAGTCACCGGCCTCGGCAAGAAGCCGATGTTTACCGCCGTGGGCGACGACGACCAGGCGATCTACGCCTGGCGCGGCGCGACCCTGGAAAACCTGCGCCAGCTGCAGGTGGACTTCCCCGACCTGAAGGTGATCAAGCTGGAGCAGAACTACCGTTCCAGCACGCGCATCCTGCAGGCGGCCAATTCGGTGATCTCGAACAACCCCAAGCTGTTCGAGAAGCAGCTCTGGTCGGAGCACGGCCTCGGCGACCCGGTGAAGGTACTTGCGATGCAGGACGACGAGCATGAAGCCGAACAGGTCGCGATCATGATCTCGGCGCACAAGTTCGAACGCCGCGCAAAGTTTTCCGACTACGCCATCCTCTATCGCGGCAACCACCAGGCGCGCATCATCGAGCAGTCGCTGCGCAAGGAGCGTATTCCGTACACGATCTCCGGCGGCCAGAGCTTTTTCGATCGCGCGGAAATCAAGGACATCGTTTCCTACCTGCGCCTCGTCGCCAACGGTGACGACGATCCCGCCTTCATCCGCGCCGTCACCACGCCCAAGCGCGGCGTCGGTCAAGCCACGCTGGAAGCGCTCGGCTCCTTCGCCGGGCAATGGCAGTGCTCGCTGTTCGAGGCGGTGTTCAAGGGCGGCATCGAAGCGAAACTGAACGACCGCCAGCTTGGCCCGCTGCGCGATTTCTGCAACTTCATCAACAATCTCGAAGCGCGCGCCTCCAAGCGCGGCGAAAGCGCCGCCGAGCTGCTCGACGAGATGATGAAGGAGATCAATTACGAGTTCTACCTGTACGACACCTTCGACGAGCGCCAGGCGCAAAGCAAATGGCAGAACGTGCTCGACTTCACCGGCTGGCTGAAGGAGAAGGGCACCGGCGGCCGCGACGGCACCGACGAAGAAAAGAGCCTGCTCGAACTGACGCAGATGGTCGCACTGATGACCATGCTCGAAGGGAAGGACGAGGAACCGGATGCAGTGCGCATGTCCACCCTGCATGCATCGAAGGGACTGGAATATCCGCACGTCTTCCTGGTCGGCGTGGAGGAGGGCATCCTGCCGCACAAGGGCGATCCCGACGCGCCCATCGAAACGCTCGCCGCGCGCATCGAGGAAGAACGGCGCCTGATGTATGTCGGCATCACCCGCGCGCAGCGCAGCCTGCACGTCACCTGGTGCAAGCGCCGCAAGCGCGCGCGAGAGAGCGTCAACTGCGAACCCTCGCGCTTCATCAAGGAGATGAAGCTGGACGAAGGCGATGCGGTGCCCAAGGAAGAAGAGAAGCTCACGCCGCAGGACAGGCTGGCCAACCTCAAGGCATTGCTGTCCAAACCGAGGGCAGCCTAGCCTCGCGTGTCATCGCCCTGTCACGGCCGCCACGCATAATTGCCTGACGGTCTAATCCCCAAGGTTTGACGTTTGCCCGCAGCCGCAAGGCGCGCGGGCTTTTTTCGTTTTCACGCCAAGGCGCATTGGCGCAAATGCGACACATGCACGTATGTCATCAAGCTGTCACGCGCACTTATCACAATGCATGGCGTTGCTCGTCTGCCAGGCATCGCATACCAATATGCGGAATCAGTCGTTCCGCACGCACGGACCCCGATGCCACAATGCAGCTCCAACAACAGCCGGCAAGAACATCGATCCTGCCGGGCATAACAATTCTTGGCTCACCTCTAGGAACCTCAACAATGAAAAAATCGCTTCTCGCCTTCGCCGTCCTGGCAGCCTTCGCCGGCACCGCCGCCGCCCAGACCAATGTCAGCATCTACGGTGTGGTCGACACCGGCATCACGCGTTTCGACAACGGCGCCACCACCACGACCCGCCTCGACAGCGGCATCCAGTCCGGCAGCCGCATCGGCTTCCGCGGCACCGAGGACCTGGGCGGCGGCTTGTCGGCGATCTTCACGCTGGAGAACGGCTTCAACGTCGATGACGGCACGCTCGGTCAGGGCAATCGTCTGTTCGGCCGCCAGGCATTCGTCGGCCTGTCCAGCACCAGCCTCGGCGCACTGAAGTTCGGCCGCCAGTACAACCCGATCCGTTCCGCCGTCGAAGGCGTGGACCCGTTCGGCCTCGGCCTGGCCGGCAATGCCGCCAACGTCTTCAACGTCTACGGCGACCGCACCGACAACACCATCAACTACTCGACCCCGAACTTCGGCGGCTTTACCGGCCAGCTCGCCTACAGCCTGGGCGAAATCGCGGGCAGCAACTCCATCGGCCGCAGCATCGGCCTGTCGGCCGGTTATGCCGCCGGCCCGCTGTCGGTGATCGTCGCCCACCACGACCAGAACCTGGTCGCTGCGGGCGCCGCCAACGGCGATTCCACCACCACCCTGCTCGGCGGCACCTTCGACTTCGGCGTCGCCAAGCTGCACGCCGCCTATGCGCGTAACAAGGGCGAGGGCGTCACCGGCGCGACCACCATCGACCGCGACGACGCCATGCTGGGCGTGAGCGCGCCGCTCGGCGCAGGCCGCATCCTCGCCTCCTGGATCCGCCGCAGCGACGACATCGGCGCCAACCGCGATGCCGACCAGATCGCACTGGGCTACACCTACGACCTGTCCAAGCGTACGAACTTCTACACCTCGTACGCCCGCACGCGCAACGAAGCCGCTGCCACGCTGAACGGCGCGTCCGCCGCAGGCCGCGACCCGTCCGTCTTCAACGTCGGCGTGCGCCACCGCTTCTGATCCTCGGAATCGGCAAATGGAAAGGCGCCCCGCGAGGCGCCTTTTTTATTGGCCCCGGCAGTCATGCAAAAAACCAACATCCGGACTGCTGCAAGTCAAACGGAGGAGTGCCGTTCCTGCACGCGAAACCAAGCGGCCGTACAATCGTCTTACCATTAGACGCATTCGGAGAGGCCGCCATGCTGATCGAATCCGCAGTCACCGCAGAACTGAAAGCCAGGGACTCGCTGCTGACCGGCGCGCGCAACTGGCTGGGCCGGCTGTTCCGCAAGCAGGAAGCGCCGGACGGCAGGCGGCACCTGTCCCCGGGCGAGCTGAAGAACCTGCGCCAGCGCTTCGCGGAATGCGCCGCCGAGCGCGGCGGTGTGGTCTCGGCGCGGCAGCGGGCGGCGGAAATCGGACAGATCTATTCCAGCCTCAACGACGACGGCCGCCGTGATTTCCTGCGCCTGCTGGCCCTCGAATTCGGGCCGCTGCGCGAAACCGTCGAAGCGGCGCTGCGCACCTGGACCAGCGCCGCCGACACCGACCGCAGGGGAAGCGCCGAAGTCGCGCTGCGCGAAGCCCTGCGCTCCCCGCGTTCCAAGATCCTCACGCAATTCAATGCGATTCCCAACGGCGTCATATTCCTCGTGGAAATGCGTGACGACATGCTGCGCTACCTCGCCGATGCGCCCGAACTCGGCGTGATCGAAAGCGAGCTGCATGCACTGCTCAGCGCCTGGTTCGATGTCGATTTCCTGCAGCTGCAGCGCATCAGCTGGAACTCCTCCGCGGCGCTGCTCGAAAAGCTGATCAAGTACGAAGCGGTGCACCAGATCCGCTCCTGGAACGACCTGCGCAACCGGCTCGATTCCGACCGCCGCTGCTATGGCCTGTTCCATCCCCGCATGCCGGACGAGCCGCTGATCTTCGTCGAGGTCGCGCTGACCGATACGCTGTCAAACAACATCCAGGTGCTGCTCGACGAATCCCTGCCGCCGCTGGAGCCGGGGCGGGCGAACACCGCGATCTTCTATTCGATCTCGAACACCCAGCCCGGCCTGCGCGGCCTGAGCTTCGGCAATTTCCTGATCAAGCGCGTGGTCGACGACCTGTCGCGCGATTTCCCGCAGTTGAAGACCTTCTCGACGCTGTCGCCGATTCCCGGTTTCCTGGGCTGGATGAAGAAGCAGGAACACTTGCTCGCGCGCGTGCGCGAAGCGCATGTGCCCGGCAACAACGAACTGCGCGCGAAGTGGCAGGCGGATGTGGCCGAGTGCCTCGCGTCGGGCGAATGGCATGCAGACGCGGCACTTGCCGCGGCGATCCAGCCCGTTCTGCAGGAAGCCTGCGCACGCTATCTCGTGCAGGAAAAATCGGATGCCCTGCCGCGCGATCCGGTGGCCCGCTTCCACCTCGTGAACGGCGCGCGCGTGGAGCGCCTGAACTGGCTGGCGGATACCTCCGACAAGGGCTGGAAGCAGTCGGCGGGGATGATGGTCAACTACCTGTATCGCAAGCCGGACCTCGAAGGGAACCACGAGCGGCTGATGTTGAAGGGGGAGGTGGCGATGTCGCGGGCTATTCGCGCGCTGGTGCTGGATTAGGGAGACGGTGGGTTTCGCTGCGCTCTGCCGTTCTACAGTTCTTTATGCGCTTGGTGGATTTCGCTTCGCTCTACCCACCCTACCGTCCTTTATAAAGAAACGTAGGGTAGGCGGAGCCCAGCGAAACCCACCGCATTCACACCTGCCCCTTCACGCCTCCCTTGCCAACCAATTGTTTTTCAAACGCCGCGTCATGCTTGCTGATACGCTGCTTTTTCTGCGGCCCGGTCTTGTTCACGAACTCCACGAACGCATCCAGTTCGTATTCCTCCCCGAACTTTTCCGGCGCGCTGCCCGGCGTCGCCCGCAACAGGTAAAAGTGTCCGCTGCCCCCGTGATGCCCATCGAGTAGCGGTAGGCGGGGTCGCGTGCGTTCAGCCGCGTGACCGCATTGCTGGCCTTCGTCGATCTCATTGCATGCCTGTGTTGATGTAGTGAAAGCCGGCGACATGCCGGCGCATGCATTCATCATAGTGCAGCCGCGATTTTCCTGAAACTTGGCGCTTTTCTTACTAAGATGAAAATGACCCGCGCCCCCAGCGGTGCCTGAATTTCCCGCCACGCCGCAGGTCGAATTGCATATCACCCGTGGAGGAGGCATATGCATAAGACGCTTCGCTTGCCGTCCATGCCGGCGGCACTCCTGGCCCTATGGCTGTTCCCCGCGCTGTGCCTCGCCCGGACACCGGGCGCGGACGAATGCAGGGAAGCCGGGGACTTCATCCGGAAGGCCGCGCTGGCGCGCGACGGCGGGATCACGGAGGCCGACTTCATCAGCCGCATCCGCGACGACATCGAGATCATGCAGTCCCTCCCGCCTGACATGCGCTGGTTCGTGCAGGATGAGGAAGACGCCGAATTCCTGCTCGCCGCGGCGACCGAGGTCTTCCAGAAACCGCGCCTGGCGGACGAGCACCAGCGCGATTTCGTGAAGGCCTGCCTCGTCAAGGCGCGCAACAAGCCGAAGTATTCGCTGTAGCCCACGTCCCCGCGGACGGCGTCGTACAATACACGTTCTTCGCGTCGTGTGCGCACACTCTTGGGGGAAAACGCATGGCTGCTCTCGACCTGACCGGCAAACGCGTGCTCGTTACGCAGTCGTCCACTTTCATGGGCCCCGCGCTGTGCGAGGTGTTCCGCGAACTCGGCGCCGAGGTGATCGGCGACGAACGCGCGCTGGACGATCCCGCCGTGCCGCAACACATGATCGATGCCGCCGGGCAGGTGGATGTGCTGCTGCTGAACATGGGCATTCCCGCGCCGACCACGCGTGCGGAAGCGGTGACGGATGCGGAATGGCGCGAGGCCTTCGCGCACATGGTCGATCCTCTGCCGCGTTTTGCGCGGGCGGTGCTGCCGCAGATGATGCAGCGCCGGCGCGGCAAGATCCTGCTGATCGGCAGCGCCTCCGCGCTGCGCGGCATCAAGCGGACCTCGACCTATTGCGCGGCACGCGGCGCACAAGTGTCGTACATCCAGGCGCTCGGCGTCGAAGCCGCGCAGCACAATGTACAGGTCAATGCGATCGCGCAGAACTTCGTGGAAAATCCGACCTATTTTCCGCCCGAGGTGCAGGCCAACCCGGCCTTCCAGGAGCGGCTCAAGCGCGAAGTGCCGCTGGGCCGCCTGGTGGCGCAGCGCGAGGACGCGATGTTCGCGGCCTACCTGAGCAGCGACGCGGCCAATTGTTTCGTGGGACAGGTGTTCCCGGTATGCGGCGGCTGGGTCGCACGATAAAAGGAAAAAGATGACAATGGAAAACCGCCTGGTCGACATCGAGCTGAAGATCGCCGCCCAGGAAGACCTGGTGGACACCCTGAACAGGATGGTCTACCAGCAGCAGAAAAAGATCGATGAACTGGAAGCCCTGTGCACCGCCCTTGCGCGCCAGCTCAGGGAAGTCCGCGAATCCATGTCCGAACGCGGCCCGGCGAACGAAAAGCCGCCGCACTACTGATTGCACATCATGATGAACGAGGAAAAAGGCGACGCCCTCCGCGCCAAGCTCAACGGAGAGACGGCGCGCATGCCGTGGAAGGCACTGGATCGTTTTTTCGCGTCGGGCGCGGTGATTGCCGTGAGCAGTGACCTCGATCTCGTCGAGGTTGCCTATTGCGTGGCAAGCGACGACAAGGATGCAGTCGCGAAGTGGATGGCCGAGAACCGCATTGCCCGCGTGAGCGATGCGCAGGCCAGCGCGTGGCTGGAAGCGGATGTTGCGCTGTGGACGGTGGTGGTCAAACCCTGGATCCTGGTGCAGCAAGACAAGACGCACTAACAGCATCGGCACCATGGCGAAGAAAGCCGCGCGCGAAAAAAATCTCCGGGCCCTTGTTGCCATCGTGGTCGCCGTGCTCGGCACCGGCTTCGGCGCCGCCTGGCTCTACATGCAGCACAAGGAAAAGCAGAGCCGAGAAATCGCTTACATGCGGCTGTCTCCCGTTGCCATCAGCCGCGACGGGCATTCGATGTCGGCCACTTTCGCCGTCCGCACCAGCCTGGCCGATGCCGACTGGGCAGCGAAGAACCGCTCCACCCTGGAGCAGGTGATGAAAAGCGCGCTGCTGGAGGCCGACCCGGTCGCCGCGCGTGCGCCCGGCGGACTGCAGGCCATGCAGGAGAAGGTGCGCGAGACGGCCAACGCGCGGCTGCAGTCCGACCGCATCCAGCAAGTGCTGGTGACCGATTTCCTCGTTTCCGAAGGCGATTACTGATTACGTCCGCAAGCGGTTGTGGATGGCGGTCGCCGCCACCGCGGCCTGTCCCATCGCAACGGTGATCTGGTTCAGTCCGGCCACGATGTCGCCCGCTGCATAGAGTCCCTCGACGGAAGTCTGCTGGTGGCCGTCGACGAGCAGGCAGCCTTCATCGGTGCAGCGCGCACCGAGCAGTTGCGCCAGGCCCGAGTTGACCATCGTCCCGAGCGCCGAGTACACCACGTCGAAACGTTCCTGCGTGCCGTCATGCAGATGGATGCGGATGCCGTCCTCGCCATACGCAAGCCGCGCAACCGGCTCGTGCACGACGCGCAGTCCCGCGCGGTCGATCCGCAAGCGCTCGTCGCTGTCCGGTTCGATGCGGCCGGCGACGGAGAACAGCGTGATCTCCGGCGTGTAGTGGCGAACGAACAGCGCCTCGCCAAGACCGGCCTTGCCGCGCCCGACCACGGCGACCTTGCGTCCGCTCGCTTCGAAACCGTCGCAGATCGGACAGTAGCGCAGGAAGCCGGCCGCCACGGCCTGCTTAGTCTCGGGAAATTCCGGCTCGACATCAACTACGCCCGTGGCAAGGATGACTGTTTGCGCAGTCCACTGCATGCCGGACGCATGCACGATGAATCCGCCATCCGGCTGGCGTTCCAGCGCTTCGACCGTGCCGGGCGTGACGGGCACGCCGTACTCCGCGACTTGGGCGCGCAGCCGTGCCAGCAGATCCTTGCCGTGGATGCCGCCGGCATAACCGGGATAGTTGTGTGAGGTCGGCACCAGCAGCAGGCGGCTGGTGCCGCCATCGAAAATGGCGAAGCGGCGCCGGAAGCGCGCGAGATAAGTGGCCGCGGTCAGGCCGGCCGCGCCCGCGCCGATGATCACGCTGTCGAGCGGGATGGATGATGTTGTCATCGGCCTTGAGTCATCCTATCGCGGCTGTTGCGGACGTCCCGGGTGGCGCGAACGCGGCGGCGGCATGTCGGCATCGTCGAGATCCATGTCTTCGCCCGTGAGCACCTGGTCGATGCGATCGACGTCGATATCCGCGCCCATCTCGACATCCGTATCCGTGCCCACCGTGCCGCGCTCGCCGGTGCCCACGGCGTCGGTGTCGGCGTCATTGCCCGTCTCGCCGGTATCCGAATCCGCATTCATGCCGCGCCATCCGCTGCTGCGCGGGTCTTCATGCGTGCCCTTGTCCAGGCCGATGTCGGGTTCCTCGATCTGGTGCGCGCCGCCTTGCACGTCGCTGCCGGTATCCGAAATATCGCTCGGGCCGAGTGCGGCGGTGCCGTGTCCCTTGCCGAGCTGGCGATCCGGTTCAGGGGTGTTGTCGGGGTCCAAAGTGCTGCTGGCCATGATATTGCTCCTGTGATTCCGTGGAAGAGCAGGGGGTGCAATATCCGTGCCGCCGCGGACGCGAAGAAAGCGCGCCGTCATCCCGGCGAAAGTCGGGATCCAGTGTCTCTTGCGCGCTGTGTCTAACGCCACTGGATTCCTGCTTTCGCAGGAATGACAGCCTCTATTTGCGGACGCACGCGAACGGCCCTGCCGCAGGTGCCGGGCCGGAATGTGTAAATTCGTCTGACGCGTGGAAAAACTTGCGTGTCAGGCAGCCACGCCGATGAGTTGAATCGCGGCATCGGTTCCGGTCGCGGTGACGGCGGCGGCGATCGCCATGCCCTTGCTGATCGAATCTTCGGCCGTGTTGTAGTTCAGTCCGTTGTCCACCGCAAAGTAGTTCGCCACGCTCACTTTGTTGTCGAGCAGGTCGGCCACCCAGCCCCAGGTCGCATGGCCCTTGAAGCTGTGCGCGGAGTCGAGCATGGTGCTGATCAGCGTGCCGCGCGTGGCACGGGCGGCAGCGATCTCCCCGGCCCAGTAGTTCACGTCCTCGTCCGGCGGCGCGCTCGCTTCGGAGCGGCCAAGGACATTCTTGTAGATGACCCGCACGAAATCCGCGTTGCCCATGTCCGCGCTGTAACCGGTCAGCGATGCGTACTGCACCGCCGCGGCATAAAACGATTCACCGATCTGCGTGACCGTTTGCCCGTCCTTGAGCTGCCCGGCCCAGTAACTGAGGCCGTCGGCGTCGGGAATGCGGTTGAAGTAGGCGATGTAGAGTTCCACGATCGACTTCAATTCGGTGGCGCTGAGCTCGCGGGCGGCTGCGCCTGCCTGCAGGTTCACCGTCATGTCCGCAAACTGCACGCGCTCGACATTGGTCAGCGACACCGTGCTTCCAGACTTGTTTACGCTGACCTGGCTGCCCGACGAAGACAGCCGCCATGCGCTCCAGTTGCCCCCCAGGACAACCGTATCCGTGCCGCTGCCGCCGTCGATGGTGTCAGCCCCGCCGCCGCTCGTGATGCGGTTCGACGCGGCATTGCCGGTGATGGTGTCGGCTCCCGGTGTAGCGATCAGGTTTTCGATTACCGTGCCGTACATGATGGACAGGTTGGCGACAGCGGCCTGGCCGCTTGGTCCCTTGCCCACCGAGCTGAATCCGCCTTCGCGCAGGTCGACCGCGGCGCCGGCGGTGAGCCCGGACAGATCGATCGTGTCCTGCGTGCCGGCGCTGTCCTGGATCAGGACCAGGTCGCGGCCGGAAATATCCGAATAGCTGTAGGTGTTGGCGTCGCCGTTGTTCACGTTCCTGGACCCGTACAGATACTGCAGCGCGAGCATGTCGTACTTGCCATACCAGGTGCGCTGCTGTCCTTCCGAGTAACCCGCGTCGCTGTACGACATCACGGTGTAATGCTGGTTATCCTCGGCCTGGCCGAGGTAGGTCGCATCGGAATCCGGGTCCGTCTCCTCGCCGGCGTTGTAGTTGCCGGGATGTTTCAGGCCGAGCGCATGGCCGATTTCATGCAGCAGCGTGGCATAGCTGTAGCTGCCCGGTGCCTGCTCGTTGCTGTACTCCAGGCTGATCCAGACGTCGCCCGCGATGTCGCTGTTCTCCGGGTCGGGCAGGAATGCGTAGCCCGACGATTCCTGCTGCACGTTGTTGCCGAAGCGGATCTGGCCGTAGTGCGTTTCCGAGTCCGCCACTTCGCGGAAGCTGATGTTCAGCATGGTCGACAGTTGCACGAGGATCCCGCGAGCTGCCGCCTTTTGCGCAGCGGTGAAGGGCTGGAAGCCGGTCGCGCCGTCGCTGTCCGTGCCGCCATAGGAAGGCGCGGCCGTCATGAAGCTGTAGGTGACCTCGACAGCAGAGCCAAGCGGGCCGCTCGCGTTCCACCGGCTGCTGGCGGACTCGAGCAAGGCATCGATGCGATAGTCGCCGGAAATCGCCTTGCCGAGGGAGGGATTGGCAGGCGCGTCGGTATTGCTGGCGTTGGCCAAAGCGGCACAGAGCGGGCAGGCGCAGGGGGTGCGGGTCATGGGGGCGGACGTTGTGAAAGTGGAAATAGGGTTATATCAAAATTGTCTGCAGTCAACAATTTTCTAAATGTTTCAGTGTTGTCTGAAAGCACAAAATCCGGAACTTCCGCGCTGGCGGCCTTGTCAGTCGGGTAACGAAAGCCGCAGCATCCCGGGAATCACGGGCTTTCTCCATGGGCGTGCCGGCCTTGTCGCCTTGTCCTTGGCGCGCACGCTGCCGAGTCCCACTTTCTTTAGGAGTTGATGATGGCAACAATGAAGAAGATTCTTTTCGGTTCCGCACTCGTCGCGCTGACTAGTCTGGCGCAGGCACAGAGCAGCACTTCCTCCACCATGACCAACGGTCCCGCCGCCGGCGTTGCCGCTCCGGTACCGGTCGACAGCAGCTCAGGTGCTTCGGGCAGCACTGCCACCGGCACTTCCGCTTCCGGCGCCGGCGCGACGGCAACCACCACCACGCCTGCACCTGCAGGGGCGGCCACCTCCACGGCCACCAGCACCCCGTCCGCCAGCACCTCGCCCGACCCGTACGTGCAGCGCCGTGAAACGCGCAAGCAGGCCAAGGCCGAGTACAAGGACAAGAAAAAGGCTGCGAAGCAGGAATACAAGGCCGAGAAGCGCGAAGCCAATGCCGCCCTGAAGGCGGCGCGCAGTGCCGAGGGCACCACGTCCGGCCGCTAACCTCCCGCCGCGCCGCCACGCGGCGGCGCATCCTGCGTGACTCCGCCTGCGGGGACGGCTTGCGGCCAGTACAATGAAGCCCTCCGTTGTCCGACGTCACGCACCGTGTCCGCCCCCATCCGCAAAGTCATCCACTGCGATTGCGATTGTTTCTACGCCGCCGTCGAGATGCGTGACGACCCTTCGCTGCGCGGCAAGCCGCTCGCCGTGGGCGGCCGGCCGGATCAGCGCGGCGTGGTGGCGACCTGCAATTACGAGGCGCGCAAGTTCGGTATCCGCTCGGCGATGGCAACGTCGCAAGCCCTGCAGCGCTGCCCAGACCTGATCGTCATGCCGCCGGCGATGGACAAGTACCGCGCCGCCTCGAAGCAAATCCTCGCGATCTACCGCGATTACACCGACCTCGTCGAACCGCTCTCGCTGGACGAGGCCTACCTCGACGTCACGGACTCTCCGCATTTCCGCAACAGTGCCACGCTCATCGCGCAGGAAATCCGGCAGCGCATTTTCGACACGGTCGGCATCACCGCTTCCGCCGGCGTCGCGCCCAACAAATTCCTCGCCAAGATTGCCAGCGACTGGAACAAGCCGAACGGCCAGTTCGTGGTCCGTCCGCACGAAGTCGACGACTTCGTCGCCGCGCTCCCCGTCGACAAGCTGTTCGGCGTCGGCAAGGTCACCGCGATGAAGCTGAAGAAGCTGGGCGCCTTCACCTGCGCCGACCTGCGCGGCTGGACCATTCCGCAACTGCAGCACCACTTCGGCAAGTTCGGCGGCAGCCTCTACGGCCTGTGCCGCGGTATCGACCGCCGGCAGGTGAACGCCAGCCACGAGCGCAAATCGGTGAGCGTCGAGGAGACCTACGTCACCGATCTGCCAGGCCTCGATGCCTGCCTGCGCGAACTGGATCCGCTGATCGCACTGCTGCGCCAGCGCGTGCAGCGCGCACAGGCCGAGCGCAACATCCACAAGCTGTTCGTGAAGATGCGCTTCGCCGACTTCCGCCGCACCACCGCCGAATGCGTGAGCAACCTGATCGACGAAGCGGCATGCCGCAAGCTGCTGGAAACCGCCTGGCAGCGCGGCAACCGCCCGGTGCGCCTGCTCGGTGTCGGCGTGCGCCTGGAAGAGGATGAGGATTTCCACCAGCTCGGCCTGTTTAGCGAGGAAACAACAGACGCTCCGGAGACCCGCGGGTAAAATGGCGCCTCCGTTTTTTTCAGGAGCGCTCCATGTGGTTCAAGAATCTCCAGATCTACCGTCTCACCGCTCCGTGGACCCTGTCCTCCGAACAGCTCGAAGCCGCCCTGGCGCCGCAAACCTTCGCGCCTTGCTCCAGCCTCGACCTGCAGACCCAGGGATGGGTATCGCCGCGCGATAACGGCATGCTGGTGCACACCGTCAATCGCCAGATGCTGCTGCAGCTCGGCACCGAGAAAAAGCTGCTGCCCTCGACCGTGATCAACCAGGTCACCAAGGCGCGCGCCGTCGAACTTGAAGAGCAGCAAGGCTTCAAGCCCGGACGCAAGCAGATGAAGGAACTCAAGGAACAGGTCACCGACGAGCTGTTGCCGCGCGCCTTCAGCATCCAGCGCAGCACGCGCGTGTGGATCGATCCCGTCAACGGCTGGCTGGTGATCGACGCCGCCGGCGCCGCCAAGGCGGACGAAGTGTTCAAGCTGCTGCTCAAGTCGCTGGAAAGCCTGCCCTTCGCCGTGCTGCGCACCGAGCGCTCGCCGTTGTCGGCCATGACCGACTGGCTGGCCGCCGATGAAGCGCCGCCCGGCTTCAGCATCGACCAGGACACCGAACTGCGATCCACCGGCGAAGGCAAGGCCACTGTGCGCTATGTGCGCCACACGCTGGACCCGGACGATGTGCGCCGTCACATCGCCAATGGCAAGCAGTGCACGCGCCTGGCGATGACCTGGGCCGACCGCGTTTCCTTCGTGCTGTCCGAAACCCTGGCCGTCAAGCGCGTCGCGCCGCTGGATGTGCTGAAGGAAAATGCGGATGCGAGCACGCAGAACGAGGATGAGCGTTTCGATACCGATTTCGCATTGATGACCGGCGAGCTGGCGAAGATGATCGCCGAGCTGGTGGAAGCGCTGGGCGGGGAAGAGCAGCAGAAGAAGGCTGCCTGACAGATGCAAGCCCGGCGCAAGCCGGGCAGGCGAAAAAAAAGACGAACCCGAAGGTTCGTCTTTTTTATTTGGCGGAGCGGACGGGACTCGAACCCGCGACCCCCGGCGTGACAGGCCGGTATTCTAACCGACTGAACTACCGCTCCAGGAAAACTGCACGACGTTTGTCACCACGTCTGAAGGGCCTGAAGTCTACAGGAAATTATTCGTCCTGGCTACACCTCCGCGAAAAAATCTGCAGCCGCTTGGCTACAATGGGGTGTCGTCAATCCCTCGTCACCCCATGAACGCGCTCCCCCTGTTTCCCCCGATCGAACCCTACCGAACCGGCATGCTGCCGGTGGACGAGATCCACACGCTGTACTGGGAAGAATGCGGCAATCCGCAAGGCCAGCCCGTGCTGTTCCTGCACGGCGGCCCCGGCGGCGGCCTGTCGCCGCGCCACCGTTGCTTCTTCGACCCCGCGCATTACCGCATTGTGCTGTTCGACCAGCGCGGCGCCGGCAAGTCCACGCCGCTGGGGGAATACCGCAACAACACCACGCCGCTGCTCATCAATGACATCGAACGCCTGCGCACCCTGCTGGGCATCGACAAGTGGCTGGTGTTCGGCGGCTCCTGGGGCTCGACGCTGGCGCTCGCTTATGGGCAGGCGCATCCGGAGCGTTGCACCGGTTTCGTGTTGCGCGGCATCTTCCTGTGCACGCCGGAGGAGATCGACTGGTTCATGAGCGGCATCCGCTGGTTCTATCCGGAAGTGCATGACGAGTTCGTCGCGGACATTCCCGTGCAGGAGCGCGGCAACCTGTTGCAGGCGTACGCGCAACGCCTGTTCTCGGACGATCCCGACGTGTACGTTCCGGCCGCCCGTCGCTGGAGCCGCTACGAAGGACGCTGCCTCTTCCTGCGCCCCGATCCCGACGCCATTGCCGATTTCACTTCCGACAAGGTCAGCATCGGCGTCGGCCGCCTCGAGGCGCATTACTTCCTGCATAAGGGATTTTTCAGCGAGGACGAGCTCATCCGCAACATCGGCCGCATCCGCCACCTGCCCGCCGTGATCGTGCAGGGCCGCTACGACGTGGTGTGTCCGCCGCTGGCGGCATTCCGTCTGCATGCCGCGTGGCCGGAAGCCAGCTTCCAAGTGATCGACGACGCCGGGCACTCCGGCTACGAGCCGGGAATTGCCGCAGCCCTTGTCGCGGCGACGGAGAAGTTCAAGACGGAAGCTTGTCGATAGAGGAAGGTAGGGGGGGAGAGCGAAGCGAAACCTACATGCGCATCACCGGCTAATGCACCCCGCGGCGCTCGATTTCCGCCACCACCGCCTCCACCGTCCGCTTCAGGTTGGCTTCCATGATGGCGCGGCCGAACAGCGGTGG
>Ga0196971_1000496_pt1 | contig 28281 bp, 25 predicted proteins | sample S1v_1013CmetaG_FD_148660 | JGI IMG/M metagenome (GOLD analysis project Ga0196971, IMG submission 148660) | Soil microbial communities from Anza Borrego desert, Southern California, United States - S1+v_10-13C | ecosystem: Environmental > Terrestrial > Soil > Desert | place: USA: California...
CTCCACGCCCGCCGCCACAACCAGGTCGTGCGTCGCCGACATGACGCCCTGCGCCGCCCAGTGCACGGCCTGCAGCCCCGACCCGCACATTCGGTTCAGGCTGACGCCCGTCACGTCCAGGGGCAGGCCCGCCACCAACGCCGCCTGCCGCCCGATGTTCCACCCCTGCTCGCCGATGGGCGTCACACAGCCCATGATCACGTCCTCCACGTCGATGGGGAGGGCTCCCGTCCGCTCCAACACTGCCTTCAAGGGGACCGCCGCCAGATCGACGGGATGGACGCCGGAGAGCGTCCCTTTCTTTTTGCCCGTTGGCGTGCGGACCACATCAATGATCCAGGCCTCCACAAGGTCACCTCCCCTTGAACTGCGGTGCGCGCTTCTCCCAGAAGGCTGTGAGCCCTTCCGCCGCATCTTCCGTCCCGGCGATGCGCACAAAGCCGTCCTCTTCCAGCCGGTCCGCCAGGGCGACGTCGGTGAGGCTTGCCATCATGGCCGACTTGGCCGCCCGCAGGGCCTGCGTGGGTCCCTGAGCCAGCTGGCGGGCAAAGGCGAACGCCTTCTCGTCGAAGCCGTGGGGCAGGTAGGCCTCATGGACCAGCCCAATGGCCTTCGCCTCGGGCGCCTTCAGCCGCAAGCCCCGGTAGATCATGTCCTTGGCGGCCGGCAGCCCGACGATATGGGGCAGACGGCTGGTCCCGCCGGCGCCGGGGAAGAGCCCCACCCCCACCTCCGTCTGGCCGATGAGCGCCTGGCCATCATCCACCATAAGCCGGTAGTCGCAACAGAGGGCGAACTCCAGCCCCCCGCCCAGGCAGTGGCCCCCGATGGCGGCCACTGTGATCTGCTGCATCCGCTCCAAAAGGTAGAAGGTCCGGCGCCACTCCCGGTTCAGCCGGCGCAGGCGGTCGGGCACGGACTCCTCAGGAGACCCGCCCTGCAGAACGCCCGTAAGGTCGGCTCCAGCGATAAAGCGACCCGGAATGGCGCTCCGGAACAGCACCGCCCGGTACGACTGATCATGCCCGAGCCGCACCGCGAGATCCTGAAGCTCAAAGATGAACTCGGGATTCACCGCGTTGACGGGCGGCCGGTTGATGGTGACGACAGCGACCTCGTCTTTTCGCTCAACTGCGAAAACCATCCCCCCACCCCTCCTAGAACGTGAACAACTCAATGCCGCCGGCGACGTTCAGCTCCGCGCCCGTAATGTACCCCGCCTCCTCGGAGGCCAGGAAGACAATTGCGTGGGCGACGTCTTCCGGCTTGCCCGGGCGCTTGAACGCCGTGCGTGCCTCCATCCGCTCCCGCATCTTCGGGTTGGACATCAGGTACGCCTCGGTTGCAATAATGCCCGGCACAATGGCATTGCTGGTGATGCCGTAGCGGGCCCCCTCCAGCGCAAGGCTCTTGGTCAGGCCCAGCAGCCCCGCCTTGGTGGTGCTGTAGGAAGCCTGCCCATAGCCCCCCAGGGTGCCTGCGACCGAGGCCATATTGATGATGCGCCCAAAGCCCTGCTCCCTCATGACAGGCCAGGCCGCCTTCGCACAGTTGAGGGCGCCGGTGAGGTTGACCCGCAGGTCCCGCTCCCACATCTCCTCGCTCTGGCTTTCCAGCTGTGCAACGTGGTCGAGCGTGCCAGCGTTGTTGACCAGAATGTGCAGGCCCCCGAATGTCTGCCGGATGCGGGAAACGACCGCCTTGACCTGCTCCTTGTCGGTCACATCCATCTTGTAAGCCGCCGACCGGCGACCCAGGGCCACGATCTCTTCGCTGGTCCGCTCGGTATAGACCACGCCCGTTGCCTTCATCACCTGCGACAGGGGGCCGAAGCGCTCGGCCTCCATCCCCTCGGGGTCGCTCTCCACCAGAATATCGGCAATGACCACATCTGCACCCGCCCGTGCCAGCGCCAGCGCATCAGCCCGGCCCAGCCCGCGGGAGCCCCCCGTGACCAGGGCCACCTTCCCCTCCAGACGGAACATCTCGTTTTCCTCCCCCCACATATGCACGAACCCCCACCGCCTTCAGGCAAGGACGGTAGGGGTAAGGTAGGCGGTATATTAGCTGATGATGGACTGGAGCCGCATCGCCAGGCCCATGTCGCCCTTGATGCGCAGCTTGCCGGTCATGAAGGCGGCCGTGGGATTCAGCTTGCCTTCGACCATGGCCGTGAAGTCGCCCGAAGCCATGCTTACCGTGCACTGCGGGTTCTCGATGGCGCCTTCGCCGATGTCGCTGGCCCCGTTGTCAAAGACGGCGTGGTAGATGGCGCCGCCCTCGCCGGTTAACTCGAACTGGTAAGCCGCCTTCAGCCCTGCAACCTTGGCCGGGTTGGCCGCAACCTTGTCACGCATCACCGCGAAGATCTCCGAGACGGTTGGCATGAAAAACTCGCTCCTTTCCACGGATCCAGCCACTATGTAAGGCGGACCGTTCCGCCTTGCTCCCGTTTAGCATCCCCGGGGATAAGCCCTTCGGCAGCCAATGCCCCAATCTCCTGCTCCGAGTACCCGATCTGCTTCAACAATTCGAGCGTGTGAGCGCCACGGGAAGGGGCGGGGCTGTCGCAGTTCCACGTAGTGCCCCCGAACATAAGTGGCGCCTCTGGCAGACCGTTGGCCGAGAGACTCACCACCGGCCCCAGGCAGCAGTCGCTGCCGGCGCTCAACACGGCCCACTCGGCGCTGCTCCGTAACCGGAACAGTGCTGCCACTTCCGGCCTCAACGCCGGATCGGAGCCGCGCTCTCCCCATTCCGACCGGCCCACCAGCGAGCAGAAGGCCCGCCAGAACTTCGGCTCCAATGCCCCCAGGGCCACCCGCCCGCCGTCTGAGGTCTCGTAGACCGAGTAGCAGGGCAGTGCGCCCGCCAGGGGCAGGCTTTCTCGCGTAGGCGCCGCTCCGGCCCGGACCTCCGCGGTCAGGAGTGCCCCCAGACTGCAGGCCGCCCCGAAGAGCGACGCATCCACGTGGACCCCCTGCCCCTTGGCCCGGGCAGCCAGCACGGCGGCCAGGGCCCCCGCCGCCCCCGCCCAGCCGGCCGTCAGGTCGGCCAGCTGCACCGGCGGAGGCTCGCCCATGAGCGAGAGCAGGCCCGAGCGGGCCAGGTAGGTCAGGTCATGCCCGGCCCGCCCGGCCAGCTCGCTCTCTCGCGGATAGCCGCTCAGCGACACCAGCACCAGCCGCGGATTGATCGCCTTCAGGGTCTCGTATGCCAGGCCCAGCCTCTCCATCACGCCGGGGCGGAAGCCCTCCAGCACCACATCAGCGGTGGCGGCAAGTCGCAGGAAGACTTCCCGACCGCGGGGGTGCTTCAGGTCCAACCCCACGGAAAGCGCCCCCGCGTTCAGGTGGGCAAACCAGACCGGGTGGACTTCTCGCAAATAGTCCCCCGCCTCAAGATCCTCCACCTTCACGGTCCGGGCGCCCCAGCTTCGCAGCAGCGAGGCGCAGAAAGGCCCCGGCAGCAGGCGGGTCAGGTCCAGCACCAGAAGGCCGTCCAGCGGCTTCATCCCTGGGTGGAGGCCGCGATCTGCGACTTCTCCCGCTCCTGGGCGGCAAGCACCCGCCGCAGCACCTTGCCCACGGTGGACTTGGGCAGTTCGGGAATGAACTCCACATAGCGGGGCCGCTTGTAGGCAGCCAGCCGCTCCTGGCAGAAGGCCAGAATCTCCTCTTCGGTCGCCGTTGCGCCCGGCCTGAGCACGACGAATGCCTTCACCGTCTCGCCCCGGTACTCATCGGCCACGCCGATGGAGCAGGCCTCCAGCACGGCCGGGTGCTGGTACAGGATCTCATCGATCTCGCGGGGATAGATGTTAAAGCCACCGGCGATGATCATGTCCTTTTTGCGATCTACGATGTAGAGATAGCCTTCTTCGTCCATCTTGCCGATGTCGCCGGTGAACAGCCATCCGTCCCGAATGGTCTCCGCCGTCTCCTCGGGCTTGTTCCAGTACCCCTTCATCACCTGCGGGCCGCGCAGCAGCACCTCGCCTTCCTGCCCCAGCGGCAGGTCCTCGCCCGTCTCCAGGTCGACGATGCGCACTTCGGTGTTGGCATAGGGCAGCCCCACGCTGCCCGGCTTCCGCTTCCCGTAGAGCGGGTTGGAGTGGGTCACAGGCGACGTCTCCGTCAGGCCGTAGCCTTCCAAGATGTTGGAGCCGGTCACCTCTTCCCACCTCTTCAGCAGTTCCACCGGCAGGGGAGCGGCGCCGCTGACGCAGAACTCAATGGACTTCAGGTCGTACTTGTGAATATCGGGATGGTTCAGCAGGGCCGTATAGATGGTCGGGACCCCCGGGAACGACGTGGGCTTATGCTTGTCAATTAGCTTGAGAACCTCGCCGGCGTCGAACTTCGGTACCAGTACGCAGGTCGACCCCGAGGCCAGAGCGAAGCCCAGAGCGGCTGTGAACCCGTAAGAGTGGAACATGGGCAGAACCACCAGGACCGTGTCGACCTTCCCCGGAGGCCGCTTCAGCCACTCCTGGATCTGCATCACATTGGCCGTGAAGTTGAAGTGGGTCAGCATGACGCCCTTGCTGATACCCGTGGTACCGCCCGTGTACATGAAGACGGCGGGGTCTTCCACGGGTCGGACGTCCACCGGCCGGAACCCCTTCGGCTCTTCCTTGAGGAGGTCGGTGAAGCGAATCGCCTCGCCGGGTCCAACCTTGGGCGCCTTGACCTTCAAGGGGAAGAGCACGCTCAGCGGGAAGGGGAGGAAATCGGGCATCCCCGTGACGATGAACTGCTCGACCCCGCAGGGCTTCACCTTGTTCCAGAAGAGGTCCAGGGTGATCATGACGCGGCAGCCGGCATCCTTGGCCTGGTAGGTGATCTCCCGCTCCACGTACATGGGGTTGAACTGGACGGGAATGGCCCCCGCCCGCTGGCAGGCCACGGTGGCGATGACGTTCTGAGGGCAGTTCGGCAGAATGATGCCGACCCGGTCCCCCTTTCGGACGCCCACCCGCCGGATCAGGGCCGCAGCGAACCGGTCGATCAGCTCCCCCAGCTGCCCAAAGCTGGTCTTCTTCCCATAGAAGATCAGCGCTGTCCGGTCCGGATGGGCCTCGATCTGCTCAAACAGCAAGTGGTATGCCGGAACCTCAGGCACGGTGATCTGGGACCGGATCCCCTCGGGATAATGCTGTAGCCAGGGTCTCTCCACCGAACCGCCCTCCCCCATGGTCATTCTCTAGACAAAGTCATACGCCGCGGCGCAGACCGTCTTGCCTCAAACTGCGCCGTTACCGCTCCTCGGCACGTTCACGCAGGGCGATGGTGCATTCCCCCCTGGAGCAGGCCGTGTACCAGGTTCCGTTTGCTCAGGTCTCCGCGGCTCAGATACTCGATCAGTCCGTCGGGTCCCAGCAGGCGGCGGGTGATTTCGCTTTCGCCTTCACCACGGTCGGCCAGCCGGGCTGCCTCTTCCTGGAGGTACTCCCAGCGGGCGATTTTGGCCTGTAAGGGTTCGGGGCCGTCATGGACCTGACGGGCGTGGGAGCAGAACAGGTGCCGGAAGGGCAGGGCTGCCGCCCGGCGCATGGAGGCGATGGTCTCCACCGGGTCCTCGGGCGGGCGCACCCGCACCAGGCGGGGGGAGACCAGCAGGTCGCCGGAGAAGAGCCAGCCTTCCCGCTCTTCCAGGAAGGCCACGTGGTCCGGCGCATGCCCCGGTGTGTGGATGACGGACAGCCGGTGCCGCTCCGTCTCGACCGAATCGGTCAGGGCCCCGCCCCTGCAGCCCTTGACGTTGCCCCAGGTCAGGCGCCGGTACAGGGGCAGGTCGGGTTCCCCGTACCGGAGCAGGTCGAGGCCGGTCCCATGGACCCGCGGGATCACCTTGTACCGCCGCATCAGCTCACCGTCGCCCGCCACATGGTCCTCGTGAGTGTGGGTGTGGACCAGCTGCTCGACCATGAGCCCTTCGCGGTCGAGGGCGGCCATCAGGTCCGGGACGGTGTGGGCGCAGCCGCTGTCAATGAGCAGGCCGTCGACCCAGAAGGCGTTCACCCAGAGGAGAGGCCTGCCCAGCAGCGTGGTGGCCATGCGAATGCGCACGACGGGGCCGAAGCGGTCGACGGTATACAAGCTTTCTCACCTCTGTCTGGGAGCTGTCGGGGGTGTTCCGGGAACCGTTGGGGAGGCCTCTGGCAACTGTCTGGTAGTCGTCTGGGAAGTGTCCTGCAATCGTCCTGGCGGTATTGGGCGATTGTCTGGGAGGTATCCGGTAACCGTCCGGCAAGTCTCCGGTAACCGTCCGGCAAGTCTCCGGTAACCGTCCGGCAAGTCTCCGGTAACCGTCCGGCAAGTCTCCGGTAACCGTCCGGCAAGTCTCCGGGAGGCGTCCAGCTACCGCCCCTGCCACGCCGGAAGGCCCTTGGCCAGGAAGGCCGAGGCCCCCCCCCACCCCATCGTCACTGGCCACGTCGACCGAAAGCATAGCGTGCAGATACCGGCGCGCCTGGCGCTGTTCCATATCTGCCGCCGTATGCACGGCTTCCCGCCCCAGCCGCCGCGCCATCTCGCGAGCGGCTCCCTCCAACTCCCCGGGCGGAACCACCCGGTTGACCAGCCCCAGCTCCAGCGCCCGCTGGGCGCCGATCTTCTCCCCCCTCACGGCCAGCGCCATGGTGTGCCTCGGCCCCAGCTGCCGGACCAGTAGGGCGGCCACCATGATGGGAAAGAGCCCGACCTTCACCTCGGGCGCTCCAAACGTGGCCGTATCGGCGGCCACCGCCAGGTCGCAGGCCAGCACCAGGCCGAAGCCGCCCCCCAGAGCGGCCCCGTTCACTGCGGCCACCACAGGCTTCCCCACGTCGTAGATGGCCTCCAGCAGGTCCAGGTGTCGCCGGCGCGCCAGATGGCCCCCGTAGGGGCCGTCCCCCGCCACCACCACCACCCGCACCTCAGCATCGTCCCGCAGGCGCTCGATCGCCTTGATCAGCGCCCCCGTCAGGTCAGCCGACAGCGTGCTGCGCTGCTCCGGCCGGTCGAGCGTCAGTGTAGCGATGCCTTCCGCCACATGAACTCGCAGCGACATTGGCTCACCCCCCGAGCCTAGAACCCCATTTGCCTGGAGATGACCTCCCGCATGATCTCGTCCGTGCCCGCCCCGATCCGCAGCAGACGCGCATCCCGCCAGTGCCGCCCGATCGGCATATCTGCCATGTATCCGGCGCCGCCGTGAATCTGCAAAGCCTCATCCGCCACCCGGCAGGCCACCTCCGATGCGAACAGCTTCGCCATGGAGATCTCCTTGACCGGGTACTCGCCGTTCTCCCACCGCCAGGCGCAGGTGTAGACCAGGGAGCGGGCCGCCTCGATCTCCGTGGCCATCTGGGCCAGCTTATGGCGGATCACCTGGAACTTGCCAATGGACCGCCCGAAGGCTTCCCGCTGCCGGGCATACTCCACGGCCAGTTCCAGCGAACGCTCGGCCCCCGCCACCGCTGCTGCGGCGCCGATCAGCCGCTCCCCCTGCAGCTCCCACATGATGTTGTAGAAGCCCTGGCCCACGTCTCCCAGGCGGTTGGCATCGGGGAGGAGCACGTTCTCAAAGAACAGCTCCGCCGTGTCCGAAGCGTGCATGCCCAGCTTCTTGAGCTTGCGGCCCACCGCGAAGCCCGGCATGCCCTTCTCCACCAGGAAGAGTGTCAGCCCGCCCCACTGATCGTCGCCCGTCCGGGCCAGCACCACGTACCAGTCGGCCCGGATGCCGTTGGTAATGTAGAGCTTCGACCCATTCAGCACCCACTGCCCGTCGGTGAGGGCGGCCGAGGTGCGGATGCCGCTGACGTCGCTGCCGGCCCCCGGCTCCGTAATTGCCAGGGCAGCTATCTGCTTCCCGGCGATGGCGGGGACAAGGAACTTGCGCTTCTGCTCCTCAGTGCCGAACTTGAGGACCGGCGGGGTGGCCATCTCCGCGTGAACGGCCAGAGCCATGCCGACGCCCCCGGCCCCCGCTCGAGACAGCTCTTCGGCCAGCACAATGGCGCTATAGTAGTCGAGGCCGCTGCCCCCGTACTCTTCCGGATACCGCAGCCCGAGGTAGCCGAGCCGGCCCATCTCCCAGAAGACGCTGTCCGGGAAGTATTCCGCTGCTTCCCACTCGTCGGCGTGAGGCGCCAGCTCGCGCTCCACATAGCGCCGAATCTCAGCCCGCAGCGTCTCGTGGGTCTCGCTGAAGATGAAGTGGCCCACCGCCATCCCCCTCCCGGTGCTGTGCCACAGGAACCGATATCACAATCTATGGACCCTACCGCCGCTTCAGACGACCAAACGGCGGTGTACCGTGTGGCACTATATTACCATATGTGCGATTAGTTTTATCATACAAAATACCTACGCAATACGAACAGAGAGACTAGCACCCCCGCTTGCATACTCGTGGCTTTCCCGGGCGACAATACGCGCCGGGAGGTGCCCTACGGTAATGAGTCCCAAACAGGAAGCCTTACGCGTCATCCGGGATCAGCTAGGCGACAAGTCCATCAGCTTCAACACCACAATGACGGAGCTGTCGGAGGAGTTCGAGACCGACATCGTCGATCTGGTAGATACGCTGGAAAACGAATTTGGCGTCGAGCTGTCTGAGGAGCTGCTTGTAGACGTAGAAACCGTCGGCGAGCTCTGCACCATGGTCGCCAAGGCCAGCAAGGAAACCGGCGACGATAACGATGACTAAAGAAGCGGTGAGGGGATGCCCCCTCACCGTCTTCGTTCCCTGCCGGCAGCAGGGAAGTATGGAGTTGTGGCGTAGAGAAGTAGGCAGTGGATTCAAGAAAGGATGAGCCGCCATGAGCAGCCCTCTCGCCAAGAAGCTGCAGATCAAGCCCGGTCACCGGGTGGCCGTGGTTAACGTCCCGGACGGATATATGAGCCTGATCGAACCCCTGCCCGATGGAGCCACGTTGGTGCCCGCCGCCGAGGCGGACGGCGCATGCGATGCGGTCCTGCTCTTCGCCCGGAGCGTGGCCGACCTGGAAGCCCACGCCCCCCTTGCCCTGTCGGCAGTCAGGTACGACGGCCTTCTCTGGGGCGCCTACCCCAAGAAGACGGCGGACGTGAAGACCGACATCAACCGGGACCATGGCTGGGATGCCTTCAACAAGGCCGGGATCAGGCCAGTCACCCAAATCGCCATCGATGAGACCTGGTCGGCCCTGCGGTGGCGTCCGCTGGACAAGGTCGGCAAGTAGAGGCAAGAACAAAATCGCCCTGCGGGCGACTTCGGCCTAACCAGGGTTCGCATTGGTTTCAGGTCGGTCCATCGCAGACACGTAGACACCCCCGTCGTGGGCCCGCCGGTGGGCCTGGTTGGTCCCGCTGACAGCCGATCTGCCATCTGGCCGAATTTCACCATCGCTGGAGGCGGGGCGGTGAGCAAAAAGGGCCAAACCAGGGGGACCAACGACTCCGCCCGGTGCTGAGCGGATCGAAGAGCAAGGGAGTTCGACGGCACTATGGCAACAGCCCCTCCCGCGCTTTCGACCGGATGTGGCGGGCCGCCGGTCTCTGCCTGCATGAAGAACCCGTCTTGGGACTGGTCGTGCACCCGAAGATATCCCGAGTGTGGCATTCTCACCCTCTGTTCCATGCCCATAGCCTTTCGTATGAGCCCCCAAACCCTGGGCGGCGAGGATAATTTCCTCTAGACAAGTACAAAACCGGACCTCAGGGTAGAGGTCCGGTTTTCGCGTCTACCTCAGGACCCCAGCCATGCGGGCCACCACTAGAGCCGCCTCCCCCTCGAGACCTAAGCGGCCCGCCAGCAGGATCTGCTCGGCCTGGGTCCGGGTGATCGGTTCGTCGGGACTCAATTCTGGGGCCGACAGGACCCGAGCTGTCAGCAAGTAGCGCAGGGCGCCCTCCGCCGGGTGCCCGTCCAGCTTGGCGTTGACAGCGGTTGCGTCCGAGCGGGTCTGGCCAGTCTGGTCCAACATCCCCCCCGTGACCGCATCCACCATGTCATATCGGCGGTCAATGGTGGGCCATGCCAGCTGATACCTGGGGGCCAGTGCGAACCCTACCCGTTCCAGCCCATAGCTGTACACCAGGGTGGGAGGATTGGCCGCGAGAAAGGCATCCATGGCAGCTTCCGGCGTGACCACTTCGTGGGGTTCCGGGAACGATGCATCGGGGGTCATGGCGGCTGAGATCATCGTCCACTGCAAGGTATGGGGATCGATGAACACAGACACCCCGTCGCCCCACACGGGGATCCCATTCACGAAGCGGCGGAACGAGATCTGACCATCAGGCAGTGCATCGCTCTGCTGCCGGCGCAAATCGCCCATGATAGGGCTGTAATGCCGTTGCACCAGGTTGATGGCCATGGCCCGGGCTGCCTCCAGTCGTTCCTCTCGGGTCATTTCCGGCGCTGGGGGGGCGTCGGCCGGTGGAACGCGATAGGCGCTGACGATCAGTCCTGTGCGCGGGTCAACCCTGTTCAGGGGGCCGAACCCCGATAGGTTGATCGTGCCCACGCCGTGGAGGCCGATAGCCTGCCGCGCTCCTCGGGCATCAGGTCGCCGATCAGAGCCTGGGCCGCTGCCTCGTCCATGGGGACCTTGGGCGGTGCAGCGTCGGTGGGGGGAACCGGTATGTAGGTGCCGCTCCAGAGGCCGCGGTTGGGCCAGCCATCCACCTCCCCCGTGGCCGCATCGATCAGAATGTGAGCATCCTCGAACTGGTACACCAGACGCATATCGGGCGGCGTCGAGCCACCGTAGCGGCGGGGCACAGGCTGGTACACCAACACTGGTCTGACTGCCGCCCGGAACCGCTCCCCGGCCTCCCTTGGGGTAAGGCTGGCGACGACGGGTGAAAAAGCATGGTCCGGATTCGGCTGGGTGACCTGGTATCCCACCGGTTCCAGTGTCGAACGGTCGATCTGCACGATGAGTGACCCGCCGTTCAGCACCGGAATGCCCCGGTGGTGCTGGTGCCACTCGAACCGGTAGAGCGTAGCAGCCGCATCGTCGGTGAATGGAGCAGCCGGGAGCATATCGGGGGCTGTGGGGCGGCCCCGGCGGCACCGCGGAAATCCGCCGCACGCCCGGATTGGTCAGATCAACCCGAAGGATTTGCCCGGTCATGGCGTCTACTTCCCCCACAAGGACCCGCCACGACTAACTCCAGCGCCTGCGAACCGGTCAGAACCACGTCCCCCGCAGCATGCAGGCGGGGCGAGGGGAGAGAGAGCAGCCCTGCTACCAAGAGAATAGCGACATAGCGGCGAAGGAGCATCATGGAGACCACCTTTCCCCGGTATGACGGGCGATTCTGAGAAGTGGTTCCACGCATGTCAGAAGGTTGCCCTCCGTGCTACAATGGCCGCGTCATCCAAACGATCGGGGGCCGCCACCATGAAGGGCATCATCACGGATATTCAGCGCTTCTCGCTGCACGACGGGCCCGGCATTCGCACCACCGTCTTCCTGAAGGGCTGCAACATGGCCTGCGCCTGGTGCCACAACCCGGAGAGCATCCGCATGGCCCCGGAACTGCTGTACTACAGCGAGAAGTGCATCGGCTGCCTGGAGTGCGTGGCGGTCTGCCCGGGCGGTGCTCATTCCCTCACAGGCGATGGGGCCCACGTGTTTGAACGCACCCTCTGCCGGTCGTGCGGTGCGTGCGCAGGCGTCTGCTTCGCCGGCGCCAGCGTCATGGCGGGGCGGGAGATGACCGTGGCTGAAGTCATGGCGGAGGTCCTGCAGGATCGGGACTACTACGCCCGCTCGGGCGGCGGCCTTACGCTGTCCGGCGGCGAAGTGCTGATGCAGCCCACATTCGCGGCAGCCCTGCTGCAGGCGGCAAAGGCCCACGGCATTGCCACCGCTGTAGAGACCAACCTGTCGGCCCCGTGGGAGACGGTGGCCCAGGTGGTGGCGAACGCCGATCTGGTCATGCTCGACATCAAGCTGTTCGGCAATCTGGCCCACCGTCGCTGGACCGGCCTGGGCAACGACCGGGTGCTGGCCAACGTCCGCGCCCTGGCCGAAGCAGGGGTCGCTTTCATGGTGCGTACACCCATTATCCCCGGTGTGAACGATTCCGCCGAGGTGGTGCAGGAGGTCGCCGGTTTCCTTGCCGGGCTGGCCGTGCGGCCGGTCTACGAGCTGTTGCGCTTCAACCCCCTGGGCGGGGCCAAGTACCGGGCCCTCCAGGTCACCGACCGCTTCGCAGGGGCCGCGGCTGCGTCGGATATGGAGCGGCTGGCATCGGCGGTGAGAGCCTGCGGCATCCAGGTCAAAGTCAGCTAGGGGGGCGCAGATATGAAAGCTTTACTCAACCGCATTCCGGCCTCCCGGGCGCTGACCTATGCCGACCGGATCGCTCTCCTGAAGGAACGCAAGCTCGCGCAGACCCAGGAGAAGGTGGTCCGCGAGGGCGGCCTCAACGAAGATGACTATGGCCGGGTGGTCCAGCCGGAGGAGTTCGCCTGGCAGATCATCCCCAACCATGCCGATGGCTCCTTCTACGGCTACAGCGGCTGGACAGAGAACTTCTGCGACCTCATGGCGAAGCATCCCCTGTACGTCGATCCGGCAGATGCGCTGGCCGGCAAGTGGATGTTCTTTATGTCCCGCATGAAGGGCTCCACCTGGAACCCCGACTACAGCTACGACCATCTGAAGCCGGCTATCGCCAAGTACGACATCAAGGCGGGCATCGGGGCGGATGCTCACTTTGCGCCGGACTACACCATCGGGCTGGAACTGGGCTGGGGCGGGCTGCTGGCCGCCCTTCGCCGGGGTGAGGCGGAGCACGGTGAGGCGCAGCGGGAGTTCTATGCATCGGAAATCCGTACGGTCGAGGCCATTCAGGGGTGGATCAGGCGGACGGTGGCCCTGATTGGCGAGATGGAGGCCGAGGAGCAGCATCCTCAGTTGAAGGAGAACCTGCGGCAGATGCGGGAGGCCAACGAGTGGGTGGCGGAGCATCCGCCGCGCACCATGCGGGAAGCTTGCCAGTGGCTGGCCTGGTTCAACATGGCCTCGCGGACCTACAACCGGGATGGCGCCGGCGGTCAGATCGACGAGCTGCTGCGGCCGTACTACGAGCGGGACATGGCCGAGGGCCGCCTGACCGATGAGGAGGCGATCTACTACATCGCCTGCCTGCTGATCAACGACACCCACTACTACCAGTTGGCCGGCCCGGGACCCGACGGGCGAGATGTGACCAGCCAGATCTCCTACCTGATTCTCGAGGCGGCCGCCCGGATCGACACCACCTGCAACCTGACCATTCGGGTGCACGACGGGCTGGACCCGCAGTTCTTTGCCAAATCGGTGGAGTGCCTGTTCACGTACAAGAACGGCTGGCCCCGCTACTCGGGGGACAAGGCGCTGGTGGATGGGTTCATGCGCAACGGCTACCCGGCCGAGCTGGCCCGCCGGCGCATCGCCGTGGGCTGCAACTGGATGTCGCTGCCCGGCCTGGAGTACACGCTGAACGACTGCGTGAAGGTCAATGCGGCACGGGTCTTCGAGGTGGCCTTCACAGAGAGTGCCCCTGGAGTGGATCAGCTGTGGGCTTCCTTTGAGCGGCATCTGCGTGCCGCTGTGGCCGCTGCCTGTGCGGGCATCGACTGGCACCTGAAGCACCAGGTGCACAACGAACCGGAGCTGGTGCTGAACCTGCTCTCCCACGGTCCGGTGGAGCAGGGCGCCGACATTACCCAGAGCGCCCGCTACCTGAACATGGGCATCGATGGAGCGGGTCTGGCCACCGTGGCCGACTCTTTCGCCGCCCTGGAGCAGCGGGTGGAGCGGGAAGGGCGTCTCGCCTGGGCGGAAGTGGCCGGCCACCTGCAGCGGAACTTCGAGGGACCGCGGGGCGAGTATGTCCGGCTCATGCTCAAGGCCAGCGAGAAGTACGGTCAGGGCGAGTCACTGGGCGACCGGTGGGCGGTGAAGGTCGCCCGCCTGTTTGCCGAGCTGGTGCGGGAACAGATGGCCCACTACCCCTACATTTTCATTCCCGGCTGGTTCTCCTGGGCGCAGACCATAACGCTGGGACGGGCGGTGGGCGCCACGCCCAACGGCCGGCGGGCAGGTGAGCCGATCAACCACGGGGCCAACCCCACCCCGGGCTTCCGGCCCGACGGGGCGATTACGGCCATGGCCAACAGCATCTGCGCCGTTCAGCCGGGGTACGGCAACACGACTCCGGTACAGTTGGAGTTCGACCCGAGCCTGGCGAACACGCCGGAGTCGGTGGCAAAGGTGGCGGCCTACATTCGGACGATCTTCGACCGGGGGGCCACGCTGCTCAATATCAACATCATGGATAGGGCCAAGGTGCTGGAGGCGCATCAGGATCCATCCAAGTACCCGGACCTGGTGGTGCGGGTAACGGGCTTCACCGCCTACTTCTCCATGCTCTCGCCGGAGTTCCGGCAGCTGGTGGTGGACCGAATTATCGCGACCTGCTGACTGCCCTGTCGATCGTTGGCGAACGAAAAGCAGAACGCCCCACCAGCCTTCAGACAGACTGGCAGGGGCGTTCTTTGGTAACCTGATCCTGGGAGTTGCGGCAGGCCGAGCCCTGAAAGGGGTTGAGGCTGGTGGTGTACATCACCGTCCAGATGAGTGCTCACACATTCATCTGTGTCGTGCTGACCGTGATCGCAGCAATCCACTCCGCTAACAAGTAGCGGCACACTGTTCCGGCTATGTACGACAGTCGCCGCCGTCTCATCATGTGGGACGGCAACTGCGAACTCCCAGGGGCGCCCCCATTCGGGCGCCTCTATACATTCTGGCTCGAGAGCCCTGTACCTATTCAGCGGCCGTCCCCATCCCGGTCATAGTAGATGAAGTCGATGCCCACAGGGGTGCCGCCAAGCTGTCGGAGCAGGGTGGCGATCTGCCCGAAGTGGTATGTCGGATGCACGGTTACCTGCTGTATGATCACTGCCACCGACTGGCTCTGCTCGACGCCCACTGTAGTGCGGAAGGTGACCATGTGATTCGGGCTCAGGCCTTCCACCAGTGACCGCAGCTCCTGGTCGACCTGCTCCCACCGGGCACGCAGGCTGGCCACGTCAGGGAAGTCTTCAGGGCGAAGGTGTTCGCCCGGAGAGACCCCACTCAGCCGGGCCGCCCAGATGACGTCGGCACTCAGGACGTGAACCAGTGTATCCCGTATAGACCGGAAGCTGCTGACGACGGGTTTCGTGAAGTCGGCGGCGGGCATTCCCTCCAGGTTGGCCAGGACTCGATCGCGGGCCCACGCCCGGTAGTGCAGCAGCCGTGTCAGGTCCTGCGTGTTCATGCGCTCATTCCTCCTGTTCAGGTCAGCCGGGGCTGGCAAACGGCTGAGTGGCCACAGATTAGACAGACTAAGGAGCAGAGCCCACCAACGGAGGGGGATGAACGTGCTCAAGCTTATGTCCTTCATCAGTCGCTGGCGGCAGCGGCCACAGTCGTGCCGAACTGGCATTCGCGGAGGCTGCGCAGGATCCTGGCTGAGAGGCATGGCTGCTGCAGCTCATTTGCGGCAATCATGCGGAGAGAGTGCTCTCAGTCAGTAATCATAACATGCGACCCGTTGCGGATGCTAGCGCCGTGCCACGGTCCGGTCGAGCGCATCCATCTGTTCCGGCGTAAGCCATCGCAGGGCCCATACGGTGATGCCGCCCAGGCTGTAGCGCTTGGCCAACCCTACCTTCTGGGTCAGGGTTTCAGGTGTCTCGGAGCTCGCCAGGATGCCCAGGAGCACCTTCTGGCGGTGGGCCTCGCCGATGGACTCCAGGGTGCCGCGTATGGCCTCCTCCACCTCCGCGGCCGGCTCGGGCCCCTGATCCACGTAATTGTTGGCCATCAGCTGGATTGCATCCTCCAGGGGGGCAAGTGCGGCGTAGTCATACCCATGGTACCAGCCGTACGGTGGGGGCAAGCTGACGATGGTCTCCTTCCCCGTGGCCCGCAGGCGCTCGGAGACGGCGGCCACCAGTCAGACGTAGCCCTGCCGCACCTGCTCCAGCCGCTCGCCCCTGTCGGTCAGGCCGAGCCCTTCCAGGTCGATCACCACCCCGTCAAACCCTTCTCGGCGATGGTGGCGGCGACGGAATCGGCCACAGTTGTCTCACAGAATTGCGCCTCCTTCTTGCCTCCAAGTACGGAAGCGGGTCCACCTGGGTTTTGCCCCCGCCGTATTTTAGCTGACATACACTGTTGACGTGGGGGGGAGAACTGGCTATAATCGGGAACAACACATGAACAGCGATGAACGAGGAAAGTACGCGGAGCGAGGTCCATTCAGGGAGGCGGCGCCACCGACTGCAAGCGCTGCTATGGAAGTCCCCGCCGAAGTTCCCTCCGGAGCTGCACGCTGAACACCTGCCCTGCCGGGCGGGCACGTAGGCGGAGCCGGTCCTCCCACCGTTACAGGGGAGCGGTGTCGCAAGCTTTGCCGCACCTGCATGCAAGAGTGGGCCTTCGCATACGCGTTGGGCTCAAAAGGGTGGTACCACGGGAAGAAACGCCCGTCCCTTTCCAGGGGACGGGCGTCTTTATTTTCGAATGGAGGAGGCGGATGAGCATGGCCGGAAAGGGGAGCGCTATGTCGATGCACGAGGTGGCCGCGTCGTTTGGGGGTCTCGGCTTTGGCTCAGGCCGCCCCGTGATTATCGCTGGGCCGTGCAGCGTGGAGAGCGAGGAGCAGATTTTGTCCTCCGCTCACGCCGTGAAGGCGGCGGGCGCCACCGCCCTGCGGGGCGGGGCCTTCAAGCCCCGCACAACGCCGGGGTCGTTTCAGGGGCTGGGCGAGGCGGGCCTGAAGCTACTGGCTGAAGCCCGGCGCCAGACGGGCCTGCCGGTGGTCACCGAGGTAATGGACGCCGGCGATCTGGACCTGGTGGCGCAGTATGCAGACGTGCTGCAGATCGGCTCCCGCAACATGCAGAACTTCAGCCTGCTCAAGCAGGTGGGGTGGGTGGGCAAGCCAGTCATGCTGAAGCGGGGGCTGAGCGCCACGCTGGCGGAGTGGCTGGGCGCGGTCGAGTACATCAAGGTCGGCGGCTGCTCGCAGGTGATTCTCTGCGAACGGGGCATCCGCACCTTCGAGACCTACACCCGCAACACCCTGGACCTGAGCATCGCCGTGGCTGCACGGGCGCAGTCTGGCTGCCCGGTGATTGTGGACCCGAGTCATGCGGCAGGCCGGCCGGACCTGATCCCGGCCCTGTCGGAGGCGGCCCTGTCGGCGGGCCTTGACGGGCTGATGATCGAAGTCCACCCCCGCCCGCAGGAGGCACTGTCCGATGCGGACCAGCAGTTGGACTTCCCTGCCTTCCAGTCGGTGATGTTGCGCCTTCGGCTGCTGCCCGTAGAGGCCATCGGGACGGTGGATGGGTGCCGCAGCGAAATCGACCGTATCGATGACGAAATCCTGGCCCTGCTGGGCCGCCGGATGCTGACGGCTAAGCGGGTTGGGGCCTTGAAGCAGCAGATGGGCCTGCCAACGGTGCAGCCTGATCGGGAGCGGGTGGTGCTGGAGCGGTTGAGCGCCCTGGCTTCGCCGGGCCTGGGGCCGTGCGAGGTGCGTGCCGTGTGGGAAGCGATCATGGGCTGTGCACGCCGCGTCCAGGAGCGTGTGGTCTAGGGGCGCGGGCAGTTTATTTGCCGCGGAATCCCTCAGAACAATGGATCGGAAAAACCCGAGCCACCTACAAAAGGCAGCTCGGGTTTTGCTGTAACCTGGTTCACCGGCCTTCGGCTACTTCGACGCAAGCCTGGTCCAGGATGTCCAGGGCCTCGTTCAGCTGGTCGAAGGGGATCATGAGGGGTACCAGCATCCGCAGGGTGCAGCCGTAGATGCCGCACTTGACGATGATGACGCCGCGCTCGATGCACTTCTCCATGATCTTGCCCACTTCCGGAGCGGCGGGCTCCTTGGTGGTGACGCTGCGGACCATTTCCACGCCGATCATGGCGCCGAGGCCGCGAATGTCGCCCACCTGGACCTCGGCGCCTGGGATGGCGGCCAGCTTCCGGCCCAGAGCGGCGAACCGCTCGCGGAACAGGTTGCCGATCTCCTCTGCCCGGGCCACCAGGCCCTCGCCCTCGATTACGTCGAGAACGGCGTTGGCAGCGGCGCAGCAGACGGGGTTGCCCACGTAAGTGCCGCCGATGGTGGAGTCGCCAGGGGCATCCATGACCTCCTTCCGGCCGATGACTCCGGACAGCGGCATGCCGACGGCGATGGACTTGCCCACGCAGATCAGGTCGGGCACCAGGCCGATCCTCTCGCTGGCGAAGAAGGCGCCGGTCCGGCCGTAGCCGGCCTGGATCTCGTCAGCGATGATCAGCACGTTATGCTTCTTGGCGATGGCTTGCAGCCGCTTGACGTAGGCGGGATGAATGGGCACGAAGCCGCCCTCACCCTGCAAGGGCTCGAGGATGATGGCCGCCGTGTCGCTGGGGGCCACCATGGTGGTGAAGGCCCGCTCGAGGGCATCGGCGCAGCGCTCCACAAAGTCCTCTTCCGTCATGCCTTCGGGCCGGCGGTAGGCGTACGGCGCAGGCACCCGGTAGATCTCCGGGGCGAAGGGGCCGAAGCCTTCCTTATATGGCTTCACCTTGGAGGTCAGGCCCATGGTCAGGTTGGTGCGGCCGTGGAAGGCGCCCTCGAGGGCGATGATGGCCCGCTTGCCGGTGAACTTGCGGGCGAACTTCACGGCGTTCTCGACGGCCTCAGCGCCGGCGTTGAAGAAGCAGGCCTTCTTGGCGAAGTCGCCGGGGGCCTTGCTGGTCAGGCGGTCGGCCAGGCGGATGTACGATTCATACATGATCACCGAGAAGTCGGTGTGAGTGAACTGAGCAGCAGACTCCTGAATGGCCTTCACAACATGGGGGTGCGAGTGACCCACGTTCATGCAGCCAAGGCCGCCGGCCAGGTCGATGAAGACGTTGCCGTCGACGTCTGTCACCAGGGCGCCACGGGCCTCTTTAATGGCCACGGGGACATGAATCGAGAAAGCATTGGCGATGAGGGCGTCCTTGCGGGTCATGAGTTCCTTGGAAACCGGGCCCGGAACGCCGGTCGTCAGCTTCACGAACTTCGTCATGCGGGTGTCCTCCTCTGCGGGTAAGCTGGCCGAGTTCTATGCAAAAATGTATATTAGACTTCGAATTGCGTAGTTCCTGCTTGTGCTATTCATTTTTGCATGAAGGCCCAGTTCTCCCTGCTCAGCTTTTTGCCGGAGAGAATAGGCGTCGCCAAGAAAAGCCCCGCCAGCCTGTGTGTGCAGGTGGCGGGGTGGTGTTCATGCTGCCGCGGTGGAGTTCATTTTGCCGGGCTGGCCCCGTCCCGCAGGTAGGCCGCCCAGTACACGGCCCCAATCAGGACGGCCCCACCCACGATGTTGCCCAGGGTGGCGGCGGTGAGGTTCTGTAGGAAGCCCGCCATGGTCAGGTACTGGAGCTTCTCCGTCGGAACCCCCTGTATGGCCGTTACGGCAGGTTCCGCCTTGATCAGCATGGCGTAGGGGACGAAGAACATGTTGGCCACCGAGTGCTCCATGCTCATGGCCACGAAGGCGGCTACCGGCAACAGCATGCCGAGGAGTTTATCCCCTACGGTTCTGGCGCCGTAGGCAATCCAGGCGCCCAGGCAGACCAGGGCGTTGGCGAAGATGGCCCTGTAAAACGCCACTCCGAAAGGCAGGGCCACCTTGGAGGCGCCCACGGCCAGGGCACGGGCGCCCACCACGTTGCCTCCCGTAGCCCAGTGCTGCGCCAAGTAGGCCAGCGCTACCACCGACAGGGAGCCGATCAGGTTCCCCGTCCAGACGATGGCCCAGTTCCGGAAGAGCAACCGCAGGGGCACCTTGCCGGAGATGGCTGCCATCACCACCAGGTTGTTGCCGGTAAAGAGTTCCGCACCGGCCACGGAGACCAGGAAGAGGCCGGTGGTGAAGACCAGTCCGCCCAGCAGTTGCTGAACGCCATAGCCCCCCTTGACGTCGCTGCTGACCACCAGGAAGAACATACCGCCGAGGGACACAAATACGCCGCCGACAATAGACAGGATGGTCATCTTGAGCAGTGGCATGTGGGCCTTTGCTACACCGACGGTTTCTACCTTGTGTGCAATCTCGTGCGGGGCCAAAGCATCGAATCCGCGTTCCACCTTTGTGTATACCTCCGTTAGCCCATGTGTATCTAGGTATTACTTAAGCTGCCCCAGTTCTGCCAGCACGTCGGCGGCACAGCGGATGCCGTCGAAGAAGCAGTCCAGGGCTATATTCTCGTTGGGCGCGTGGTTGTCTTCGTCGGGGTTGGCGTAGGGGACGACGACCGACGGTACGCCCAGAATGCGGGTCCAGACATAGTCGGGCAGGGAGCCGCCCAGGGAAGGCATGACGACTGGCTCGGCTCCGTAGGCCCGGCGTACGCCCCTGACCACAGCCTGCGCCTCGGGCCGGTCGCCCGGTGTACGGCTGGGAGCCATGTCGCCCAGGTGATGCAGCGTAAAGCGTACTCCAGCTTCCCGCTCCATGGGCTCAGTGACCAGCTTGAGATGAGCCGCGAACTTCTCGTAGATGGCGTTGGGGTCCTGGTCGACCACCAGGCGCATGTCCAGCTTGGCAGATGCCTTTGCCGGAATGATGGTCTTGGAGCCCGGCCCGCCATAGCCGCTGGTGAAACCGCAAATATTGAGCGTGGGGCGCATCAGGGTCCGGGCGTAGAAGTCAGCGGCACTGGTGGCAGCGAACTGGCCTTCCTGCAGGCCAAGGCCTTTCGCCGTCTCCTCGGGATCCCAGGGCAGTCGCTGGAGTAGATCCTGGTCGAAGGGGGTCACGGGGCGCATGCCATCGTAGAAGCCAGGAATGGTCACGTCGTGGGGCGTGGCGCCCCAGAAGCGGGAGAGCGCCTGCATCAGGTACCAGGCCGGGTTCGGTACGGCGCCGCCCTTATTGCCGGAGTGGTGATCCCGGTCCGCGCTCTCGCAGTCCACCTGTACATACAGGATGCCCCGTACGCCCAGCAGAACCGTCGGGGCGTACGACGGGTGGCGGGGACCGTCGGCGGTGTAGACCATGTCGCAGGCGAGCTTGTCGCGGTAGGTCTCCACCGCCCAGGCCAGGTTGGCGCTGGAGGACTCCTCTTCCCCTTCAAAGCAAAACTTGACGTTGACCGGCAGCGGGGTGCCGGTCTTTTTGTATGCCCGCATGGCCAGCAGGTTGGCCATCAGCTGTCCCTTGTTGTCGCCGGCGCCCCGGCAGTAGATGCGCCCATTGCGGATGGTGGGCTCGAAGGGGGGCGACAGCCAGAGCTCCAGGGGCTCCGGGGGCTGCACGTCGTAGTGGCCGTAGATCAGCACCGTGAACGGGGCGCCCGCATCCACCTCGCCAAAGAGGATGGGGTGGCCAGGGGTCTTCAGAACCTCGGTGCGGACGCCTGCTTCCTCCATCATGGACTGGAGGAGGGCGGCGCATTCGGCCATGCCCTCGCCCGTGGGCGAAATCGACTTCTGCGCCATCAGCCGAAGCGCCATGGACAGGTGAAGGTCGCGGTTGGCCTCCAAATATGTATGAAGAGCGTTCATGGGCGGTGGTCCCCTTCTTTCGGTTTCTGGGCATCCTTTTCCCATGAGATCTTTCGCAGAGCGGAGGTGAGAATCCTGTCGCGCCGCATTCCCTCCTCGCTGGAGGAGACTCAGGCCAGGCTTGCGGCCCTGCTGCACTGGCCGGAGAACCTTGGCATGGAGATGCGCAGGGTGACCGCCAGCGGGCGGGAGGGTGTGCTGGTCTTCGTACAGGGGCTCGCTTCACAGGATGACATCCACCAGTACGTACTGCTCCCTCTGCAGCATCAGGCGGGGATGCCATGTTCACGGGAGCGGCTGCACGACCTACTGCCTGCGCCCCGCCTCGAGGTGACCGAAGACCTGGTGGCGGCGGTGAAGCGGGTGATGAACGGAGCGTCCACCCTGTTCGTTGACGGCTGCCCCTGGGCAGCGATTGTGGATACGGCAGGGGAGGCAGTCAACAAGGCCATGACCCGGGCTCCCCGCAACCCAACCCGCGATGTGTTCGGCCCGGACATTTGGGAGAACATCGCCCTTGTGCGAAAGCGCTTGCGAGACCCATCCCTCATGGCTGTGAAGGCTGACGTTCGGCCGGGTGCAGAGGGCGCTGCCGCTCTCCTCTACATGGACGGGCGCGCCGATCCTGCCGTGTTGGATCAGGTCCGCCGGTGGACCCGGGAGAACGTCGGGGAAGACTACCTGCGGAAAGGCAAGAGCTCCGGCGGTGCCGGCAAGTGGGCTCTGGTTCCCGAAGCCCAGGCCGTAACGTGGCCGGACAAGGCCGCTACCCTGCTGTCTCACGGCTACGTGGGCCTGTGCCTTGACCACTTGTCCTTCGTCTATGTCATGCCGGTCACCGCCGGGGCGATCCTCGTGAGCCCCGGCGACGACATTCTGCGAAGACCCTGGACCCTGACCATGCGTTCGCTTCGTGTCGCCCTGGCTGCCATCGTCACCCTGGGGTCCGGCGCAGTGATCGCCGTGTACAACTACCACCCGGAGATGGTCCCCACGCCCTTTCTGCTGGCCATTGCCGCCATGCGTGAGAACGCTGCCTTCCCCATTCTCGCCGAAGTAGTCTTGCTGGAGATTTTGCAGGAGTTGATTCGGGAGGCCACCTTCCGCCTGCCTATGAACGTTTCTCCCGGCAATGCCATCATCGCCGGCACGATTCTGCTGGGCTTTTGGCGTGCGCACTGTGCGGTGCGTACTGCGACATCGACGGGATTGTGCGGTTGGGCCGCCTGTTACTGACCCCACTCCTCGTTACTTTTGCCATCATCTATGCCGGTACCGTTGGTTGGGGGGAACTACGTTACCTCCTTCCCTTCTGGGGGCCCGGGCCGCTGCCGCTGCTATGGCGATCCGCCGGGATCGTGGGGCTGTTCGGCCCCTCGGCCCTGTTCGTGCTGGCGGCCATGGGGAAGCTGCGATCGCGCCGTGAGAGCTGGAAGGCGGCCGTTGGGGGGCTGGTCCTCCCTGGACTCGTGCTGTCGGTCGGGAAGGCGATCCTGCTCATGACGTATCCCATGCCCATGGGGCTCGGCATTACCTTTCCCTTGCACGAAATGTCCCGGTTGGTGCTTGGGGGACGTTTCTTCGAACGAATCGACCCCCTGTGGCTGTCCATCTGGGTCATCGCCACGAGCCTGCATCTGGGGGCCCTGCTCTGTGCTGCAGCCACCTCCTGTGCTTCGGCCTTTGGGCTGCCCTCGCACCGCACGGTGGTCTTGCCGCTGACCATGCTCACGGCCACCCTGGCCCTGTTTCCCAAAGATCAGGGGGCCGCGCTGGTTTACCATGAGGCCATGGCCCCCTACAGCCTCGCTATTGGCTTTGGCCTCCCCCTGGTTCTGGCCGCTGCAGTGTCGGTGCGAAAGGGGCGTGCCATGCATGGGGGCTAGTCAGCGACGCCTGCTCGCAGTCGTCTGCCTCGCTCTGCTGCTCTCCGGCTGTTGGGACCGGCGGGAACTGGAGAGCAGCGCCTACATTATCGACCTTGGGGTGGACAGGGCGCCGTCGGGTCGGCTGTTGATCACCGGTCGGATCGCTCTGCTGGCAGGGCTGGCACCCGGCGTACGGGGGGCCTCCATGTCGGCGGGAGAGAGACTTTCGGCAACGATCTTGACAGCGGAAGGGCAGACGCTCACCAATGCCCTCTACATTATGAACGGGAGCATGTCGCGGCGCCTGGACTTCCGCCATATGCGGGCCGTTCTCGTGGGTGAGGAACTGGCCCGGGAGGGCGTGGAGCCGTATGTCATGGAACTGATTCGCCTGCCCGAGGTCCGGCAGACCGCCTCCTTCGTGCAATGCCGGGGGCGGGCCACGGACGTGATTCAGGCGTCCCGCCCCGTGGCCGAGATCAACCCAGCCAAGCTCGAGGAAGACTATTTGCTGCAGGCCAAACACCTGCACATGACACCCCCCACCCGCCTGCATCACGTGGTCAGCCGTATCGCTGCCAACGGTGGGGACCCCATGACCGCTGCAGCCGCCATCAACCCTGGTGTCGAAGCGGGCGAGATGGAACCTCGCGAAGGTAGTACGAGTGCTCTGCCTGGCGAACTGCCTCGGGGCGGAGGCAACCCGGTGGGCCGGGTCGGCACAGCCATTTTCCGCCGGGACAAGCTCAGAGGGTTCGTCAATGTAGATCAGACGCAGATGCTCCTTGCCATGCGCGGGGAGATGGGGAAGGCCTGCTTGACGATGCCTGACCCCTATGAGCCGGAGGCGGCTATCACCATTCGGCTCCACCAGGAGAATCTGCCCCAGCTGCGTCATGGGTTCCGGGGCCAGAAGCCCTGGGTGCAGGAGCGGCTCCTGTTCGAGGCGGAGGTGCTGGCAGTGCCCAGCGGCGTCAACTACGTGGCTCCGCCGGCCCGCGAGCGGCTGGAGGAACACATCAGGGCCTTTGTTGAGCGGGCGGGACGAGAGGTGCTTGACCAGCTTCAGGAATGGGAAGCGGACCCGATCGGGTACGGTCATCTCTTCCGCTCGAATTTCCCACCTTCGAGGCCTGGCAAGCCTACGACTGGCGGAAGCACAGCGGCGACCTCAACGTCACGCTCGAGGCGGATGTGCGTGTCCGGCGGTATGGGCTCTACACGGGTCCGGACCGTGTCCAGGGGAGGTGATGCTTCATGCAGGACTGGGATCGGCTGGTCACCATCATCTTCGGGGTCGGCGTGGCTGGGTACAAAGTCTACACCGGATGGAAGGCGCGGAAGACGGGCGGTGGGCTGGCCCTGGCCGGGGCCGTGCTGTTGGCGGGGGCGTGTCTGGCGCTGCCTGTGGTGCTGGCTGTGTTCGGTGGGTAGCGTGGGAAGGCCCCTGCCTCCGGGAAGCCCGGGGGCAGGGGCCGGTGCTTTGGCTTACTGGTTGCTGGCTTCGGGCGGGGGGTCCTTCTTGCGGCGGGCCTTGGGGTGAAACTGCTTAGCTGACAGCTTGAGGCCGATGACCGCACCCCAATCGGCGTCCGTGTCAGTGTAAGCCTCGATGAACATGCGGGACCCGGGTGGCACGGAGATGCCCTTGAGGGTGAACAGCTTGGACAAGTCCAGCGTAGCTCGCCGCGCAGCCATCCAGGTGACCTCGATGTCGTCTTCGGTGGCTTTGGCCACGGGCAGCAGAATGACGTCTCCGGGATGCTTGACGGAGTCAGTCACCTCGAAGCCTTCGGGCCTTTCGTGCGTCTGATGCGCCTGGCAGATCGCAGTAACCATGTCCACAAACTTCACCCGGGTGTCGCCGACGTTACTGCCTTCATCGACCGACAGACCGCAGTCCGAAGCGGTCTTGGGATACACGGTGACCGAACTCAGCTTAAGCTTCCGATTCTGCCCCTCAGGCATGCCTCTCAACGTCCTCCCTAGCCTCCGTTATGTGGGAATCCATCTATATTATGTCATCGCGCGTCATGTCTGTCAAGTGTGAACATTATAACGGAACTCGGACTGTCATGGGGCTCTCCTCCCTGTGGTTTGATGTGCCCCCTACTATCACCCTTTTACCGCCCGTCTGCGGCCCGTCTACCGCCCGTCTACCGCCCGTCTGCTGCCCCTCTACAGCCCTTATCCCCCTTTTGCCGCCCTTCTATCGCCCGTCTACTGCCCGTCTACATCCTGCATACCGCCCTTTACATCCCATATCCCCCCTTCTACCGCCCGTCTACTGCCCGTCTACAGCCGTGTTCCAGCCAGCTACAGCCCGCCTACATCCTTCACATGCCCTTTTTCTCCCAACCACCCTTGACACCTAAGGCCTGTCCCATCACTGTAAGGAGTAAAGGGGGATTCAGGCAAGCGACGCAGCACTCATCGAGGGAGGCATCGGGCAATGGCGAACTGGGAACGACTCTTGCTCCGGATGGTGGGAGTAGGTCTCTTGGCTGTCTGGCCTGTCCGCTGGGCGCTGGAAGGACTGCCTGACACCCTTCTGGCCGTGGAAGGGGGCGGGGCCTGGCCCCTTCACCTTCTGGCCGAGACGATCACGGCGGCACTCTGCCTTTGGGCGGCCATCAGCAGGGGGCACCGGCTGGTGCGCCCTGCAGCCCTGCTGGCCCTTGGTGCCCTCGGCTACAGCTGCATGAACGGCTGGTCCTATGGAGCGTACGGCAACGCCTGGCATGTCGGCACTGCCATCGCCAAGCTGGTGGCGGCCGTGGTAGTGGCACAGGCCCTGTCCCGCGACGCACGCGTGCAGGGTAAGCGTCCGGCACGCTGGCCAGGGGTGCTGGTGGCCCTGGTCGGGCTGGGCATGATCGGCTTCTGGTCGATGCAGGTGACGGTGGAGGGCATCATGAAGGACGGCCTCCTGTCCGAGGAGGGGAACGCCTACCTCATCTTCCACGTGTCGGCGGAGATGCTGGCCGGGCTTGTGGCTCTGATCGGCGGCATCGGCGTGCTCATGACCCGCCGGCCGGGAACGGCTCTGGTGGGTGGCGGCGGGGTTCTTTATGCCGCGTTGAACAGCGCCGGCTGGGCGCTCCTGAACGACCCCATTCTAGGGCTGGTCTTCGCCGTCTGCAGCCTGCTGATCGTGCTCTCTGCCGCAGCGCTATGGCGGGTGGCAGAAGGAGAGTATTCGCTGAGCCGCAGAGCAGCATAGGGTATGGAAAGGGGCGCCGGCTGTGGCCGGCGCCCTCTCTTCTTTGGGGTGGCCTGCGTCCGAACATTCGGCGGATGTCGATCGTATCTGCAGTTGAAAGGCCGGCGCAGGACAGTCTGCCTCTGCGTGAGAAGTCCTACTTGCGCAGTTCCCAGAACGGAGGGGAGAGCACTCATGCATGCATCGCTCGAGCGTCTGAGGCTCTATGCAACCCGTCCCCCGATCGAGTCGCCGCCCGAGATCCTGCCGGGGGACCACGGCGACCGCTGGGGCATGGACGGCGCCGCCCGGGCCGCCCTGGGCCTGATTTTGGAGGGCGGCAGCCTGCCTGAGATGGCCGACTACCTGCTGACCTTCTTCAACGAAGGCTATGGCAAGGCCCAGTTCCCGGACGCCCCCCTGCTCAACGGCACGGCTCTGGCTCTCTGCGGCTACCTCCGCGAGGGGGCCCACCCGGAGGCCGAGCTCTGGCGAGTCACCGGGTGCGCCCGCCTGGCCACGGAAGCGCACAACCGGAAGGCCGCCCTTAGCGAGCGGATGCTGGCTGACTGCCTGCTAACCGTCTGCGAAGTGGCCGACGAGCTGCAACTCCCCATTCTGGCCGACCTGATCACCCTCCGGGAACGCATGTGGGGCCGCCTGCTGGACCACTCCCGGGCCGAGCGCCTGCATGTCTCCGAGGCGGACTACCACAGGCACATGACCACCCCTTTAGCGCCCGAGCGCCTGGGGACCCACCTGAGAAGCCGCCCCTGGCAGAAGGAAGCCTTCGCCCCCAACTTCGGCGTGGGCGCCGACATGCGGGAAGCGGAAGAGAGCTGCAACAACCTCTTTACCCTGCGCAATCATCTGCTGGTTCGGCACCAGTTCGGCAGTGAGATTGACTGGAACATCAAGCTGTTTGACGACATTGAGACCACGGTCAGCGTCAGCGTGCAGACCGCCGTCCGCAATCTGGCCGAGGCCTACGCGGAGACTGGCAAGCAGAAGTACCCAGACCACGCCGCCCGCCTGCTCTGGTCCTTCTACCGCCTGGCACCCCTTCCCAACCACAAGCAGCCCGGCGGCCCGTGGCGCACGCTGGATACGGGGCAACGGCAGTGCAACGTCTGGCCGGGCATCATCGCCCTGCTGGGTCAGACCGATGCCTTCGACGAAGCCACCCACACAATGCTGGCCCGCTCCCGCCTGGAGCATATTCGCTACCTGCTGGCCTACTGCGGCGGGGCGAACAACTGGTACCAGGTGGAGGCGGCAGGCATCGCCAACGCAGCCCTGTACTCGCCGGAACTGCGCCATGCGGATGCGTTCCTGCGCATCGCTATGCGGCGGCTCCGTTGGGTCAACAGCTTCGCCTACTACGACGACGGCTTCCAATTTGAGCTGACCCACGGCTACCACGTCTACCCCACATCATCCCTCTTCTCCGTGATTCGGGTGGCCAAGGCACGGGGCATCAGCTTGCCGGAAGACTTTACAGGTCTGGTGGAGCGGGCGCATGAGATGTACCTCTATGCCAAGCAGCCCAACCACTACCTGCCCACCTTCAACGATTGCAACCCCACCCCCTTCGACCCCGCCCCCCTTCTGAAGACGGCGGCAGAGGCTTTCGGGC
>Ga0196971_1000497_pt1 | contig 28280 bp, 21 predicted proteins | sample S1v_1013CmetaG_FD_148660 | JGI IMG/M metagenome (GOLD analysis project Ga0196971, IMG submission 148660) | Soil microbial communities from Anza Borrego desert, Southern California, United States - S1+v_10-13C | ecosystem: Environmental > Terrestrial > Soil > Desert | place: USA: California...
AGAAATTAATTGCGGCGATGTAATGGATTCCCTGGTATTTTCTTTGTATATTTTGCTGTTTTTCTCTTCAAAAAATAAATAAAACCCTTGATTTTCAAGGGTTTTCAGACAGATTGTGGCGGAGAGAGAGGGATTCGAACCCTCGGACCGCGTTAACAGTCACACGATTTCCAGTCGTGCGCCTTCGACCAACTCAGCCATCTCTCCATTTATGAGCTGTTGCTCGTACTTTAGTATTATACTAAATATGTAGTTAAATATCAACAGGTATTTTGTTTTCGGTTTTACATAATTTTACCGATAAACTGTATTGTATCCTTTAAAATTGGCAATTTTTATGATAAAGTAGTTATAACACAGCTAAGTTATTATGTGAATTATAAGTGTAGATGATACACATACGAAAGAGGAAAGATTTATGAAATTACCGGTTGATAAAAATCTTGTAAAGTACAGTGTCTATATAATCGTGCTCGCGACTATCCTGTATATAATATATAGGATAGTATCCAACCTTGAGTTCATACTAAGCACCATCATGAGCACTTTGTCGGGGCTGCTCGCCATTCTGGCTCCGTTCATAATCGCGTTGGTGGTGGCATATCTGCTTCATCCTGTGGTGTGCTGGATAGAGTGCAATGTGCTGCATGGCAAATGGTTTTCCAGATCAAAAAATGAAAATAATGAAAAGCATCAGAAGCTGAAGCGCACTATCAGTGTCCTGCTTACGTATGTGCTGGTCATCGGGATATTTGTCATACTGCTGTACAGCACTTATGCCATGATCGGCGGGCAGATCAGCAGGCAGGTGGATATAAATGCGGTCATTGATTCCATCTCCAGCTATTCTGAAAGGTATAACCAGATATTTGATCAGCTGCGGGTTGCACTTGAGAACAGCGGACTGTCTGAGAACCTGAAGCAGCAGTTCATAGATACAGCTGAAAGTGCCAATGAAATATTGGGCTCTGCCGTATCAAAGACCTTTGACCAGTTGAGAAAGCTGGGAAGCAACATAGTGAATATAGTGCTGGGACTCATTATTGCGTTCTATATCCTGAAGGACCTGGAATATTTCAAGCAATTATACAGGGATACCACAAAGGCACTTATGAAGGAGAGGAAAAACCAAAAGCTAAAAAGCCTTTTCAGCGATATCAATTCCATAACCTCCAACTTTATCAGGGGTCAGCTGCTGGATGCCCTGATCGTAGGTATCCTGTGCTCCATAGGGCTCTCCCTCATAAAACTTGACTTTGCTGTCCTGATCGGCATGACAGCCGGTATATCCAATGTTATCCCATACTTCGGACCGATAATCGGGTCTGTGCCTGCTGTGGTTGTCGGGCTCCTCAGCGGAAGCCCCATAAAGGCTCTGTTTGCGGTGATCGTGCTGGTTGTGGTGCAGCAGATCGACGGCGCACTGATTGCACCCAGGGTCGTAGGAAACAGCGTGGGGCTGCATCCGGTGTTTGTAATGCTGTCGATATTAATTGGCGGCGCTTATTTCGGACTGCTGGGAATGCTTATTGCGGTGCCTGCGGCGGCTATTATAAAGATGTTCCTGCTGAGGTGGGTAGAGGATAAAAAAGGTGCGTAGTAGCAGGTATTCCTTATAGGTCTTAGATCCTTCACTTCGTTCAGGATGACATTTGCGATGCTTTATAGTAAGAAACTTAATACTACTCCTTCACTAACCTATTTATCGCATCAACGGTATATCTTACCTCTTCCATGGTGTTGAAGTGGCTGAAGCTGAAGCGTACTGTGCCCTGGGGGAAGGATCTGAGGGTCTTGTGTGCCGATGGAGCGCAGTGGAGGCCGCATCTGGTCATTATACCGTATTCCCGGTCAATATCGTAGGCTATTTCTGCGTTGTCCCTTCCCTGGAAGTCCAGGGATACCACCGCTGTCCTGCCCATTATGTCCCGGATTCCTGCAAGCTTTACATCTTTCATGTTGGAGACTTCATTTATGAATGTTCCAGTTAGTCTCATTTCACTGGCCCAGATGTTTTCTATCCCTATGGTATCCATATACTTCAAGGCGGCGTTGAGGCCGAATATCCCGGGAATATTGGGGGTGCCCGCTTCAAATTTGTCCGGCAGGTATTCCGGCTGCTCCTCGTTGTCGGAGAAGCTTCCCGTCCCTCCTGTTATGTATGGGTCCATCGCCTTTGCCAGCCTGTCGCTTACTATGAATCCTCCTATGCCCTGGGGCCCCATTAGCCCTTTGTGACCTGTAAAAGCAATTGCGTCGGCGTTAAGCTGCTGGAAATCCAGTCTCAGGGCTCCTGCGCTCTGTGCCGAGTCTATTATAAAGACAAGCCCTTTTTCCTTGCACAGCTCCCCCACTTCATGGACCGGGAGCACTGTACCGCAGACATTTGATGCATGAGTCAGGATGACTGCCTTTGTATTGTCCTTTATCTGCCCAAGTATATCCTTTGGGTCCAGCCTTCCAAGGCTGTCGCACTGTATCCTTGAGAACTCCACCTCTCCTTTGAGCTGTGACAGCGGCCTCATTACCGCATTGTGCTCCATGGAGGATACTATGCAGTGGTTGCCCTTCTTAAGGAAGCCCTTTATAATATAGTTGAGGCTCTGTGTTATGTTCTGGGTGAATATTACATTCTCAGGCCTGTCAAAATTAAAGAGCCTGCAAAGCTGCTCCCTTGTGTCGAAAACCACTTCCTCGGCGGACAGGGAGCTTTTATAGATTCCTCTTTTTATGTTGCAGCCTATATCATCTATAAAATGCTTTACTGCGTCCCCGACTCCCGGTGCTTTGGGATATGCAGTGGCGGCATTGTCAAGGTATACTCTGTCCATCATTATCACTCTCCTACTAACATTGTAATATAACAACAGCATTTTCAGTATAGATTTTACCTATAATGGTGCCAATGTCCATTTAATATATCAATTACTAATTTGAAAGTCTTTTTGCAGTTGAGGGGAAGGATTACAGGTTATTATACAGGAATACATAGGATTGGGGTTGCAGCACAAAAAGCGGAACGGTCAATGACCGTTCCCTACTATCAATGCTGTGAGGATGGGTCTTGACCCATCCTCTTCCCTACTGCATATTCTTATACATAAGCCATTTTATCAGGGTCTCCACAGTCCTGTTTATCAGCTCCAGGCTTTTGAAGATCTCCTCATAGGTTTCTGCTACCGACTTTATTGTGTTTTCTGCGTCATTCACCACATTGTTCAGAAGCTCCTGTATATGTGTGGCTGATTCCGCCGATTCGTCGGCCAGCTTTTCCACCTTCATTGCGATTATAGCGGAGCCCTTGCCTCCCGAGCTTGCGTTTTCTGCTTCAGCAGCAGCATTTACCGAAAGCAGCCTGCTTTCGTCTATCATGACCGATATCAGTCTGAGATCCTCATTTATCTTGTCTGTGCAGCTGGCGAGCTTTGAGATCAGCTCCTTTGAGTTCCCGGTGTACTCTTCAAGCCTGGCTATCTCGTCTCCTGCCTTCAGGTCCTTGCCCTTGCCCTTAAGCATGGTTTGCGTGTATTTGATTATTTCCCTGGCGTTCTCCATGGATTTATTGATATTTGATATTATCGCCTTTACCTTTACATTGGAGGGTGAAGCCTCTTCCTCTGCCGATGCTGCTTCCTCACCTTTTCCGTTGCTGCCGCTCAGGCTGCTTACCCCTTGCAGGAGCATCTCTTCGGCGTTTTCCAGGCTCTGAGTGGAGGCCTGGGCATTGGAGAATATATTGTTGATGTTGTCATAGAAGCTGTGGGTATTGGAAAGCATCTTGAGAGCCCTTTTTGTAACAGCTGCGAGCAATAATACCGCAATTCCGTATTGAAATATATCTACCATTATCCGTATATATTCGATATGAATTGCAGGGGAAAAACCCCAGGGAACGCCTCTTAATGCTTCTCCGAAAATATAGCCGGTAACAGACAGTACTAAAGTACTCCTTATGAGCCTTAAGTCAAAAAACAAGCAGGCAAGGCCTACCGGTATGACCAGCAGCATGATCATACTCCTGTTCAGATAGCAGTACCCAAAGATACATAGCTCTGAAGCACAAAAAATATTCACATACTTAAGCATGCCCCCATCTGTCCTGAAGTGTCTGCATGCAATAGGTATCGCACAGTCAACAGCGCAGGTGCCTGCAATTATTATAAACTGCAGCCATGGAAGCGTTATGAAGCCTGCAGCCTTGAGAATGACAGCAGCGACAATCGCTACCAGCAAAAATTTGAATATCCTGACCAGCATGTCGTTTACATGGAGTGTGTTTTGACCGATAGCATCGTTTTGGTACATCAAAGCATCCCCCCAAATTATATTATAGAACCATAGGCTATATCCGCATATATATTAAAACAGTGTGACACATGTTGGTTTTCCAGGCATCTCAAATATCCTGCCGACTGTATCTGCATACTTGTAGTCCGATATCCCGGCAATGCCATAGTTAAGAAGGGTCTTAAAATCAACAGCTCCCACAATGAGTGATGAGAAATCAGCGATGTCCATACCTACTGTTGCTTCATATTCACCACCGTCCACCATCACAGCCCGTCCGTCTGTGAAATGTACTGTGATGCTCCTGTTGTTTTCTTCTATGAAGCTGTCCTTTATGTTCAGTCTGAGCTTGCAGCTCCGGTTATTGAAATTATGCTCCTTAAGGGCGTCAAACAGTACCCTTGTGTCTGTAACGCGGTACATCAGGCCGACTCCCTGCAGGTTGCTCTCGTGGTATACCGCAGTCATAAGATTGTCTGTACTGTTCCTTGGGTCCAGGAGTAAATGATGGAAGCTTTCGTCGAAGGTATTGAGTATGACCCTGTTTATCTGGTCCTCCTGGGTGTTGAGGAAGGTTAAAAGTGACCTTAGGGCCTCTGCATCCTCATAAAGGAATTCCTTTATGAATATGTCGTTTTTTAAGCCGTTCTCCTGGCTGGCCTTCTTGAACATGAATACAATATATCCTTCTATCCTGCCATCCTTCTTATATACTGCGATCTTGTTCTGAGGTATTGAAAAAGTATAGCTGAAGTCCGCTTCAGTCCTGTCCAGCATGCCGTTAGTCTTCCCTGCAATTCTTGCATAGCAGTTCAGAAGCAGCGGCTTGTCTTCCTCAAGGGCAAAGCTTACACGGCTTTTTACTCCCCCCCTGGGCAGATCCTTTGGTCTGATGCTGTACTGGTTCATTTTCGTACCGAAGCCGAAGCCCATGTTTTTATAAAAATCCGGCCTGAAAGGATAGAGCATGGCTATTGGAAAGCTTCTCTCCCTGTAGTGCCTCAGAAAAAATGTGACTATTTCCTTTGCCGCCTTCTCCTTCTTGTGCATCAGATGGACTGCCACCATACCCAGGCCTCCGGCATCCACCTTCTGTGAGCCGAGCCTCATCCTGAAATCATAAAGCTTCATTCCGCCCAAAAGGATGTTATCCCTGAAGCAGCCAAAAACACTTATTGTGCTGTCTTCCTTCTGGTTTTTTATGAGCCGTTCCTCCATCTTCTGTTTCTCTTCAGGCGTATTGAACCCGAACCCCGGATATGCATTGGCCACTATATCCACATATTCCTTTATCTCCTCATCCGTCAACAGTCTTACAGCTTCCATGACCCTAACCCCCTCTCAATTACGGCAATAATATATTTTTCAACAATATGTTTTATTTCCCGGGAAATAATGATGTATTTCGCGAATCCTCTCGGGAAATTAACTCACTAGTTTTGTATTATTTATTCGCCGTTTTTTATATAATATCCTGTTTTTAGGGAAATAAAAACCGGGATTTTGTCCCGGTTAGAAAATCTTATGGTATCAGCAGTGACCCTTTCTCCTTCATATCCTTGATGCTGTTGGCTTTTATCATTCCTTTGGATATGGTATAGATATCATCCCCGATGTATATTATCCTTTCCACATTCATGCTGCTGTTGTACCAGTGGTCTCCTGCCTTGAGGTACCCGTCATCGCTGATATGCGAGATCCTTGCCCTGAGCTTGAAGCCTTCTTCAAGATTGATATTGTATATATAAGCTCCCTGGAAGGTAAAGCTGCCGTATACAGGCCTGTTGTCCTCTGAAACATTTCCTCCGTCCTCTATTTCCATCAGTGTCACGGGGAAGGCCATCAGCTCCTTCTCCCTTGAGAAGAGCAGTGCTTTGTGGTCTCTCAGAAGCTCTGATTCAGTGCCCCTGTCGCCTATTATTTCCTTGAATTTTTCCTTGGGGTTGTTGACGTCGCTAACATCAAACAATGCCAGCTTCATCCCCTGGTAGTATGCCCTTGTATTGTCACTCTTACCGCCGGAGCCTTCATTGGAAAGCTCTATGGTATCCTTTCCGAAGCCTATTATATGGTTTTCGTCATAAGGATGGAGGTAATCGCTGTATCCGGGTATTTTCAAAGCCCCCAGTATCGCAGGCTTCCTGGCGTCCTTTAGGTCGATCACAAACAGGGGGTCTACCTTTTTGAAGGTCACCATATATGCCCTGTCGCCCATGAACCTTACTGAGTATATCTTTTCCCCGGGGGCCACATCCTCAAGGCTTCCGCATATTTCCATGCCGGGATCCAGGACATAAAGGTTGTTCTTCGAGATGTATTCGCCCTCTCCAAACAGGCTGCCCTTTGTTGTTGCTATCCTGAAGTACCCGTCATTCTCATCCATTGAAAACTGGTTGAGTATCGAGCCGGGCACCTGCCCTTTGCCGGTATAGTCCAGTTTGCCGTTATTCAGTGCAAACCTGTATATGATGGTCTCCCTGTCGCTGACTTTCACTTCCGGCTTCCTGGGGACTGCCGAGTCGCGTATTATCGGGCCGGGCACATCTTCAGGCAGCATGTTGTGTCTTGTAACTGCCACGTAGAGATTCTGGGCCGATGCGTATATGCTCTCTCCCGAGCCCAGGTATGTGGATACATTCACACCCTCGGAAGGCTTATCCAGGTCCATTCCTGCAGCAATCATATAATTGGCTTCCACTGAACCCGGGAAATATTCTATCTTTCCATAGTCGATGTTTATAAAATCTTCTTTTATAGCGGTATCCCTGTAGGAAGGGGTGTCGTTGACTTCGTCTGTTTCATATATCCTGTGGTAATTCAGGTGCTTATTCGATACAAGGTACAGCCTGGAGCCTATTTTCCTTGAGGACAGGTATTCGCCCTCCAGCTCTATCTCCCTGGCTTCCTTTATATTATCCATGTCCGTGATATCATATATCAGCATCTTCACTGTACCATTCCTGTAGTGGAAAGGATGCTTTGAGGGCAGTATGGTCTTTGCAGCGGGGCGGTATACCGGTATGCTGCCGTCTGAGGAGCCTATTACAACAAGATACCTGTCATCCAGGTAAAGCTCCATGGGGTATATGTTTTCCCCTTCAAGTCCTATGACCTTCGTAAGCTTCATATTGTCTGCGGGATACACCTCCGCAATGACTATCCTGTTGTTATTCACCTGGTAGATGTATTTCCCATCTGTTTTCACTATATCAGCTTCATCTACTCCCTCCACCTGCACATTTGTGGTGGAAAAATCCCCTGCGCCTGCTGCACCCTCCGCAGCTTTGGGGGCAGCTGCTGCAGGGGCTGCCGTTGCAGCATCAAAAGCTGTTATGCCGCCCCTTATTTTTTTGCTTCCATAGATCAAATATTCATCTTGCACGGCTGCTTCTTCCAGAAGCTTTTTCAGGTTCTCAGCGCTGCCCACCCTGGGCAATGGCTCCGCTGATGCTTTTGCGATGGTGAATTTCATCCTGAGGGCGTTCTTTATTTCAGTGCCTGATGCATATCTTACAGCTTTTCTTATGTACAGGGTGTAAGTCTTTCCGGCTTCATACCGCTCCAGAGGTGTTACTATTATGGATTTGCTGCCGATTCCCACCTCTCTGGATATGGCGATCCTGTTCCCCTGCTCATCTGTGACATAAACATTGCTCCTGCTTACGGTCGAGGCCATAAGGGCAGCCTCAAAAGGAACTTCCACAGCCATTTCAGGCGAAGTCCCCAACCGCTCCGGCAATTCGACGTATGCATCCTCCCATGCAAAGGCAAAAACAGGCAGGGCGATGCAGACCGCAAGCAAGCCGATCAAACAGCCTTTTATAATCCTTCCGTTGATATTCATTGATCCATCACCTTCCTAAAACTATTTTCGTCATATATTTCGCACGAAACATTTTCCTTAATTCATATATCGCCATATTGTGCCTCGTAACGTATATCACTTCTTGTGCATGCGAGGCACAGAATCAATGTTGTGATTATTAACACTTTAAAAGATAAGGATATTGTTGTGTTTATAATCACTTAGACGTTAATTTTAGGATATAGTTCCCATATATGCCATCTCTATTCCATGTATATTTTCACATCAACATTGAAATTCGGAAGCAGGAAGCTGTCCTTGTTGTCTATAGAAATTTCAACGGGTATAACCGTTTCTCCGTTCTTATCCACGGCATTCTTCGCCATGGATATGACCTTTCCGTTATATTGCCTGCTTTTATCTGCAACAGGTATTATATCCACTCTGGCGCTCATTTTGACATCCTTGATGAATTCCTCGGCCACGTCGGCCTTGATCACAAGGCTATCCAGGTCCAACACGCTCAGTATCTTGTTTTCGGAGTTTATCACGTCTCCTGCCTTATATCCGATCTCGCAGACTATCCCGTTTTCCACGGAACATATTATATCATTTTCCGATATATAGCTTTTGTTGACCGCTGCCTTCATCTGACTGATCTCGCCTTCCATGGCGGTAGCCTTTTCATTCTGTATGGCAAGGCTGATTTCATTGTTGTGCATTATGCTGTTGAGGTTGTACCTGATATCCTCGGCGCTCTTCCTTTTGGAATCAACAGACTTCACAAACTCATCATATTCATACTGGGAAATAGCCCCTGAATTATGGAGCTTCTCCTTGGCCTCCAGTTCCTTTCCCGCCTTCCGGAGCTGTTCTTCGGCATAGCTCAGGTCATTCGTCAACTTCTGGATATCGGGATTTGAGCTTTCGCTCTTTAGCTTTTCCGCCTCCAGCCTTATTATGCTCAGATCATGCTGTTTGCTTTTTATCCGCTCCATATACTGCTTGTTGTCAATGGATAAAAGTATATCCCCTTTCTTTACCTGCTGTCCTTCCTTCACGTTCATCGTCTCAACCTTAGCTTCTATATCAAGGCTGACATTTTCTATCTCATTTGCTTCAACAGTACCAAAAGCCTCAACAGTCTTCCTGGGCTCCGGGGTCGGAGCCGCTTCCGCCGCAGCATCCTTTGCAGGCTTGCCGCAGGCAGCGGTCAGGATCACCGTTCCAATTATCATTAAGGCTAATATCCTTTTCTTCATTATCCCCACACCTTTCCGTCCCTGACGTTAATTACCCGGTTACCATAATCTGCTGCTTCCTTTGAGTGGGTAACCTGCACGATGGTCTTTCCCTTTTCCCTGTTTATCTTCTGCAGCAGCTGCATTACCTCCATACCTGTCTTTGTGTCGAGATTTCCTATCGGTTCATCGGCCAGAATTATATCCGGCTCATTGATAAGCGCTCTTGCTATGGCCACCCTCTGCTGCTGGCCTCCCGAAAGCTCCCTCGGGGTATGGGCCCTTCTGTCTGAGAGCCCTACAACGTCAAGTATTTCATCCAGCTTTTCCTTATGTTCCTTCATTTTCTTACCATCCAGGAGCACCGGCAGCATTACGTTCTCCTCGACATTCAGGTTAGGTATCAGATTGTAGAACTGGAATACAAAACCGATATCCCTTCTTCTTATGATACTCTGTTCCTTGTCCTTCATGTCCGAAAGCTCGCTGCCCTTTATCTTCACACTTCCTGAGGTAGGCTTGTCAAGGCCTCCGATCAGGTATAGGAGTGTGCTTTTCCCCGAGCCCGAAGGACCCATGATTGATACGAATTCTCCTGAGGCTATTGTAAGGTTTATATCCTTCAGGACTTCTACGTCCAGGCTTCCCAGCTTGAAGGTCTTGTTAAGACTGTTTGTTTCAATAATTGCCTGCATTTCTGCACCTCTTTCCATATATTAAAGCATCTAGTGCTATTATTCATATTTTAACGCGTCGATCACATTCAGCCTGGAGGACTTGAGTGCCGGGCTCACCGATGCGATCAGTGTGACTGCGGCTCCCCCAAGCAGTGAGATTATCATAAGCACCGCCGAATAATGCATCGTGATCGGAATATCGATGGCCCTCATCACATAGGGTATCACCGAAATGTTCAGCACTCCGGTAAAGACTCCTACCGCCCCGCCTACCAGTCCTCCTGACAGGGCTTCTATAAAGATCATCTTGATTATCTGCACCCTGCTCATTCCCAGTGAACGGTACATAGCCAGGAACCGTTTCCTCTCCATGAAGCTTATGGCAAAATTGTTAAGTACTCCGAATACGCCTATGATCATCGCTATTATGGAGAATATCCTGAAAATGTTGAACAGTGCCTCGTTGGACTCATTATTGTACTTTTCCATTTCATCCACTGTGGTCAGATATATATCCTTATCGCCGAAGAATTGCTTAATGTTCTCCTTCACAATTTCCGGCGGCTTAGAGGTCTTTATCAATATATCGTTGTAATACCTGAGCTGCATATCGGATTTCAGGTACCTGTCCGATACTATGGCCGTCTGTCCGTTATGCATCATGGTCTCGCAAAAACCTATCACCCTGTACTGCCGGTCACCCATCCTGGTCTTTAAGGTGATTCTGTCATTAAGGTCAACTCCGAACTTGTATTTCAACGAATTGGTAATTATTATGTTCCTGTCCTTGTCCAGCTCCCGGAGCAGCTCCTCCTTGTCGCCCATGATATTCATGTCCATAAAGTCCGTGAACCTGGTGGTCTCAGCACCGATCACACATTCTATACTATCCTTGCTGTCCGCCAGCTCTATATTGCGGGCCTGATAATTCCCATAAGTATCCGCGACCCCGTCTATCTTCTCTATCAGGCTTAACTTTTCTCTGTCCATGCGGGGGACCCAGGTCTCGATATCATAGTTCAAGGTCCTGTATACGTTGGATACCTCCTGGAAAACACTGAAGCTTATGGTGTTTATGATGAGCAGGGCCGATATCCCCATTGCAAGAAGGGAAATGTTGTTCAGAACATTCCTGTTCTCCCTCAGGTTCTTTGCTGCCAGTACACCCTCATTCCCAAACATAAATACGTACACGCTCTCGAAAAGCTTTAAGAATGCATTGGTGATGTACGGAATAAGGAATGTCACTGAGGCAGATGCCAAAATCAGGCAGGCCATGGCAATATTTACCGCTATTTCCCTCGGCGCAAGCCTCGGAGCAGCCAGGACCACCACAAGCATGCCCAAACCCAGCCATAGCTTAAGATTTTTCTTCTTCTTTACAGTTTCAATATTGTTAAGGACCAGATCCTTTACAGATATCCTGGATACCTTTATTATCGGGACAAGAGAGCTGAATACCGCCAGGGCCAGCGCTACCAGGAATGCTATAAAAAGCTGGCTCACGTCATACTGTATATTCGCAGCATACCCCGAAGCCTTGTCTGCCTGTGTAAGCATCATATTCGCCATAACGTAGAGCACCCCTATGCCCAGTACACAGCCCAGAACTCCTCCTACCACTCCGTAAGCTACACTCTCGATGAGCAGCACGAAGTCCGTCATCCGCTTTGTTGCGCCGATACTCCTGAAGGTACCTATAACAGGAAGCATTTCCGTTGTTATTACCCTGAAGGATGTATATATGATGAACACACTTATTATAAGCACCATTACCACCATCATCAGGAACGGGACATTGAAGCTGCTTGCTCCCCTTATGATGTCCTCCTGAGGGATGGTCTCCTTAACAGTGTATCTCCTGTATGCCTTTGAAAGGCTCTCTATAAGCTCCTGCTTCCGGCCCATGTCCCTGGGTTTCATATGGATCACAGATACCTGGCCTTTGGCATTATATATTGAAGCCAGTGTTTCCCTGGGCACAACAGCGTTATTGCTCCTTCCGTCCTCCAGAAAGATTCCCTTGGGCTGCGCTATGCCTGATACCTCAAACCTGTACTTGACCTCATTGATATCCAGCTCTATTGAATCCCCCAAACCCACATTGAGTTTTCCGGCAGTGGTACTGCTCAATATTATCTTCTTCCCGCTGAAGGGATGCAGGCCGTGTTCCTTCTCAAGCAGGACCGGGTTCATCACCTGCAGCTCGGAAAAGATATATCCGTTGAGGTTTATCCTGACTGTCTCCTTATCTTCCTTCTCATAAACCCCTTCACCGGAGAACGTCCCTGCGATAAAATCCATATCTGGCCTGAAGCTTTCAGCTGCTGAAGTCGTCAAATATCCTGAAGGGGACTTTTCGTTGGGATGTATGATTATCTCGGAAGAGCCCACTGAGCTCCTTATCCTGTCTACGATTATCTGACCCACAGAGCCTGACATTGCTTGAGATGCAAAGAATAAAGCTGAAGACATCATTATGGAAAAGAGTATCAGAAAGGTCCTGAACTTCTTTTCTTTAATGTTTCTGATCGTAAATTTGAATATTACACCCATGCGGCACCTCTATCCATAAATATACTTTTATACCAATTAAATATATGATACACCTGTATATACGGAACACATTGGAAAATGTCTTCAAAAAAGACAAAAAAAAAGCTATGGGGGAGATACCTATAGCTCAAAATGTTGTTTATTAAATTGTCCGAATTGTTCTCTAAAGTGAATAAACTATTGTACCGTTATTCAAATTTTTGAATTTTTCGATTTGTTAATAAACAAAATTTATTATACTATCACAGGAATTAGCTGTCAATATGTTTTATACTATGTTAAAAAATAGTCATTCAAAAGCTTTGCATGTTCCGGTCACGCGAAAAAAGATAGGTATTGAAACCTATCTTTCACAGTTCTCTTGTATACTTGCTTTTGAAGCTTACCTTAAGCAGCTGCCTTACGGCTACAGGGTGCAGCTTACCAGGCCTTTTTACACAAAACACAAAGGCAGTATCCCCATGCATCTTGTCTATAATGCCGTACAGACCATGCCAATCACTGGCATCGTTCACCTTTACAAAATCCCCTACCTTCATATTCCTGCCTCACCGCCATTGCATATGATAAGACACATTTAAAATGTCTATTACAGTATATAAAAGTAGGCTTGTACAGGTTCTATACCCTTAATTCCTTCAGGACTCCAAGACCCCTTTTCATAGACACCCTGTAATACTGGGTCATTACCTTATCCACCGATTGGCTTGCCTTGACCACCTTAGGGTCTATGAGCTCCCTTTCTTCTGAGATGACCGTTTCCAGATCCACACGAAGTTCCTCGATTCTTTTTGAAAGCTGTGCTTTATCTTTCATCTCAATACTCCTTATGGAATTTAAAATATACTTAGTTATTTCTATATCGGCAAGAAATTTCCTCTAATTTTGAGTAATTTATTTATAATTTTACAATTTAATGCCGAATCAGCTATATATTCCCTGCCATATTTCATACAAATCCTCCAAAGCCGCCTCTTTTTTTGAAAGCTCTGCTCCCATTTCCTGCAGGAAAATATAATCCGAGGACTTTTCAGTATCCAACATAGCTTTTTTTATGTCTCCTATTTCCTCTTCCAACGCGGCGATGCCGCTTTCTATCTCCTGAAGCCTGTTCTGCCCTGCCTTTGACTTCTGCTCCGGCTTTCTTTCCTTAGGCAGCGGTCTTGTATCCTTTTTCTTCTCTTCGTGCCTTACTTCCCCTGGCCGCTTGTCTTTGAAGTAGTCATAATTCCCGCAGTACTCCACCAGTGCCTGCCCCTCGATACTGTACAGCCTGTCGGCCAGTCTGTTTATAAAATACCTGTCATGGGATATGAATACTATTGTCCCCTCATAATCCTCAAGAGCCGCCTCAAGAGCTTCCCTGGTATCTATATCAAGATGATTGGTGGGTTCATCAAGTATCAGCAGGTTTATGTCACCATACATCATTTCCGCCAGCTTCAGCCTTGTCTTCTCACCGCCGCTCAGGCCCGACAGCTTTTTGAACACCGAATCCTTGTAGAAGAGGAATCTTGCCAATCTGCCTCTTGCTTCACCTTCAGTCAGGTTCAGAGTTGACCTGAACTCCTCCAGTATGGTCCTGCTCTCATCCTCAAAGCTGATGCTCTGTTCCAGGTAGCCTATTTTTACATTGGAGCCCACCCGGACATTGCCCCGGTCGGGGCTTTCCTGCCCTGTTATCATCCTTATAAGTGTGCTTTTCCCTGAGCCATTGGGTCCGATAATTCCTACCCGCTCCCCGAACCTTATCAGCAAGCCCGCATCCCTGAGCAGCAGCCTTAAATCGTACCCCTTTGTGACTTCTTCACATATGACGGCGTCCCTGCCGCTTCTGCCGGCTGCCTCAAAGCTCAGGAAGACACTCTTCCTGTCCAGTATGGGCCTGTCTATTTTCTCCATCCTGTCAATGGCTTTCTGTATACATGCAGCCTTCCTGAAGAACTTTTCGTTGTCCCCCCTGTTGCCCCAATCCCTCAGGCGCTTTATTGCCTCTTCCATCTTCTTAATTTTCTTCTGCTGATCCTGATAATTGTCAAACTCAACCAGGAGCCTTCTCTCCTTTTCCCTGACATAGCAGGAATAGCTGCCTTCGTAGCTTTCACATTCACCGTCCTCCAGCTCTATTATTTTTCCTACCGCCCTGTCAAGAAAGTACCTGTCATGGGATATGATAAGCACTGTACCTTTATACTCCCTGATAAAGCCCTCCAGCCACTCTATCGAAGCAGTGTCAAGGTGATTGGTCGGCTCATCCAGCAGCAGGAGCTCCGGCTGGGATATCAGTATGCGGGCGAAGAGGACCCTGGTCTTCTCCCCGCCGCTTAGATTCCCGTATTCCATAGCATACATGCCCTTAGGTATCTGCAAGCCTGATGTTACTATATCCACCCTGTTTTCTACGTTATAGCCCTCCATACTTTCATATTGCACCGTCAGCTTTCCATATGAGGAAACAAGCTCCAGAAGCAGCTTTTCGTCCTTCTCCGATGACATCCTTCCTTCCAGCTCTGCCATACGGGCTCTCAGGCCCATCACTTCCTCCACTCCGCCCAGCAGTACATCATATACGCTGCTTCCTTCAAAGCCTGCCGGGACCTGCTCCAGGTAGCCGATCCTGATGCCCTTCTTCAGTGCCAGCATACCCTTCTCATATTTTTCCGTACCTGCAATAAGCCTGAACAATGTGGTCTTTCCACAGCCGTTCCTTCCTACGATTGCAGCCTTTTCTCCTTCATTTATCTCAAATGTGACACTGGACAACACCTTGTTGGCAGCATAATATTTCTCTATTTCCTTCATTGCCAATGCTATCATCATAAACTCTCCTTAAGCTTTAGATTTTAAATAAATAAAGCCATGAGCAAATATATATCTGCCCATGGCCATCAAAAAAGATTTACTTCAGCACGTCCCTTATGACTCTCTCAGCATTCTTATAGCTTATCTTGTCTATTTCCTCAGCTGAGAAGCCCGCTTTTGAAAGTGCGTCAAAAAGCCTGTCCATGGAACCAGTGTTCTCTATTGCACACTTGTGCGTGGTACCGTCAAAATCAGTACCTATTGCCATTACTTCTATACCGGCAATATTCCTCATATGGCGCATATGCCTTACCATGGCTTCGATGCTGCCATTGTCGCCAAGGAAATCCGATTCAAAGTTCAGACCTGTTATTCCGCCTTTATCCGCAAGCTTCCTCAGCATGTCGTCAGTCAGGTTCCTGGAGTGGTCAGTTACCGACCTTGCGTTTGAATGGGATGCTACAAAAGGCTTGCTTGACAGTCTTTCCACATCATAGAAGCCTTGATCCGAAAGGTGGGATACGTCAATTAACATCCCAAGCCTGTTCATCTCTGCCACGACCTCTTCTCCCAGGGGGGTCAGCCCTTTATCCTTATGCTTCCACTGGAAGTTCGGATAGCCTATGCAGTTCGGATAATTCCAGGTCAGTGTGATGAGCCTTACCCCCAGCCTGTACAGGTTCCTTAGGTTCTGGAGCTTGCCCTCTATCACTCCGCCTTCCTCAACAGTAAGGAATGCCGACACTTTACCCTCCGAGCTGTTCCTTTCCATATCCTTTATACTGCCTGCAAAAGCTATATACTCACTATTTTCCTCAATTTCATTATAAAAGTTATCTATCATATCCAGGCATCTGTCCCAGGGCTCCTTATAGCTGTCCAGGTCCACGAACATCGCAAAAAACTGTGCCAGTGAGCCTGCCTTACGGAGCTTCTGCACATCTATACAGAGATTATTCTTTCCCAATTTTACCTCGCCCTTTGTGTCCACACACCTTAAGATGGTATCACAGTGCATATCAATCAGTTTCATAATAATTCTCCTTACCCGACATGCTAATTTGTTAAAACATGCCACAATGTCATTTTAGCAGATATCCATCCGGTTTTAAATAATTATGGAAATATTCTATTGTAAATTTGTGCTTTTTGATAGAATAGTAAGGAGGAGATGATTTGATGTTTAAGGAAATGAGAAGACAGGATAGAAAAATAGACAATTCAGAAGCACTCCGCATACTGGAGGAGGGACAGTACGGCATACTCTCGACCACAGGCAGCAGCGGCTATGCCTATGGAGTACCCATAAGCTATGCCTGCGGCAGCGGCTGCATATATTTCCACTGTGCAGTGGAGGGGCAGAAGCTGGAGAATATAAAGCACAACAACAAGGTATCCTTCTGTGTTGTCGGGAACACAACCCCGCTGCCTCAAAGCTTCAGCGTCAATTATGAAAGCACCATAGTCTTCGGTAAAGCAGCAGAAATATCCGGAAGCGAAAAGCAGGCGGCTTTGGAGGCCCTGATATCCAAGTATTCCCCCGCCTTTACAAAAGAAGGCCTGAAGTACATAGAGAATTCCTCCGCTGAAACCAGGGTGTTCAAAATAGAAATAGAACACATGACAGGCAAAGCAAGGAAATAGCATAAGCTGATTAAAATAATCCTTAGGAGGTGTCTGCTTTGACAAAACCAAAAAAGCAAAACTGCTGAGATACTTCACAGCATGCAGTTGGGTCCAGCTGCCAAGCTAAAGTAATAAATGCATATGATTATTTAGAAGCCCTGGAGCCGGCACCCGATTGGATAACGGGATATATCGACACTCCCATTGCCAGGATCCCTGTGATAAGCACGGCTCTAAGCAGGAGCGACATGACAGGTATGATGAAAGTAAGGCTCGGAATAGGCAGGGATGATTATAAGGTGCCTCCCGGGTTGTATGCTGTGGGGAAGCCTGACAATAATTCTCCTGTACTGGTCACCGCAAATTACAAGCTTAGCTTGGACAGCCTGAGATGTGAGCTTTCAGGCCTGCAGGCCTGGATTGCAGTCCTTGATACCAGGGGGATAAATGTATGGTGTGCAGCAGGAAAAGGCACCTTTGGTACCGCAGAGCTGGCATCCAGGATAAATGCCTTAAGACTGAGAAGGCTTGTGAACCATAATGTGCTGATACTTCCGCAGCTTGGAGCTCCGGGCATTGCTGCCCATGAGGTGCTCAAGCTCTGTGGCTTCAAGGTCATATACGGTCCTGTAAGAGCCTGCGATATAAAGGAATTCCTTAATAATGGCATGAAGGCCTCGCCTGAGATGAGAAAAGTGAGCTTCGTCCTTAAAGAGAGGGCTGTGCTCGTTCCTATTGAACTGGTGCATAATATCAAGCCCATGCTGCTTATTTATTCCGTACTGCTTGTGCTCAATCTAGCTTCCGGCAAGCATCAGTCCTTCAGTATTGCAGCCGGAATGGCATTCCTGAATTTCATCCCGTATTTGTCGGCCTTTCTCATAGGCTGTGCTGCCGTACCCCTGCTGCTTCCCTGGATACCCTTCCGGTCCTTTGCTCTTAAGGGACTGCTGCTGGGGTTGATGCCTGCGGCTTTTGTGCTGCTTTACCCTGAAACATTCGGCTGCAGTGATGACAGCTGGCTTTTTAAAGCCTCCTACCTGTTTACCGTACCGGCGGCCGCTTCCTTCCTGAGCTTGAATTTTACAGGCTCCACCACTTATACTTCGTTATCGGGGGTAAAGAAGGAAATGAAGTACGCGCTTAAGCCATATATTGCGGCAGGAGCCCTGGGCTTGATACTTATAGCCGCAGACAGCATAACAAGGCTGTTATTTTGATGAGGTGCCATTATGGAGAATAAATATATCAGGAATGTTTCCACACTGAAGCTTGAGGATGAAAAATGCATAGGCTGCGGCATGTGCGCTGCTGTATGCCCGCATCAGCTGCTGTTCATGCAGGATGGCAAGTCAGCAGTCAGGGACAAGGATATGTGCATGGAGTGCGGCGCCTGTGCAAAGAACTGCCCCACTTCAGCAATCTCCGTAGAGTGCGGCGTAGGTTGTGCTGTTGCAGTATTGAACGGGCTTTTCAGAAAAAGCAGCCCTGAATGTGAATCAGGCAGTATTTTCAAAAAGCGAAAAGGCTGTTGCTAAACCCGGAACGGTCATGACCCATCCGTTTAACAACAGCCTTTTATTTTGCTTATCTAAGCTTGATAAACTTATCAATTTCCTTCTTTATAAGGTCCAGTGAGCTTCTCCAGAATTCCGCCTTCCTTATATCTATATTCATCACCTTTGCCACATCAGCAAGATTCATTTTGCCTGTCACGGACAGCATTCTGTCATACTCGCCCACAAACTCCCTGCCCCGCTTCAGATACTCTGCATAAAGGCCCTTTGAGAAGAGCAGCCCAAAGGCATAGGGGAAGTTGTAGAAATTGTAGTCTGCACTGTAGTAATGAGGCTTGCACAGCCACATGTAAGGATGCAGGTATTCATTGTCCAGTCCGTCTCCATATGCTTCCTTCTGTGCAGCAAGCATCATCTCCTTCAACTCGTTCACAGACAGGGAGCCTGATTCCCTTCTTTTGAACACTTCGCTTTCAAATATGAACCGGCTCAGGATATCCACAATGACCTGGGCTGAGTCGGATATGTCATTCTCCAGTATGGAGAAGGTCTCCTCCTCATTGGCCGTCTTAAGCGCCGCTTCCTTCACAATGGTCTCACACAGTATTGATGCAGTCTCCGCGATAGGCATCGGATAATCCGAGTTAAGGTATGCCTCCTTCATAAGGCATGCTCCGTGATATCCGTGCCCCAGCTCATGGGCCAGGGTGGTCATGTTGCTGAAGCTGCCATCGAAGTTTGACAGTATCCTGCTTTCCCCTATGGTATGGAGGTTTTCACAGAAAGCCCCTCCCCTTTTTCCTTCTCTCGGTTCTGCATCTATCCAGCGGTTATCGAAGGCATGGGCTGCAAAGTCTGCCAGGGCATCGCTGAAGGTCCTGAAATTGGCCACTATATAGTCTCTGGCTTCCTTATAGCTGAATTGTATATCCACATCCCCCATGGGAGCAAACATCTCATAAAAGGGCAGGCCCTTTTTGTAGCCCATAAGCGACCCTTTCTTCCTGAAGTACCTGTGGAAGTGCGGCAGGCTTTCCCGCATTGCGGTAAGCATGGCATTCAGGGTGTCCATATCCATCCTTGCATCCAGAACGGTCTTTTCCAGGGGAGACTTATACCCCTTCATTTTACATATTGTTATGACTTCGCCCTTTATGCCGTTCAGACAGGCAGCTATAGACTCATCAACCTTAATGTAGGCTTTCAGCTCCGCTTCATAAGCCTTTTTTCTCAGCTCCCCATCCTTATTGTATGCCATGTTCCTTACAACAGGCAGCGGAAGCTTCTTTTCCTCCCCATCTATTGTTATATCCACGAGAAGTATTGAAGTCAGAAGCTCCTGGAGCTTTTCCCAGGCAGAAGAGCCTGTAGTCTTCATTTTGGAGATCAGCACTTCCTCCTTCTCGCTTAAAAGGTACTTGTTATCTTCAAGGATCTCCATGAAAAAGAATTTGAACTCCTTCAGATAATCGTCACTCATTATGACACTGTTTATATCCCATACGCTTCCAAGCCATTTCTCAAAGCTCACCTGGGGTTTTGTAAGCTCTGTTCCCCACTCCTCCAGATTGTCCACCACCTTGAGCGCCCTTTCATTTTTCGCTTCCACGCTCAAGGTCAGCTGGGCATAGCTGTAAAGACGGGTATAAAGCCTATAGAATTCATTAAGGGTCTTCACATACTCCTTCATCTTGCGGGCTGCATCATTGTTATCCTTCAGGTTGTTCTCCGCCCACCGCTTTATTTCTTCGATCTCCTTGAAGCACCTTTCATAGTCCCTTTTGAACTCTTCCGAATCAAAGGATTTATAAAGTTCATCCAAGCTCCATCTCTGATTCATCAGCTAACCTCCACTCCAGCAATGTTTTACAATTAGAAGTTCTTCTATTGTGAATTGTCTGTGCGGGAACACAGCAATTTGCAATAGCTTATAGAACTTCTTATTGAAAAAGATTGCTACATTTATTTTATAATTTATATATTTTATTCATTTCCTATGAGTTTTTGCTTTAATTCCTTTTCTATGGTGATAAGCTCAGCCTCTGCCTGCTGTCTCTTGAGCCTTCCCTCCTTCTGGATGTTCAAGGTCTCATCAATTGTTGCTATAAGGTCTACATTGACCTTCTTAAGGGTCTCTATATCCACCACTCCCCGTTCCGTCTCCCTTGCCAGGTCGATGGAGCCGGTCTTCAGCATCTCTGCATTCTTCTGCAGCAGGGTATTGGTGGTGTCGGTGACTTCCTTCTGGACAGCCAGGGCATTCTTCTGCTTCAAAAGGCTTATTGCAATGACGATCTGATTTTTCCAAAGGGGTATGGTATTCAGTATCGAGCTCTGGATCTTTTCCACCAGCACCTGGTTATTGTTCTGGATGAGCCTTATCTGCGGTGCTGTCTGCAGGGACACCATCCTGCTCAGCTTCAGGTCATGTATCTTCTTCTCAAACCTGTTTGCCATCTGTATCATGTCGTTCAGCTTCTGGGCATCGACAGGATCATTGGTCTCCTTGACCTTAGCCTGCATTTCAGGTATTACCTTCTCGCTTATCTCCTTCAGCTTAAGGGTGCCCGCCATAATGTAGCAATTGAGATTGCCAAGGTATTCAAGGTTTTTCTCAAACAAATAATCCAGCAGGGTGATGTCCTTCAGAAGCTGCATTTTTGATTTGTCCAGCTCATCTACTATTTTCTCTATCTCGGTACTGAGCTTCTGATATCTTGCTGCAAACTTCTGGGTGTTATTCACCAGGGAGCCTATAATCGGGAATTTTGACATAAAGCCTCTTCCGGAGCTTACTCCGTCCACGTCCAGCTCCTTGACCTTCAGCATAAGGTCGGTAAGTATCTCTCCAACATAACCGCTGTCCTTTGACCTTACCTCGCTTACAACATTGTCTGCAAAGCCGGCGATCTGGCTCTGGGCGCCCACCCCATACTGCAGTATGAATTGGGAATCCTCTATGTTGATGGTTTTCATTATTTCCTCCAGCCTCTGCCTCTGCTCCTCTGTAAGCTTGGAGATCTCCACTTCCTCCAGTTTTGCTTCAGTACCCCTGTATTTTTCAATATCCATAAACATTCCTCCTCCGTATGTATATATACGTAATTAATTTATATTCTACTAGTGTTATATACTCCCATTTTATCATTATTTTTTCAAAATAGTATAGTATAATTATATATGTATTTAAGGCAAGTAGGGGCGAACACTGTTCGCCTGTACAATATTACTTACAATATTCCGTACAATATTATGCTGAATTTCATTCCACAAAGGGGGTCAATAGCTATGATTGAATATAGAAAGCTGCAGCACGAAGACTACGACGATATTGCAGATATCTGCAAGGACATCTGGGACGGCACCGACTACCTGCCTGAGGTTTTCCATGCATGGGTCGACGATAGTGGACTTTTCATGGGCGCCGTCGATACCGATACCGGCAAGGTGATCGGGGTGGATAAGTACTCGGTGCTCCATGACGGCACCGGCTGGCTGGAAGGCCTGCGCACCCATAAGGATTACCGCGGCAAAGGCATAGGAAAGGAGCTTGCCCTGAGGCTGTTCAAGGTGACTCTGGAAGACCTGAGAGCCGGAAGGATAAACAAGGTTGCTTTCTCCACCCATATCTCCGCCGTGGAAAGCATCGGCATGATGAAGCAGCTGGGCTTCAGGCTGGAGCAGTCCTACATATTCATAGAGAAAGAGTATACCGCTGTAAACAGTACCTTAAACACAAAGGATTTCTCCATAGAAAGCTGGAAGCCTTCCTACGAAGAATTTGCAGGGCTTCCTTATCTGAGAAGGAGAGCGGGCGTCCTGCCCTTTGCTTTCTACTTCCAGAAGCCCACACCGGAGCTGCACAGGGAACTGCTTGAACAGAACTGCTTCCTTTCGATAAACGGCCACAAAGGGCTTTTCAAGCTGAAGGGCGAGCCTCATTTTATAGTATTTGATGAAAGCTTTGAGGGTATAAATGCCTACATGAACTATTATCTGCTGCTGCTTGCGGGCAAATGCCCCACTCCGCCTCTGACCTCAATTATGCCGGAGGACCTGGAGCTGATCGACGCTCTCAAAGCTGCCGGCTTTGGTGCGATAGAGCCCTGGATATGCGACTATCTATATTATACGTACTCGGAATAGTGGTGTAGCAGGCTATTTAAAAGCACATATAAATATACATGCTTTTTGTATACAAACATATACGAAAAAAATGTTAAATATGGTAGCATGTTTATATAGTTACATAAAACATATGAGGTGAGGAATTCCTATGAGCCGCAATTTTTTTGATAAATCCTTTAAAGCGATGCTGCTCTTGATCCTTGTAGCATCAGTGTTTATTCTGCCTCTTTTCATAATGACCCAGCCACCTCGTCCTGCTGCAGTTTCAGAGGGCTGGCAGTATCAATACGGGGACTCCCCCAGGAATTCTCAGGGAATCCCTGTATGGGTTTATGACAAAAAGGACTCTCAGGACTGGAAGCCTTTCTCATATCCCGGCCAGCCTCCGGTAAGGCCGGGCTCCGGGGATGTATGGCTCCGTACCAAGCTTCCCGATAAAGCATGGGAGACTCCGAGCATAATGTTTACTACAAATGACCAGCTTTTTGAGGTCTATCTGGAGGACAAGCTCATTTATAATTTTGGTGACATAGAGCACCACAATGACAGGATCGCTCCGGGATCTCCGTGGCATGTTATCAAGCTCCCTGAGGATTACCAGGGTAAAACCATATACTTAAGGATGCATACCTCCTTTAACAGAAACCTCGGCTTGGTCAGAAGATTTGAGATAGGCTCTGAAAATGAGCATTACTCTTACATGATGGCCAACGAAATTGACAATCTGCTGCTGACAAACCTTTTCACCTTCCTTGGCCTCAGCCTGGTATTCATTTACATGCTGAGAAGAAGCGTCAATTATGAATTCCCGGCCCTGGGGCTGTTTTCCATAAGCATTGGCATATGGCTCCTCGCTGAGACAAATTTCAAACAGTTATTCTTGAATGAGCCCAGGTTCTGGCTGTATGTCGCCTTCCTGTCCTTCTACCTTATGCCTGTTGGCTTCATGATATTTGTGGAGCGGGTGTTTTCCCCGGGCAATATATACATGAGGATGATGGCGAAGCTTCATATACTTTTTGCTGCTGTAACTCTGTTGCTGGACATAGCCAGGCTGATACCCTTCATATTTACTCTGCAGGCCTTTTATGTAGTCCTTTTCCTCAGTGTTACCACCATTTTTGTGACCATCGCCAGGAGTACACGGGCTGACAGCTATGAAACAAGGACCTTTGTCTGGGGTCTTTCCCTTTTTTCCTTGTTCGGACTTTATGACATATTGGGGATGTACTTCAGGGTAGTTCCCTGGTCACAGTACATCATACCCTACGGAATGTTCATATTCCTGCTTTCCATGATATATATCCTGGGCAGGAGGTTTGCCGAGGTACATGACAAGCTGAAGCTCTATTCTGATGATATAGAAGCCAAAAACGAAGCCCTCAGCCTTGCATATCAGGCTGTCAACGAATCCCGTGACAAGCTTTCGGAATGGAATAAAGGCCTGGAGCAGACGGTGCAAAGCAGGACTGCCTCTGTCAGGAATCTGCTGGATAATGCAGGACAGGGCTTTCTGACCTTCGGAGAAGATCTTAAGGTGGGAGCTGAGTTCAGTTCTGAATGCCGTAATATTTTCGGCTGTGATATCAATGGAAAGTCCTTTCCCGGACTCATATACCCGGACAATACTGAAGAAAGGGACTTCCTTGTGGCATTGTTCGGAAAAATACTCAAAGAACAGAACGATATCCAGAGAAGTATATATATCTCTCTCCTGCCTGAGGAGATCTATTTAGGCAGCAAATGCATTCAAATAAGCTATAAGGTCATTACAGACAAAGACTCAGACGGTTCTGAGATGTTCATGGTCATACTGACCGATATCACCTATAGGCGCATGCTGGAGGACAAGGTTGAACAGGAGCATAATGTGCTTAAGATGGTAGTAAGGGTCATTGCCAACTATGGTGACTTTTCAGAAGCCCTCAGGGATTACAGGGAGTTTTGCCAATTCAAGCTTCCCAGGCTCCTGGAGGGTGATGGACCGCAGGAGGAGATGCTATACGAGATATATCGTACGGTTCATACCTTCAAAGGTACTTTCAGCCTTTTTGATATGTCAAAGACCGTAGAAAGGCTTCATAAATTTGAAACAGAAATCTCCGGCTTCAAGAACGGCAAGAATTCACAGGGTATGGGCAGGATAAGGGAATACATTAGGGAGCAGAATATCGGAAGCTGGATTGAAGCAGATATTGATTTGCTAAAAAATATATTGGGCGATCAATTCACAGACAGGGAGGATACCATTGTTATAGAAAAGAGTAAATTGAAGGCTATAGAGGAAAAAATGTTTCTGACGCTTCCTCCGGCCGAGTGCAGGCTGCTATTGCAGGAGTTAAGGAAGCTGAGGCAAAAACCTTTCAAGGAGCTCCTGAGAGGAATTCCCGACTATACACAGAAGCTGGCGGACAGGCTGGATAAGATGATCAACCCTGTTGATATCCAAGCAGACAACATATTTGTAGACCCTGACAGGTATCAGGGCTTCTCAAAAGCTCTGGTTCATGTATTCCGGAATATAGTTGACCATGGGCTGGAAACGCCGGACGAAAGGCTGAAAAAGGGCAAGGATGAACACTGCAATATACGCTGTGAAATAAGGCTTATTGACAATATGATAAATCTGACGATATCGGATGATGGGAGAGGCTTCGACTTTGCAAGGATCAGGGAGAAGCTTATCCATAGGGGACTGCTCCAGGATGAAATCGCATGCACCCTTACAGATAACGAAGCAGTACGGCTGATGATAGATAATCATATTTCAACCAAAGATGATGTCACCTATACCTCAGGAAGAGGCCTGGGTCTGTCCTCAGTCAAAAAAGAGACTGAAAGACTGGGAGGAGCCTTTAGGATAGTATCTGACAGAGGACTGGGCACCAGATTCCTTTTCAGGTTCCCATATGATACGGCAGCTGAGATTTCAGGCATACCTGCCGCACCAACTGATGTATAGCAAAGCGCCTTTGTTATGGCGCAAACACCTTCAAAAAATGTTTTTTTACCTCTATGTCCAGAGGTAGATCCGGTCCCCGCTCTCCGTCCAGATCCGTCTCACAGCTCCCGTCACAGGCTATATTAAGCCTATCGGTCTGGAAATGATATAGATTAGAGTCCCCAATATGCTCTCCTCTCAATATCTTAAGGAATATAGAGAGGATATTTGTTATATTGGCATTCTTAATTGCTATGACATCCATAAGTCCATCATCGATTTTTGCATGGGGAGCAAGTCTGTTGAAGCCTCCTGCGGAGCTGCCGTTCAGTATGAGAAACAACAGGAAGTTATCTTCAATCACATTGCTTCCATATTGCAGACGCATTTTAAATGGAGTAAACTTTGGTATCTCTTCTATACCTTTCATATAATAGGCCAATTTCCCCAGGGCATTTTTCATATTTGTTTCCGTTTTATACGGTATATCGGTCAGCAGTCCGACGCTGCACACATTCAGGAAGTAACTGTCATTGGCCCTGCCTATATCCACCTTCTTCAATCTGCCCTTTTCGATGATTTCACAGCAGGTTTCTATATCCCTTGGTATGTTAAGGTGCGCCGCAAAATCGTTTGCCGTACCGAAAGGAAATATGCCGACCGGAAGGCTGAGCCTCATGGATGCCATTATATTCACCACGCTGCTTAAAGTACCATCGCCGCCGGAAATACATATGACCTCATAATCCTCATGAATATCTGAAAAGGCTTCTTCCAGTGTCTTGATATCACTACTCCTGTATGGAACCATCACATAGCCGGCCTTCTGGAACCTTTCGACAAGATAGTCCAGCCTGTTCTTAAGGGTTCCGTCTCCGGAAAAGGGATTGTATATGAATTTTAATTTTTTCATGCATTCACCCCGATTTATATCATTATAGCATTCAGTAAAGTATATTCTATTAGATTTTGTCATTATCATTATATTTATAAAATTATGATTTGCGATTTTTGATATTTATATTGGGTAAACTAATTTCAAAATAAATTTTAAAATCGGAAGGAACAGTGATATGGAAAAGAAGTATAAACACAGGAAATCAAATAAAAATGGCCTGTTAGCGCTGGAGGCGGATATGAGAAAAGCCCATCTCATCTCCAATATAAGGGAGCAGGCTGAGCTGGGCGACGAGGAGGAAAACAAGGGAAGGAGCTAAATTGCCCTCACGGGTTCGAATCCGGCTATATATATATAATAAAAAAAACTGCTCAATTGGCAGTTTGCTTTCTTTGATGGCCAGACTGTCCGAAAAGTCAGTCGCAGCAACACCTGAGACGCTATGAAATATGGTATAATTGATATAACAGGATTATTGAGGGTGGTGCTGAAGATGAAGTATATTCAAGGCCGGGACAGATCACAAATTACTCTGTTTCCCGATTGCATCGAAGACTATGTTGCAGAGGATAACCCGGTAAGGGTTATTGATGCATTTGTTGATAGTCTTGATCTTGCTGAAGCTGGCTTTTGCCGGACTACTCCAAAAGATACGGGAAGACCTCCCTATAACCCTCAGGATTTGCTCAAGCTTTATGTGTATGGCTACTTTAACAAAATACGCTCCAGCAGGAAGCTTATGATAGAGTGTACCAGAAATGTTGAGTTGTTTTATCTTCTTGGGAAACTATCTCCCGATTTCAGAACCATTGCAGATTTTCGAAAGGATAATGCTAAGGCTCTAAAAACTGTATTTCATGCTTTTGTAAAGCTTTGTGTGAAGCTTGGACTATACCAGAAGGAACTTTTCGCAGTAGACGGTTCTAAGTTCAGAGCAGTCAATAGCAAAGACAATACCTACAATGCTGAAATTCTGGAAAAAAAGCTCAAAAGAATCGATGAGCATATTAAAGAGTATCTCTCCCAGATGGATCAGGAGGATCAGTCTGAACCGGATGCACTGACTCCCGAACAGGTGAAGGCTGCCATACAGGAGCTCTCTCAACGAAAGGAAAAATACCAAGAATACTTGAAAGAACTACTGGAAAGCGGAGAGACACAGCTGCTCCTTACTGATCCCGAAGCCCGCAGAATGCACAGCAAGGATGGATTTCACTGCTGTTACAATGTTCAGACAGCAGTGGATAAGGGCAGTCATCTGATTGCTGAATTCCAGGTAACAAACCATAATACCGATCAGGGGCTTTTGGAAGAAGTAGCTGAGGGTATTAAGAAAGGCCTTGATATTGAAACAATTGAGGTTGTTGCAGATAAAGGCTATGAGAGTCGAGAAGATATTTTAAACTGCGTAATGAATGGAATAGTGCCTAATGTAGCTATGAAATATGATAAGACTGAAAGACTTTTTAATATCCCATATGAAGAATCAGAAATTACAGATGGTATATTGAACTCAACCAAACCTGAAGACATACAAAGGTGCATAAAGGCAGGGAAGCTTCCAAGCTGCTATAATAACACTGCTATAGAAGTTGAAGTACAAGAAAAATCATCCTTAAGCTGTTTTATCTTAAATGATGACGGTACAGTAACATGTCCTATAGGTCAGAAACTGTCAAAAACAAAAATGCGTGGTAATAATACGATATATGGCAATAAAGATGCATGCCGCCAGTGCCCAAACAGGTGTACCAGCGGAACTAATCCCAAAACCGTAAGTTTTGGCCCTGATACAAAGTTTA
>Ga0196971_1000498_pt1 | contig 28252 bp, 41 predicted proteins | sample S1v_1013CmetaG_FD_148660 | JGI IMG/M metagenome (GOLD analysis project Ga0196971, IMG submission 148660) | Soil microbial communities from Anza Borrego desert, Southern California, United States - S1+v_10-13C | ecosystem: Environmental > Terrestrial > Soil > Desert | place: USA: California...
CGGAGTTGCGCGCGATCTGGGTCGCCGGCAACGAATATTTGCAAGTTGCCGCGCCGTGGACCGCGCTCAAGACGGATCGAGATGCGGCGGCTGTTGGCGTGCGCACAGGTTTGAATGCGTGCGCGCTCTTTGCGATCCTGGCGCAGCCTTTCATTCCCGACGCAGCCAAGACGGTCCTCGATGCGCTCGGCGTTCCGGATGAGAACCGCACTTGGCCCAATCCCACCGACGCCGGCGTTTGGGACGCGCTGCCGCGCGGCATGAAGTTCACGCCGCCGGAGGTGCTGTTCAAAAAGATCGAAGACGCTGACGTCGAGGCCTGGGGCGCCCAATTTGGGGGCGGCGTATGAACGAGCGCCGCGTGCGCGAAGTGCTCGCCGCTATCGAGGAAGTGCGGAATTCGCTGCAGACGATAGACAAGATCGGCCTAAGCGTCTCGGACCGCGACGAGCAGACGCAAATCTGGCGCATCACCTTACGCGCCCACGAAGCGATGAGACAATTGAGCGAGCTGGCGTCGCCGCAGCACCCCGAAGCTGAGCTGCCCTACGCTCCCTTTCGAGAGGCCAAACGCGACTTCGCCGTTCGGCCATTGGGCGCCGATGACCTGAAAGCCTATCGCGAGCTGCATCGATATGGGCTCCGCGAAGCGCCGCTCGCCTTCGTCGAGACGCCGGCGGATGACGAAGCGCGGCCGGACGACATTGTCGCCGCGATGCTGGCGCGCGGGGAGGCTTGGGGCGCGTTTGATGGCGATCGTCTGGTCGGCAAGTTGGTGATCGACGCGCTGCCCTACACGTGCCTATCGCACACCCAATGGCTGCACGCGGTATACCTTCATCCCGACGCCCGAGGGACTGGGGCGGGCGAAGCGCTCATGTTTGCTGCGCTGGCGGACGCCAAATCCCGCGGCGCACAGCGGATCGCGCTGTGGGTGAACGAGCGAAATGCTGCCGCGCTCCAGTTCTATGGGCGCTGTGGCTTTCGCCGCACCGGACGCATCCCTGGCGGCATTCAGGTTGGCGCGGCATTGGTGGATGACGTCCTGATGTGCCTAAGTGTTGCGCCTTAACGTCTGGACGGACGCGATTTTGCCATTAACAATCCAGCCTCAGCGCTGGCGGGGACGGCCGGCGGCATCGCGAGGGGGCGGGCATGGAACTGGTCGATCAGGCGGTCGCGTATCTGCGCGAGGGCTTCGCTAACATCAACAATCCGAAGGGTCTGCTGATCGCGCTGGCGGCGACGGTCTTCCTCGGCTCGTGGAAGCAATGGATTCCGGTCTCCTTCGTAGCGGTGATCGTCCATATCGCCATTGAACAATTAGCGCCTGTGCTGGCAGGCCAAGGCGGCGCAGTGGTGCTGCCGGATTTGACTAGCGAGGCGTTCTGGACGCGCACGCTGGTGCTGTTCCTGGGTTATCTCGTGATCATCGGCATTTTCTTCTTCGTGAAGAAGCTGATCTTCAAAGGCGGCGGCGGCCACTAGGCCTTGCTGCGCGCCGCTTCATAGAGCGAAATCGCTGCGGCCGCGGACACGTTCAAGCTCTCCATGATCGGCGCGATGGGAATGCGTGCGCGCTTTTCGCACGCTTCGGCAACGCCTGGCCTCAAACCTTTGCCTTCCGCCCCAAGCACTAAGGCGACGGGTCGTTTGTCGTTGACGGCTTCCGCCAAGCTCAACGTCGCTTCGCCCTCGAGCGCGACGGTGTTGTAGCCATGCGAACGCAGCGTATCGACCGTTCGGCTGAGATTGACGACGCGCACGTGCGGAATGAGCTCGATCGCGCCGGCTGCCGCTTTGGCGAGTACGCCGGTAAGCGGCGGCGATTTGCGGTCCTGCAGGACCAGCGCGCGCGCGCCGAACGCAGCCGCAGAGCGGAACGCGGCGCCGACGTTTTGCGGATCGGTGACGCCGTCGAGAATGAGCACGCTGCGGCCGTCGGGCGGGGTGCAGGCGGCTTCGAGCGAAAGCGGCTCCAGTGGAAAGGCGCGCACGGCGAGGCCCTGGTGTACGGCGCCCGGCGGCAGCATGCCGTCGATCGCGTCGGGCTCGAGGATTTGCGGTTCGATGCTGTCGGGCAGTCGTGAGGCTGCGTTGCGTGTCGCGACAATTCGCTCGATGCGCCGGGCAGGGTTCGCGATCGCCGCCAGCGACGCGTGCACGCCCCATATCCATGATGGCCCACCGGCTTCGGCCTCGAACTCGCGGCGCGGCAGTGGGTTCACTGGCCGTGCGCGGTCCGGATTGAGTGGGGGCGGGTTCTTTTTCACTAGGTCCGGAGAAGATGGTGGAAGGGGCTGGATTCGAACCAGCGTACGCTCGCGCGGGCAGATTTACAGTCTGCTGCCATTAACCACTCGGCCACCCTTCCAGCCGGAGCGCGGCTTCTAGCGGGCATGTTTGCGCTCCGCAAGCGCGGTGGGGCAGTCAAACACGCGCGGGGTCAAGGATGGCGCGCTCGGATGCAATAGCGACTGATCTCCCAGCCGCCGCTCGCTCGACTAAACGGTTTCGAACCGCTATCTGCCTCGCGTATTGCGGGTATAGCTCAATGGTAGAGCCGTAGCCTTCCAAGCTAAAGACGAGGGTTCGATTCCCTCTACCCGCTCCAATACCGCTTCAAGGCGCCTGAATTCTGGGCGCCGTGTAGATTTCAACCGGTCCAGCGGTTGCGTTGCGCGTCATCCCGTTAATAATGCCCGCAGTTTTCCTGGCGGGGAGGACCAGATATGCCGTTCGCGAAAGCCTTCGCGCGCCTTGCCGGCGCCGCGCTCGCCGTCGCCGTCGCCGGCTGCGCAATTGCCGACGCGCCGTCGGTGGCCGAATTTCAGCGCGTCCCCCGCGAGATACGCACCGGCGTCGCTGACATGATGATCGAGCCGGTCGAGCCGACTGTCAGCCGCGAAGAGATTTTCGCGGCGGTTCAGGCGCAGGTGCAGCGCGAAACGCTCTGCTTCTCCTGGCCGGGCCTTTGGCTCGACGCCAGCAACCGGCGCAATTTTTACTTCGCGCGCTTTGACTTGATGGCCCGTGACTGGGGCCAGGACGTTGCCGACACCAGCCGCGCGCGCATGCAGGAATTCATCGAGCTCGGCTTCCTGATCGCGCGCGAACGCCCGGACATCGCCCCGGGTGTGATCGAATACACGTTGACGAGCGAGGGCGTCGCCTATTTGCGCGGTTCGCCCTATGGCGGCGAGCGGCCTTCGTTTTGCGCGCCGTCGCAACGCCGCGTCGTCGAAGTCACGGCGATGGAATGGGGCCGGTTTCCGTGCGGTTCGCTGCACGTCAGGTTCAACCACATCGCTGACGACTGGCCGACTTGGGCGCGCACTGAGAGCGCCCGCACACGCATCTCCGCCGAATGGGCGCCGGTTGGGGTGACGACGCCCGGTTCGGTCTCGCTCGGCCGCCAATGGTACAGGCGCGATTCAATGCCGGAGGGCATGGAGCAGAACGGTGCGCTTAGATCGCTCTGCTACGACGCCTCACGCGAGCGCGTAATTGGCGAAGACCTCCAACTCGGGCCCGCGTCACCATGAGCGGAGGGGGCCCCTCCACTGAGGAGCCCTCTCAACTTCATCGCCGCAGACGGAGGCCGAGCAGCACACTGTGCGGTGCGCCGGCGAAGCCGTTGGCGGGTTCGTAAATCTCATCGGTCAGATTTTCACCGGCGAGATACGCCTGCACGCCGTCCGCAAACGTCCAGGCGATTGATGCTCGAAGCAGATCGTATGAAGGCGCCTCGCCGACGCCGAGATAGAAGCCGTCGTCTCCGTAGAGCTGATCAGCGCGCACACCGACCTGGCGCCACGCCAGATCGAAGGTAAACGGACCGTGTTCTGCCGTGAGCGACGCCGCCCACGAGTGTTCCGGCCGGCGCAGCAAAGCGGCGCCAGTAAGCGCATCTTCCGCGTTGGTGTGCACATAAGAGCCGCGCGCGGTGAGCCACTGCAATGGGCGCAGCACAAGCCGCGCCTCGGCTGTTTCGATGTCGGCTTGATCAATGTTCACATAGATGAAAAGCGGGCCGAGATCGATCAGCTCCTCGATCTCTTGCGCGCGATAGACGAAACCGAGTTCGGCGCCGTTTGCTCGTCCGAACAGCGAAAACCGAACGTCGCCGCCCGCTTCCCAGGCTCGGCCCTGCTCAGGATCGAGCGCGGGATCGCCGAAATAGATGAAGCGTTCGTAGAGCGTGGGCGCCCTGAAAGACGTGCCGTACGCGGCGTAGATGCGGGCGCTGTCGTTTAATGCATAGGATGCGCCGAGACGCCATGTGCTGGTTTGGCCAAAGCCCTCGAACTCATCGATGCGCACAGCGCCTGTCAGCGTCAGCCGATTGATATCGCCTTGCGCCGTGACAAACGCGCCGTTGTGATTTTGATCGGCAGTGACCGTTGCGAAGCCCTGGTCAATCCGCACCTCTTCGCGCTGGGTTTCCACGCCGGCCACAATGTGCGTATTCGCGAGCGCGCCTATGTCGCCCTTGCGCCAGTCCAGAATGAGGTCCGCGAAGCGGCGATCGCCTGCATAACTTGCAGTGGCGATGCCGGCGTCTCGCTCCTCGCGATCTTGCCGCAATCCGCCCCCGCTTGCGCGCAGCGACAACGCATCGGCCATCCGCCACGTCACGCCGAGACGCGCCACTGTGAGATCGTTCGTGGCCACCTCGAGATCGGCATCATCGACGCGCTGTTCGTTGAAGGTGGGCGGCGGATAAACGAAAGCGTCGTAGTCCGCGCGCGCTTCGCGGTGGCGCACCAGCAAATCCAGCGTCAGCACTGACGAGAGATCGAAGTCGAAAACGCCGGTTAAGGTTGCCGATTCCGCGCCATCTTCGTCGCCCGTATGCGTCGCCATACGTTCTGGCACGAGATCGTGCCCGTCTGTGACATAGCCTTCGCCCGTCAGGGCGTAACGCAGCGAACCAAGAGTCCCATCGACGCCAGCGCTGGCCGTAAGCGTGCCGAATGAACCACTGGCCGCATCGAGTTGCGCGTTGAGCGCGCCTTCGCCGCCGCGGCGCGGGATAATATTCACGACCCCGCCGATCGCGTCAGATCCGAACACGGCGCTCATCGGCCCCTGCACCACCTCGACGCGCGAGAGGCCGGCAAGCGTTTCCTGGCCGGCGTCGAACGAGGAGCCCGGGGTTGAGGGATCGTTAAGCCGCAATCCATCGAACAGCACCAGTGTGTGGTTCGAGTTGGCGCCGCCCGCGAACAGACTGCTCTGTTGCCCGAATCCGCCGGTGCGCACGACATCAAGCCCCGGCACGTCGGCGAGTGCGTCGCTGATATTGAGTACGCCGCGACTGCGAGTTTGCTCGACGTCGATGACATCGACATCCGCCGGCAGGCGTTCGGCTGACGTGGGCGCGCGCGTTGCGGTGATGACGAGGTCGTCCTCGTCTTGTGCGTGCGCCGGCAGTGCGATGAGAGATGTGACGGCCAGCAGCGCGGCCTTGAATGCGTTGCGCATGAGCTTCCCCATTTTGCAACGCGCTTCGTCCCCAAGGGCGCGTCAAGCAGCGACAAGCGGGGCGCAAACATGCGCGGGGCCGCCCGCGTCGCTGCTACGGAGAGCTCCGGTTCGTTCGGCTGGACCCGGCCGGCGAACGAGCGACTGCGGCGGCAGGTCTCCTGGCTCACGGCTCGATTGCGTTTCCGCCGCCTTCCCATCCGGTTGCCCGGTCAGTGGCGTATTGGCGGAGCGCTCGCCGCTTACAGTTGCGGGCACAGCCGCGGAATAGGGGTTGGACGCCCCGCACCGCGTTCCCATTTGACGTCCTCAATGGACGACCGTCGCGGCGCTGCTTCTAGCCGCGACTGAAACGTCTGCCAAGCCGCATAGGGCTTGACGTAGCCATCGGCGCGGCTAAAGACCCGCACCTTACGCGCGCTTCGGCTAGGCCAAAGCGCCGACCAGCATTTTGGACGCCGGAGAGACAGGACCTCACAATGGCCAAGGAAAAGTTTGAGCGGAACAAGCCGCACTGCAACATCGGCACGATCGGCCACGTCGATCACGGCAAGACAACGCTCACCGCGGCCATCACGATGATTCTGGCCAAGAAGGGCGGCGCCAAAGCCATGTCTTACGCCGACATCGACGCCGCGCCGGAGGAAAAGGCCCGCGGCATCACCATCAATACGGCGCACGTCGAATACGAGACGGAAAACCGTCACTACGCGCACGTCGATTGCCCCGGCCACGCCGACTACGTGAAAAACATGATCACGGGCGCCGCTCAGATGGACGGCGCGATCCTCGTCGTGTCCGCTGCCGACGGCCCGATGCCGCAAACGCGCGAGCACATCCTGCTCGCCCGTCAGGTCGGCGTGCCGGCGCTGGTGGTGTTCATGAACAAGGTCGACATGGTTGACGACCAAGAACTCCTGGACCTCGTCGAGATGGAAGTCCGCGAGCTGCTGTCCTCGTACAACTTCCCGGGCGACGACATTCCGATCGTGAAGGGCTCGGCTCTGGCCGCCGTCGAAGGCCGTGATGCGCCGATCGGCGAAGACGCGATCATGAGCCTCATGACCGCCGTCGATACCTACATCCCGCAGCCGGCGCGCCCGCTGGACATGCCGTTCCTGATGCCGGTCGAAGACGTGTTTTCGATCTCGGGCCGCGGCACCGTGGTCACGGGGCGCGTCGAAAAGGGCATCATCAAGGTTGGCGAAGAAGTCGAAATCATCGGCATCCGCCCGACTGTGAAGTCGGTCTGCACCGGCGTTGAAATGTTCCGCAAGCTGCTCGACCAGGGCCAGGCCGGCGACAATATCGGCGCGCTGCTGCGCGGCATCGACCGCGAAGGCGTCGAGCGCGGCCAGGTTCTCGCCAAGCCGGGCTCGATCACGCCGCACAAGAAGTTCGAGTCGGAAGTGTACATTCTGACGAAGGAAGAGGGCGGCCGTCACACGCCGTTCTTCACCAATTATCGTCCGCAATTTTACTTCCGCACCACCGACGTGACCGGCATCGTTCAGCTGCCGGAAGGCGTCGAAATGGTCATGCCGGGCGACAACATTAAGATGGTTGTCGAGCTGATCAGCCCGATCGCCATGGACCAAGGTCTGCGCTTCGCTATCCGCGAAGGCGGCCGCACGGTGGGCTCGGGCGTCGTGGCGAAGATCATCGAATAGTCTTTAGCCGACGCTGAAAATCGGAAGGGCCGCTCGCAGGAGCGGCCCTTTTCGTTTGCGCGGCGCATAGAAAAAGCCCCGGCCTTGCAGCCGGGGCTTTGCTATCCGCCACAAGAGCGAGAGTTTTTACCAGATGCCGTAGAGGCGGCTGGCCAGACCCGTCGGCGCCGAGAACGGCGTCGCGTTGTTGCGGTCTTGCAAGGTGCCGCCGCCGAAATTCCAGCGCGCGCCCACCGTGAAGGCGTTCGACTCAAGGTCGAGATCTTCGACTTCGAACGAGTTCCAGCCGAGCGTGATGCTGACCGGCGCCGACCAGGGTTGGAATTCGCCGTTAACGCCGAAGCTGAAGGAGTCGGCGTCACCGCCGCCGCCATCGATGTTGCCGGTGCCGACGAAGCCGCCAACGCGCATGTTCGGCGAGGCGTAGAAGTTCACGCCGGCGTCGAAGTTCCAGACATCCCAATCGATCAGAAACTCAGATTCGCCCATCGTGTAGGCGGCGAAGATGTTGCTGTTCGGCGAGGTGTCGAACATCGCTTCGAGACCGTAGGTGGTGTCCTCGCCGTTGCCGTCATCGACCTCGGTCTGGGCTGCCACCACGCCAACCTTCCAGGCGCCGCCGTCCCAGTAGAGATGGCCGTTCAGGTTGAAATAGTCGGCGTCATCCGTATCGAACTCGATGTTGCCGAAGCTCCCGCCGATCTGGCCGCCGAAGCTTCCGCTATTCCAACCAAAAGCGCCTTCGCCTTCCCAACGGTCACCGTCGGTGTCGGTGCCGAAGAAGTCGATGTTGGTACCGCCGTACTCAGCGCCGAGATAGCCTTGAGCAGCGGCCGGCGACGCCATCATCATTGCGGCCGCGGCCGCCAGAAGCGCAGTCTTTTTCATGTGTATCCCCGTAGAGAACCGGCCTCGCGCCGGGCGCAGTGCGTTGCTGCTTACGTGTGGTAGCGTGGTTAACGGGGACTGGGGAAAGGTAATTCCGGCGCCGATTAGCGAAATTCCCACTACGTGTGCGGGGAAACACACTCCAGGGTTTCAACGGGTGGGAGTATTAGCGTAGGGGCCGTGCATCTGCTTTGGCGCGCGGACGCATCATAGAGGGGAGCGCCCAGGCCGGCGCGAGGGAGAGGTTGATGGAGCGGTTCGTATTCGTCGCGGCAATCGTGGTCGCGGTCATTTTCGGCATTGGCGCGGTATTCGGCAGCGGCAACTTCGTCAGCTTCGATTTTGACGGCGAGGTCGGCACCGCGCCGATCGTCGAAACGACCGCTGACCAACTCGCGCCCCAGGCATACCAGGGCGGCGAGCTCAAGCTGAAGCATCTGGCGGCCATAGTGACCATCGTCCCGGAAGACCGGACCGATTATCTTATTGAAATCAACAGCCCGGGCGGCACGCCGATGCCGACTGTCTCCACCGAAGACGGCCAAGTGGTGGTCGATGGCCAATTGCGCGGCCGCATCCAGGGCTGCACCGAGGACGGGGGCGCTCAGCTGCGCGGCTACGAGAATGTAACCGCTGAACAAATGCCGCGGATCACAATCCGGGCCCCTCGGACCCTCACGCTCGACCGCAACGGCGCCGGCAGCACCGAAATCGCCGCCGCCCAGGCCGTGGACCTCGACCTGGCCGGTTGCGGCAGCGCGACGCTCGCGGATGTGACCGACACTCTGGACCTCGATGTCGCCGGCTCAGGCCGTGTCCGGGCGGGCGCCACCCGCCGATTGAACGCCGATATCGCTGGAAGCGGCGAGGTCAGCGTCGGCCAGATTGGCGAAGGCGCGGATGTGGACCTGGCTGGCTCCGGCGTCGTGACGATCGCCTCGCTCACAGGCGATCTGTCAGCCGATGCGGCAGGCTCCGGCAGCGTCGTCGTCCAGGGCGGCTCACTGACCACCGCGAGCATCGATCTGGCCGGATCCGGCGATGTGACGATCACTGCGCCGGTGCAGACGCTGAACGTCTCGATCGTGGGCTCGGGCGACGTTGCTGTCGCTGGCGCCGTTGGCGATGTGGATGCTGATATCGCTGGCTCTGGCGACGTTACGGTACAATCCGTCACCGGCAATGTGCGCAAGCATGTGATGGGTTCCGGCGACGTGCAGGTGGGGCGTTAAAGCCCCATCTGCGACAAGCGTGCGGGCGCGCAAAACGCGCCTTGACGCCCCCGATTCCGCTCTGTAGGACACGCCCCTTCGAGCCGGCCGTAAGCTTAAGCTTAGACGCGGTTCGCACCTAACGCGGGCAGCATCCCCTGGACCAAAGGGATAGAGCGCGCGGGACCGATGGTCCCGTATCGCCTGCGTTTTTTGCGAAACCTTCGTCGTCAGGCCCAGGTCGGTTTGGAAACCGGCGCAGAATTCGTCGGCGCGGCCTGAGGCTGCGTCGTCGTGTTTTGCGTCTTAGGCGCAGGTTCTGCGCTTTCGGGAATGTCGGGAAGACTTGGCGATGATGCAGCAAAATATCCGGATCAGGCTGAAGGCCTTCGATCACCGCACGCTCGATCTCTCTGCGAAGGAGATCGTGTCGACGGCTAAGCGCACGGGCGCGACCGTCATCGGTCCGGTGCCGCTGCCGACGCGGATCGAGAAATTCACCGTCAACCGTTCGCCGCACGTCGACAAGAAGAGCCGCGAGCAGTTTGAAATCCGCACGTTCAAGCGCGTGCTGGATATCGTTCAACCGACGCCGCAAACGGTCGATGCGCTGATGAAGCTCGACCTTTCCGCCGGCGTTGATGTTCAGATCCAAGTCCTGGGTTGATAGCGATGGCTCAAGAGCAATCCCCCAAAAACGCTGGGCGCACTGGCGTCATCGCGCGCAAGGTCGGCATGATGCGCGTCTTCGGCGAAGACAACGCGCACATTCCGGTCACCGTGCTTGATCTCGCCGGCTGCCAAGTCGTCGGCCGCCGCACCGTCAATGCCGAGGAGTTCAAGAACTCCGCCGGTGAAGCGGTCGCGCTGAAGCCGAAGAAGTCGCGCAAGAACGAAAAGCGCGAAGCGCCAGCGCGCGAAGCGAAGGGTGACGGCTACACTGCCGTGCAACTCGCCGCTGGCGCGACGAAGGCGAAGAACAAGACCCAAGCCGAGCGCGGCCAGTTCGCGCGCGCCAAGGTCGAGGCCAAGGCCATCATTCGCGAATTCCGCGTCAGCGAAGATAATTTGCTGCCGGTCGGCGCCGTGATTTCCGCCGAGCACTTCGTGCCTGGCCAAAAAGTCGATATTGCCGGCGTCTCAATCGGCAAAGGCTTCGCCGGCGCCATGAAGCGCTGGAATTTCGGCGGTCTGCGCGCCACGCACGGCGTCTCGGTTTCGCACCGTTCGCACGGCTCGACCGGTCAGCGCCAAGATCCGGGCAAGGTCTTCAAAGGCAAGAAGATGGCCGGCCACCTCGGCGACGAGCGCGTCACGACTCAAAATCTGCAAATCGTCCGCGTCGATGCCGAGCGCGGACTTTTGTTTGTCCGCGGTTCTGTGCCGGGCGCCGACGGCGGCTGGGTGGAAGTGCGCGACGCGGCCAAAACGGCGCTGCCGAAGGACGCGCCGAAGCCGGCCGGTCTGCGTCAGCAAGCTGCGGCTGAGTGAGGACGATTATGAAGCTCGACGTTCAAACTCTGGATGGCAAGAAGGGCGGCTCGGTCGATCTCGACGACGCTGTCTTTGGCATCAAGGAAGTCCGCGCCGACATCCTGCAGCGCATGGTGAAGTACCAACTCGCCAAGCGCCGCGCCGGCACGCACAAGACTCAATCGCGCGGCGAAGTCTCGCGCTCGCACTCCAAGCTGTATAAGCAAAAGGGTACGGGCCAGGCGCGTCACGGCGCGGCGAACGCGCCGATCTTCCGCGGCGGTGGTCACGCCCATAACCGCCTCCCCCGCGATTATTCGCATGATTTGACCAAGAAGTTCCGCGCGCTGGCGCTGCGGCACGCGCTCTCGGCCAAGGCCAATGCGGGCGATCTCGTCGTCATCGACGCGCTGAAGCTGGCGGAAGGCAAGACGTCGGCGCTGAAGAAGTCGCTGGCGAACCTGAAGCTTGAGAAGGCGCTCTTCATCGCCGGCGCCGAAGTCGATGCAAACGTCGCGCTCGCGGCGCGCAACATTCCGCACATCGACGTGCTGCCGAATGCGGGCCTCAACGTTTACGACATCTTGCGCGCCGGCAAGCTCGTGCTGACGCAAGATGCGGTCAATGCGATCCACGAACGCTTCAAGGGCGCCGTCGGCGAAGCCAAGCCGGCGCCGAAGAAGCGCGCGGCGAAGAAAGCTGAAGAAGGGGCCGCGGCATGAGCGCGCTCAAGCACTACGACACCATCATCGCGCCGGTGATCACGGAAAAGGCCACTCTGCTTTCCGAGCAGAACAAGGTCGTCTTCCGCGTGCCGCTGACCGCGACGAAGAAGGACATCAAGGAAGCTGTTGAAGCTCTCTTCAAGGTCAAAGTTGGCGCGGTGAACACCATCGTCCGCAAAGGCAAGACGAAGAACTTCCGCGGCGTCCCGGGCAAGCGCTCCGACCACAAGAACGCGGTCGTGACCCTGCTCGACGGCTACTCCATCGACGTGACGACGGGGCTCTCGTAATGGCGCTTAAGACATTCCGCCCGACCTCGCCGGGTCGCCGTCAGCTCGTGATCGTTGATCGCGCCGAGCTGCACAAAGGCAAGCCGGTGAAGGCGCTGACCGAAGGCCTCACCAAGTCCGGCGGCCGCAACAATATGGGCCGCGTGACCGCGTTCCGTCACGGCGGCGGGCACAAGCGCACGTACCGTGTGATCGACTTCAAGCGCCGCAAATGGGGCATGGAAGCGAAGGTCGAACGCCTCGAGTACGACCCGAACCGCACCGCATGGATCGCTCTGCTCAAATATGCTGATGGCGAGCTCGCCTACATCATCGCGCCGCAACGCCTGAAAGTCGGCGACACGGTGATCGCCAACGAGCGCGTCGACGTGAAGCCTGGCAACGCGATGCCGCTGAAGTCGATCCCAGTCGGCACCATCGTTCACAATATCGAGCTGAAGCCGATGAAGGGCGCGCAGATGGCGCGTTCGGCCGGCACCTACGCGCAAGTCGTCGGCCGCGACGCCGGCTACGCGCAGCTGCGCTTGGCCTCGGGCGAAGTCCGCATGGTGCCGGACGTTTGCATGGCGACCGTCGGCGCGGTGTCGAACCCGGACAACATGAACGAAGTCTGGGGCAAGGCTGGCCGCACCAAGTGGCTGGGCCGCAAGCCCTCCGTCCGCGGCGTCGCCATGAACCCGGTCGATCACCCCCACGGCGGTGGTGAAGGCAAGACCTCCGGCGGCCGTCACCCGGTCACGCCGTGGGGCAAGAAGACGCGCGGTCCGAAGACCCGCAAAACCAAGCCGTCGGATCGTCTGATCGTCCGTCGTCGTCACTCGAAGAAAGTGAGCTAATCGAGATGCCGCGTTCTGTCTGGAAAGGCCCGTTCGTCGACGGTTATTTGCTGGCCAAGGCCGAGAAGGCTTCTGGCTCGAGCCGTCGCGAGACCATCAAAACCTGGTCGCGCCGCTCCACCATCATGCCGCAATTCGTCGGCCTCACCTTCCAAGTGCACAACGGCAAGCAATTCACGCCGGTGCTCGTGAGCGAAGACATGGTCGGCCACAAGCTCGGCGAGTTCGCGCCGACGCGGAATTATTTCGGCCACGGCGCCGACAAGAAGGCCAAGAGGAAGTGAGATGAGCAAACCGAAGGCTCCTCCGAAGCAGGCCTCGAACGAGTCGCGCGCAGTTCTGCGCACGCTTCGTATCAGCCCGCAAAAGCTCAACCTGGTCGCTCAGTCGATCCGTGGCTTGTCCGCCGAGAAAGCGGTCAACGAATTGCGCTTCTCGCAAAAGCGCATCGCCAAGGACGTGCTGAAGTGCCTGAAGTCGGCGATCGATAACGCCGAGAACAATCACGGCCTCGATGTCGATGGTCTCGTGGTCGCTCAGGCGCATGTCGGCAAGAACATTACCATGAAGCGCATGCACACCCGCGCTCGCGGCCGCGGCGTGCGCATCGAGAAATTGTTCTCCCAAATCACCATCGTGCTTCGTGACACCACGAAGCAGCCCGAAACCGCTGAGGCCGCGTAATGGGTCAGAAAGTCAATCCGATCGGTCTGCGCCTCGGCGTCAACCGCACCTGGGACTCGCGTTGGTACGCCAACACGCGCGACTTCTCGCGGCTGCTGCACGAGGATCTCGCGATCCGCAAGTTCGTGCGCGAAAAGCTGAAGGCCGCCGGCGTCTCGAAGATCATCATCGAGCGTCCGCTGAAGAAGTGCCGCGTCACGATCTTCACGGCCAAGCCAGGCGTCGTCATCGGCAAGAAGGGCACCGACATCGAGAAGCTCCGCAAGGACCTCGCGAAGATGGCCCCGGGCGCCGAAGTGCACCTGAACCTCGTCGAAGTCCGCAAGCCCGAAACCGATGCGAATCTGGTCGCGGAAGGTGTTGCGCAACAACTGGAGCGCCGCGTTGCGTTCCGCCGCGCCATGAAGCGGGCGATGCAATCGGCCATGCGCCTCGGCGCGCAAGGCATCCGCATCAACGTGTCGGGCCGTCTGGGCGGCGCGGAAATCGCGCGCATGGAATGGTACCGCGAAGGTCGCGTGCCGTTGCATACGCTGCGCGCCGACGTTGATTACGGCACCTGCGAAGCGGACACCGCCTACGGCAAAATCGGCGTGAAGGTGTGGGTCTTCAAAGGCGAGATCCTCGAACACGACCCGATGGCGCAAGACAAACGCTCGCTTGAAACCGGTGAGAGCCGTGAGCGCCGCGACCGTGATGATCGTGGCCCGCGCGCCCGTGACGATCGTCCGCCGTCGGGTGATCGCCCGCGTCGCGGCCGTCGTCCGCCGCGCGGTGAAGACGCCGGCAGCTCGGAATCGGAGGCCTAATCCATCATGATGCAGCCGAAGAAAACCAAGTTCCGGCGCGCCCACAAGGGTCGCATCAAAGGGAACACCAAAGGCGGCGCCGCTCTCAATTTCGGAGAGTACGGCCTGAAGGCGCTCGAGCCGAACCGCGTCAATGCGCGCGAGATCGAAGCCTGCCGCCGCGCTATCACGCGCGAGATGAAGCGCCAGGGCCGTGTCTGGATTCGCATCTTCCCGGACGTGCCGGTGTCGCAAAAGCCGGTCGAAGTACGGATGGGTAAAGGCAAGGGCGCGGTCGAGTTTTGGGCCGCGCGCGTCGCGCCGGGCCGGATCATGTTCGAAATCGACGGCGTGCCGGAAGCGGTGGCCCGTGAATCGCTGCGCCTGGGCGCTGCGAAGCTCTCGGTCCGCACCAAGATCGTCGCCCGGATGGAGGGCCTCTGATGAAAGCCGCCCAAAACGATATCAAGAGCGTCCGCAACCAGGACGCTGACCGTCTGAAAGAAGAGTTGGTCTCGCTGAAGAAAGAGCAGTTCAACCTGCGCTTCCAGCAAGCCACTGGCCAGCTCGAGAAGTCCTCGCGCATCCGCGAAGTCCGCCGCGCCATCGCGCGCGTGCAGACCGTGCTGCGCGAGAAGTCACCGAAAGCGAAAGTTTAAGCCCATGCCGCGCCGCGTGATGCAAGGAACGATTGTGAGCGACAAGGGCGACAAGACTGTCGTCGTGCAGGTGGAACGCACCTATCTGCACCCGCTCCTGAAGAAGACCGTTCGTCGGTCGGCGAAGTTCCACGCCCATGACGAAGCCAACGCCTACAAGGCTGGCGAGAAGGTCGAAATCCAAGAATGTCCGCCGAAGTCCAAGCTGAAACGCTGGGAAGTCGTCGGCCGCATCGGAGCATAGTGCTATGATCCAGATGCAAACCAATCTCGACGTTGCCGACAATTCCGGCGCCAAGCGCGTGATGTGCATCAAGGTGCTGGGCGGCTCCAAGCGCCGCTACGCCACCGTGGGCGACATCATCGTCGTGTCCGTGAAGGAAGCGATGCCGCGTGGCCGGGTCAAGAAGGGCGATGTCCGCAAGGCGATCGTCGTGCGCGTGTCGAAAGACATCAAGCGTAAGGACGGCTCGACCATCCGCTTCGACTCGAACGCGGCTGTTCTGATCAACAACCAAGGCGAGCCGATCGGCACGCGCATCTTCGGACCGGTGCCGCGCGAGCTGCGCGCGAAGAACCAGATGAAGATCATTTCGCTCGCGCCGGAGGTTCTCTAAATGGCCGCCCGCATCCGTAAGGACGACACCGTTATCGTCATCGCCGGCAAGGACAAAGGCCGCTCGGGCCGCGTGCTGAAGGTGCTGGTGAAGGAAGAGCGCGTCGTCGTCGAAGGCGTGAATATGGCCAAGCGTCATACCGCGCCGAACGTCACCCATCCGCAGGGCGGCGTCATCGCCAAGGAAGCGCCGCTGCACGTCTCGAACGTAGCGCTGCGCGATCCGAAGACCGGCAAGCCGACCCGCGTTGGCTTCAAGGTTAACGACAAGGGCCGCAAGGTCCGCGTCGCCAAGGGCTCTGGAGTAGAGATCGATGTCTAAGGACCCGAAAGAGGCCCAAAAGGCTGAGAACGTGGCTGCGAAAGCTGCGCGCAAGGCAGCCGCAGACAAGAAGGCTGCTGCGCCGTCGAAGCCGCGCGCGCCGAAGCCGGCCGATTATACGCCGCGCATGAAGCAGCGTTATGCGAGCGAAATCCGCGCCAAGCTGAAAGAAGAGTTCAGCTACACGAACGAGATGCAGATTCCGCGTCTCGAGAAGATCGTGATCAACATGGGCGTGGGCGAAGCGACCGCCGATTCCAAGAAGCTGACTTCGGCCATCGAGGCGCTGACGGCGATCTCCGGTCAAAAGCCGGTGGCGACGAAGGCGCGCAAGTCGATCGCGGCGTTCAAGCTGCGTGAAGGCATGTCGGTTGGCGCCAAGGTCACGCTGCGCAAGGACCAAATGTACGAGTTCTTGGACCGCCTGGTCACGATCGCGCTGCCGCGCGTGAAGGATTTCCGTGGTCTCAACGGCAAGAGCTTCGATGGCCGCGGCAACTACGCCATGGGCATCAAGGAACACATCGTGTTCCCCGAGATCAATTACGACCAGATCGACCAAATCTGGGGCATGGACATCGTCGTCTGCACCACCGCGCGCAGCGATGCTGAAGCCAAGGCCCTTCTGAAAGAATTCGATTTCCCGTTCCGGAACTGATCGCGCAAGCGATCCACCCCAGAACGCACCGGGAGAGAGTGAGAGTATGGCAAAGACGAGTGCAGTCGAACGCAACAGAAAGCGCGAACGCCTGGCGAAGCAGTACGCTGCCCGCCGTGCAAAGCTGCGCGCTGCTGCGTTGAACGAAGATCTGCCGCTGGAAGAGCGTTTCGCCGCCCGCCTGAAGTTGGCGCAGCTGCCGCGCAATTCGTCGCCGACGCGGATTCGCAATCGCTGCGAGCTGACGGGCCGTCCGCGCGCGTTCTACCGCAAGCTAAAACTGTCGCGTATCGCGCTTCGCGATCTGGCCTCCAAAGGTCAGATCCCGGGCATGGTCAAGTCGAGCTGGTAAGGGAGCGTCGATAGATGAACATCAACGATCCCGTCGGCGATCTGATCACCCGCATCCGCAACGCCCAGATGCGCGGCCGCTCGAAGCTGACGTCGCCTGCCTCGACGCTGCGTATGCGCGTCCTGCAAGTGCTGAAGGACGAAGGCTACATCCGCGATTTCCGCGCCATCGAAAACGGCGTGCACAAGGAAATCGAGATCGAGCTGAAGTATTTCGAAGGCGCGCCGGCGATCCACGAGATCCAACGCGTGTCCAAGCCGGGCCGTCGTGTCTATTCGTCGATCAAGGACCTGCGCTTGGTGCGCAACGGTCTCGGCATTTCGATCATTTCGACGCCGAAGGGCGTGATGAGCGACAACGCCGCGCGCGACGCCAACGTCGGCGGCGAAATCCTCTGCGAGGTCTACTAAGATGTCCCGCCTCGGTAAGAAACCGATCCCGGCTCCGAACGGCGTCACCATCACGGTGAAGGGCCAGGACGTGAACGTGAAGGGCCCCAAGGGCGCGCTGAACTTCCGTGCGCACGACGATGTCGAAGTCGCGTACGGCAACGGCGAACTCTCGGTGAAGCCGCGTCACGAAACGGCGCGCGCCCGCGCGCTGTGGGGCACGACGCGGGCCGTTCTCGCAAACAACGTGAAGGGCGTCACTGACGGGTTCGAGAAGAATCTGGAAATGACGGGCGTCGGCTATCGCGCCGCGATGCAGGGCAAAAACCTGCAGATGCAGCTCGGCTATAGCCACGAGATCATCTACCAGCCGCCCGAAGGCGTCACGCTGGCGACGCCTAAGCCGACCGAAATCAAGATCAGCGGCATCGATCCGCAGGTCGTTGGTCAAGCCGCCGCGGAAATCCGCGCGTTCCGTCCGCCGGAGCCCTACAAGGGCAAGGGCGTGCGTTACGCCGGCGAACGCATCCGCCGCAAAGAAGGCAAGAAGAAGTAAGCCATGGTCCGGAAACTCAATCCCACCGAGCGGCGCGCCCAGCGCAATCGCTCCAGGCTGAAGAAGCTCGCCGGCGAAGGCCGTCTGCGCCTGTCCGTGTTCCGCTCGTCGAAGCATATTTCGGCGCAGCTGATCGACGACGACAAGGGCGTCACCGTCGCTTCTGCATCGACACTCGACCAGGCGTTCAAAGATTCGGGCAAGAAGAGCTCGGACAAAGAGGGCGCCGCGACGATCGGCAAGCTGCTCGCTGAGCGCGCGTTGGCCGCCGGCAAAAAGAGCGTCGTGTTCGATCGCGGCCGCTACGTTTTCCATGGCCGGGTGAAAGCCCTGGCCGACGCCGCCCGTGAGGGCGGTCTCGAATTCTGAGGAAGTAGAGATGACGGACGAAACCGCAGGCGGCCCGCCCGCTGACGCTCCAGCTTCCGACCAGCAACGTCCTGCGCGCGGTGCGCGCGGGCCGCGTCGCGGCGGCCCGGGCGGCGGACCCGGCGGCGGCGGCGGCCGTGGCCCCGGTGGCGGCCGCGGCGGCCCGCGCCGTGACGACCGCGGCCGCGGCGCTCCCGAAGAGCGCGCCGAAGGCGAACTGGTCGATAAGCTGGTCGCCATCAACCGCGTCGCCAAGGTCGTGAAGGGCGGTAAGAACTTCGCGTTCGCCGCGCTCGTCGTCGTCGGCGACAAGAAGGGCCGCGTCGGCTTCGGCCACGGCAAGGCGCGTGAAGTGCCGGAAGCGATCCGCAAGGCGACAGAAGAAGCCAAGAAATCGCTCATCCGCGTGCCGTTGCGCGAAGGCCGCACGCTGCATCACGATGGCGCAGGCCGTTGGGGTGCTGGCAAGGTCATGCTGCGCGCCGCCCCAGCCGGTACCGGCCTCATCGCCGGCGGTCCGATGCGCGCGGTGCTCGAAGTGCTGGGCGTTTCGGACGTCGTCGCCAAGTCGAAGGGTTCGTCGAACCCCTACAACATGGTGCGCGCCACGATCGACGCGCTGAAAGAACAAAGCTCGCCGCGCCAAGTCGCGAACCGTCGCGGCCTGAAGGTTGCTGACCTCGTTGGCCGTCGCAAGGACGGCGCGAGCCTCGGCGAAGTGCCGGCGGAGGGTTGATAGATGGCGACCGCAAAGAAAAAAGCCGCTGGCGGCACGATCAAAGTGCGCCGCGTTGGCAGCCCGATCCGCCGTGAAGGGGATCAACGTGCGACGCTTCTGGGCCTCGGCCTAAAGCGCGCCAACCAAGTCGTTGAGCTTGAGGACACGCCTTCGATCCAAGGCATGATCCGCAAGGTCAATCACCTGGTCGAAATCGTGAAATAAGAGACGGCCTCGCCGTCGGAGCAAGTACGATGAAATTGAACGAACTCGCCGACAATCCCGGCTCCACCAAGAAGCTGATGCGCGTCGGCCGCGGCGTCGGCTCGGGCAAGGGCAAGACCGGCGGCCGTGGCGTGAAGGGCCAAAAGTCCCGCCGCGGCGTCTCGATCAACGGCTTCGAGGGCGGCCAGATGCCGATCCACATGCGCATGCCGAAGCGCGGCTTTAACGCGCTGAACAGCAAGACGACGCAATGGATCAACCTGTCCACGCTGCAAAACGCCATCGATAACAAGAAGATCGATGCGAAGAACGACATTACCGAGGACACGCTGGTCGAAGCCGGTGTGCTGCGCCGTAAGAAAGACGGCGTGCGTCTCCTTGCGCGCGGTGAGCTGAAAGCCAAAGTGAACATCACCGTTTCCGGCGCTTCCGCCGCGGCCATCGCCGCTGTGGAAAAAGCCGGCGGAAAGGTCACGCTGCTGAACCCGCCTGCGGCGGAAGACGCAGCCGCCTAAGGTTCGCTCTCCGGACGGGGAGTTATGCCGGCCTCGCCGGATAAGATTCGGAGCAGCGCGCCCAAATGGCTTCAGCCGCAGAACAACTAGCCGCCAACATCAATCTCGCGGCGTTCGCTAAAGCGACCGACCTGCAGAAGCGGATTTGGTTCACGATCATCGCCTTGATCGTCTACCGGATCGGCACCTTCATCCCGATCCCCGGCATCGATCCGGTGCGCTTTGCCGAAGCGTTTCAGAGCCAAGCCGGCGGGCTTCTCGGCATGATGAACACGTTCGGCGGCGGCGCCATCGAGCGGATGGCGGTCTTCGCGCTGAACGTGATGCCGTACATCTCCGCCTCGATCATCATGCAATTGATGTCGAGTTCGGTTCCGTCGCTTGAGCGGCTGAAGAAAGAAGGCGAAGTCGGCCGCAAGCAAATCAACCAATACACGCGCTATCTCACGCTCGTATTGGCGGTGGTGCAATCCTACGGGATCGCCATGACGATGCAGGCTGGCAATTTGGTGCTCGATCCGGGCATCTTCTTCATGGCCTCGACCGTCATCACGCTGACGGGCGGCACGATGTTCCTGATGTGGCTCGGCGAGCAGGTGACTGCGCGCGGCGTAGGCAACGGCGTCTCGCTCATCATCATGGCCGGCATCGTCGCGGAATTGCCGCGCACGCTGATGTCGACTCTGGCGCTGGCGCGCACGGGCGACATCAATCCGTTCGCCGTCTTCGCGTTGCTTGCAATGATGCTCGCGGTGATCGTGTTCATCGTCTTCATCGAGCGCTCTCAGCGTCGCCTGGTCGTGCAGTACCCCAAGCGCCAGCAGGGCAACCGCATGTTTATGGGCGAAAGCTCGTTCCTGCCGCTGAAGATCAATACTGCGGGCGTCATTCCGCCGATCTTCGCGTCGTCCTTGCTGATGCTGCCGCAAACCATCATCGGCTTTGGCGGCTTGGGCGCCAATCCACCGGATTGGGCGGTGATTCTGCAGGCTTGGCTCGGCTACGGCACCCCGGGGCACCTGACGTTCTACGCCGTCGGCATCATCTTCTTCACGTTCTTCTACACCTCGATCATGTTCAACCCGGAAGAGACGGCCGACAATTTGCGCAAGTACGGCGGCTTTTTGCCGGGCATCCGTCCCGGCAAGAAAACAGCCGAATATCTCGACTACGTGCTGACGCGTCTCACCGTCATCGGCGCGGCCTACATCACCGCCGTCTGTATGCTGCCGGAAATTCTGATCACGGCGTACAGCGTCCCGTTCTATCTCGGCGGCACCTCGATCCTGATCGTCATTTCGGTGACGCTCGATACGGTGGCGCAAATCCAGTCGCATCTCGTGGCGCACCAGTATGAAGGCTTGATCAAGCGTTCGAAGCTGCGCGGCTCAGGCGGCGGGATCGTCAAGAAATGAATTTGATCCTGTTTGGGCCCCCTGCCGCTGGGAAGGGGACGCAAGCCAAGCGGCTCACGGCCGAGCGGGGCTACATTCAGCTCTCCACCGGAGACATGCTGCGCGCCGCGCGCAAGTCCGGCTCCGAACTGGGCGCCAAGGTCGCTGCGATCATGGATTCCGGATCGCTCGTTTCCGACGCGATCGTCATTGCCCTGATCGAGGAAGCGCTCGCCAACAATAAAGGCGCGCCAGGATTCATCTTCGACGGCTTCCCGCGCACCGTCGCACAAGCCGAGGCGTTGGATTCGATGTTGGCCAAGCACGGCCAGCAAATTGACCGCGTGCTGCGCCTGGATGTCGATCCGCAACAGCTGATGGACCGCATCGCCAAACGCTTCGCCGAAGAAGGCCGCGCCGACGACAATCCGGAAGCCTATAAGGTCCGCCTCGACGCTTACTTTGCGCAAACCGCGCCGCTGGTGCCGTACTACGAGCGCCAAGGCAAAATCCGCAGCGTCGATGGTATGGCGGATGTCGAAACGGTCGCTGGCGCGATCGCCTCCGCGCTCGAAGTCTAGCTAGCCGATTGACGCCCGCGCCCATGCGCAGCAGCATGGCCGTCGCCAGAGGGCGGATCATGCAAACGCCGCGCACCCGATACGCCAAGAGCGGCGACATCAACATCGCCTATCAGATTATCGGCGACGCCCCGATCACGCTCGTCTTCGCCTCCGGCTGGATTTCGCATGTCGAAGTGATGTGGGAAGACCCTCACTTCGCCCAATTCATCACCCGTTTGTCGAGTTTCGCGCGCGTTATCTTGTTCGATAAGCGCGGCACGGGCGCTTCCGACCGTGACGGCTATCCGACGCTCGACGACCGCATGGACGATATCCGCGCCGTAATGGACGCGGCCGGCGCCGAACGCGCAGCTTTGTTCGGCGTCTCCGAAGGCGGCAACATGTCGATGATGTTCGCCGCGGCGCATCCCGAGCGGGTGAGCCACCTCACTCTGTTCGGCGTGTTCGCCAAGCGCGCCTGGTCGCCCGATTATCCCTGGGCGCCGACGGCTGAAGAACGGCGCGCCTGGATCGATGAGCTAGTGACGGGATGGGACGGCGCGCCCGACCTCACGCACCTGGCGCCGAGCCGTGCAGGCGACCGCGCTTTCGCCGAGTGGTTCGGCCGTATGGCGCGGATGGCGGCGAGCCCGGGTTCGGCCAAGCGGCTGGCGGAACTCAACACGCACATCGATGTGCGCGATGTGCTGCCGGCGATCAGCGTACCGACCTTAGTGCTGCATCGTGTCGGCGATCTCGATGCGCGCATCGAAGAAGGGCGATACATCGCAAGCCGCATTCCCGGCGCACGGATTATAGAACTCGACGGCGCAGATCATGTGCCGTGGACGCTCGATACGGAGCGCATATGCGGTGAAATCGAAGAGTTCGTCACTGGCGTGCGCGGCGGCCCCGCCGGCGACACGACGCTCGCCACCATTCTTTGCACTGACATCGTCGGCTCGACGGCGCGGCGTGCGGCGCTTGGCGACGCCCGCTGGGGTCATTTGATTGCTGCACACGACGCTGGCGTGCGCGCCATTTTGCTGCGCCGCCACGGCGTGGAGATTAACACCACCGGCGATGGCGTGCTGGCGGCGTTCAGCAGCCCCGGGCGCGCGCTTCACGCGGCGTTCGACATTCAAGAGATGGCGCGCGGGCTCGGCCTGCCGATCCGCGCCGGTGTTCACACCGGCGAATGCCAGCGCGCAGGTGCGTCGGTCTCAGGCATTGCCGTCGATATCAGCGTGCGCGTGGCCGCATGCGCGGGCGAAGCCCAAGTCTTCGCCTCGCGCACGGTCCGCGATCTCACTATCGGCGCCGGCTTCACGTTCGACGACGCCGGCGTGCACGCGCTCAAAGGCGCGCCGGGCGAGTGGCAACTCCTGAGCGTGCGCCGCTAAGTTAGAACGAAAGCGCAGGCGCCTTGAGGCGGCTGCTCCAGTCCGCGAACTTTGCAACCCAATCGGTCAGCAGCGTGCGCAGGCCTTCGTCAGCGATTTCGCCATCGACGATCTGACCTTCGCGGAAGTTCAGATAAATCTCCGGCTGCGCCATTACGCCAATGCCCAGTACCGACGCCACACTGCGCAGTTGCGATTGGCCCGCGGCAGTGCCGACTGTGCCGAGCGTTGCTCCCGCGATCGCGCCGGGTTTGCCGGCCCAGCTATTCTTGCCCCAGGGGCGCGAGCCCCATTCGATGGCGTTCTTCAGCGCCGCCGAGAATGAGCGATTGAATTCCGGCGTCACGAACAGCACCGCGTCAGCCGCCTCGACCTGTTGCTTGAACCGGACCACGGCCGCCGGGAGTTCCGCCTCAAGGTCCTGGTCGTAGAGCGGCAAGTCGCCGATCTCGACGATCTGCAGGTCCAGCTTCGGCCGCGCCAGCTTCGCCAGCGCCTGGGCGAACTGGCGGTTTACGGACTCTTTGCGCAGGCTGCCGACGACGACGGCGACTTTGGTGGTCATTTTTGATCCCCTAGTAACGGTTTGTGACCAGGGCTATATGAGTGCCTATGAAAGCCGCTCAAGAACGCACAGCGACCTCACCAGGGCACACCCGTGTGTCCGACATCGCGTCCCACGACTGCCGCGCCGTCAGCGCCATACTCGCCCGGATCGGCGATAAATGGAGCGTGCTGATCATCCAGCGCCTGGGAGAGGGGCCTAGAAGATTCAATGAAATCAAGCGGATCATCGGCGGCATCTCGCAGCGTATGCTGACCCTCACGCTCCGGAACCTGGAGCGGGACGGTTTGGTCACCCGCACCGTCACGCCAACCGTGCCCCCGCGGGTCGATTACGCGCTGACGGACCTCGGCCGCGACCTGCTGATCCCGGTCTCTGCGCTCGGTGAATGGGCGATCGCGCACACCCCTTGTATTGAGGCCGCCCGCGCCCGATTTGACGCTGCCGAGGCGGCGCAAACGCCGCATCAGACACGCGTTTCGGCTGGTTGACGCGGCATTTCGCCCCGCTATAACCGCCACCTTCGCGAACACCCAACGCGCGATGCCCCGCCGGCCAGGAGGCCGGGGCGGCGTCGCGTCTATTGCGTTTTGGAGCATTGGCCTCATGGCTCGTATCGCCGGCGTAAACATTCCGACCCAAAAGCGCGTCGTCATCGCGCTGCAATACATCCATGGGATCGGCAAACAGTACGCCAAGGAAATCACCGAGAAGGTCGGCATCACGCCCGACCGGCGCGTCAGCGAGCTGACCGACGCCGAAGTTCTCCAAATCCGCGAAACCATCGACCGCGATTACACGGTTGAAGGCGATCTTCGTCGCGAGACAGCAACGAATATCAAGCGGCTGATGGATCTCGGCTGCTATCGCGGCCTGCGTCACCGCCGCGGCCTGCCGGTTCGCGGTCAACGCACGCACACCAACGCCCGCACCCGCAAGGGTCCGGCCAAGCCGATCGCCGGCAAAAAACAAGCGACCAAGAAGTAAGGACACGCCGCGATGGCTAAGGAATCCACCCGCGTTAAGAAGCGCGAACGCAAGAACATCGTCACGGGCGTCGCGCACGTCGCGGCGTCGTTCAACAACACGATGATCACGATCGCCGACGCGCAAGGCAACACGATCTCGTGGTCGAGCGCCGGCACGATGGGCTTCAAAGGCTCGCGTAAGTCGACGCCGTACGCCGCGCAGGTCGCCGCTGAAGATGCGGGCCGCAAGGCGATGGAGCACGGCATGCGCACGCTCGAAGTGAACGTGTCGGGTCCGGGCTCGGGCCGCGAAAGCGCGCTGCGTGCGCTGCAAGCCGTGGGTTTCACCGTGACGTCGATCCGCGACGTGACGCCGATCCCGCACAATGGCTGCCGTCCGCCCAAGCGCCGCCGCGTCTAAGCGGCCGCGTCGCAGGAATTTTTCGGGTGCGCGAGTAGCAACGCAGCGCCTCTGATTGGATAGGGCATGATGTCGATCGAAAAGAATTGGCTTGAACTGATCCGGCCGAAAAAGCCGGTCATCGAACATGCGTACGACGCTGCAAAGCGCGCCACGCTGATCGCTGAGCCGCTCGAGCGGGGCTTTGGCCTCACGCTCGGCAACGCGCTGCGCCGCGTGCTGCTCTCGTCACTGCAAGGCGCCGCGATCACGTCCGTGCAGATCGACGGCGTCGTCCACGAATTCAGCTCGATCCAAGGCGTTCGCGAAGACGTCACCGACATCGTGCTGAACTTGAAGCAAGTCGCGATCCGCATGCGCGGCGAGGGCCCCAAGCGCGTTATGCTGACGAAGACGGGCCCTGGCGAAGTGAAGGCTTCGGACATCCAGACCGTCTCCGACATGGAGATCCTGAACCCCGACCTCGTGATCTGCACGCTCGACGAAGGCGCGAACCTGCGCATGGAGCTGACGATCAATAACGGCAAGGGCTACGTTCCGGCCGAACAGAACCGCCCGGACGACGCGCCAATCGGCCTCATCGCCATCGACTCGATCTACTCGCCGGTCCGCCGCGTCGCCTATCGCGTCGAGAACACCCGCGAGGGCCAGGTGCTCGACTATGATAAGCTGATCATCGAAGTCGAAACCAACGGCTCGATCCGTCCCGAAGACGCGATCGCCTATGCCGCGCGCATCCTGCAGGACCAGCTGCAAGTGTTCATCACGTTCGAAGAGCCGAAGCAGAAGAAGGAAGGCGGCGAAAAGCCCGATCTTCCGTTCAATCCGGCGCTCTTGAAGAAGGTCGACGAGCTCGAGCTTTCTGTGCGTTCGGCGAACTGCTTGAAGAACGACAACATCGTTTACATCGGCGACCTGATCCAGAAGTCGGAAGGCGAAATGCTTCGCACCCCGAACTTCGGCCGCAAGTCGCTGAACGAGATCAAGGAAGTCCTCGCCTCGATGGGTCTCCATCTCGGCATGGCGGTCGAGAACTGGCCGCCGGACAATATCGAAGATCTCGCCAAGAAGTACGAAGACCAAATCTAACGGAGAGCCGGGGACAAAACCCGGCGGGGAAAGACCATGCGTCACGGTACAGGACACAAAAAGCTCAACCGCACGGCCAGCCACCGTCAGGCGATGTTCGCTAACATGGCCGCCTCGCTGGTGAAGCACGAGCAAATCGTGACAACGCTGCCGAAGGCGAAGGCGCTCCGCCCCGTCGTCGAGCGTCTGATCACGCTGGCCAAGAAGGGCGATCTCGGTTCGCGCCGCCTGGTGCTCTCGCGCATGCGCGACGAGACGCAAACCAAGAAGCTCTTCGAAACGCTCGCGCCGCGCTATCAGACCCGCGCTGGCGGCTACACGCGCGTCCTGAAGGCGGGCTTCCGTCACGGCGACAACGCCCCGCTCGCCGTGATCGAGCTAGTCGATCGCGACGAGGCCGCCCGCGGCCAGGACAGCGGCCCGCGTCCGGAAGCGATCTACACCGACGAAGGCTAAGGCCTTCGCCGTTTGAAGTTCTGAGCGGGCCGTCCTCAGGGGCGGCCCGTTTTCGTTTGACTTGATAGTTATCAAAACTTAGAAATATTGGCGCTGGGCAGAAGGAGCGCGATATGTCCGATTTTTATCGGCCCAAGGGCCTTTCAAGCGCCGTGTGCTACGTCGATCCGAAGGCGGCGTTTCGCTTCCTTGAAGACGCTTTCGGCTTCGAGCCGTTGATGGTGATCCTCGATGAGAACGAGAACATCGCCCATTCCGAGATGAAGTACGGCGATAGCGTCGTCATGGTCGGCAACGAATGGAGCGCCGATCACAAGAGTCCCAAATCTGTAGGCGGCAAGAACACGCAAACCGTGCACGTCCAACTCGCCCGCGGCGAAGATGTCGATGCGCATTGCGAGCGCGCGCGCAAAGCCGGCGCGGAAATCATGCAGGAGCCGAACACGCAATTTTACGGCGACCGCACCTACCGCGCCCGCGATCCCGAAGGCCACATCTGGACCTTCGGCGTCACGGTGCAGGAAATGAGTCCGGCCGATTGGGACAAAGCCGCGGGCGGCGGCATGAAGACGCAAACCCGCCTGTGAGCGCCAAGCGCAACGTCGATGAGACGCTCGCCGCGCTCGCCGATCCGCATCGGCGGCGCGCGGTGGAGCTGCTCGGCCAGCGCCCGCGTCGCGCCGGTGAACTCGCCGAAGCGCTCGGTCTGCCGGCGCCGGCGATGAGCCGGCATTTGCGCGCGCTGAAACAAAGCGGCTTGGTGGAAGAAACTCATCCTGAATTCGATGCGCGCGTTCGCATTTACACCCTGAAGCCGGGGGCCATGGCCGGCCTCAAGAAGTGGCTCGCCGACACCGAGCAGCTTTGGACCGACCAACTCGCCTCGTTCAAAGCGCACGTCGAAAATAAGCGCAAATGAGCGTCGTCATCGTCTCGCTTCGCGTGAAAGCTTCGCCGCGCGAGGCGTTCGACGTGTTCACGCAAGAGATCGACGCCTGGTGGCGGCCTAACGGCCTGTTCGAGATCACGCCGCGCGGTGACGGCGCCCTGAGCTTCGAAGCCCAGGAGCGGCTGATCACGACGCTGTCCACCGGCAAGACGTTCGAGATCGGCCGCGTCACAGCCTGGTCGCCTGGGGAGTTGCTCGCGTTCTCTTGGCGCCAAGCCAATTTCGCGCCCGATCAGCGAACGCACGTCGAAGTCCGCTTCGAACCCGCCGGCGATGAAACCCGCGTCACCGTCGAACACCGCGGCTGGGACGCGATCCCACAGGCCCACGCCGCCCGCCACGGCTTCCCGCTCGCGGCGACCCAGATGCGGCTGGCCGAGCATTGGCGCGCGCTGCTTGGCGCGTTCGCGGCCGTCTTGGTCGCGGCGCGGGGTTAAACGGCGGGGGCGCCATGTTTCTGCCCGTTCAAGGCGCATGATCCGCCCAAGCAGGGTTTCAAATCGAGGGTGCGCTCGTGATGCTTCAGGTTCCGTTCCGCCGCGCGGCGGTCGCCGTGCTGTGCGCCGGTTTTGCAGGCGCGCCGCTGAACGCGATTGCACAGACGCGAACGGCGCCCGCCAATCGCGCCGAGATGCAACTATCATTCGCACCCGTCGCTGCGCGCGCTGGGCCGGCGGTGGTCAATGTCTACGCCCAGCGTGTCGTGCGCTCGATGTCGCGCGATCCGTTCTTCGGCCGTTTCAGCGGCCCGCGCATGGAGCAATCGCTCGGCTCGGGCGTCATCGTCCGTGAGAACGGCATTATCGTCACTAACAACCACGTCATCGAGGGCGCCCAGTCGCTCAAAGTCGTGCTCGCCGATCGCCGCGAATTCGACGCCGAGCTCGTGCTGGCCGATCCCCGCGTCGATCTTGCCGTACTGCGCATCAACGCCGGCAATGAACGCCTGCCGACGTTGCAATTCGCGAACACCCAGGATGCGGAAGTCGGCGATCTGGTGCTCGCCATCGGCA